>JGI12316J14372_10001190_pt1 | contig 35848 bp, 26 predicted proteins | sample MarCyaLeptolynsp_FD_14372 | JGI IMG/M metagenome (IMG submission 14372)
TGGACCATATAGTGACGGTCTCTGGTGATGGGATATTGGACATAGATTTCATCGATACGGGCAATGGTAGCCCAGTGGTCAATGGTATAGAGGTATTGGAGTACATAGGGTCGCCCGGCCCAGTGAACAATGTACCGGTAGTTGTGAACCCCGGCGGGCAGACAGGGGATGAGGAGACCCCGGTATCCCTACAGATAAGTGCCAGTGACGGTGACGACGGCAGCCAGACCTTGACCTATGGTGCCACGGGACTCCCAGGAGGCCTGACGATCGATAGTGGTACCGGCCTGATAAGCGGTACATTGTCCGTGGGCAGTTCTTCAGGCAGTCCATACACGGTAACAGTAACGGTGACCGACGACGGTACCCCATCGAACAGTGGTGGCAGTGTGAGCTTCGGATGGACGGTTACGGTACCAGGTGTTCCAGTGAACAATGTACCTGTGGTCGTGAACCCCGGCGGGCAGACAGGAGAGGAGGAGACCCCGGTATCCCTACAGATAAGTGCCAGTGACGGTGATGATGGCAGCCAGACCTTGACCTATGGTGCCACGGGACTCCCAGGAGGCCTGACGATCGACAGTGGTACTGGCCTGATAAGCGGTACATTGTCCGTGGGCAGTTCTTCAGGCAGTCCATACACGGTAACAGTAACGGTGACCGACGACGGTACCCCATCGAACAGTGGTAGCAGTGTGAGTTTCGGATGGACGGTGACCGATGGTGGAGGAGACCCCGGAGGAGGGTCCGATGGCCAGATATTGACCCGTATCAGTGTGGGTGGTGCTAAAGTGAACTCCGACCCGAACTGGGACAGGGACCATAAAAACGCGCCATCGCCATTACGTGTCTCTGCGAGTGGTGTATCGATCCTGTCGACCACATCGGGCAATGCCCATCCAGGCGACATAATAATGACCGATGCCTCTTTGAGCGGATTATCGGTACCAGAGACGGTGCTCGGGCGTCAACGTTCGGGTTCCAATGACGGTTCGCCGATGGAATGGGAGCTACCTGTCACAGGGGGCACTCAGGTGAAGGTCCGCTTGTATTTTGTGGAGCTGTTCAGTGGGATAACGGGAGCGGGCCAACGTATCTTCGATGTATCGATAGAGGGTTCGGTACCACCGGCGATGAGCGGAATAGACATGTATGCCAGGGCAGGTGCCAAGGGGGCCTTTATGTTGGACCATATAGTGACGGTCTCTGGTGATGGGATATTGGACATAGATTTCATCGATACGGGCAATGGTAGCCCAGTGGTCAATGGTATAGAGGTATTAGAGTACATAGGAGGAAGCAATTCTAGAGTTGCTGAAAATAGTTTAATATTGCAAAATAATATTAAAGATGAATTTGAAATTGACATAAATCCTAATCCAACAACGTCTTTGATAGATATTAATATCTTAGGATTAGATTATGAGAGCGGTAATATTACCATTTTTGATGCTGTAGGACGATTAGTATTGACACAAAGTATCAAAGGTGAATCAAATGTAAAAATTAACCTTAGGGACTACACAAATTCTTCTGGTATTTACTTAATTAAAATAGCGGTAGATAATGAATATCCACATCTAAAGAAAATAATGCTTAATTAATAAACACAAATACATAATTCTAGATTTCGAGCTAGCTGATAATTATTCGTTTCAGCTTATAATATTATTTTAATTCCAATTGGAATTAAAATAATATTATAATAACAAGTTATCCCTTTACCTTATTCTTTTAAAGAAGGAACTATTTCTTATAATTTGATAAATACTCTGACAAGAGATTTAAGTTATGCTAATAATTTCAATCTCCCTTTTTATGAATTTATATTGGTAATCATCATTGAGCTGTTTTTAACAAAATGTATCCATGCCTGACAAAGATCAGACGATAGTGTTCTTTACCCTTGTTTTTTTGACGATGGGCCTGTTCAGCAACCGTATAAAACCCGTGACCCTGTTTTTGGTCTGCGTGATGATCTTCCTTCTCAGCGGGTTATTGAGGCCGGTGGATTTTTTGCAGGGGTTCGCCAACCAACAGGTCAGTACCATTGTCCTTTTGATACTCATCTCGGCAGGCCTGAGGAAAAATTTCAACATATCCTCAATGTTCGACGGGATCTTCAAAGCGGCCCATTCGACAAGGTCCTTCCTTTTGACCATGATGTCCTTTGTGGCCACGACCTCAGCCTTCATCAACAATACGCCGATGGTGGCCATCATGACCCCTTATGTTTACGACTGGGGGAAGAAAAGGAACGTGGCCCCCTCCAAACTGTTGATACCGCTGTCGTATGCGACCATGCTCGGTGGCATGATCACATTGATAGGCACCTCCACCAACCTTGTGATGCAGGGCTTTTTGGAACAGCATGCCCTTCCGCTCCTTGTTTATGAAGATTTCCTTTACCTGGGATTATTGGTCACCATCATCGGCATAGCCTATATCCTGTTCGCAGGTTTCCATCTGTTGCCGGACAACAAGGACAAACTGGAACTTTTCAAGGAAAGTGCCAGGGAATACATAGTCGAGACCCGTATCTCCCAAGGTTCGGGACTGGACGGCAAGACCGTTGCAGAAGCACGGTTAAGGAGCCTGAAAGGGGTCTATCTGGTCGATATCATCCGCGATGGAAAGATCATCTCCCCTGTTGCCCCAAAGGAGAGACTGTTGACCAATGACAAACTGTTGTTCGCAGGGGACACAAAAAAAATAGTCGAACTGGTCAAGAACAACAAGGGGCTATTATTGCCAAAACCCAATGGCAGCTTTATCGGCAACAACCTGGACATCACCGAAGTGGTCATCCCTGTCAACTCCCCGCTGTCAGGTAAAATAGTAAAGGAGTCCGATTTCAGGAACGGGTATGATGCCGCCATCGTGGCCATCCATAGAAATGGGGAAAGAATGCGGGGAAGGATCGGGGACATCAGGTTGCAGGTCGGCGACCTGTTACTACTGACCATTGGCAATAATTTCTATAAACAAAATGATATCTCGAAAGGACTATATGTGATATCCAAGATACAAAAAGCTGCCCCTGACAACCAGATGAACAGCCTGTTGTTCCTTGCCATCCTGTCCGGTACCGTTCTTTTGATAATCACAGGTCTTTTGGAATTGTTTCTTGGACTATTGGTTTTATTCACGGCCCTTGTCACACTCAGGTTGTTCACCATTGCCGACCTGAGGAAAGAATTGGACTATAATTTGGTGGCCATCCTGGTCTGTGCCCTGGCCATCGGTAATGTGATGATCGAAACAGGGGCAGCAGGTTCGATCGCCGGTACCCTGATGGCATTCATCGCCCCCTATGGGAACGTGGGGCTCCTTGTGGGCCTTTTCCTTTTGACCATCTTCCTGACCACGTTCATCACGAACGCGGCCGCTGTCTCCATCGTGTTCCCGATAGCCTACAGCCTGTGCACCGATATGCAAGTGGACGGTACACCATACTATGTTGCCATCGCCTTTGCGGCCTCCTGTGCCTTTATGACCCCGATCGGTTACCAGACCAACCTGATGGTCTATGGCCCCGGGGGCTATAGATTTTCAGATTATTTCAAGATAGGGCTCCCATTAACGATCATTTACTCGGTTACTTGCCTGATCTTTATAACTTTGAGGTATAATTTTCAAATATGAGCGAAAGACTGCATATCATCCCGCATGATCATAAAATCAAAAAAGCGGACAGGACCGTGCTCCATAAGCACAGGCCCGCCATTATTTGGTTCACCGGGCTCTCCGGTTCAGGTAAGTCGACATTGGCAAGTGCACTCGAGTACAGGTTACATCAATCTGGACTGAGGACCTATATCCTGGATGGTGACAACATCAGGAACGGCCTCAACAAAGGACTGACCTTCAGTGATGCCGACAGGCAAGAGAACATCAGGAGGATCTCGGAAGTGGCCAAGCTCTTTGTCGATGCGGGCACTATTGTACTTACAGCTTTTATCTCCCCGTTCAAGAAAGACCGTGAGGTGGCAAGGGACCTTGTGGAAAATGGGGAATTCATCGAGGTCTTTGTGGATTGCCCCTTGGAGATCTGTGAGCAAAGGGACGTGAAAGGACTTTATAAAAAGGCCAGGAAGGGCGAGATAACAAGATTTACCGGGATCGACTCCCCATTTGAGGCCCCGGAAGATCCAGAGATCACCATACCGACACACCTATTGCCCCTGGAAGAATCCGTGGACAGACTTTTTAAATCTATCTCAAAGAAATTATCATAACTTATCCCCTATGGAAAACTATTATTTGAACAATTTTCAGGAACTGGAGGCAGAATCCATTTATGTGATCAGGGAAGTGGCCGCACAATTCGATAGGCCCGCCCTGCTCTTTTCAGGAGGAAAGGATTCCATTGTAGTGACACATCTGGCCAGGAAGGCCTTTTATCCTGCAAAGATCCCTTTTCCACTGGTACACATAGATACAGGGCACAATTTCCCGGAGACCATCCAGTTCAGGGACGACCTGATGAAAGAGATCGGGGCCAACCTGATCGTGGGTTCCGTCCAAAGATCCATCGATGAAGGGAAGGTAAAAGAGGAGACTGGTTTTTATGCGAGCAGGAACGCTTTGCAGACCACGACCTTATTGGATACCATAGAGGAACATAGGTTCGATGCCTGTCTGGGAGGGGCCCGTAGGGACGAGGAAAAGGCCAGGGCCAAGGAAAGGTTCTTTTCCCACAGGGACGATTTCGGGCAATGGGACCCCAAGAACCAGAGACCGGAGCTATGGAACCTGTTCAACGGCAAAAAGCACATGGGCGAACATTTCAGGGTCTTCCCGATCAGTAACTGGACAGAAATGGACATCTGGCAGTACATCAAGGCCGAGGGCATCGCCATACCACCTATCTATTTTACACATAAGAGAGAGGTAATAGAAAGAGATGGCTCCCTTTTGGGGCATTCCGATCATCTCAACCTGAAACCAACTGAGAAACCTGTGGAGATGCAGGTAAGGTTCAGGACCATCGGGGACATGACCTGTACGGGTGCCGTACTGTCGAATGCCACGACCATCGATGATATAATAGCAGAGGTCTCTGCTGCCAGGGAGACCGAAAGGGGTACTCGGGCCGATGACAAACGCTCGGAGACGGCCATGGAGGACCGCAAGAAACAAGGATATTTTTGATCTTGAAAACCGGCCCCAATGGAAACCGTAAAGATAGTTGAACTGCGCTCAAGGTTCGAGAAACTGATGACCTATTTCGAGGGCATCGAGGTATGGCTTGCCAGTGACCTCCAGATCATGCTGGGGTATACCGGATGGCATGATTTCAAGAAAGTGATCACCAGGGCGATGGAGGCCTGCGTGAACTCTGGGGAAGACCTTGGCGACCATTTTGTCGAACTCAATAAAATGGTGGAGCTGGACTCGGGGGCTACCCACGTGGTCAAGGATTTCATGCTCTCCCGTTATGCCTGTTATGTACTGGCTCAGAATGGAGATCCCAAAAAAGAGCCCGTTGCCTTTGCACAGGGTTATTTTGCACTGAAAACAAGAAAGTATGAGCTGATAGAGGAACGCCTGGAACTGGACGAAAGGATAAGGGCCAGGGAAAAGCTGAACGATACGGAAGAAAAACTCTTGAAGAGCGTATTTGAAAGAGGGGTAGATAGCCCGGGGTTCAAGCGGATAAACAGGAAAGGGGACAAGGAACTGTTCGGGGGCGATCCGGCAAGTAAATTAAAAAAGAAGATGGGTGTACCGGCCAATAGGTCCCTGACGGATTTTTTGCCCACCATTACGATAAAGGCCAAGGATTTTGCTGCCGAGATCACGAATTTCAATATAGGGACCCAGCACATACATGGTGAAAAAGATATCACCAAAGAGCATATGAAGAACAATAGGGACGTGAGGGAACTATTGAAAAAGAGGGGGATCAGACCAGAGGAACTACCTGCAGAGGAAGATATCAAAAAGATCCGGCGCAGGGCAGGATATATCGATGAAAATATTTTGGAACAAGATAAAAAACCAAGGGGCTGAACATCCCCACATTAAAAATAGAGATTATGGCAATTGATGATTCTAATATGGAGATACTCCGGTTCACGACGGCCGGGAGTGTCGACGATGGGAAAAGTACACTGATCGGTAGGTTATTGTACGATTCCAAATCGATCTTTGAGGACCAACTGGAGGCAGTAGAAAAGTCCAGCAAGGGCAAGGGCCTGGAACATGTGGACCTGTCCCTGTTGACCGATGGCCTGAAGGCAGAAAGGGAACAGGGCATCACCATTGATGTGGCCTATAGGTATTTCGCCACACCAAAAAGGAAGTTCATCATCGCAGATACGCCCGGCCACATCCAATATACCAGGAACATGGTCACCGGTGCCTCGACGGCCAATATGGCACTGATCCTGATAGATGCCCGGAAAGGCATCCTGGAGCAGACATGCAGGCATGCCTTTATCGCATCATTGCTGAAGATACCGCACATCATCATCTGTGTGAACAAGATGGACCTGGTCGACTACGACCAAGGGGCATATGAAAAGATCGTATCGGACTTCAGGAAGTTCGCTGCCAAACTTGAGGTGAACGATGTACATTTTGTGCCCATAAGCGCCCTCAAGGGTGACAATGTGGTCGAAAAGTCGGAAAATATGGACTGGTACGAAGGTGCCACACTGCTCTACATGTTGGAAACGATACACATAGGCAGTGACCAGAACCATGTGGACTGCCGTTTCCCGGTCCAATATGTGGTGAGGCCCCATTCCGATGAGTTCCATGATTACAGGGGATATGCGGGCAGGATTTCTGGCGGGATATTCAAGAAAGGCGATGAGGTGACCGTCTTACCTTCCGGGTTTTCTTCAAGGATAAAATCCATAGATACCTTCAACGGGGAGATAGATATGGCCTTTGCCCCCATGTCGGTGACCATCAATCTGGAAGACGACATAGATATAAGCCGTGGGGACATGATCGTGAGGCCCAACAACCAACCGGAAAGCTCCCAGGACCTGGATGTCATGTTGTGCTGGCTCAACCCGAAAGGGCCCGTACCAAGGGCAAAATATCATATCCGGCATACTTCCAATGAGGGGAGGGCGATGATCAAGGAGATACTCTACAAGGTGGATATCAATACACTGCACAGGATAGAGGACGATCAGGAGATAAAGATGAACGATATCTCTAGGGTAAGGATAAGGACCACGAAACCATTTTTTGTGGACAGTTACCGCCGGAACAGGTTCACGGGTAGTATCATTTTGGTAGATGAGGGCACCAATGAGACCGTGGCGGCAGGTATGATCGTTTGACCGTTGGTAAAAAAATTATATCGATGACGGAACAATTTCTATCGGAATGGCTGGAAAAGGCCAAAGAGGTCTCTATAAGGGCCGGGGAAAAAATATTGGAAGTATATGGTTCCTCCTCTTTTGGGGAAGAGATCAAAAAGGACAGGTCGCCATTGACCAGGGCGGACAGGCTCTCCCATGAGGAGATCATGGCCGTTCTGGAAAGATCGGGCCTGCCNNTACTCAGTGAGGAGGGAAGGGACATATCTTACGATGAGCGCAAGGGATGGGANTACTTCTGGATGGTCGATCCTTTGGACGGCACCAAGGAGTTCATCAAGAAGAATGGGGAGTTTACCGTGAATATTTCCTTGATCCATAAGGACAGGTCTATTTTAGGGGTGGTCTATGTACCGGTGAGCGGCGACATGTTCTGGGCAAGGAAGGGCAATGGGGCTTATCATAGTAAAAATGGCAGTACCCCAGTTCATTTATCTTGCGCTTCTTTCACCAAAGATGATGAAGGACTGAAGATAGTTGGTTCCCGTTCGCACATGAACAGTGAAACTGAAGTATTTATTGCTGAATACAGTAACCCTGAGATAGTGAGTATGGGGAGTTCATTGAAGTTCATGCTCATAGCTGAAGGTAAGGCACATATCTACCCTAGGATCGCCCCTACCATGGAATGGGATACCGCTGCCGCTCAGATAATCGTGGAAGAAGCAGGTGGGACCGTAAAACAATATGAAAATGGAAGGCCAGTGGTCTATAACAAAGCAGACCTCTTGAACCCGTTCTTCGTCGTGGAAGGTAATTTGGATTAATGGAAGATTTTAATACAATTTTGGTCAAAATCATATGAAATTTTCCAGTTTAAAACCAATCAATCCTTCTAATTCAAATGCTTTATATTTAATCTTAAAAATTGTATAAATATAAAGTTAAGTCCTATTAAGTTAATACTTCTTAATAGTATATATGTCAAATGACAAACATTATTTAACTTTCGAATATATCGATTATCTCTCATTAATCGCATCGTATCCAATCATACAAACTTAGACATTAGCCTGTCCAAACATTACGACATAGACCTTTAGCTAATACCCCAACTATCAAAAAAATGTTTTCTGTAACTGGAGCTAATTTAGGATAGATGTTATCTAATTTACAATTTATATCGCAAGAAGGAAGTATTAAAACACATACAATTACATCGAAAAAATCGAGGATTACTTTTGGACATTACCTTAGTTTTTTATTTTTTGTTGTAGACTTATTCCTATTAAATGCTAGTTATCTATTGGTGATTTATACCAAACCAGATAATATTATTACGGTTTCTACTAAGAATTTACTTTTCGCGCTTACCTATAATTTAATTTGGATAGCCCTCACTTTTTTATTGAAGAGATATGCTATTGGTAGAAATATAAAACTCATAAACGTATTTATTAAAAGTATAAAAATAACTGTAATCCACTTTTTGATTATCAGTTCATTGATTCAATTTTCTGGATACTTTAGATTAAATGATTACTATATATTCATTAATTATATTTTATTAATCACTATTGCTCCTACAAGTAGAATATTATTGCTTTATGCTTTAAAGCAATATAGAAAACACGGTTATAATTATAAGAAGGTAGTAATGGTAGGAAGCGGTGATAAAGTAACTCAAATGCAAAGCTTTATTAAAAAGAATCCTGATTTAGGGTTTAAGTTTTGTGGCTTCTTTAGCAATCAAGTGCATTTGGGAGAGCATTACAAAGGAAATATAAATACTTTATACTCTTATTGCTTACGCAATGAAATAAACGAAATATTTTATGTCCTTTCACCAGCTGAAACAAACAAGATAAATGAAATCATGAATTTTGCTGATAATAATCTTATCAGGCTTCGGTTAATTCCTGATTTTGGTGTAGCCATAAATAGAAAACTTGAGATAGGCTTTTATGATGAAATACCTGTACTAACACCCAGACATGAGCCTCTTGAAATACAAACTAATAGGATTATTAAGAGAACATTTGACATCATGTTCTCATTATTTGTTATTCTTTTTGTCTTTCCATTTGTATTCCCATTATTAGGTGTTATGGTAAGATTGTCCTCTAAAGGACCTATATTTTTTAGGCAGCTAAGGTCTGGGAAAAACAACAAGTGTTTTTATTGTTACAAATTTAGAACAATGGTGGTAAACGACAGCTCCGATAAGCTGCAAGCTGTTAAAAATGATATGAGGGTTACCAGACTTGGTAAGTTTTTGCGGAAAAGCAATTTGGATGAACTACCACAATTCTTTAATGTATTAAAAGGAGATATGTCAGTTGTAGGTCCAAGACCACATATGATATTCCACACCGAACAATATTCAAAAATTATTAATAGATATATGGTAAGACATTTAGTGAAACCTGGAATAACTGGTTGGGCACAAGTAAATGGCTACCGTGGAAACACAAATGAAACAAGATTAATGGAGAAGAGAATAGAACATGATATGTGGTACCTAGAAAATTGGAACTTATGGCTTGATATAAAAATAGTTCTGATGACTACATTGAACGTTTTTAGAGGTGAAAAAAATGCTTACTAGAAAAAGATAATAATTAACAATTACTACTTACTTTACTAAAAGGTTACCTTTAGCAAAAAGAAATGATACTGAAACTATTGAATGAGCTTAACTCAAAATATATTGGGTTACTTAAATACTTGGGAATTTATGATATGGTCATATTAATAAATGGCAAGTATGGACAAGTGATAAAGTTTATTATAGCTGGTGCAACTGGAGCGGTGATTGAGTTGGCATTATTCGTTTTGTTGACCGAATTTTTTTCAATACATTATCTTATAGCAAATCTTGTTGCAATTACAATTGCAATACTTGTTAATTACGTTATCTCTCAAAAATGGGTATTTGAAACGGGTAGGCATTCAAAAGAAGTTGAAGTGTTAGCATTCATCATTGTTTCAGTTTTCATTGTAATAACAAACCAGTTGCTTATGTGGGGCTTAGTAGATGGTTTAGGATTTAATGAAAAATTGAGTAAAGTATTATCAATTGGATTAGTAGCCATAATCAACTTTTTCGCTAAAAAATTTCTTGTATTTAAAAACTAGCAAATATGCAGATTAACAAACTTTCAATAGTAATACCTGCTTACAATGAAGGTAAAACCATTCATTTTATTCTTGATAAGGTTCGGGAAGTAAAACTTTTGGGCAATATTCAGAAAGAAGTAATTATTGTAAATGATTTTTCTTCTGATAATACAGAAGAAGCAGTATTAGCTTATCAGTTTGACCATCCTGAAATTGATATCAATTATTATAAGCATGAAGTAAATAAAGGTAAAGGGGCAGCTTTACATACAGGAATAAAGGCCGCCACAGGTGAATTTTTAGTTATCCAAGATGCTGATTTAGAGTATGATCCAGAAGAGTATAACATCATGTTAAAACCAATTTTAAGTGGATTTGCAGATGTGGTATATGGCTCGAGATTTATGGGTGGTAGACCTCATAGAATTTTATTCTTTTGGCATTCTATAGGCAATAAGTTCCTAACTTTTTTATCCAATATGTTTACCAATCTTAATCTAACGGATATGGAAACATGCTATAAAATGTTTAGAACTTCTATTGTCCAACAATTAAGCCTTCAAGAGAAAAGATTTGGGTTTGAACCTGAAGTAACGGCAAAAATTGCTAGAATACCAAATTTAAGAATTTATGAAGTAGGTATTTCTTATTATGGTAGAACATATGCCGAAGGTAAAAAAATAGGGTGGAGAGATGGTTTTAGGGCTATTTATTGCATATTTAAGTATGGCTTGTTCGGTAAGAAGAAGACTGAGATAGATATATTAAAGAGTGTGAAATCAGAAAAAGTAATAGTAGAATAGATAGATAATAAGTAAGTCTGTTAACTTATATCGTATAATGCAAAAAGCTCTCTTATTAATAGTTTCTACATTTGTATTTATCCTTAGTAGAATTAGAGTTATTGTAAACAGCCATATAGTATCCAATGATGTTAGCCAACATCATTTCTGGATGTTTAAATTTAATGAAGATGTCTTTCACGAATCTGATATAATAGCTTCGTTTGCAGAAATAATACAGCCCAAAGCTTATGTGTTTCTATATGAAATTTTATTAAGTTTTGTCGAGATTAAATATGCTATTTTAACAATTGAATATCTTATTTTTATTCTAACTTGTTTGCTATTATTAGAAATATGTAAAAAATACTTGAACAATGGTTACGTAATAAATTATTTACTAATTATCGTCGCGTTGAGTCTGCCAGATATTGTTGGAGGGTTTGCCAGATCGTTTTCTTTTTTAATAATTATATTTCCATTATATTTTATTGATAAGCGATACGACCAATATTATATCGGTATTTTTTTGATACTCTCGGCTTTTTTATATCCAGTATCATTTCTTATAAGTGCGGGAGCAATTAATGTAGTGTACTTATTAAAAGGAATATTAAGTAAAGATTATATCTTATACACTAGAAAAATAAGTGTAATAGTAATATGCTGTATTATTTCAGTGTATTTTTTAAGCATAAAATCAGAAAGTTTCAATCAGGCGCCAGAAGTAGGGAAGGTTATTGGTAAAGAAGATATTATGAATAATCCCATAATGGGAAAAAAAGGCAGGATTCCCTTAAAACCTCAATTTGAATCTCTTTCGTTCAAACTTATAGGCGCGGAATTAGCAAAATCTGCATCATCTTTTATTCAAATACCAACTTTGTTTAAAACTTTTAATACTTGGCTTATATTCATTATTAGCTTAATCCCTCTATGTTACTTTTTCTTTATTATATCAAGAAAAAGGGAGCTGAATAATTTGGAAATATTTATAATTTCTTTACTAGCATCAGGTATTATTCTCTTCTTTTTGGCAAGATTACTTCCTTTTAAACTATATATGCCTACAAGATATTTAGAAAAGACTTTCCCAATTATTTTTACATTGATATGCATAATGTTAATAGAAAAATACTTCAATAAGCATAAAATGAAATATGTGGTGGGTATTTTTTTAAGTGTTTTGATAGGAGGTGGTATTTACAACAATAATTTCGGGGGTTTCAACGACTATCAGAAATTTGCTCCTGCATTTGAACTAGCAAAGAATACACCCAAGAAGTCATTAATCGCAGCTCCGCCTGATGTAGCCAGCTTACTTCCTTTTTTTGCAAAAAGGTCTATACTAGTGAGTGAAGAATCTTGTCATGGTGTATATTATGAGCGATACAGAGTTGATCAAATGCAAAAAATGTCTGATTTACTAACATTGTATACTACTGAAGATTTACAAAAAGTAAAAGAAATAATTAATAGATATAACATTGATTTTATCATTTATGATGAAAAAACTTCTATTTTTTCTAATCAGGAAAATGCCCCTTTATTTGAACCATATACTAAGGAATTAAAAGATTTGTATAATTCCAATGCCTTTGCAAATAGCTATTTATCCAAAGTCGTACAAGAAAATAAATCATTATTAGAAAAGAATCTAGATTTTATAATAGTTAATGCCGACAAGCTAAAATAGCAGCTATATAACATTATAAGTTAAAAGCGAGACCGCAAAAACCTTAGATGGAAGAGGATTGAACAGGGTTACCACTGCCAGGTTTTGTAAATAGGTGCCAATACTCTTCATTTTGATTTTTGATTGTAATTACCCATAATTCAAATAGCCATTTTATCAATTATTGAAGTTTTTTTACTTTGAATCCTCTGATATCTTTAAGCATTTTAAATGCTTAAAATAAGACTCTTTGAACTGATTCAAATGATTGATTATGTCCAATGTAATTGAAAAGATAGTTTGAAAATTAAAAAATAGCATGGGACAGGCACCTATGAAAGAATATATTTTTCTATTAAGGGAAATTAATAGTGTCACTAATTATTTCATCTAGTGCTTTTGGAAAACATATACCTCCCAAAAAGAATTGAGGAAGGACTTTAAAAGTTTTCTTAGAAAAGTTATAGCAATAAGATGTTGTCAATATTCAATTAATTTCTAATCGTCGGATATTGGATTACCTAATGATTATTGTTAGCTCAAAAAGTTAAACTTTTTAGATGTTGTATAATAATACAATTTATATTTTTTTACTGTACTTCTATTTTTTTCATAAATGACAAATCTTCTTTAATAATATCATACATTTTTGTAATAATAAGACTTCTAAAGGCTATTCTATTAAAATCAAGAACCGTATTTTTACCTTGAAGTTTATTACGGACTTTATTTATCTGATTAATGAGAAAATTACTATTGTTCTTATTAGCAATATAATCAATATAACTTTTAGGGAATACATCTTTTGAGGATTTGCCATAATAGAATTGCTCTAAAATTACATTCATCGTTTTTTCTTGCCTGAGCCATGACTTTAAGTTTATATGGGCATTGGTTGAGGCATATGGAATATCGGTATTAAACTTATTAGTTATAGCCATAAATAATTTTTTATTAGTTCTAGCATCATCTGGTAATTGTCTTATAAAATTGATAATACTTCTAGTAAAAAATGGGCTAATTACCTCTACATAATTTAACTTGATGCTATTTAGAGCTGAAACTAAAGTTGGGACTCTATATATTTGATAAAGCCTTTCATTCCAGGTTTGTAAAGATTCTGATACTTGTTGTGTTAAATAAGTAGGTCTTTTTTGAATGTAGTCACCCAAAAGTTTGCTTATTTTTCTAGTATTTGAAAAATCTTCAAGTACAGTAAAGCCTACATCATTATATACTTCATTTGGAGATTGAACTTCATGAGCTCCTAAGGCTTGATCTCCCCTTATTATCCCTTTTATTCCAGACTTGTGCAACTTATTCCACAATTTCATACCATCTACATAACCTGATATTTTATCGATTCTACCTTCACAGGCACAAACAAATCTTTTTATTACATTAGCTATATTTTCAGTATCTGGATCCACCTCCAAGAAGCTATGATTAGTTTCAAACTTTTGGGCTACGAGCTCTGCTACATAAGCATCACTTTGTTTGTTATATAATGAATTGTGTGTGCCCCAAGTAATGCTTTTAAAACCTTTACTTTTCTTTTCTCCAAGAAATTGTAAAATAGCTCTGCTATCATAACCCCCAGACAATGGCAAAGTCCACGATGAAGTATCAAAGTTGTAATTTTGAAATACATCTTCTAAGATTTTTTTAAATGTATCCTCTAATTTTTCAAGCTTCCTTTCTACAGGCTGTATGATAAATTCATTTATGTTATAAGAAATAGTCCACTTATTTCTGTTTAAAGAAAGTGCACTGTCTGGTTTTAGTTTTTTTATTCGGCTATCCCACGATAAATCAGGTCCTAAAGAGCCAGAAGACAACATCCATTTATATACTTCCTGGTTAGGTTGAAATTCTCCTAAATAAAGGATTATTGCTCTTTGAGAGCTCGAAGCAATGAATACATCCTGATCCTGGTAGTACCATATACTTCTATATCCTAAAATATCTCCAATTATTTGCAGTGTATCATCATCATACCTTATTATACTGTAATTACCATCATGAGGCACATCTCCAGAAACTTCAAACCATTCTTGGGTTTCATTAATCATTTTACCAAAACAAATACCTTTTTTTTTAAGGTTAATCGTACTGTTTGGGTTTAGGACATTTATTCTAAGTGAATCATCACCGACTTCTAAAGATGGGTTTGGGATGAGGTTATCAGGAATTATTTTATTAGCAATTATATCAAGCCTTTTTTTTTGTACAATTGATATCTTTTGCTGAAGACAAACTAATAAAAATTGAGACATAAGGTAAATTTTAAACTTAGGGGTCTAAAAATCACCGTGTTTTTCCTATACATGTTGTATTATGTAATCAAATATTTGTTAACAGCCATATAAAAAATTAAAATTATATATATCATTGAATGCCAATATTTGCTACATTTAATAAGTGCTAATAATTTGTTATTGGTTGGCATTAAATTTAAATTGTAAATCAAGTTAAAATAATGTCATTTAAAGATAATTGAGCTGAAATAATGAGGATTCAATACATTTTATATTTCTATGTTTTAATGCTTTTAGCTTCATGTGTAAAGTATGAAAGTTTGGTATACATGCAAGACAAAGCGAAACAGAAATCTTTTGATAGTTACAAAACATCTGAATATAAAATAAGGCCTTTTGATAACCTTTCTATTAAGCTAAATTCGTTTGAGCAATCGACTACTGGTGAGTTTAATAGCTCTGGTGCTTTAGGTGCTCGCCCTGGTGGGGTCGATAATGCCTTACTTTATTTGTCAGGATATATGGTTAATCAAAAAGGGAATATTAGACTTCCATTAATTGGCGATGTTGAAGTTGTAGACCTTACAGTAGATGAAATTAAAGACTTAATAGATTTAAAACTTGAAGAGTATTTAAAATTTCCTTCTGTATCAGTAAAATTAACCAATTTCCGAGTTTCGGTCCTAGGCGAAGTAAATAGGCCTGGAATGCAATATATTTATGAAGGGAAAGTAACATTGTTACAGGCTTTAAGTCAAGCTGGTGATTTAACCGTATTTGCGAACAGGAAAAATGTGAAGTTAATAAGAGAAACAGAAAGTGAAACAATTTCTACTTATATTGATGTCACAAAACCAGGCTTAATCTCATCTGAATATTATTTCCTTATGCCTAATGATGTAATATATGTAGAACCTACACAGGCGAAAACTTCTAATGTAAATACACGTGTTGCAGGCGTTGTACTTTCAGTTGTTTCTGTATTAATTACGACAATAAATTTAATAGTGACTATTAATAGATAAATTCAGTGGAAAATAAAGCATCATATTACACAAATAACGTTCAGGAGGAATCTATAGATATAAAATCGCTATTAGCTAAAATAGTTTCTAAATGGTACTATTTTGCCATTGCTTTACCAGTATTTATAGGTTTAGCATATTTATACCTTCAGATTGCAACGCCTGTATATAAAGTAACTTCTAGTATTATTATAGGAGATGAAAGTAGCTCCACATTAAATACCGAAGATTTTTTTGGAGAAATGGGACTCTTTGGTAATCAAGAGAATATTGAAAACGAAATTGCAATTCTAAAGTCGTATAAACTTGTAAATAAAGCAGTAGAATTATTAGACTTAAAAGTATCATACTACGAAAAAGGCACATTTAGAGATAAAGAAATGTATCTCTCAGCGCCATTTAAGGTGAAATATGATTCTTCACACCTTCAACCTTTTAATAAATCTTTTGATATTGAGTTCATAGCGGATAATATTTATGTGATTTCTTTTGACGAGAAGGATTTTTTCGCTAATGTGCCGGCAACTGGCAAAAGGAGTTTTATAAATGAATACTTTTTTGTAGATACTATACATGTTGGTCAAGCTTGCTCTTCAGATTATTTTAAGTTTACTATTGAACATAGTGATTCATTTAAAGAAGGGTTTTCAAAACAAGAGAAACTTTACAGCTTCAAGATGAAAAACTTAGAAGCAGTAACAGAAAGCTATAGAAATGCCCTTACTATTGAGCCATATAGTACTGAAGCTTCTGTATTAGAAATAAAGCTAGAAGGCACTGTAGTTAAGAAAGAAATGGATTTCTTGAATAAACTGGGTGAAGTTTATCTCGCAAATCAGCTTGAGAAAAAAGATTTAACCGCTCTAACAACCATTGATTTTATAGACCAGCAAATATTACAAATCACTGATTCTTTGCAAGGAGCTGAAGCTCAACTAGAAAATTTCAGAAAAGAAAAAAATGTTATCGATATTAGTTTTACCGCTTCTAATGCAGCAGTACAACTACAAACTTTAGAGACAGAACAATCTAACTTAAAAGTAAAAGACCAGTACTATCAGTTTTTGCTCGACTATTTAGAAAACAGTGATTTTAATTCAATAATTGCTCCTGCCTCTATTGGTATAGAGGATCCTTTATTAAATGCATCAATTGTAGAATTAAAGCAACTTAATTCTCAAAAAGTGGCATTGTCTTATACTGCAAGTGAAAAAAGTAAAGAGTTAGCTATTTTAAACCTACAAATAGAAAACCTCAAAAAAACACTTACCGAGAATGTTAAAAACATAATTGAATCATCTAAGATTGCACTTGGGGATATAAATAAAAGAATAGCAGAAGTAAGATATGTTCTGAATAAGTTACCTGAAAATGAAAGAAACTTAGTTAATATTCAACGTAAATTTGATTTTAGCGATAATCTTTACAATTACTTATTACAGAAAAGAGCTGAGGCAGGTATAGCAAAAGCATCGAGTATGCCTGAAAATGAAATACTCGATCAAGCAAGAATGATTGGTGATGAACCAGTATCACCCAAAAAATTACCCATTTATATCATTGCTGTATTCTTTAGTCTATTAGTTCCATTATCTTTAATAGTAATTCAAGATTTCTTTGATGATAAAATTAAAGATACAGATCAGTTGGATAAGCTTACGTCTATTCCATTACTAGGATCAATTTCACGTAATAGTAATGATGATGTAACTATACTTAATTCTCCTCAGTCTGGCTTAGCAGAATCTTTTAGAGGTTTAAGAGTAAATATGCAGTTTTTAGGTGCAGAAGAAGATAACAGAATTATTGGATTTACTTCAACAATAAGTGGTGAGGGAAAAACATTTTGCTCGTTTAATTTAGGATTAATCTTAGCTACTTCAGGTAAAAAGACTGTAATTGTTGGGGCCGATTTAAGGAAACCAAAATTGGGTGAGCAATTTGATAAAATTAAATATAAGAATGGTAATAATAATGGCAAATCTCAAGACAATCTTGGTTTAAGCAGTTATTTGATTAACCAAGCCGATTTAGAGGATATAATACAAAAAAGTCAAATTAGTGATTTAGATGTAATCACTAGTGGCTCTATCCCACCTAATCCTACTGTATTACTTGAGTCTTCAAAATTTGCGAAATTATTAGATGAACTGAAAGATATATATGATTATATAATTGTAGATGCTCCTCCACTTGGTCTTGTTGCAGATTATTTCATCATAAAGAGATATACTGATATAAATATCTATGTAGTAAGACAAGACTATTCTAGGGTTAAATTTATTGAAGACATAGATAAGATATATCAAGCGAAAAAACTCAATAACTTATCAGTCATTCTTAATGATGTTAAGAAATCAAAATCTGCCTATGGTTATGGGTATGGTTATGGGTATTATTCAGATGATAAGAAAGTAAGAAGAAAGCTGCTTAAATCTAAATCGAAAGAAAAAGTCTGAATTATATTTGTTTAGTATTTTCTTCATTCACAAACATTAACCATAACAAGGTGTAAACAGTGTAATCCAATAGAATTATAACCTATCATTGAAGTATATTGCAGATAAGTCTTCTCACTGTTGATTTTTATGAAGAAGTTCATTTCGGATACCCTTTTTATATCTATTGGAGGGTTCTTGACAAAGATTAAGGGGATAATATTTTTGCCTATAATAATAGCTTCGGTAGGTTTAGCTAATTATGGTGCATTTGTACAGATATATGCTAATGTAAAAATATTAATCCCTTTCTGTGCCCTTAGCTTAGGAATGGGTTTTCAACGGTTTGCTTCTAAAATTCCTAAGTCAGATAAACATAATTTAAGCATTCATTTTTACTCAATACTTTTGCCTTCAATGCTTTTAGGGCTTTTTGGCTCTTTACTATTATTTATATTAGCACCATTTTTAAACGATTGGTTTTTAGAAGGGAAACATCTATTAAGCATACAAGTATCGAGTATTATGGTTTTTTCAAATACTTGTTACACTAACATAAATAAGTTTTTATTAGGTAAAAAGAAATTCAAACTATATGCAATATTAGAGTTTAGTTATTCTTTTATTCCATACTTAGGTTTTGTCTTAGGCTCGGCGTTTAATCAAGATATTTTTTACGGAATCTTATATTATTCTTGCCTTGACTTATTTATATCATTTATATTCTTTGTAAGTATAGCATATAATTTAAAGGTAGTAAAACCTTCAATTCAAATATTTAAACAGTATTTTCAATTTTCATATCCTTTAGCAATTAGTAATGTTCAAGGTGGTCTATTGAATAAATCAGACAGGTATTTTATAAGCTATTTCTTGGGTGTAGAGTTACTGGGAGCCTATAATATCGTACACAGAATCGTAGATATTGTCACTTTTATTAGTGTTCCCATTAGGAAACAAATTATGAGTTATTTGCCTAAAATATGGGATAAAGGTTATTATACTGAGTCATTACAAATGATTAGGTCCAGTCTATTAATTTTCATGTTTATTTCTGTTGGAGCGATAGGGTATCTGGTTTTTTACTTCGAAAGTATTTTAACACTATTTGTTAATAGGGAAATAGTTATCGAAAATCTTGAATTATTAGTGCTATTGTTAGGTATGGCGTCTGTATTATCAGGAGTTAAAGTATTTTATTACATAGTAATAAGACTAAAAAATATAACGAAACAGGAGCTGTTTTTTCAGCTTAGCGGAATGGTGTTGAATATAGTATTAAATTTATTATTAATTCCCCAATTAGGTATTCTTGGAGCGGCATTAGCTACATTTTTAAGTTATGTGCTTATCATTTTAATCTTAGGTAAGATGCATAAAGTCAATTTAGACAATGTCTTTTTTATAAGACTCTTTTATGTAATAATTATCGCCAGTGTATTTTTTATAACCTATAAAGTAATTGAACCTAATAATATAGTTTCATTTATACTAAGTTCTTCTCTGGCTGTATTGCTCTTTGCTTTCTTTAGCTTCTTAATTAATAAAAATTATTTTAAACAAATTAAAAGCGATATCAAACAATATAAAAAGCTAGGGAAAACTTTTAAAAAACCTGAAAAAGTGAAATAAATGAAGGAAAACAATAAAACACCTAATTTTCTAATTATTGGTGCACCTAGAGCTGGTACTACATGGATAGATAAAAATATTAGATGCCATCCAGAAATTTTTCTTCCGGCAAAAAAAGAAATTCATTTTTTTGATAATGATTTTGATAAAGGGTTAGATTACTATAGCTCATTTTTTTCTAGTGCCACAGATGAAAAAGCAATTGGCGAAATTACTCCTTCCTATTTGCATAGAGGTAATGTGGCAGAAAGAATATTTGATACATTAGGAGATATAAAATTGATATTATGCCTTAGAAACCCAACAGAAAGGTTGTACTCAAGGTATTGGAATGCCAAAGGCAAATTCAAAGAAAATAAAGATTTATCTTTTGAAGAAAAAATACAGACTAAAGAAGAGTTTATAACAGAAGGATTCTATTATAATCATTTAGAGAAATATTTAAGGCTTTTTTCAAAGGAGAATATACTTATCTTATTTTATGAAGACCTCAGTAATGATCCGACTAATTTCCTGAAATCTATCTATACTTTTTTAGAAGTAGATGAATCATTTGAAGCGCCATTGATTAATGGGAAAATAAATGCTGCGGCTTCAAAAAAACTTTTAGGAAAAAGTATTCTATTGAATTACCTCTCAAGAGGATTAAGAAAAATAAAGTTTTATTCTTATTCTCAGAAAATTGAATCCCTTAATAGAGCCAAACTTCCAAGTATGAAAGCGGAAACTCGAAAATGGCTTACCCAAGAAGTTTATTTAAAAAGCAATAAAGAATTGGAAAAATTCTTAGGTAAAGATTTAAACCATTGGAATGTATAAATACTGCTCTTGTAACTAATCGGACAGTTTTTTAAAACAACTAACCAGGCAAACTATACTTCAAATCTTGTTCTAATGAAATTAAAAAATGAGCAAATAAATAATTGGATTAAACTTCATAGCACCATTCATTTACCAAATGGTCAGAAAAATATATTCCTTTTTTCCACTCCTAGAAGCGGTTCTACTTGGCTTACCGAGCTAATTAGTACACAACCGCAGTTTAAAATGGTAAAAGAGCCATTCAATATCAGGAAGGACTATGTGAAAGATAACCTTGATCTTTATAGCTGGGAAGATTTACTAAACCCTATAAATAACAAAAAGATAATAAACTATGTGAATGGTTTCATTGATGGATCTTACAAAGATTTAAGGTTGAAACGGCCCGCACCATTTTCACAATTATGGAAACCGATTACATCAAGAATTATTTTTAAAATTCTTTTTGCAGGTGAAACAGATTTTAATTGGTATAAAGATAGTTTTAATGGGGAAGTTATTTTTTTGTTAAGACATCCTATACCAGTATCATTATCAAGAGAGGTATGTCCGAGGCTACATTCTTTTTTTAACTCACCATTTATAGAAAATTTCACAAAAGATGAAATAGCAGTTGCTGAAAAGATTATAAAACAGGGAGATCACTTTGAAAAGGCAATTCTTGATTGGTGTTTTCAAAATGTTCTACCACTTAGAAAAATGGATCCCAATTGGTTAATTGTATCATATGAACAGACGGTTTTAACGCCTGAAATTGTAATAAAACACCTCTTAAATAAATTTAACTTTAAAAATCCAGATAAGATTAAGTCAAGATTAAATAAAGCCTCTGGGTCTACAGTAAAATCATCTGATGAATCTAAAAGAATCTTACTAGATCCAAACCAGATTGAAAAAAACAAGAAATGGTTAGTAGAAAAATGGAAGCAGAAAGTTTCAGATGAGCAGCACAAAAGAGTTTTTGAAATTCTTTCAGCATTTGGGATAGATTACTATGAATACAACAATGTAATGCCGAATGATAAATATATCTTAAAGTAAGAAAATTGAATAAAAGAATTGCTTTCATATTACCCCATTTCTATAGATACTATCGCGGTGGTGCTGAAACACAGTGCTTTTACCTTGCTTGTGAGTTAATTAATAAAGGTTGGGAGGTACACTATATATTTGAACACAAAGATATAATCGATGAAGTGGATGAGTATGGAATACACCTACACTCGTTGCCAAAGAAAAAGGGCTATTTAAAATGGCAAAATGCTCAAGCTCTTCTACAGAAAATGAAGCTTATACAAGCAGAATTCTGGTATTCAAGAGCTAACATTTCTTATCTTCATTATTTAGTAAAATTTGCCAAGCAAGTTGGTGGTAAAGTTATTTGGGCATTTTCAAGAGATTCTCAATTTCTATTAAAAGATAATGAACAGGAGAAAGCAAGTTTTGTAGTTAAGGTTTACAATAGATTTAATAAAAAGAGATTTTTTAAAGCGCTAAAAAGTACAAATACTATATTACTACAAACTAAAAAACAAGCTGCTCTTTTAGATAAAAATTTGAATTTAAAGGGAACGGTGATTTATAATGCGCACCCAACATCCGACATCAGCAAAAAGAATTCTCTAAGAAAAAAACAAGTTTTATGGATAGGAAGGATGCGTCCATTTAAAAGACCTGATAGATTTATTGAATTAGCAGACTTCTTAAAAGACACAGATATCACTTTCAAAATGATTGGTAAATATGCCGAAAAGGATTTGAATGAAATACTAAACAAAAGAAAAGGGAGTAACACTAAACTGGAGATTTTAGGTGAAAGAAAAGCACATGAAGTGCATGATACACTATCAGAATCAATGCTTATAGTCAATACAAGTGAGTATGAAGGTTTTTCCAATACTTTCATTGAAGCTTGGCTCAGAGGCGTACCTGTAATTTCTTATCAAGTAGATCCTGACGGAATGATTCTACAGAATAAAATCGGAATAGTGAAGAATGATGTAAATCAATTAGCAGATTACATTAAGGATATATGTGATGATCAAAAGGAATGGGAAAAGGTATCTGAGAGGTGCCAGATGCATGGTTTTGAAAATTTTGATATAACAAATGCTGTAAGCAAGCTAGAAGAAATACTTTGTAAGCTATGAAACAAAAAATTGTTTATATAATGGGTGTAGGGCATAGTGGATCTACATTTTTGCAAATGTTACTTTCGGCACATGAGCAAATGGTTGGTCTTGGAGAAATTAGCCTACTCATAAAAAATATGCATGAAAATAATATCTCTCCTAGTAAAATGCCTGACTGTTCATGTGGCGCGAAAGCAGTTGATTGTGAAATGTGGGGCGATTTCCTTGCTTCAAGCGAAAATGGAAATGATGATATTCAAACTTTTGAAAAAATAATCAATCGGTTTAAAGTAAAATTTCCGAATAAAATACTTGTTGATAGCTCAAAAAATCTTCAAAGCTTTAAAAAATACTATAAAGAAATCTCTTCATTAGATGTTGAAGTAAGTGTTATACTTCTAGTAAGAGACTTTAGAAGCTGGGTAATATCAAGGGAAAAAAATAATAAAAGAAAGCATAGAAAAGATTATGGTCTAGTTTATAATGCCCATAAATGGTATTATAGAAATAGAAGAAAATTAAAATTTTTGCACAAAAATAATTTTCCATATACAGTCATCAGTTATGAAGATTTGGTATTGCAAAAAGAGAAGTCATTAAAAAAAATTACTGAGTTATTAAATATTACCAATCAATTTACAGATTTAAAAAATGCAGAAATGCATGACATATATGGGAATAGAATGAAGAATGACCCTAGTAAAAGCAAGCAATTTTTTTATGATAATAAATGGATGAAAAATAATAAAACTGTCTTTTTATCTCCTTTTCTTATGCTGCCATATTCTCTCAATAGGAAACTATATAATTTATAGCTATGAAAAATATATACTATCTTAGTTGCTCACCCATACCATCTCAAAAAGCCAATAGTATACAGGTAATGAAAATGTGCCAAGCTTTTGCGCTGCATTGCAAAGAGGTAGTTTTGTTTTGTATTCAAAGAAAGGGAGAAAAAGATTTACATAAGTATTATGGTGTAAAAAAATCCTTTAAAATAATTCCTGTTAAACTTCCTGGTATAAAATTCTTGAATAGAATTATTTATGCATTAATAGTTTTTGGGAGGTTAAAAAAGAAGAATGCAGCAGGTATTTTATATAGCCGCGATATTTTTTCAACTGGTGTCATTTGCTTATTAAACCCCCAAAATTTTTCTATAGTTTTTGAAGCGCATGCACCTCCCTCTACAAAACTTAGAAAAAGAGTATTGAAATTTATTTTCAAAAGTAAATATTTTAAAGGCGTTGTTTCAATTTCAGAGGCGCTAAAGCAAGAGTATTTACGGATATATGGTAATCTGATTATCGATAAAATAGTAGTAGCTCATGATGGTGCAGATAGTTCACAGATACCCAAAGTAATGTTAGATCAACAAAGCTACGCTCAAAAGGGAGAAAGATTAAAGCTTGGTTACATAGGAAGTCTTTTTCCGGGAAAAGGATCTGAAATTATTATGCAACTTGCTAAGAAACTACCAGCGTATGAATTCCATGTTGTGGGTGGTTCAAAAGAACAAATTGAGGAGTTACAAGAAATGCATCCTTGTGAGAATATTACTTTTTATGGTTTTGTAAGCCCTGAAAAAATATATGATTATATGGATAAATTTGATGTGATGTTGGCACCATATAAATCAAAAGTGATTGTTGGTAGTGGAACCTTGGACATAAGTAAATGGATGTCACCCTTAAAATTATTTGAATATATGGGAGGAGGAAAACCAATTGTTGCTTCAGATTTACCAGTACTCAAAGAAGTTATAAAAGATGATAAGATAGCTTTGTTGGCAGATCCAGATAATTTAGAAGAATGGGAGTACAGAATTAAACATTTAGAGTCTGAGGAAAAAAGGAGTGAATTAGGGAAAAATGCACAAAAAGTGTTTTTTGAAAACTATACTTGGGAAAAACGCACAATTTATATCTTAAAAAAATTGTTCGACGAAAAAATAGAAATAAGTGGTAAATTGAATGATAAGTTATTTGCATAATTATGGAAAAGTTAATTTATCTTTTTTGGGGAATTTCCGCTTTACTCATCTTAACAGCATTTTCGCTTATCTTAATAAAAAGAGAAAAGCTACTTTTTTGGATACCCTTTGTAATTACTTTTATACCCATTGAATATATTGATAGATATTTTATTAAACTGCCAACCATACTAAACTGGATACCACAGTTATTTTTAATTTTGTGTGGAGTGATAGCCTCTGTAGTCTTATTAAAAAAACCTTTAAGAAGTTCTAAATGGTTTTCTATAGCATACTTATTATTTGCTTTAGTTGCAATTGTTTCGCTTTCTGTAAATGGTAATAGTATAGTGGGGGCAATATATGCCCAAAGAGGATTTATTTTTATTTTCTCCTTTTTAGTAATAACAAAAGCAATCTATGATCATACATCGCTTGACGACTTTTACAAAATAGTTATCAAAGCAGGGTTTTTATCAGCGATTCTAGCAATTTTACAAAGAGCATTTGTGTCGGTTACTTCTTCTTCAGGAGATATGGTAACCGGATTATTTAGTTCTGATAGCCAGTACCTTTTTTTCCACTGCTTTTGTTTTGTGGTTTCTATTTCATATTGGTATCATGGTAAGCAAATTTTAAAAAAGATTCCTTCTAGTAATTTATCTATACTATTTATCTTGTCCATAGGTATTGCAAACAACAAAGCTGGGGTTGGCTTTCTTATAGTCATTCTTATATTTTTTGCTTTTTATGTAGGTTATAAGAATTTCTGGAAGTTCTTTGGAAGAATGATTATTCTTGGTGCCTTTATCACCATTAGTCTTACAATTTTCGAAAAAATCTTAACTGGAAGTGGTAGACTGAGAAATGAAGAAAGCTCATTCGCCTATTTAACAGACCCTGAATATATTTCAGATTATATGTTCGGTAGTGATGATAATTGGCATGGTCAGTTTTCAAAAAGTGGTACATTGCGAAGAGGATCAGCGATTACATTTGGTTATGGACTCTTGCAAGAAAACCCATATTATCTATTATTTGGTAAAGGCCCTGGATCTACGTCAGAAAGTGGAATTGGTGAGGGAGATTTAAGTAAGGTTTATCAAGGTTACAAAATTGGGCGTTCGACCCTATCCGAGAAATTAACAGAATATGGCTTGATAGGTACTTTCTTTTTTCTAGCCATTATAATTGTTGTATACTTTGTAAACTCCAAAGAGTATCCTTTAGGACAAACACATCTGCTTATTAAAAAAGTGGCCATACTTTTTATGCTTTGTTATTTGCCTTATGAAAATATCTTTTTAACAATAATAAATGGATTGGTATTTAGCTTATTACTCTATCCAAATTTCATTTATTTACAAGATGAAGAAGAGAATATTTTTTCTTATTTAGAAGAAAAAGAACTCGATAAAGTGCATTGAGATAGTAAATTAGTAACCTATTTAATCTAAATGAATCAGCAAGACTCTCACAAACAAGACTTACAGCCTGTTTTTATTGTTGGTATGCCTAGGACAGGGTCAAAAATTTATAAGAATATAATTAATCATCATTCAACTATTAATATTTCTCCAGAGATATTTTATCTAACACCTAAATGGATCAGAGAAGATTTTGTAAGTGTAAGTCAATCATTAATTGGAGAACTTAATAATGATCAAGATCTTGAAAGGCTCACTTCTCTAATGTTTCAGAATAAGTTTTTTGGCACATATTGGAGAGATATAAAAGGCGAAGAAAAAGACATGTTAGCACTGTTAAAGAAAACAGACAAATCTTATAAAGAAATATTTATTGCCATATTAAAATTTGATGCTTTAGCCAATAATAAAACACAGCTAGGAGCTAAGTTTCCTGTACATATTACTAAAGCTCATAGTCTACAAAAGTGGTTTCCCAGTGCAAAGTTTGTTCATATTAATAGACATCCTTTAGCAATTTATAATTCTCAAAAACGCAAGCATCTTAAGGATAAAAAAGGTATTACTAAAAAACTCCTAATGCTAACTAAAGTATTTTTAGCTACAATTATAGCTTATCGATCTTCTTTTAGTTTCAATAGAATTAATAAGAATAACAACAATTATAAGTTATTCGAATATGAGGCACTAACAAAAAGTCCTGAAGAACAAGTAAAAAGATTATGCGAGTTTCTTGAGATTGATTACAAGCCGGATATGTTACTGCCACCAGTTAAAGATTCTTCTTATCAATTAGCTACTGCTTCATCTGGAATTCATGCAGCTTCTTCTACTAAATGGAAACAAGAAGTGAATTTTTTTGAAAAAATAGTCTTTAGCATTTTTACAAGAAAATCTTTCTCTGTTAAATAGTATAGTTGCCTTATGAAGAAGATTTTAGTGTTGACACCTGATTTGAAAAATATCGGAGGCGTTGCTAATTATTACAAAACGCTTGCTCTCAATCAGGCAGAAAACATAGATTATTTTTATGTTAATTCAGCTTCATCAGAATCGCCAATAAAAAAAGTAATTCGAATTATATCAAATTATATAGTTTACTGGAAAAAATTAAAATCAAAAGAATATAGCTTAGTACACATAAACCCTTCTTTAGATAGAAAATCATTTTATAGAGATGCATTTTTTACATTTTTTGCTATTGCAGCAAAAAAAGAAATACTTATTTTCTTTAGAGGTTGGAATGAAAAATTCGAAGAACAAATACATAAGTCTTCTTTGAAACATTTTATCTTTAATAATACTTTTGGGAAAAGTCAAAACCTGATTTTGCTTAGCAGCTATTTTCAACAAAAGGTAAAAAAACTTGCTCCGTTAATTGGTAAAAGGCACTTATGGCTAGAGACTACAGTAGCTGACGACAAATTTCTTCCATTATTAGACATAAATATTAAATCACAAAGTTCGCCAGTAAATTTTCTATTCTTAGCTAGGCTAGTAAAAGAAAAAGGGATTTTTATCGCTCTAGATACTTTTGAGGCTATTCAAAAAAAATACTCTTCACAAGAATTTAATTTCTTTGTAGGAGGGGATGGCCCCGATTTACAGGCAGCAAAAGAATATACTAGAGGAAATGCTATAAGTAATGTGCATTTTTTAGGTTTTGTAAGCGGTGATAAAAAAGGAGAATTATTACTAAAATCCCATATTTTGTTATTTCCTACTTTTCATGGAGAAGGTTTGCCTAATACTGTATTAGAAGCAATGCTTTATGGTATGCCAGTAATTTCAAGGGTAAATGCAGGAATTCCAGATGTTGTAACACATGAGGAAAATGGGTTTTTGTCAGAAAGTTTATCAAGTGAAGAATTTATTGAGTTTGCTGATATGCTCATTTCCAATAAACAAGTTTTTAAAGAGATGGTATTAAAGAACCATAACAAAGCGAAAAATTTGTATATCAGAGACAAAGTAAAAGAAAGGTTGCTAGGTATTTATAATGAAATACTAAATGAAAATATATGCCCTTGATTTCAAAAATTAAATGGATGGCAAATAGATGGTTGGCAATGGAACATCCAAATGAAGATATTTATAGATTAAATCAATTAGTCCAACATTATATTTCAGATAAATTAGTAAAAAAACAAAAAGTGCTAGCAAAATATGCTAATTATTCTTTTAATACATTTAATGAATACTACTCAAAAGATATACTTGAATCTCTTCTAAATGAAACAAATAATTATAAAGTATTTCCTCTTTATGACTTTACTATAGAAGATATTACAAAAGTCAATAATTGGCATGGAGACCTTAAAACTGGCATTAGTCCAAAAACTGAATTCTGTCATAGTATTCCTTTTCAAAACTTTGAAAAATCTGGTGATTTTAGGTATATAAGTGTATTGTCAAGACTTCATCATTTTCCCTTTTTTGCAGCACTTTCTTACTTAAAACCAGAGGAGAATTTTGAAAAACTAATAGAAAAGCAAATTATTGAATGGCAAGAACAAAACCCTTATTTATATAGCATTAATTGGAGGAGTGGTATCGAAGTAGGTATAAGAAGTATTAATCTTATTTTTACAAGGTTATTTATTAGTGATGAAAATCTAAAAATTCAGTTAGATGAACTAATTATATTGCATTACAACTATTTAATAAATCATTTATCACTTTATTCATCTGCAAATAACCATTTGCTCGCCGAGCTCTCAGGAATCTTTATTATTACTGCTTTCTATCAGTTTAAAGGGAGTGAAAAATGGAATAAAAAAGCTTTTGAATTACTTATAAGAGAGCTCTTTTTACAAACACATAATGACGGCTTTAGTAAAGAACAATCATCTCACTATCATGCTGAGGTGATAAATATGTATTTGTTGGTATTAAGTATTGCTAAAAAAAAGGGGATATCTTTAAAGGATGGTGTACTAGCGCAAATCGGTAAAATGGGAGATTTCCTTCAATTCTTATTAGCGGAAAAATCTTTAGAGGTTATACCAATTGGAGACAGTGATGAAGGTGAATTGTTATTCCCATATTTTGATAAGAAGTATAATATCTATGGATCCATATTAAATGATGTTGCTTGGTTATTAAATGATATTAAATATCTAAGTACTTATAATAGGCTAGATGCTCGAAATTATTTCATACAAGGCGAGGATGGATTTAGGCAATCTTTAATTTCTTTAGCAAGTAACAATAAAAAGGGTAATACCTTAAAAACACGTTTATTCAAAGAATCAGGCTATTGTTTTTTTATAGAAAATGACACAAAACTTTGTTTCGATGTTGGGGATATAGGGCTAGGTAAATTAGCTGCTCATGGGCATTCTGATCTTTTACATTTTACCTTAGATTATAATGGATTCCCATTTATAGTAGATTCAGGTACATATCAATACCATGCGCATTATACTTTTTGGCGAAATTATTTTAGAGGGATAACAGCCCATAACACTATTTCTGTAAATAATAGGGACCATGCGCAATCAGCAGGTAGAATGATTTGGTTACAGCATCCAAAAGTTACAAATGTAAAATTCAATGAGAGTGATACAGATATATATTGTGAAGCAACCCACAACGCATTTTTGAATAATGAAAGAACAATTCATTCTAGGAAAATTGGCTATAATAAGCTTGAGCATTCTTACACGATTGTAGATATTTTAGAATGTGAAGAAAAGAATAGTTTGAATTTTTATTTACATTTTCATCCTTCTTTACAAGCTGTTCATGAAGATACATCTATTATATTAATAAATCCTAATAATTTAAGAGTAGTGCTGATTAATAATTACTTTTCGGAAGCGAAACTAATTACAGGAGATAAAAGTATGCCATTAGGCTGGTTCTCAGATAGTTTCAACAAAAAAATACCATCTACTACCTTATTATTGGAGTTTGAATTACAAAAGGGTAAAAATGAAATTGAGACATTGATATCCTTCAATTAATTAATCAATATGATGTATAAACATCATGGCAAGCAAAAAGAAGATAATCTATATACTCGGAACGGGTAGGAGTGGTACAACACTTCTAGAGATACTACTAGGCAATGCAGGTAATATTTTTAATACAGGAGAGCTTAATAGATATCCAAAAAGAAAAGGTATTCCGCCACAACATAGTCCTGTTTCTCCTACCTATCTTTTTTGGGATAAAATAGGGGATGAATTAAATGTAGATGGAGGTGAGCTAGAGGAACTTGAAAAATTACATTTACGATTTGAATATCACTCTGGATTGCTAAAAAGGTTAATGGGTATTCATCAAAATGGTTTTAAGAGATATCAATCATTTCTATGCAAGTTATATCAAACTATTTTCAATGAGATTGATGAGGATATTATAACAGACTCTTCAAAGTATCCAGGTCGAGCATTAAGTATATCTGAATCTTTAAATTACGATATATATTATATTTATATTAAAAGAAATCCTGTAAATGTTGTTCGCTCATTTGCCAAAAAAAATATAGAACAACCTCCTAAAAAGTGGCTGCCAGCAAATGCATATTATTTCTCGGTAAATACACTTTGTAAAATAGCACTGAATAAATTGAAAAATGAACATAGAGTAGTTGAGGTTACTTATGAAGATTTGATTAATTATCCGGAAAAATTACTAAGACAGCTAGAAAATAGTCTTCAATTAGATTTTTCACAAGCCATAGATACACTTAGAGATAATCATCCACTTATCATAGGAAAATTATTTGATGGAAATAGAATAAGGTTAAAAGAGAAGATTTACTTAAAACCAGATTTTAAGGAAGCAAAATATTCTTTTAAAGATACACTAACAAAGGCCTTGAATTACCATATTTATCATTGAACATAAATAAATTTAAATAACAAATTAAGCTTAAGATGAGAATTAGCATATTCGGTTTGGGTTATGTAGGAGCTGTTTCCTGTGCCTGTTTTGCCAAAGAAGGTCACCAAATAATAGGTGTTGACGTGAATGAACATAAAGTTGACCTCATTAATAATGGTAAATCTCCAATTGTAGAAAAAGACTTAGATGAATATATAGCCGAAGGAAATAAAAATGGTTTATTAGAAGCCACAACAAATGTTGAAAATGCTATCAATAATTCAAGTATTTCAATTATTTGCGTGGGTACACCTAGCCAGATCAATGGTAATATAGATTTGAGCTATATTTATAAGGTTTGTGCTCAGATAGGAGAAGCTCTAAAAAAGAAGGAGGAATTCCATACAATAGTAATAAGGAGTACAGTAGTGCCTGGTACCGTAAGACAATGTATTGGGATCATTGAAGATAGCTCAGGGAAAAAGCATATGAACGATTTTGGACTTGGTTCAAACCCTGAATTTTTAAGAGAAGGTACAGCCATATATGATTTTTGGAATCCACCTTACACAATTATTGGTATTGATAGTGAAAAGAGTCAATCAGTGCTTCAAGAGCTTTATAAAAGTTTAGATGCGCCATTCTATGTTTTAAGGCCAGAAGAATCTGAAATGATTAAATATGCGAATAATAACTTCCATGCGGTAAAAATCACTTTTGCCAACGAAATAGGTAATATCTGTAAAGAGTTAGGAGTAGATGGTCATGTTGTAATGGATATTGTAGCAAAGGATAAAAAATTAAATTTATCTAACTATTACATGAAGCCTGGATTCGCTTTTGGAGGTTCATGTTTGCCTAAAGATGTACGTGGACTTAATTACCGGGCGAAAATATTAGATGTAAAAACACCTTTGCTGAATAGCCTTATAGATAGTAATGAAATACAAATACAACGGGGTCTTCAGCTTATATATAATACAGGGAAGCGGAAAATTGGTATACTTGGTTTTGCTTTTAAGGCAGGAACTGATGATTTAAGGGAAAGCCCTATGATTACCTTAATTGAAACCTTAATTGGAAAAGGTTATGAACTGTCATTATATGATGCCAATGTTTTACTTTCCAAATTAATGGGTAAGAATAAAGACTTTATTATCGGTAGAATACCTCACATATCAAGGTTGCTAAAAGCAGGGGCAGAGCAGATTATAGAAGAAGCCGATGTAATAGTTTTAGGGAATAAATCTGATGAATTTCGGGAAATTTTACCTCAGATACCACAATCTAAAACAATTATAGATTTAGTACGGATAGAAAAAAACAAACAAACAGAAGATAATTATGTCGGTATTTGCTGGTAAACACATATTAATAGTTATTGAAAATTTGCCTGCACCCTTTGATAGAAGAGTATGGCAAGAAGCTAGTACATTAAAAGAAAATGGGGCACATGTATCTATTATATGTCCTAAGATGAAGGGTTATACAAAAAGTTATGAAGTTATAGATGGTATAGAAATCTATAGACATAAATTACCATTGGAGGCAAGAGGTGCTTTGGGTTATTTATTAGAGTACAGTGCGGCGATTTTTTGGGAGTTCTTTCTAAGTTGGAAAATATTTTTTAAAAGGAGATTTCATGTAGTACATGGTTGTAATCCTCCAGATCTTATTTTCCTGACTGCACTTGTCTTTAAATTATTTGGAGTAAAATACGTTTTTGACCATCATGATATCAACCCTGAACTATATATAGCAAAATTTCAGCGGAAAGATTTTTTCTATAAATTAATGATATTGTTCGAGAAACTAACCTTTAAAGCTGCAAATTTCTCAATAGCAACCAATGAGTCTTATAAAGAAATAGCTATAAGAAGGGGTGGGATGAATCCCGAAAATGTACAGGTGGTAAGAAGTGGCCCTAGTTTGAAAAGATTGAAGCTTCAAAAACCAAATTTGTCTTTAAAGAAAGGTAAAAAATACTTGGTAGGTTATGTTGGAGTAATAGGAGAGCAAGAAGGACTTGATCTTTTAATGCAATCTGCTAAAATCATTAAATCGAAGCGTGATGATGTACACTTTGCAATAGTTGGAGGAGGAACCGATTTAGAAAAAATTAAATTGTATGCTCAAGAAATAGGTGTAAATGATATTGTCGATTTCTACGGAAGAGTTAGTGATGAAAAATTGCTTGACGTTTTAAATACGGCTGATATTTGCGTAAATCCAGACAAACCAACAGAGATGAATAATCTTTCTACCATGAATAAAATCATGGAATATATGGCATTGAAAAAACCTATTGTACAATTTGATTTAAAAGAGGGTAGGGCTTCGGCAAAAAAAGCATCTTTATATGCAAAAAATACAGAAGTAGAAGATTTTGCAGATAAGATTTGTGAGTTACTTGATAATGAAGAACAAAGAGTTAGGATGGGTGAATATGGGTATAAACGAGTCCTCAATGAGCTTTCATGGGAGTATGAATCTGAAAAGCTTGTTAAATTTTATAGTAAAATCTTAAAAGTAACTCAAGAAAATTTAGATATTACTCAAGAAAGAAAACTAGAGCAGGTCAAATAAATTGACCTGCAATAAATTTTATTGTTTTACAATTTTGATTGGCACTCTTTCTTCTCTAAATATAATTTCGGCCAAATAAATACCTTTGGCCCATTTTTCGAGATTTTCAACAAAAGTAACTTTTTCCTTTTCTTTGGTTTTCTTCTTATTATAAATGCTTTTGCCTGTAGCATCAATAATATTTAATACCACTTCTCCTTCCTCCAAATGATGAATAGTAACTGTTAAATAAGAGATAACGGGATTGGGAGCGTAGGAAACATCAAGTCCACCTTCAATATCTTCCTCTAAAGCATCAAAAACTTCTTCATCTTCAGGACCACCCGGAGGGTAGACAATAATATTCAAAGGAGTACTACTATTTTTTGCGTCTTCATTATCTATAGCTACAATAGTAATTTCGTACTCTCCTGGTTCAGGATATTTCCAAAGAAAATTGTAAGGAAGCTTATTGGTTTTGTGGAGTATTTTATCACCATTATAAAATATTATCTCTTTTATACTCCCATCTGCATCAAGTGCGCTTACTTCAAAGTTTATTTCCTCGGCATAGTCATAAGAAAATTTATTGGCTGGTGAAATGATATTTACAACTGGTAATTTATTTTGAGGAGCTACTGCAATTAAATTAACTTCAGGGCTTTCTACAGTATAATTATTTTTTATAGCCTTTGCAGAAATGGTATGATTTCCCTTTGTAAGTGTACTCCACTCAATGGAATAAGGCCTTTGACTTCTTTCACCTACTTTTATTCCATTCACAAAAAATTCTACTTTAATATCCTCATTTGTTTCATTATTATTATTCGAAATATTTGTAGAAATAGTAATTGTCTCTTTTATATTAATTACCTGATTTTGTGCAGGAGAAGTAATTAAGAAATCTGTGTTCGATGCATCTATGAAAGTAAATGTTATGTCAGAAGAGTATAATAATTTTCCTGCTCCATTTTTCCTTGAATAAGCCCTTGCAGACAAATTGTAAACACCAGGTTTAAAGTTAAAAGGTTTAAAGTCACCCTTTTTATCAGCTGCTAAGGCATAAGGAGCTTTATTTTCTATATGGACTTCCTTATTATCAATGTAAAAAACAATAGACCTTACCTCCGTAGAAGGTTTTGCCTCAATACTTAGTTTACGAGTTGGTAGTTGTTTAAAATAAATAATTTGGTTTTGCTCAATTGTAAAAAGGGGTTGGTCAGTAACGGTGTTTATTAAGTCGAAAGATATTAAAGCCTCTGTATTATTAGGTTTAGGGTCTTCAGGGTCAGGATCTTCTAAATCTGGGACTTCAATTTTTTTTTTACCAATACCACTAACTATGAAGGAATGAATACCACTACGAACATTGGCTTCGATTTGAATTTTCTTTTCTATATTTCCCGACACTTTCGGTTCAAAAGTGATTTCAAGTTCTTTTTTACTTTTTGCTGGAATAGTTGTACTGTACCAAGTACCCGTAAATGACTCAGGGAAAATAATATTAGATATAGTTAATTCAACATCACTATTATTGACTACACTAATTACTTTTGATATATTTCCTCCTAATTCAATCTCTCCAAAGTGGGTGTTGTCTTCTATATCGATGGTCGCATATTCTGGTTCAGTTTCTATACTTCCTTTTGCCTCAGATTCGAATGCACCAATATCAGGACCATTACCGGCATAATCCAAGTTCACCGGATCTCCATTCTGCCAACTCACGGCCCTTTCCAACTCAATCCTTCCCGATGCATGGTCTACTTTCTCAATCCTGACCGCATTCCCCTTTCCTATCCTGATCAGGTCACCTTCCACTATCCCGAACCCATCACTGAAATACCTTGCATCCTCCACCTGCAATACCCTTCCCGAACCACT
>JGI12316J14372_10001243_pt1 | contig 34596 bp, 33 predicted proteins | sample MarCyaLeptolynsp_FD_14372 | JGI IMG/M metagenome (IMG submission 14372)
CAGGGCCAGCGAATACGATTGAGAGTAAAAATAATGAAATATGAATACCGATTGGTAGTATAAACTACAGGGTCATCGGGTTTTTCTCTAATCTTTTGTTTAGAATATTCGCTATTAAGAAGATAATGATCATTCTCCTGCAAAAACTGTCAGGTAGCGCAATATAGTTTTGTGATGTACCTTTATAGGCCTATAGAGAGGTTACATGCATACAACAACAATAGATACTCATACGAACTCCGTTGAGTTCGACTTCGTGAAAGGCCACATCGCCGCGACGATGACGCTGATTCACGGACTTATCGAACAGGGCGTAATCGATCGCGAACAGCTTGATGCATTTTTTGCTGCGTTCGTCGGTGACTTGCCGCATACACGCGAAACACTTGGTCTGCGTTTGATCATCGACCAATGGCGCCAGGGCCTCAGGGACGGCGAGCCGGAGGAAGAGCTGAAAGGAATGCTGTTCGAAGTGATCCGTGGAGGGCGGTCAAACTAGAATCCAAAATGCAATCGGCCTGGGGTGGAGGCCGGCGCATTTTCAAAAAATCAGACAAGTTGAACAGGGCGCATCGGCGCCTTTTTTGATTCCTGGACCATGTAGGCTACTTATCAACGTGCGAATGGTGTGGCTAACTGGTCAATTCCCGGCGGCTTTGTTATGCCTTGCGTCAGCTGAATGCCGGTCCAAAGGACCGAAAATAGGTGCCTTCCATGCATTTGATCGATCGGACAAAAGCGCTTTTCGGACGTTTATGGTCAACACCGCGTATGTCTCATAACTGCGCCGGACAGTCAGCAAAGCTGTTTGCGGTGGCATGCCTTGTCGTCAGCGCACCTGCGCTTGCCGAAGACCAGCACTTCATCACAATCGGGACGGCGGGCGTAACGGGCGTTTACTACCCATCCGGTGGAGCAACCTGCAAGATCTTGAACACAGAGCGTGCCGACCACGGTGTGCGGTGCTCGGTTGAATCAACACTCGGATCGATTTCGAACATTGGGCAGATCCGTTCCGGTGAGCTCGATTTTGGTTTTACCCAATCCGATTGGCAGCATCACGCTTATCTTGGCACGTCCGTTTTTGAAGATACGGGGGCGTTTGAAGACCTGAGGTCTGTCTTTTCGCTGCATTCGGAAGTCGCGACCATCGTGGTGAAAGCCGGATCCGACTTTCAGTCTTTCGATGACCTGAAAGGTGCCAGGATCAACACCGGGAGCGAAGGCTCTGGCTCCGCAGCCTCCTGGGATGCACTTGTCGGCAGCCTGGATTGGACGGATGCCGACCGCGCCAACTTTTCCAACAGAAGCAGCTCAGAGCTTGCCGAGGCGCTGTGCTCTGGCGAGATAGATGCCTATTTCGCATTGATTGGCCATCCTGCCGCGCTGATTGAGGAAACCCAGGACCAATGCGACATTCGCCTGATCGGTGTGAAGAATTCGGACGTGACGCGCTTTGTCGAAGACGCGCCTTATTACATGGCAACGTCGATCCCTGAGGGCCTTTATGGGCTCTCGGAACCGTTGGACTCTTTCGGTGTTGTCGCCACTGTGGTCACTTCGGTGAAAATGCCAGACGAAATCGTTGCCATTCTGGTTGCCGCCGTTCACGACAATTTCGACAGTTTCAAATCCCTGCACCCGGCGCTCAGCCGTCTGAACCTTGAAGATCTCGTTGCGTCCGACACTTCAGCCCCGCTACATCCTGGCGCATTGCAGTATTTCCAATCAAAAGGTCTATTGCCCGCGGACCCGAACTGACGTGGTGTGTCGCTCTCCAAAAGGTGAGCGGCATTTGTCTTTGTGAAAGGCCATGTTGGGGCTAAATCAATGCACTGAACGCTCACCGGTCTATACCGGACTTAATATTGAAGCAGACCGGAAATACACATGATCCTCGAAGAGACGTCGATACTTATTGCCGTTCTGGCCGGAGTCGTTTCCTTTCTTTCTCCGTGCGTGCTGCCACTCGTGCCGCCTTATCTGGGTTACATGGCCGGTGTTTCGCTTGAGGAATTGGCGGACGACGGGGACGACAACCGCGCGGCTGCCCGACGGGTCTTTCTCACATCACTCGTGTTCGTGCTGGGGTTTTCGACCGTATTCGTCATGCTCGGTGCAACTGCCAGTCTGCTGGGACAGATAATCCGACAATACCTCGATTTTCTTGGCTATATCGCGGGTGCGGTCATCATTATCATGGGACTGCATTTTCTCGGTGTGTTCCGGATCGGTCTGCTCTACCGGGAAGCACGTTTCCAGGTCACACGGAAGCCCGCAGGGCCACTCGGAGCCTACGTGATGGGACTTGCGTTCGGCTTCGGCTGGACACCGTGTATCGGTCCTGTTCTGGCCGGTATCCTGAGCTTCGCGGCAGCAAAGGATACCGTCGGGCAGGGAGTGTTGTTGCTGAGCGCCTATGCTGTTGGGCTGGGGATTCCATTCCTCATCGCATCCCTGTTTGCCGGCCCTTTCCTCAACTTCATGAAAAGGTTCCGCAAGCACATGGGAACCGTTGAGAAGACGATGGGCGGGATGCTTGTCGTGACTGGCGTCCTGTTTCTGACCGGACAGATGGCCGTGTTTTCCTACTGGCTCCTTGAGACTTTCCCGGCATTTCAGACGATCGGTTGACCGGCGGCGAAGGCAAACCCGTCGAACGCTAAAACGCCGTGTCCCTGAACCTGGCGGCTGTGACGAGCGGATCTCCGGCGAACAAGGCCGGGCGGCAAAGCTCGGTGACATCTAGGAGATGGAGGCACGCCACGGCCGCATCCGCGGCATTGGCAAACGGCCCGACCAAAAGCGCAATCCCGCCATCAGGGACCTGCCTCTCCATGAGAAGCGGGCGCAGATCGCGCATCCGTTCCTCGTTCTGTTCCTTGAAATCCGCCCAGGCCTTTGCCGCTGCCGCGCGGGACCGGTAGTGTCCGATCACGGCGCCGAAATCGCTGCGCTTGATCTGGCTGTCTTCACCGTTTTGGATTTGTCCGGCAGGTACCGACGGAGTGATGACCGTTGGTGCCAGGGTTGACCGTGTTGGTGTGTCGTCAAAGTCCGGCAGGGATTGTCCGCTGGTGGGTGGGATCGAGCCGGTTGTCACTGGTGCACTGTCAGGTTGAGGCAGAGTGACGATCCGGACCGGCTCCTGCTCTTCGATGTCCTGCACAGGCTGTGTGTCCTGCGTAAGTGCCGGCTGGGTGAGTGCGATCTTGCGGGGCGGGTCTTTTTCGGGGGCTTGCGTGGTCTCGACGGCCACTACCGGAGGCGGCTCTTTTGCGCTTTCTGGAGAGGCGACATCCACCTTGGGTCCACGAACCATGGTTTCAGGCGATTGAGTGGTAATGACCACACCTGGCCGGGGCTCCGCAGCAGGTCTTGCCGCCAAATCTTCAACGTCGGTGGGTGTGCTGGCTTCAGACAGTTTTGCCATGGCCACTTCTTTTTCCAGCGCAGCTATGCGCCGGGAATAGGCAAGGTTTTGCTCCGCCAGTGCGGTCAACCTGCGGCGAAGACCGACGACTTCAAGTTGGAGAACTTCAATCTGACTTTTCTCAAGTGGTGCGCCGGAAGCCTGAAGGTTCGTTTGCGCGCCATTGAAAACAGCAACAGGTTGCCGTCCACCGACGGAAGCTGTTGTCTCAACGTCGCTTGCGAGCGGAAGAGCAACGCCGGTTGGATCACGTTGCACAGCATCAGTTGAACCAAACGAGCTTGTGCCAAACTGGTAGGACGCGACCCCAATCGTGCCCATGAAGATAGCGGCAAGCGCCCAGGACACCAGGCCAACCCGCGGTGGTGTGAACGTGTCGCGGACGATATCCCGACTTGTTTTTTTGGCCTGGGGTTCAAGCAAGGCGTTTTTCCGGATCCTGACCGCGAATCTGAACAACGATACCGCATCTGGCGCTCATTATGGTTAACGAAACCAAAACGGAAATGCTCTGCCGGTCAGATCTTTCAATGTTCTGTGGATCGGGGCATATAAAGTCCCGATCCTTGGATGCACTCTCGCGATTCTCTAGATGGGTTTTTCATGACCGCTCGTACTTGCCTCTCAATTGTCCTGGCTGCAGGCCTCGGAACCCGCATGAAATCGGATCTGCCGAAGGTTTTGCACGAAATCGGAGGTCTGCCTCTCGTCGGACACGTGCTGAAAGCCCTGCAAAACGCGGGCTCTGACCGGATTTCGGTCGTTACCGGACCGGACATGCCGGCACTTGAGTCCCTTGTCTACGATCTTGTCCCGACAGCCAGATGTTATGTTCAGGCAGACAGGCTGGGGACGGCACACGCCGCACTTGCCGCCAGACCGGCACTGGAAATCGAAGCTGACGATGTACTCGTGATATTCGGCGACACACCGCTGGTCACTCCGGACACGATCCTGAAAGTCCGGCAACAGCTGGAGCAGGGGGCTGATCTGGCCGTCTTGGGTTTTCAGACAGACAATCCCTTCGGCTACGGACGATTGTTGACCGAAAATGGCCGGTTGAATGCGATCCGGGAGGAAAAGGATGCCACGGATGAAGAACGAAAAGTGACGTTCTGCAATTCCGGTATCATGGGATTTTCCGGCAAACAGGCCCTGTCTTTGATGGAGGCGATCGGCAACAACAATGCAAAGAGTGAGTTCTACCTGACCGATGCGGTTGAAATCGCGAACCAGCGTGGTCTGAAGGTCGTTGCGGTCGAAGGGTCTGAAGTTGAAACGCAAGGCATCAATACGCGTGTTCAGCTCGCGTCCTGCGAAGAAGATTTTCAAGAGCGCATGCGCATTGCCGCGCTCGAGGATGGCTGCACCTTGCTGGCACCGCACACGGTGTTTTTCTCTCATGACACGGTGCTGGAACCCGGCGTCACGGTTGAGCAGAATGTTGTGTTCGCAAAGGGTGTCAAAGTGTCTTCGGGAGCGACGATCCGCTCATTCAGTCACCTTGAGGGCGCCCAGGTNGGCAAAGGCTGCGTGGTCGGACCCTATGCGCGATTGCGNCCGGGTGCNGTTTTGGGAAGCGATGCCAAGGTCGGCAACTTCGTTGAAGTGAAGAATGCGACGTTCGGAGCTGGCGCAAAGGCGAACCATCTGAGCTATATCGGCGATGCCAGCGTTGGTTCCAAGTCCAATATCGGCGCCGGGACGATCACCTGCAACTACGACGGATATCTCAAGCACAGGACCGAAATCGGCGCGGGCAGTTTCATAGGGTCAAATTCAACTCTGGTTGCGCCGCTTCGGTTGGGCAACGGTGTTTTCATTTCCGCCGGCAGCGTGATTACCGATGACGTGAAAACGGATGCTCTTGCGTTTGGCCGAAGCAGGCAGGTGGTCAAGGAAGGCCGTGCTGCACACCTGCGGGACAGGTTGCAGGCCGAAAAGAACCCCAAGTCCTAGTCAACATCATAGAAACCTTGTTCTGACACTTTCTGAAACACGTATTGATTTCAGTTTGAAGGGCTGCCTCGTCTAAGCAGGAGGCCTTTCGATGATCAAAGAAGGATATCTTCATGTGTGGAATTGTTGGCATTTTGGGAAAGACTGAAGCCGCTCCACGTATCGTTGATTCTTTGAAGCGGCTCGAGTACCGGGGTTACGATTCCGCCGGTGTCGCGACGCTCGTTGGTTCAGAACTCGTGCGCCGGCGCGCAGAAGGCAAACTGCGCAATCTGGAAGCTGCGCTCGATCGCGCTCCTCTTGCCGGAACGTCGGGCATCGGTCATACGCGGTGGGCAACCCATGGGGCTCCGACCGTTTCCAACGCCCATCCGCATCAGGCCGGGTCGGTCGCCATCGTTCACAACGGCATTATCGAGAACTATCTCGAACTCAGGGACGAGGTCGTCTCAGAGGGATCCGTTCTCAGTACCGATACAGACACGGAAGTGGTGGCCCATCTGATCAACCTTGCACGGGACAAAGGCATGTCGCCTGAAGAGGCCGTCGCTGCCACGTTGCCGCGTCTGAAAGGGGCCTTNGCCCTTGCCATGTTGTTTGCCGGGGAAGACGACCTGATGATCGGCGCCCGCAAGGGCTCGCCGCTTGCCATCGGTCACGGTGAGGGNGAGATGTTCTTCGGCTCCGACGCCATCGCCTTGTCGCCGTTTACGGACCGGATCACTTATCTGGAAGAAGGTGACTGGGCCGTCCTGACGCGNTCTGGCGTGAAAGTNTTCGACCAGGAGAACCGGCCGGTNGAGCGTCCCGAAGCAAGGTCNTCGGTTACGTCCAGNNTNATGGACAAGGGCAACTACAAGCACTTCATGGCGAAGGAAATCCATGAACAGCCCGAAGTGCTTGGCCATACGCTTTCGCGATATTTCGACTATGCCAGCAAGACCGCGAAGGTCGACGGAGCGGACAAGCTCAAGTTTGGTGATCTGTCTCGGCTTATCGTTTCAGCATGCGGNACAGCTTACNTGGCCGGTCTNGTNTCCAAATACTGGTTCGAAAAATACGCCCGCCTGCCGGTCGAAATCGATATTGCCAGTGAATTCCGCTATCGGGAAACGCCCGTCAGTGACAGGGACGCGGCTCTGTTCATCTCTCAATCGGGAGAGACGGCGGACACGCTTGCCTCGCTGCGATACTGCAAAGTGAACGGCGCGGCGATCGGAGCCGTCGTGAATGTGCCGGAAAGCACGATTGCGCGCGAAGCGGACATGGTTTTTCCGACCATTGCAGGGCCTGAGATTGGCGTTGCGTCGACGAAGGCATTCACATGCCAGCTTGCTGTTCTGGCAGCCCTTGCCCTTCAGGCAGGGCGGGAGCGGGGTGTCCTGTCGCCCGAGCGCGAGCAAGAGCTGGTCTCGGAGCTCACGGAGGTTCCAAGCCTGGCGTTGCAAGCCCTGGCAGCGGAAGTTGAGATTGAGAAGCTCTCTCAGCCACTCTCAAAAGCGAACAATGCGCTTTATCTTGGGCGCTCAACCAACTTTCCATTGGCCCTGGAAGGCGCCTTGAAGCTGAAGGAACTCTCCTACATCCATGCGGAAGGCTACGCCGCTGGCGAGTTGAAACACGGCCCGATCGCGCTGATTGATGAGAACATGCCGGTCTTTGTCATCGCCCCTTATGACGCGATCTACGAGAAAACCGTTTCCAACATGCAGGAAGTTGCTGCACGTGGCGGGCGGATTGTTCTTATTACTGATGCCAAGGGAGCGGAGGAAAGTGGCGGAGCTGCGGAAAACACCCTGATCCTGCCGGACATGTCCGACATCGTGGCTCCGATCATTTACGCGTTGCCGGTTCAACTGATTGCCTATCACACTGCGGTCTTCATGGGCACGGATGTCGATCAGCCGCGCAATTTGGCAAAATCGGTAACTGTCGAATAGGCNTGAGAAAAGCGCCAGGCGCTTAGGCCGGGACAGATCCAGTCTCGCGGCGAGGAGAGNCCATCATGTCTGCNNCAAANTGGTATTGCCNGTCCGTTCTGACAGCTTGCCTNTTGTCGGGCTCAGCCTTTGCCGAATGCAGGGTTCCAGCATTTGACGCGTTTCAGCACCCCGATTGGGCCGTNGATCAACCGGTTCGCTATGATGACAGCAAATACGGNTTTTCGATTGCCTTTCATGGCAGGCACGCNAAGGGAACTTTCTTCATCTATGATTACGGGGTCAGCAATCCCGAGGCCGCAGATGCCGAAGAGCAACTGAAGCAAGCGGTCCACGAAGTCTACTACATAGCCGAGAAGCTGACTCCGAAAACGAAGCTTTCCGATCCCTATCTGGTTCCGGAAAAGCTCTATGCCGATATCGGATTTGTAGACAATGCCGTATACCTGACGACATCTTCAAACACAGGCCAGGCGGTGACCGTTGCCAGCATGGGATTGCTGCATGGCTGTTTTCACAAACTCAGATACACGCATCCCGTCCAATCGCTGGAAACCGTTGACATTTCCGAAGGGCTAAAAGGATTTATCGTTCTCATTCAGGAAATGAACGATACCATGATGCACACAAACCACCTCAAGTGATTGAAACAGTTTCAAGAACGTAGAATTTCAAGGACTTTCTGCCTTAATTTTGAGCGTCTATGGACACAAGCAACAAGACCGTTACGACATGTCAGAACTCGAAAAATCGGAAATTGCCGAATTTGATGAAAAACACAGGCAGGATGTGATTTCCCTTTGGGAAAAATGCGGCCTTGTCCGGCCCTGGAACAATCCTGACAAGGATATCGACCGCAAACTGACGGACCGAAACGGAGCCTTCTTTGTTCTCTTAGCCGGGCAAAGGATCATCGGCTCCGTGATGGCGAGCTATGATGGTCATCGCGGGTCCATCTATTACCTGGCGATCGATCCCGAGTTTCAAGCGCAAGGGCTCGGCAAGCGGCTGATGAACCACTGCGAGGCATTCCTTCTCAAGCTTGAATGCCCGAAGATCAACCTGTTCGTGCGGAGCGGAAACGAAGCTGTGCTGCAGTTTTACCATGAGCTCGGCTATTCAGAAGATGCCGCTATTCCATTGGGCAAGCGCCTGATTCCTGACGATTGAAATTGCGTTCCGTTCTCGTCGGCCTCAGAACGGAACGTCCTTAAAGGTGGTCAGGACAGTCTTCTTCCGCTTGCTGCCTAGGGCCGGACGGGCGGGAAAGAACGTAGGTTGCGCAGCCAACCAGGAATAGACCGACAACGATGGAGAGCCAGAGCGCCGGTGATGATGTCCAGTAAAACATGGCAAATCCGAATGCCATACCGGCAACTGCGATGACTTTCGCCTTGGGCGGTATGGCGCCATGCTCGCGCCAGGCGATCACGGGTGGACCAAAGACCGGGTGATTGAGGATACGTGCTTCGAGGGCCGGGGAGGACCGTGCAAAGCAGGCTGCCGCCATGATGAAAAAGATTGTGCTCGGCAGAAGCGGTAAAAAAGCGCCGACGATTCCGAGGCCTACACATCCCGTTCCCAGAAGTTTGAATGTGATTCGCCGCAATACTGCCTCCGCAATCGGCATTTTTGCGGTATATCGCTAAAAAATTAATCAAGCGAAGGATACCGCGCTGCGATAAAGATGCTTATCTAGTGCGTGTCAGTTGGAAAGACGAGCACACAAAAGGACTTTGGTTGGGTTCACCCATGAGCCGGAATAAACATAAATCAGAAGACACGCACAAGATAGGCCATCGGCCCGGCGCGGCAACTCGCCTGCGAAACTACTTTCTGACCGGTCTCGTGATCACCGGTCCAATCGGAATTACCCTTTGGCTGACCTGGACCTTCATCAAGTGGGTCGATGGCTGGGTAAAGCCGTTTGTGCCGAAGGTCTACAATCCTGAGACCTATCTGCCGTTCTCGGTTCCGGGTTTCGGTCTGATCGTCGCGATCTTCGTTCTGACCATTGTTGGGTTCCTGGCAGCGAATTTCCTGGGACGAAGCCTGATATCATTCGGCGAGGGTGTCGTCGGACGAATGCCGCTTGTTCGTAATATTTACAGTGGCTTAAAGCAGATTTTTGAGACAGTACTTGACGAACGTGGCAACAGTTTTTCAAAGGCTGCGCTTGTCGAATATCCCCGCAAGGGCCTTTGGGCGATCGTTTTCATTTCGACGGAAACGAAAGGTGAGGTGGCAAAACGCCTGAAGGACCGGGCACAAACAGTTTCCGTTTTCCTGCCCACGACACCGAACCCCACGTCCGGTTTCCTGCTTTTCGTGCCCAAGGAAGATGTTATCGAATTGTCGATGGGCGTTGAGGACGCGGCGAAGCTGGTGATTTCGGCTGGCCTCGTCAGTCCGGATCTGCCGGAGATCCTGGAAGACTTTATCGCCGAGCCGGAAAAGCTGGAAAAGATCCGGAACAGGGAACGGGCCTGATCATCCGGCCCGAAGCAACCTGATCGCGGCGTCTCTGCCAAAGAGATAGAGCAGGCAGCGCAGCGCTTCGCCTCGTTTTGATTGAAGGTCCGGGTCGGTTTCAAGGATCAGCCGTGCGTCGTCCCTGGCGACTTCCATCAGGTCGGCGTGTTCATCGGCACGGGCCACCCGGAAACCAGGCGTGCCGGACTGACGTGTGCCGAGGATTTCACCCCCGCCACGCAGCTTCAGATCTTCTTCGGCTATCAGAAACCCGTCATTGGTTTCGCGCATGATGTTGAGACGAGCGCCAGCCGTCTCACCCAGCGGTCCCTTGTAGAGTAGAACGCAGGATGAAGGCTTGTCGCCGCGGCCGACACGGCCTCGGAGCTGGTGGAGCTGCGCAAGGCCGAAACGTTCCGCGTGTTCAATGACGATAATGGTCGCGTCGGGAACGTCGACGCCGACTTCAATAACCGTGGTTGCGACAAGCACCCTGGTTTCGCCGCTCTTGAAGGCCGTCATGGCAGCGTCCTTTTCGTCCACGTTCATACGGCCGTGAACGAGGGAGACACGCTGACGAAGCGCATGTTCGAGAACCCTGTGCCGATCTTCAACGGCGGCCAGGTCAATCTTTTCCGATTCTTCAACCAGCGGGCAGACCCAATAGACCTTCTGCCCTTCGGCGGTGGCGGCACCGACCCTTGAAATGATCTCATCGAGACGGTCGAGCGACACGGAAACGGTCTTGATCGGTTTCCGGCCGGCCGGTTTGTCGGTCAGCCGCGAAACATCCATGTCGCCGAAGCAGGTCAGCACAAGTGTGCGCGGGATCGGTGTTGCCGTCATGACCAGGACATCCACGCCCTGACCCTTGCCGGAAAGAGCCAGGCGCTGGTGAACGCCGAAGCGATGCTGTTCGTCGACAACAACCATGCCAAGGTTCTTGAAGGACACGGATCCTTGAAAGAGTGCATGCGTTCCGACCACAAGATCGATGTCGCCGGCATCCAGTTTCTCCTGAAGGAGCCGCCGTTCCTTCTGGCTGTCTTTTCCCGTCATCAGGGCAAGCCGGATGCCGGCCTTTTGGCAAAGCGGTTCCATTGACGCAAAATGCTGGCGCGCCAGGATTTCTGTCGGCGCCATCAAACCGCCCTGGGCACCGGTCTCGATCACCTGAGCCAAGGCAGCGAGTGCAACCACCGTCTTGCCGGAACCGACGTCGCCCTGCAGAAGGCGGAGCATTCTCGTTGGTTCGGCAAGATCGTCATTGATCTCACCTATCGCCGTTTTCTGGCTGTCGGTGAGTTCAAAGGGAAGGGCGGAGATCACGGCCTTTTGCAGCGCCCCGTCTGGTTTGCGGGAGATACCGCCGAGCGTCCGCATATTTGCTCTAACCATCGCGAGAGCGAGCTGGCTTGCCAGCAGTTCGTCATAGGCCAGGCGCCTCACGTAAAGTGATTGCGGTTCGATATCTTGACGTTCTTTCGGCTGGTGCAGCGTCATAAGCGCGTCGTGAAAGTCAGGCCAACCGGTTTTGTCGAGATAGGCTTCGTTCAACCATTCCGGAAGGCGCGGAACCCGGTCAAGGGCTGCCCGCATGGCCTTTTGCAGCGTCTTGGAGGCAAGGCCGGCGGTCAGGGGATAGACCGGTTCGATTGCCGGCATTTCTGCCGCTTCTTCCGGTTTCAGGGAATAGTCCGGATGCACCATCTGCGGACGGTCGTTGAACCATTCCACCTTGCCCGAAACAATGCGTCTTTCACCTTCAGGGAACGTCTTTTCCAACCAGTCCCTGCGTGGGTGAAAGAAGACGAAACTGATCTGCCCGGTGTCGTCATGAGCGGAAATCTTGTACGGCGCTTTTGAGTGTCTCGGCGGCGCCTGATGCCTGCCAATCGTCACATCCAGGGTGACGATGTCACCATTTTCCGAATAGGCGATGCCCGGTCTGTGACGCCGGTCGATCAGGCTGTGCGGGACGTGAAACAAAAGGTCGGTTACGGTACCTTCCCGGTCCGGCTGACCGCCGATCAGTCCCGAAACCAGTTTGGCAATTTTGGGTCCGATGCCGGGAAGCGTTGAGACAGGCGCAAAAAGAGGATCAAGTACCGGCGGGCGCATCTTTTTTCGAGAACCTCACCTTGTGAGCCGTTCGTTTAAGGACGTGTGATATCCGTTTTGCCATGAAGCGAACGGCCAGTGCAACAATCGGAACATTGTGTGAACAAATATGTGAGGCTAATTGCGAGAAAGCGCTGACATTCTTGTCTTGCGGGGTTATATAACCGTCACGATTTCAAGCCGACCGGCAGTTCTTGTCGAGACAGCCAGTTTCCAAGTTCCGCCGGCACACTCCCAGATAGGCCACCCATGTCCAACCCGACCGGCAGCACAAGCGAACCAACCCAGGAAGAGCGAGACCCGCGGCGCAAGAAAATCCTCTTCCGGTGCTGGCACCGGGGCATGAAGGAAATGGACTTGCTGCTCGGCGGCTTTGCCAATGCCGAGATCGACAGGCTGTCCGACGAGGAACTTCTGGAACTTGAGCATTTGCTGACGGCCAACGACCAGGATCTTTACGCCTGGATGACCGGTCGAAAGCCGCTGCCGCCGGAATGGGATGGTCCACTTTATCGCCGGATCATTGCGTATCACGAGGCTGCCGGTCCCGCCGGTTTTGTAAAAGAAAAATAGGAACTTGCTGTGTTCGACAGCCTGCTGAAAGACCAGGTCAACGTCACGCTGGCTGGTGTGCCGGACGGTGCGGAAAGTTATGCATTGGCAAGATTGCTTGCCGAAAGCCAGACCGACGGCCTAGCGCTTGTTTTCATTGCGCGCGATGCCACGCGAATGGCCATGGTCAGCGAAGCACTCGCGTTCTTTGATCCGAGCGTTGATATTTTGCAGCTTCCAGCCTGGGATTGCCTGCCATACGACAGGGTTTCACCAAACTCTGCCATAAGTGCACGCCGGCTTCTTGCTCTGGGCCAGCTTGCGCGCGGCGTTCCGTCGGGCAAAAAGACTGTCCTTCTGACGACCCTCAATGCCGCCGTTCAGCGCATGCCGGAGCGCAATTTCATGGCAGAGCAAACCTTCTCCATGGCGCCTGGCAACCAGGTCGACATGGCCGCCATTTCAAACTGGCTGGAGATGAACGGTTTCTCGCGTACGCCGACGGTCCGGGAAACAGGCGAGTATGCTGTCCGCGGTGGTATCGTCGATCTCTATGCACCCGGTTCGGAAGAACCCGTCCGCCTTGATTTCTTCGGCGATACGTTGGAATCCATCCGCTCCTTCAACGCCGATACCCAACGCACCTCAAAGCAGCTCAAACGACTTGACCTCGTCCCGATGAGCGAGGTTGTTCTTTCTGAAGCGGCGATTTCGAGGTTTCGCCGGTCCTATATGGCGAATTTTGGCGCTGCCAGCCGTGAAGATGTGCTCTACCAGTCCATCAGCGACGGTCGGCGCTATGCAGGTATGGAACATTGGCTGCCGCTGTTCCACGAACGTCTGGAAACGCTTTTCGACTATATCGGTGATGCTCCCATCGTACTCGATACGAACGCTGCTGACGCCATAAGAGAGCGCCTCGATCAGGTGGCCGAGCACTACAAGGCCCGCCAGGAAGCCAGGGAAATGGGGTCCGGTTCCGGGACGGTTCCCTATATGCCGATCGAGCCGGAGAGCCTTTATTTTTCCGAAAGTGAATGGCAAACCGCCATTGCAGACCGGGCGAGCGCGGCTCTCGATCCATTTACGCCGCCGCCCGGGTCCGGAAAAACCGTCATTGAACTCAATGGCCGGCAAGGGCGCAGTTTTGCTGCCGAGCGTGCTGCGGGTGACGTCAATATATTTGATGCCCTGACAGCGCATGTGCGGGATGTTCAGGGGCAGGGAAAACGCACGGTCATTGCCTGTTGGTCAGACGGCTCTCGCGATCGATTGGGACAAATCCTGAGCGATCACGGTCTTGGATCCGTTCAGGACGTCAACACCCTGGCGGACGTTGAAAAACTTCCGGCAAAGACCTCCGCGCTCTGTGTGCTCGGGATCGAGCACGGCTTCGAACTCAAAGACGTTGTCTTCATCGGCGAGCAGGACATCCTCGGCGACCGACTAGTGCGCAAGTCCCGGCGCAAGGCGAAAGGCGCGAATGTCATTACCGAGGCGACGGGTCTGTCGGAAGGGGACCTCGTTGTTCATGTCGAGCACGGAATTGGCCGCTTCGTCGGACTGAAGACGATTGAGGCTGTCGGGGCGCCGCATGATTGCCTGGAACTGCAATATGCCGGCGGCGACAAGCTTTATCTGCCCGTTGAGAACATCGAGCTTCTCTCGCGCTACGGCTCGGAAGATCAGGAAGCCCAACTCGACAAACTCGGGGGCGGGGCCTGGCAGGCCCGGAAGGCGAAACTCAAGAAGCGCATTCTTGAAATCGCTGACGGTCTTATCAAGACCGCGGCAGCGCGGGCGCTCAAGACTGCGCCGGTGGTTGAGACACCGGAAGGGGTCTACGACGAGTTTGCGACCCGTTTCCCATATGAGGAAACGGACGATCAGCTGACTGCGATCGATTCAGTCTTTGAGGATCTATCCTCCGGCAGGCCGATGGATCGGCTGATTTGCGGTGACGTCGGATTTGGCAAGACAGAAGTTGCGTTGCGCGCTGCCTTTATCGCGGCAATGTCGGGCCGGCAGGTCGCCGTTGTCGTGCCGACAACGCTTCTTGCGCGCCAGCATTACAAGACGTTTCAGGAACGCTTTCACGGCCTTCCGATCAATGTGGCTCACGCCTCCAGGCTCGTGCCAGCAAAACAACTCACGCAGACCAAGAAGGGTCTCGCCGACGGATCGGTCGATATCGTGATCGGCACGCATGCGCTGCTTGGAAAGTCGATCCAGTTCCGGGATCTCGGGTTGTTGATCATCGACGAGGAACAGCATTTCGGCGTCAAACACAAGGAGCGGCTAAAGGAGCTGAAATCCGATGTGCACGTCATGACCCTGTCGGCAACACCCATCCCTCGGACCTTGCAACTTGCCCTGACAGGCGTTCGGGAATTGTCGCTGATCGCAACGCCGCCGGTTGATCGTCTCGCAGTTAGAACATTTGTGTCGCCGTTCGATCCGCTGGTGGTCCGTGAAGCGCTCCTGCGTGAGCATTACCGGGGTGGCCAAAGCTTTTACGTCTGTCCGCGACTGGCCGATATTGCCGACAGGCTTGCGTTCCTGGAAGAGCAGGTGCCGGAGCTGAAGGTTGCTGTTGCCCACGGCCAGATGCCCCCCGGCGAGCTGGAAGACGTCATGAATGCCTTTTACGAAGGCAAGTACAACGTCCTTCTGTCGACCACGATCGTTGAATCGGGTCTGGATATCCCGACCGCAAACACGCTGATCGTTCACCGGGCGGATATGTTCGGCCTGGCGCAGCTTTACCAGTTGCGCGGCCGCGTCGGCCGCTCGAAGACGCGCGCTTACGCCTTGTTCACAGTGCCGGCAAACAAGACCCTGACCCCGACAGCGGAACGCCGGCTGAAGGTGCTGCAATCACTCGAAACGCTTGGAGCAGGCTTCCAACTCGCCAGCCATGATCTCGATATTCGTGGGGCAGGGAACCTTTTGGGGGAAGAGCAGTCCGGCCACATCAAGGAAGTCGGTTTCGAGCTCTATCAGCAGATGCTGGAAGAAGCGGTGGCCCAGCTCAAGGATGGTGGAGCTGATTTCGGCGAGGAACAGTGGTCGCCACAGATCAATATTGGCACACCGGTGCTGATTCCCGAAGACTACGTCGCCGACCTGCAATTGCGACTGCAGCTTTACAAGCGTCTGGGCGATGTCACGGAAGCTGAAGAAATCGATGCCTTCGGAGCGGAACTGATCGACCGCTTCGGTCCTCTGCCCGACGAGGTGCAGCATCTCCTCAAGATCGTCTATATCAAGGGGCTTTGCCGCAAGGCGAATGTGGAGAAGGTTGATGCAGGACCAAAGGGCATGGTCGTCAGCTTCCGCAACAGTGAATTCGCGAACCCGGCTGCACTCGTCTCCTATATCGCCGAGCAGGGTGTGCTGGCCAAGATCCGGCCGGACCAGCGCGTGGTGCTGACCCGCGACTGGGACAAGACCGATGCACGGTTGAAGGGCACCGCGACCATCCTGACGAAACTGGCAAAGCTGGCGGCAGCCTAAGGATTGGGATGCAGGGCCAGTACAGGCTCGCAATGACGACCTCAGAAGCAGTGGCCGCGTAGAAGACCCTCCAGTCAGGAGTCGGTTTGCCAGCCCTTTTCTCCAATGAGTGGCACAAATGCGACGCCGCCGAGGTGCTCGGTTTCGAACCCGGTTTCCGATACTCTTCGAATTCTCAAAAGCTCTTGCAGAGACTTGGACCTGCCGACCGGAATGACGAGGCGGCCACCGATCGCCAGTTGCTGTTTCAGGACTTCCGGCGTTTCCGGCGCACCGGCAGAGACAAGAATCGCGTCAAAAGGCGCATCTTCAGGGCAGCCCAGGGTGCCGTCAGCACATTTGACGTTGACGTTCTCAAAACCCGTTGCGTCGAGCGTTTCATCCGCCCGCTCTGCGAGACCGGGCAGGCGTTCTATGGTTGTTACGTGGCGACACAACTCGGACAGGACGGCCGCGGCGTAGCCAGACCCTGTTCCGATTTCCAGAACCGATTCTGAGTCGGTCAGTTTCAACAGCTCACACATCAGGGCAACGACATAAGGTTGGGAGATTGTCTGGGATTGTCCGATGGGCAGCGGACCATCGCCGTAGGCACGCCAACGCTGATCCTCAGGCACAAACTTGTGCCGCGGGACCTTGCGCATCGCGGTGAGCACTTTCTTATCGCCTATTCCGCGGCCTTCCAGTTGGTGCCGCACCATGTCTTCGCGTTCGGATGCAAACGGGTCCATGTCTGTTCCCCGATCATCGGAAACAATTGCGTGCTTTTGAGTGATCGTCTCAAGACTCTATTAAACCTAACGCCGCATAGTGATGGGGCAAAGAGACCAAGAGTTCAGCGTTAAGGTCCCAAAGAGTGCCCCGAGCAGCTACCCGTCAGCGTAAACAATCCTTCCTCCGCCGTCTCATCACGCCTGTCATTGCGATTGCGGCCCTTGGCTATTTCGGTTTCCATGCGATGAATGGTGAACTCGGATTGGTCGGGCGCGCGATGATCGAGCGCCAGGTTTCCGAGCTGGAAGCCGAGTTGGAAGTGCTGGTAGACGAACGGCAGGAACTTGTTGCGCGCGTCAGTCTGCTCCGGCCTGAGAGCCTTGACCCTGACATGCTCGACGAAAGAGCCCGTCTCAATCTCAACCTCGTTCACACAGACGAGTTGGTCGTGCTGCGTCCCGGGCACCGCTACAGCATGAACTAGAAATAAGTTCATCTCGGTACATTAACAATATTTCAGTTAAAATCTAATTTCGCGCGTGATAACAAGCATTTAAATCGCTTCAAAACACCTCCATGAATTGATTGGATTGACAGGCGCGACAGGATAAGTTGCAGCTACCTGTCTTAGGGGAAACGTCACGCAGAGAAGAGGGTTATGGCCACAGCATCAAAGACCACTTCCGCTCGCTCAAAGAGCGCCAGCCGGACCCGCAGCACCGCCAAGAAAGCGAAGCCTGCGATCGCCGAGTTCAAAAAGGACGACGAACTTCACGCCTATCGTGAAATGCTTCTGATCCGCCGATTTGAGGAAAAAGCCGGACAATTGTACGGCATGGGCCTCATCGGCGGATTTTGTCATTTGTATATCGGACAGGAAGCTGTCGTAGTCGGTATGCAGATGGCCAAGAAGGACGGCGATCAGATGATCACCGGTTACCGCGACCACGGTCACATGCTGGCTATGGATCTTGACCCCGGCGCCGTGATGGCGGAACTCACCGGACGGAGAGGCGGCCTTTCCAAGGGCAAGGGCGGCTCCATGCACATGTTCTCCAAGGAAAAGCACTTCTACGGTGGTCACGGTATTGTCGGCGCGCAGGTGCCGCTCGGCACCGGCCTTGCCTTTGCCAACAAGTATCGCGGCAACGGTAACGTCTCCATGGCGTTTTTCGGCGACGGTGCCTCGAATCAGGGCCAGGTCTACGAAAGCTTCAACATGGCCGAGCTTTGGAAACTCCCGGTCGTGTACGTGATCGAAAACAACAAATACGGCATGGGCACCAGTGTTTCCCGTGCGTCGGCAACGACCGACCTTTCCCAGCGTGGTGCTTCCTTCAACATTCCCGGCGAACAGGTCGACGGCATGGACGTGCGCGCCGTCAGGGCCGCTGCTGAAAAAGCGCTCGCCTGGTGCCGGGACGGCAAAGGCCCGTACATCCTGGAAATGATCACCTACCGTTACCGCGGCCATTCCATGTCCGACCCGGCGAAATATCGCTCCAAGGACGAAGTCCAGAAGATGCGGACCGAGCACGATCCGATCGAGCAGGTCCGTGCCCGGCTGATTGAAAAGGGCTGGGCGAGCGAGGACGACCTCAAGGCCATCGACAAGGAAGTACGGGCCAAGGTTGCCGAAGCAGCGGAATTTGCTCAGAGCGATCCGGAACCGGATGCGTCTGAACTCTACACCGACATCTTGCTGTAACGCCGGGGGAAAATATGCCGATAGATATTTTGATGCCGGCGCTCTCGCCGACAATGGAAGAAGGTAAGCTCGCAAAGTGGCTGAAAGCCGAGGGCGATGCCGTAACCGCAGGCGACGTGATTGCCGAGATTGAGACCGACAAGGCGACAATGGAAGTCGAGGCTGTCGACGAAGGAACCATGGGGAAAATCCTGGTTCCGGAAGGCACCGACAACGTCAAGGTCAACGAAAAGATTGCCGTGCTGCTCGGTGACGGTGAAGACGCCAGTGCGATCGACGCGGCTGCTGCAGCACCTGCTGCTGCTCCGGCGCCTGCGCCGGCCCAGGCCGAGGCTCCAAGCGCTCCTGCCGCACCTGCGGCCCCGGTTGTTTCTGAACCAGCTGAAGATCCTGAGATCCCGGCTGGAACGGCGATGAAAACCTCGACTGTGCGCGAAGCTTTGCGTGACGCCATGGCTGAAGAAATGCGCCGGGACCCGGACGTCTTCGTCATGGGTGAGGAAGTTGCCGAATACCAGGGTGCCTACAAAATCACCCAGGGCCTTCTCGATGAATTCAGCGACAAGCGCGTCATCGACACGCCGATCACCGAACATGGGTTTGCCGGTCTCGGCGTCGGCGCCGCGATGGCCGGACTGCGGCCGATCGTGGAATTCATGACGTTCAACTTCGCCATGCAGGCGATCGATCAGATCATCAACTCTGCTGCCAAGACGCTCTACATGTCCGGTGGCCAGATGGGGGCTCCAATCGTGTTCCGCGGTCCCAACGGGGCGGCTGCCCGCGTCGGCGCACAGCATTCGCAGGACTATGCCTCCTGGTATGCGCATGTGCCGGGCCTGAAGGTGATCCAGCCTTATTCGGCTGCCGATGCCAAAGGCTTGCTGAAGGCTGCGATCCGCGACCCGAACCCGGTGATCTTCCTGGAAAACGAGATCCTCTACGGGCATTCCTTCGAAATTCCGGACATGGACGATTTCGTCCTTCCGATCGGCAAGGCGAAGATCGAACGCGGCGGCAGCGATGTCACCCTGGTTTCCTGGGGGATTGGCATGACCTACGCCCTGCAGGCAGCCGACGAACTCGCCGGCATGGGAATTTCCGCCGAAGTGATCAACCTGCGCACGATCCGTCCTCTCGACATCGAAACGGTGCTTGCCTCCGTTCGCAAAACAGGCCGGATTGTGACGATCGAGGAAGCCTTCCCGATGTGCTCGGTTTCTTCGGAAATCGCCTTCCAGGTCCAGGAACAGGCATTCGACTATCTGGATGCACCGATCCTGCGCGTGACCGGCAAGGATGTTCCGATGCCCTATGCCGCAAATCTTGAGAAGCTCGCCTTGCCGAGCGTTCCGGAAGTCATCGAAGCGGTCAAGGCCGTGACCTACACAGCCTGAGGCGAGGGAGACGGACATGCCAATTAATATCACCATGCCGGCCCTTTCCCCGACCATGGAAGAGGGCAACCTTGCCAAGTGGCTGGTCAAGGAAGGCGATCAGGTTTCAGCAGGCGATGTGATCGCCGAAATTGAAACCGACAAGGCCACGATGGAAGTCGAAGCCGTCGATGAAGGCACGGTCGGGAAGATCGTCGTGCCTGAGGGGACCGCGGGCGTCAAAGTCAACGAACTGATCGCCGTCCTTCTGGAAGACGGTGAAGATGCAAGCGCCATCGACACCTCTGGCGGCGCTGCAGCTCCGGCGCCCGCCGCGGCAGAAGCACCTGCTGCTGCCGCTCCGGCACCGGCCGCTTCCGCACCTGCAGCTCCGGCTGGCCCCGCGCCGGTTGCAGCCGATGGGGCGCGCATTTTTGCGTCGCCGCTCGCCCGGCGCCTTGCAAAGCTCAACAGTCTCGACTTGAACGCGCTCACGGGCACCGGTCCTCATGGCCGGATCGTCAAAAGGGACATTGAAGCGGCAATTGCTGCTGGCACGGGCAAGGCTGCACCTGCGGCCGCTGCAGAAGCTCCAAAGGCTGCTGCCGCTCCGGCTGCCGGACCGTCCGCCGATCAAGTGCTCAAGCTCTTCGATGAAGACAGCTACGAGCTCGTTCCGCACGACGGCATGCGCAAGACCATAGCCAAGCGGCTGACTGAGTCGAAGCAGACGATCCCGCACTTCTACGTTTCCGTGGATGTGGAACTGGACGCCCTGCTGGCGCTCAGAGCCCAGCTCAACGGTGCTGCTGCAACGGACAAGGACGGCAAGCCGGCCTACAAGCTGTCGGTCAACGACATGACCATCAAGGCCCTCGCACTTGCATTGCGCGATGTGCCCGACGCGAATGTGTCCTGGACCGATGAAAACATGGTCATGCACAAGCATGCCGACGTCGGCGTTGCTGTTGCGATCCCCGGTGGCTTGATCACCCCGATCATCCGCAGCGCGGAACAAAAACCCTTGTCCGTCATCTCCAACGAGATGAAGGATCTGGGCAAACGGGCGAAAGAACGCAAGCTCAAGCCGGAAGAGTATCAGGGTGGCACCACCGCGGTCTCCAACATGGGCATGATGGGCGTGAAGGACTTCTCGGCCGTCGTCAATCCGCCGCATGCGACGATCCTTGCGGTTGGAGCCGGTGAAAAGCGCCCGGTCGTGAAAAACGATGCGCTCGCGATTGCGACCGTCATGACGGTGACGCTTTCAACCGATCACCGCTGTGTGGACGGTGCACTCGGCGCCGAGCTGCTCGCCGCCTTCAAGGGCTACATCGAAAATCCGATGAGCATGCTGGTCTGATGCATGTTCTCCGGCGCGGCGGCAACGCCGCGCCGTTTTTCAACGATGACTTCTTTCGCCGGGGAAAACACCATGGCTGATACCAACTACGATGTAATCATCATCGGCTCCGGGCCGGGTGGCTACGTAACCGCAATCCGCTCCGCGCAGCTTGGTCTCAAGACTGCGATCGTCGAGCGCGAGCACATGGGCGGCATCTGCCTCAACTGGGGCTGTATTCCAACCAAGGCTCTGCTGCGGTCGGCCGAAATTTATCACTACATGCAGCATGCGAAAGACTACGGTCTTTCGGCTGAAAAGATCTCCTTCGATCCCGCCGCCGTCGTCAAGCGGTCGCGCGGCGTATCCGGCCAGCTCAATGCGGGTATCGGCTTCCTGATGAAGAAGAACAAGGTCGATGTCATCTGGGGTGAGGGCAAGGTCACCAAGGTTGGAGAAGTGACTGTCTCCAAGACGTCGAAAAAAGCCATGGAACCGCAGCACCCGGCGCCGAAAGGCACCAAGGGTGAGGGCGTTTACAAGGCCAAGCACATCATCATCGCCACCGGTGCACGCCCGCGCGTCATCCCGGGCATCGAACCGGATGGCAAGGACATCTGGACCTATTTCGAAGCCATGGTGCCGCCGACCATGCCGAAATCCCTGATTGTCATGGGATCCGGCGCGATCGGCATTGAGTTCGCGTCTTTCTACAAGACGATGGGTGCCGATGTGACCGTGATCGAAATGATGCCGACGATCATGCCGGTCGAAGACCCGGAAATCTCCGCTCTTGCCAAGAAGCAGATGGAGAAACAGGGTCTCAAGTTCTTGCTTGAAGCCAAGGTGTCCCAGGTCAAGAAAGGCCCGAAGGGTGTTACCGCGACTGTTGAGACCAAGGACGGCAAGAAACAGGATTTGACCGCAGACAAGCTGATTTCCGCCGTCGGCGTTGTCGGCAATATCGAGAACCTCGGCCTTGAGGAACTCGGCGTTAAAACCGACCGGGGCTGCGTGGTGATCGACGGCTATGGGCGCACCAATGTTCCTGGCGTCTACGCCATCGGCGACGTCGCCGGTCCGCCGATGCTGGCGCACAAAGCCGAGCATGAAGGCGTTATCTGCGTTGAGAAAATTGCCGGCAAGCATGTCCACGCGATGGACAAGTCCATGATCCCGGGCTGCACCTATTGCCATCCGCAAGTCGCCTCGGTCGGCCTTACCGAGCCGAAGGCAAAAGAAGCCGGTTACGACATCAAGGTTGGCCGGTTCCCGTTCATCGGCAACGGCAAGGCAATTGCGCTCGGTGAGCCGGAAGGTCTCGTCAAGACGATATTTGATGCCAAGACCGGTCAGTTGCTCGGTGCACATATGGTTGGCGCTGAAGTCACTGAACTCATTCAGGGTTATGTCGTTGCCATGAACCTTGAGACGACCGAAGAAGACCTGATGCACACGGTCTTCCCGCATCCGACACTCTCGGAAATGATGAAGGAATCTGTTCTGGATGCCTATGACCGCGTCCTGAACATGTAACCCTTTGCCCGGACTGTTTCTGATGACACTGTCGAGCAGTCCGGGCGCTTAAGGCATCTGTCAAATGCTGGCCTATTTGCTCGACGGATTGAGATTTCTGAGCCGGGAGGGTAGCTGGTCGCTTTTGGATCACGAGGCCAAAACCCTTTTTGCCGCAATCGATTTTCTTCCCTCGGAAGCCGCGGTTCTTGCCAGGCAACAGATTGCCAAAAGTCATTTTATCGAGCGACAGTCGGATGGCCGCATTCCCTGTTTCCGATACTATCGGATGGATCCGGATCTCAGGTTTGAAGGTCACCTTCGTTCAGGCGACCATTTCATTGATGTTGTCCTAAAGACAGACCAACGCAAGCTGACGGCAAAATGTGTGCTGCACGACGGTTTTGTCTTTGGACTGGAATTTCCCAAGCCGAGCAGATTTTTCACTGACACGCATGTTGAAGTGGTCTCTGTGAGTTGTGATCAGGCAGCCTTTAGCTACACTGACGTCATCGACAGGGCCCAACACGGACGTGAACTGTAAGATTTAGAAAAGGGGGGAAAGTATCATGGATGCAAAATCAATTCTGATCTGGATCGCCATCGGCATCATTGCGGGATGGCTGGCCAGCATCATAGTTGGCGGCGGTGGTCTTATCCGCTACCTGCTCACAGGCATTATCGGAGCCTTCGTGGGAGGTTTCATCTTCCGATTGGCCGGTATCAACATTGATCTGGGCAATGCTTATCTAAATGAAATTGTTGTTGCAGCGATCGGTGCCGTTGTTGTCGTGCTAATCGCCCGATTGCTGGCATAAGTCTGTTAGGAGCCCCGCGATGGGATTGATTATCTCTGCAATCATTGGCCTCATCGCGGGTGCGATCGCGCATCGGGTGTTGAACAGTCGGGGCGGTTTTCTTGGCAGCCTCGTCGTCGGACTGATTGGCGCATTGCTCGGCGGTGAACTGGCTTCGATATTCAATCTCAATCTGGCCGGCGGTTTCGTCGACAGATTGATCATAGCGATCTTGGGTTCCATTTTGTTCCTGTTCATATGGAAGAAGTTGTTTCCGAAGTGAATACAGGAACTTAAGTCTCGGTGTTGGTCGTCAAGCGAGCGGTAAATCTGGTCGGAGCAACCGGTTATGGACTCTATCTCATCAAAAGATGTTACCCGGCTTGCCACATATGGAACGCTTGCACCCGGGCGTGCCAATCACCAGCAGCTTGCCGACATCCCCGGAAAGTGGATCGTGGGAACCGTTCGGGGGCGCCTGGTTCAGGCTGGTTGGGGCGCGGCTTTGGGGTTTCCCGGGCTTGTTCTTGATCCTGAAGGCCAGAATGTCGAGGTGCACATATTTGAGTCTTTTGAACTCAGCGAACACTGGGATCGCCTTGACGCCTTCGAAGGCGAGGGATACCGGCGCGAGGAAACGGTTGTCAGAACCGAGGAGGGCGATGTTACCGCATCGATTTACGTCATTGCCGAAAGACGGGGAGAACCGGTGGTAAAGGCAGATGAGGGCAGCTTTGCCGCATTTCCTTTAAAGACGACCGACAAGCTCCGCTATGCAGATACGGATCGCCAGGGGCATGTGAACAATGCCGTATTCAATACGTTTCTGGAAACAGGCAGAGTCGAGCTTCTTTACGGCGATGAACTCATGGAGGAAGGTGCGGCCTTTGTCATCGCGCGGCTCGAGCTCGACTTTCTGTCTGAAATCCACTGGCCGGGTGAGGTTGATATAGGAACGGCGGTCAAGGAGATCGGGCGAAGCTCCTTCAAATTGCTGCAAAGGGTTTATCAGGACGGAGAACCGGTCGCAGAAGCGGTCACGATCATCGTTCAAATGAACGAGGCGACACGCCGGTCGCAGCCGCTTTCTGAAAATGCCCGTCAGCGCCTGACCGAATTGCTCAGACCCGCACTCAGTACATAGCTGGCTCACCGTCATTATGGCTTGACCTTTCAAGGGAATAACGACACTTAAGGCTCATGGTTACGATCGTCGACACGCTTAATCGCCCGCAGCAAAACACCGAGGCGCGCCCGCGTCATCCGGAGAAGGCTCACCGTCCCGACAACCCGATCCAGCGCAAGCCGAAATGGATCCGGGTCAAGGCGCCGACATCGCCCGTTTACCGGGAGACGAAAAACGTCGTGCGCGAAAACAATCTGGTGACCGTGTGCGAGGAAGCGGGTTGTCCCAACATCGGCGAATGCTGGTCGAAAAAACACGCCAGTTTCATGATCCTCGGCGACACCTGCACGCGGGCCTGTGCCTTTTGCAATGTGCGCACCGGTATGCCTGGCCCTATCGATCAAAATGAGCCGCAAGGTGTTGCAGATGCGGTCGCGACGATGGGTCTCGAACATGTCGTGATCACGTCGGTTGACCGAGACGATCTTGATGACGGTGGTGCCAGGCACTTTGCCGCTGTTATCGGTGCTATCCGCGCAACGGCCCCGCAAACGACAATTGAAGTGCTGACACCCGATTTCCTGCGCAAGGACGGCGCCATGGAGATCGTCGTTGAAGCACGTCCCGACGTCTTCAATCATAATCTGGAGACGGTGCCCTCGAAATATCTGAATGTGCGGCCCGGCGCCCGCTACTTTCATTCCATCCGTCTTCTCCAGAAGGTGAAGGAACTTGATCCGGAAATGTTCACGAAATCCGGCATCATGGTCGGGCTGGGTGAAGTCCGGAACGAAGTTTTGCAATTGATGGATGACCTGCGTGCCGCCGACGTGGATTTCCTGACGATCGGCCAATATTTGCAACCGTCCAAGAAGCATTATCCTGTTATGTCCTTCGTGACGCCGGAGGAATTCAAGGCCTACGAACGGATTGCTTATGCGAAGGGCTTCTTGAAGGTTTCTGCAAGTCCGTTGACGCGTTCATCGCATCATGCGGGCGAGGATTTTGCAGAGCTGCGCGCAGCGCGAAAAGCAAAGCTTGGTCATTGAGATTGCAGGGACGGGGTTAGACAAACTGCATGCCCAGTTTTTCGTCCACGCACAAGGTCAACCACAAGGCTGAAGACATGTTCAAGCTTGTGGCCGATGTCGAGCAATATCCCCAGTTCGTACCGCTTTGCCAGGGGCTGCATGTACGCGGGCGCAAGGAACTGGATGACGGACGCACGGTTCTGGTGGCCGACATGACTGTTGCCTACAAGCTCTTCAAGGAGACGTTTACCAGCCGCGTTGAACTGCGGCCGAAAGAGCAGACGATCCTGGTGGAGTATCTGGACGGGCCTTTCAAGCACTTGGAAAACAAGTGGACCTTCGAAGATGCAGGCGAGGGCAGCTGCGATGTCGGGTTTTTCATATCTTACGAATTCAAGAGCCGAACACTCGGGTCATTGATGGGCGTGATGTTCGACAAGGCCTTCCGGAAGTTCTCAAGTGCGTTCGAGGCACGCGCAGACGAGGTCTACCGCACCTGAGCCTTCGCTAATTGTCGCTGCTACTTAAAGCTTTTGAAAGCGTCGCGAATGGTGCGAAGGCGGCTCGATTTCATATCGAGAGGTTCGTTCGCTGCTCTGATCCTGGCAACTTCCCGCTCGGAAAGACCGAGATCATCAAGCGTTGCGAATGACGAGTTGTCTGAGCACACAATCCTGCGCCCCGAACCGACATTTTCTTCCAGGATAAGCGTGCGTCCGGCCGCGTTCTGCTCTTCTGTCCAGATAACCGTGGTTGACGAGACCCAGAAAGTCCGGTCGCAATAGCGGGCCTGGTGGTAGCCTGCCTTCGGCCTGGTCAGAATTTCATGAAATCCGGTAAATGCGCCGTTGGAGTGTTGCGAACGAATATAGTAGTCGCCCTGACCGAAAGCTGTACCGGTCAGACAGGTGGTTCCCAAGACGACAATTGCCAAACGTGCCAAAGAGTGCTTCATGCCCGAAGTCCTTCTGCGAGCTTAATTTCACCCCAACTTGGCTGAATGATACGTCTTTTTGCTTACCGCTTGGTTACCCGAGTGCTTCAAATTGCGATGAGTCGGCATCCGTGAAATTGAGCCCAGGTTGATCGCTTTGTTCGTTTGGGTTTACTCGTCATGAAACGACCTTGCCGGCCCTTCCCTTTTCTTCTGGCGAAAGGAGTCTCGTATGGCGGCGAACCGGTTAATCTTGTCAATGGTCGGACCGTCATTTTGTATGACGACCCTCGGATCTTCTGAAATGCCCAGATCGCGGAGCGTTACCTGTTGTTCCGGATGATCGCAAATAGGGCGCCAGCCCTTGCCCCAGTTGAATTCGACCCGCACCGCATAATTCTGTTCGACCTCGAGTTGGGTCCACGCAACGGTGGCATACCGCACCCAGTAGGAGCGGTTGCAGTATTTGACTTCAACAAGACCATCCGCCTTTCTGACATAGATCCGGTGCGACCCGCGAAAGACGCGGTTGTGATCCCTTGAAATGATGTAAGTATCGCCAAGCTTGAGATCGTCGGGCTGCCCGACGGCGCTTGCGCTCGACAGGACAAGAAAGCCGGCTGTCAAAAGAAACTTTTGAAACCACATAACGTGTATCCCTGACCGCGGATTTGTCCGCGTTTTGCATTGTCCAGCTAGGCTTGTTTTGATTTTTGTAGCGTGAAATTAAAAGCAGTTCTTGTAGAACAGATTGAGAGCGGTCGCGGCGTTTTATTAAAAGTCTATGGTCTCCAAATCGCACCCAAATCAATGTCTCCTTCGCTCGGTCTGTAAAGGCTTCCTGCAATCAATTTTCAGTTCATTGACCGTCGGCATCTTGCGCACTTGAGCGAAACAGGGAACCGATAAAGGCGAGGCGGCTTTGGGGTTCTTCTCCATCCTCAAGGCTGTCCAGGAATTCCCGCGGACTTACCTTGATGCCGATATCTGCAAGCGTTACCTGCTTTTCCGGACTTGCACATATCGGCCGCCATCCACGCCCGAAATTGAATTCAACATGGATCACGTTGCCTCGTTCAGCCTCAATTTGCGTCCAGGCAATAGTGCTGCCTCGAACGAAATATGCTTGCGCGCAATAGGTCACCTGTTTCATGTCAGGCGACCGGTCCCTGAACAGTTTGTGGCTGCCCAAAAACCGCCCGTTGTGATCTCGTGAAATCAGATAAACGTCACCGGGCTGCGGCAGAGAAGCGGCAAGCGCGGCGCTGCCTGCACACATAACGGCGCAGAAAATTGAGACAAACGTTTTCATGCGATCAAAGAAAGTTCCGTTTAGGTCACCTGACGGGAACTATATTTTCGACCGGTCCAAAAGCCCAGCAACAATGGGCGCGAGCGTTAATAAGTGCTTTCAGATTCAAGAGAATTTAAAACAGACATTAATGCAGTTTGGACTGTCTGAAGGCGAATTGACTGTCGCCCTTTGTCTGCAAACCAACAATGAAGGTGTTGCGTGGGCCTTTCCCTGGCCGCGACTGCAATGTGAACCGTCCCGACGGGCTTTTCGTCCGTACCGCCGCCAGGACCCGCAATTCCAGTGACAGAAACAGTTACGTCAGCGCGCGACCGCGCCAAAGCTCCCTCGGCCATTGCGATCGCAACTTCCTTGCTGACGGCACCAACATCGGCAATCAGGTCGGCGGGCACTCCGAGCAGATCAGTCTTGGCCTCGTTGGAATAGGTGACAAACCCCCGATCGACCACGGCAGACGACCCGGCGATTTCTGTGAGGACGCCACAGATCAGTCCGCCCGTACAGGATTCAGCCGTGGCAATCATTTTGCCGTCCGCTTTCATGGCATCCAGGACGGAGGTTGCAAGCGGTGCAAGATCGTTCAGGTCGTTAAGCGGCTTTTCGGACATTCCGGCATTACTCGTTTTCGTCGAATGGCAGGCGTACGGTAACACTTGCAATCGCGGCGATGCCTTCTTTTCGTCCCGTAAACCCAAGTTTTTCCGAAGTCGTCGCCTTGATGGAAACACGTGATTGTGGAAGACCGCAGATCCGGGCCACGCTTTCGCGAATCCTCTCCCGATGCGGTCCGATCTTCGGTGCCTCGCAAACGATCGAGACGTCGATATGCGCAATCTTGCCTCCAAGCTCGGACAGGCGAAGGACCGCGTGCTGCTGGAACCTGTCAGACGACGCTCCTTTCCACTCCGGATCACTTGGCGGAAAGTGATGTCCGATGTCACCGTCGCCGATGGCGCCAAGCGTTGCATCGGTGATCGCATGCAACACAACGTCAGCGTCGGAATGTCCCTTCAGGCTCCTGGAGTGCGGAATTTCCACGCCGCCGAGAATGACGGCATCGCCGTCTTCAAAAGCGTGCACATCATAACCGATGCCCGTTCTGACGTCGGGCAACAGGGACAAAGGGTGAGAGTTCGGGTTCATTTGGCTCACTTCGCCTTGTCCTGCCTGAATTTCAGCGCGTTTTAGGTCTGCTGCGGTTGTTATCTTGAAGTTGACCGGGTCACCTTCGCACAGCTCGATGGTCAGACCTGCCCATTCTGCCAGCGACGTGTCGTCGGTAAAGGTCGATTGGTCCTCTTTGGCCGCGCGTTCGTGCGCAGAGAGTATCCGATCAAACGGGAAGGCCTGTGGTGTTTGTGCTGCCCATACGCCCGTCCGGTTGATCGTCTCGAGCGGAGAGCCGTCTGAAACTGCCTTTTTGAGTGTGTCGGCCACCGGAACGGCCGCAAGCGCNCCCTCNGCGCNTCCATCAAGCGCTGCCAGAAGCTCATCGAGAACNTTTTCAGTGACAAAAGGGCGGGCTGCATCATGGATGAGAACATCTTCACAGCCAGAACCAGACAACGCTTTCAATCCNTCATAGACAGATTGCTGCCGTGTTTTGCCNCCAAAGACCGGTTGCGCGAGTTTGGCCGACGCCGCAAGACCTGNCGCTTCGACTGCCTCTTGATAAAGCAGGGTGTCATCCGGATGGATCACGGTGATGATTTTTGAAACACGAGGATGATTCGCAAGGGCGGCCAGTGTATGAGACAGAACCGGACGTCCAGCGACAAGCCGGTACTGTTTTGGTTGTGCAGCACCTGGATCTGCCAGACGTGTACCACGTCCTGCCGCAACTATGAGGGCGGCAGCCGTTTTTTCCATGAACGGTCTCCTTTTGGGGTCGATCAGGCTTAAATAACTGATCGTCTTTAACGAAGAACCAGCGTAATTCGCAAATTTAGACTTGTTGCATTGCGGAAATTGTCTACAATATAGGCAAATCAAAATTTGCACAGGTAATGAGCAGAAAAGAGAGCCTGGTGCCAGAACAAGAGAATGTCCTTTCCATTGGACCTCACATTTTGCCGAACCGCGCCGTCCTTGCCCCCATGTCCGGCGTGTCGGACTTGCCCTTCCGACGGCTTGCAGCCCGTTACGGTGCCGGCATGGTCGTCAGTGAAATGGTGGCAAGCGAGTCCTTTGTCAAAGGAGATGCCGAGACCCAAATGCGCGCCGAAGCACAAGAGGCGGGTCTGCACGTTGTGCAGCTTGCCGGGCGTGAGGCATGCTGGATGGGCGAGGCGGCGAAGGTAATCGCAGGGCTGGGTGCCGATGTCATTGACATAAACATGGGCTGTCCGGCCAAGAAGGTGACGTCTGGTTACTCGGGTTCCGCTCTGATGCGAGACCTGGACCATGCACTCACCCTCATTGAAGCGACCGTTGAAGCCGTTGATGTTCCCGTAACCCTCAAGATGAGGCTCGGTTGGGATGAAAACTCCCTGAATGCACCGGACCTTGCGCGTCGGGCTGAAGAAGCCGGTGTGAAGCTGATCACGGTGCATGGCCGCACACGCTGCCAATTCTATAAAGGCCGCGCTGACTGGGACGCGATCCGGCGGGTGAAAGAAGCAATTACCGTTCCGCTGATCGCAAACGGCGACTGCAAATCCGCTGAAGACGCTGTCCGAATGCTTGCAGCCTCCGGAGCTGACGCCGTGATGATCGGCCGGGGCGCCTATGGCCGGCCCTGGCTTCCGGGTCATATCGGACATTTTCTGGCGACCGGTGAACACCTTGCTTCACCGTCCGGACATGACCTGGTGGATCTGGTAGCAGAGCACTATGAAGCGATCCTCGCTCATTACGGTCAATTGCCAGGAGTGCGCATCGCACGAAAGCATCTCGGCTGGTACCTGGATGAAGCCATGACCGGCGATGTCGTTCACATGCCCGGACCTGTCCGGCAGACCCTGATGACCTCCAATCAGCCTTCGGAAGTGCTTCGCATCGTGAGCGAGTGGTTTTCAACCCCCAACGAACAGGCGGCTGCGTGAGCAATCAGATGAATGCCTCAGGCCGTGAGGCGGTGCTGGCCAGCGACGGTCCTACCATCCTCGATACACTTCCCCATCCGGTTCTGCTGGTGGCTCCAGACGGTGTCATTGAATCGGCAAACATGGCTGCGGAAATTTTCATGCGGTCCAGCGCGTCGGTGCTGCGGCGTCATCCGATAAGCGATTTTGTGCCTTTCGGCAGTCCGCTGCTGACACTGATCGACCAGGTGCGCGAGCGCGCGGCACCTGTCAACGAATACAAGGTCGATATCGGATCGCCCCGGATCGGAGCGCCCAAGATGGTCGACATCAATGCGGCTCCGGTGGTCGATCGGCCGGGCGCCGTTGTGCTGATGTTTCAAGAACGCACGATGGCTGAAAAAATCGACCGGCAACTGACATCGCGTGGCGCGGCCAGAACGGTCACGAGCCTTGCCGCCATGCTGGCACACGAGATTAAGAACCCGCTCTCGGGCATCAGAGGCGCGGCACAGCTTCTCGAACAGTCAGTGGAAGACGATGACCGGTCTTTAACACGGCTGATCATGGATGAAACCGACCGTATCGTTAAACTGGTCGACCGGATGGAAGTATTTTCGGACGAAAGACCGATTGAACGTGAACCAGTCAACATCCACGTCGTTCTGGACCGGGTGAAAAGCCTTTCCGACAACGGTTTTGCGCGCGACAAGAGAATTGTCGAAATCTACGACCCCTCGCTGCCGCCGGTTTATGCCAACAAGGACCAGCTCATTCAGGTGTTCCTGAATTTGGTCAAGAATGCGAGCGAGGCCATTGGTGACGATCCGGATGGTGAGATCCGGATCACGACGGCCTTCCGTCCGGGTGTGCGCCTGTCGGTTCCAGGGACGGTTGAGCGGGTCAGCCTGCCGCTTGAGTTTTGCGTGCAAGACAACGGCCCGGGCGTGCCGGAGGACCTGCTTCCGCATCTGTTCGAACCCTTCATCACAACCAAGACAAACGGATCCGGCCTCGGACTGGCCTTGGTTGCCAAGATCATTGGCGATCATGGCGGCGTGATCGAGTGCGACAGCCAGCGCGACAGAACCATTTTCCGCATTCTCATGCCAGCGTATTCCGGCGACGGGACCTCGGAGGCCGATGTGACAAACCAGGGAACAGACTAGTTATGCCGACGGGTACGATCCTTGTTGCAGATGATGACGCTGCCATTCGCACTGTTCTCAATCAGGCTCTTTCCAGGGCCGGCTATACGGTCCGGCTGACATCGAACGCTTCGACGCTGTGGCGTTGGGTATCGTCCGGTGACGGCGATCTGGTGATTACAGATGTTGTCATGCCGGACGAGAATATCTTTGACGTCCTGCCGCGGATGAAAAAGATGCGGCCCGAATTGCCGGTTCTGGTCATGAGTGCGCAAAACACGTTCATGACCGCCATCAAGGCATCTGAAAAGGGCGCCTACGAATACCTGCCGAAACCTTTCGACCTCAAGGAACTGACAAACATCGTCCAGCGGGCGTTGGAAGAGCCGAAAAGGCGTCCTGCGCTCGATTTGGAGGATGCAGGTGAGGGGATGCCGCTTGTCGGACGCTCTCCTGCCATGCAGGAAATCTACCGGATTCTGGCCCGGCTGATGCAGACCGATCTCACCGTCATGATCAATGGCGAATCCGGGACCGGCAAGGAACTGGTAGCACGCGCACTGCACGACTACGGAAAACGCCGCAATGGACCGTTTGTTGCCATCAACATGGCCGCCATTCCGCGCGACCTGATCGAAGCCGAGTTGTTCGGCCATGAAAAGGGTGCCTTTACCGGCGCGCAGAACCGCAGTTCAGGCCGGTTCGAGCAGGCCGACGGCGGAACGCTGTTCCTCGACGAGATCGGCGATATGCCCATGGAAGCTCAAACGCGCCTCTTGAGGGTTCTGCAGCAGGGCGAATACACCACCGTTGGCGGTCGAACTCCGATCAAGACAGATGTTCGCATTGTCGCGGCAACCAACAAGGATCTGCGCCACCTGATCAACCAGGGCCTGTTCCGGGAAGATCTTTACTTCCGGCTGAATGTGGTTCCGATCCGGTTGCCGCCGTTGCGTGAGCGGGTCGAGGACATTCCCGATCTCGTCAGACACTTCTTCTCACTGGTTGAAAAAGAAGGCCTGCAGTCGAAACAGATTGATCAGAACGCGCTCAACATGCTGCGCCGGTACCGGTGGCCCGGCAACGTCCGGGAGTTGGAAAACCTTGTCCGCCGACTGGCGGCTCTTTATCCGCAGGACGTCATCAGTGAGAGCCTTCTCGATCAGGAACTCAGTCAGCCGACTGTTTCTTCGCCTGTTGAAGAAAGCGCGGAGAACATCAATCTCGGCGGTTCAGTCGAAAAGTACCTGACCGGCTATTTCGACACTTACGGCGAAGCTCTGCCGCCACCGGGCCTCTATCACCGCATATTGCGTGAAGTGGAGTATCCGCTGATCAGCGCAGCGCTTGCAGCAACGCGCGGCAATCAGATCAAGGCGGCCGAATTGCTTGGCGTCAACCGCAACACCTTGCGGAAGAAAATCAGGGATTTGGACATTCAGGTGATGCGTTCAACCAGGTAGCCAGGCCGTTTGGTAGGAATAATCGGCGGTCGGCCTCCTGATTTGAGCCTCCGTTTCTGAACATAGGTTCCGCAGGCTGAAGTGCTTGCACGACAGGCGTGTCCACACTCTGAGACGGACATAGAAGTTGCAGCGTTAGCAGGCTATTGGCATTGCCGAAATATTCAATTAATTCAGATATTTGTTATCTTTCGTGAGTGCGTCCACCGCAAAATTTTCATGAGAAGGCAAGTATGTCGCAATTTCGCAACATTGTGTGATAAGTTTGCAGCAAATTTTCATGGGAGCCGCAGGTATATAGCGGCGTAAGGAATTTCAGAGGCTGCATGACACTGGAAACAGTTCAGCAATCTGTCGCGCAATCCAGTTCATCGGGCAAGCTTTGGCGTCGCGCCGGGCTTGCCGTGATGGTGGTCGCCCTGATCTCCATTGCGGTCACGTTCGTGATCCTGATGGGGCTGACGTCGATTGACCCCACGCGGGACGTGATCCTGATTGCGATGACGATCAACGGTGCACTTGCTGCCGTGCTGCTTGGCGTCATCTCCGTCGAAATCTTGAAGCTCTGGCAAGCACGGCGGCGTGGACGCGCGGCGGCGAGGCTCCATGTGCGTGTGGTCGCGCTCTTCAGTCTCGTGGCAGCCGTTCCGGCGGTGATGATGGCTATTCTTGCTGCTGTCACACTCGATCGCGGGCTTGACCGATGGTTCGAGGACCGGACGCGGCAGATCATCGACAATGCCCTGACGGTGGCACAGGCCTATCTTCAGGAACATGCGCGCGTTTTGCGTGGCGACCTCATCGCCATGACCAACGACATTGACCGCGCCAAGGCGATCTATGATTTCGAACCCACGCGATTTGATCAGTTCTTCGCCACCCAGGTCTCCTTGCGCGGCATTCTGGCGGCCATGATCCTGGACGAGAAGGGTGACGTCGTCACGCGTGTCGTCCTCGATCCGAATTCCAACATTCCGCTCCCTCCGGCAGACAGTTTCTTCAAGGCCCAGTCAGGCGATCCAATCCTCATTGCGCCCGGCAGTTCAAACCTTGTCGGCGGTGTCATGAAGCTTTCCGCCTATGACAATTTTTATCTTTATGCGGTCCGCGC
>JGI12316J14372_10001310_pt1 | contig 33065 bp, 33 predicted proteins | sample MarCyaLeptolynsp_FD_14372 | JGI IMG/M metagenome (IMG submission 14372)
TGAGGATTGTGCTTCTAGTACGGTGACTGTCCATTATTCTGGAAAGTTCAAGGAAGAAAGTTATCGCAATGAATTTCTAAAAATAATAGAATAGGTATATGGCACGTAATTACTTAATTGTAGGAGGAAGTAGTGGAATTGGAAAGGTAATTACCGAAATGCTTTTAGCCGAGGGTCACCAAGTCTGGGCCTATAGCAGAAGTATTGCCGAGAGCAGTTTCTCGGGGGCCATTCATCAGGCACATTATGACGTGTTAGGTGATTCAGAACTTCCGAGTATTCCAGATTCTTTAGATGGACTGGTATACTGTCCAGGAAGCATTGATCTCAAACCCTTTGAAAGAATAAAGATGGAGTCCTTTGAGGCCGATATGAATATTAATTATTTCGGTGCGATAAAGGTCCTAAAGCAGTGCATGCCCGCCCTTAAAAAAAATGGTGAGTCAGCCATTGTGTTGTTTTCTACCGTTGCTGTGCAAACCGGCTTGGCCTTTCATGCCTCCATTGCGGGAGCTAAAGGGGCGCTGGAAGGACTTACTCGAAGTCTGGCGGCGGAGTATGCGCCTAAAGTACGTGTGAACGCTATTGCTCCATCTTTAACGGATACCCCTCTGGCCCAAAATTTATTGTCTAACGATAGGAAGAGGGAGGCCAATGCAGAAAGGCATCCTTTAAAAAAGGTTGGTAGCCCCAAGGATATTGCCGAAATGGCGACCTTGCTCTTAAGTCCAAAATCGGCTTGGATTACGGGACAAATATTTAAGGTGGACGGGGGAATGTCTGCCATCAAATAGGGCTTATGAGTTTTTTCTCTAAAAAGGACTTTCAAGATTGGCCACAACGCTTTCGCGCCAATTTCTTTAATAGTCTTGGAGGATATAAAAGCATAAATTTAATGGGCTCGCAGTCGAAAGAGGGTTTATACAACCTTGCGCCCTTCTTTTCGGTTCAGCATATCGGAGCGAACCCGCCTCTCTTGAGTTTGATTTTTAGGCCTGAAACCGTTGACCGGCATAGCTTAGACAATTTTCGATCTACTGGATTTGCCACTCTCAATGCCGTTCACCCCCAAATAGCTAAACAAGCTCACCAGGCTTCAGCAAAATATCCAGCCGGAATTTCTGAGTTTGAAATGGTGGGCTTAGAGCCGGATGTAAAGGAATTTTGCGCACCCTATGTAAAGGAAGCGAATCTGCAAATTGGCCTTTCTTGGTCTTACGAACACACCATCCCTTTGAACGGAACCATTTTGGTAATCGCCGCCGTTGAGGAGGTGTTTCTCAATAAGAGCGAAGCACTTTTCGAGGATGGTTTTATCGATCATCATTTGTTGGAAACCTTGACTGTTAATGGCTTAGAAAACTATTATCAGCCTCAGCCTTACAAGAGGTTTCCTTATGCACGGCCCAATCTTGAATTAAAAGAGAAAAGATGGACCGGAGAGATGTAGCCATATTTTGGCTCCGCCGTGATTTGCGATTGGAGGACAATCATGGTTTATGGCAGGCCTTACAAAATGACTTACCAGTTCTGCTTCTATTCATTTTCGATCGAAGTATACTGGACCTGCTTCCAGAGGAAGATCGCCGGCTTGAATTTATTTGGCAGGAGCTTAAAAAAATTAAGGAGACGCTAAGAGCCAAAGGTTCTGATCTCTTAGTCTATTACGATGAGCCACAAAGGGCTTGGGGTAGAATTCTGGAAGAGTATTCACCCAAGGCAGTTTATGCGAATCGCGATTATGAGCCACTGGCTCGGGAGAGAGATAGGCAGGTCTATGAATTTCTTAAGGAGGAAAACATTCCATTTCGTGGTTATAAGGATCAGGTTCTTTTTGAAAAGTCTGAAGTGATAAAGGATGATGGCAAGCCCTATGTGGTTTACACACCCTACATGAAACGCTATAAGTCTTTGCTAAGCCCTGATAGTTTTGTCGCTTATCCATCTGAACAAATGAGCAATTTTTTGCCCATTGATGGCTTGGATTTCCCCAGCTTAGAGGGCATGGGTTTTAAAGCTAGCGGTTTTGACTTTCCTTCGCGCTTACCAGATGAGGCTATCATTCGCGACTACCATAAAACTCGGGATATACCTGGTATGAGTGGCACAAGTCGTCTCAGTTTGCACTTGCGATTTGGCACGATCTCCATTCGGAAATTAGCCAAATTGGCGCAGGCTAATAATGAGAAGTACTTTAATGAGTTGATTTGGCGTGACTTCTATCAGCAGGTCTTGTTTCATTTTCCGCATTCTGCCCAAAACAGCTTTAGGCCCGCCTATGATCAGATTGAATGGGAGAATAACGAAGAGCATTTTAAGGCTTGGTCAGAGGGACGAACAGGTTACCCCCTGGTTGATGCTGGCATGCGTGAGTTAAATGAGACTGGCTTTATGCATAATCGGGTTAGAATGGTGGTTGCCAGCTTTTTGTGTAAGCATTTGCTCTTAGATTGGCGTCTGGGCGAGCGTTATTTCGCCGAAAAACTCCTAGATTTTGACCTAGCAAGTAATGTTGGCGGCTGGCAATGGGCCGCAGGAAGCGGGGTAGATGCTGCCCCTTATTTTCGCGTTTTTAATCCAGAGCTTCAACTGAAAAAGTTTGACCCGGAATTTAGATATGTACGAAAATGGGTTGCAGAATATGGCACTGAGCAATATCCGCAACCCATTGTAGATCATAAATGGGCCCGAGAAAGGGCCCTGGAGCGCTTTAAGTCTGTTCTAAAACCGGATTAAGAATTAGCATCCTCGCCAAAGCTAAGCTTTACGTCGCCCACAAAGGTTTTTATCAACTGCTCATTCTCCATTCGGCAAATTAAGAGGGCTTCCGGGGTATCAACCACGATGTAATCCTTTAGACCTTCTACCACGCCAATCTTATCTTTTGGTAAGCGAATGATATTCCCGCTACTGTTATAGGATAGTATTTTATCCCCCACCTTGGCGTTTTGGTCTTCGTCCAAGTCCTTGTGTTCATACATACTTCCCCAGGTGCCAAGATCGCTCCAGCCGAAATCTGATGGTATTACATGTACTTGGGTTGACTTTTCCATGAGTCCGTAGTCAATGGACTCATTCTCGCAAGCCGGGTAAATCCGATTCACAAATTCTGCCTCTTGGTCGGTACCGAATTTACCTGCACCCTGATCAAAGTTTTGAAAAAGATCGGGCTGATGTTTCGCTAATTCCGATTTGAAAGTCTTTAAAGACCAAATGAAAATACCGGCGTTCCAGAGGAAATCTCCACTCTCCAAAAATTGCTTGGCGATTTCTAAATTGGGTTTCTCCGTAAAGGTCTTGACCTTCTTTATTTCAGGATGGGTGTCTTTCTGTTCTTCGAATTGGATATAGCCATAACCAGTGTCTGGGCGATGTGGCTTAATCCCCAAAGTAAAAAGGTAATCCGTATTCTCCGCTGTTTCTAAAGCGAGCTTGGCAATGCGCGTAAACTCTTGCTCATTGGTTATTAAGTGATCCGAAGGCGCTATCAGGATATTGGCATCAGGACATTCACTCTGAATGCGATAGGCAGCATAAGCAATACATGGTGCTGTATTTCTACGGGCAGGTTCTAAAATTATATTGCGATGCGGCATTTCCGGTAATTGCTCCGCCACTTGGTCTTCATACTGGCGATGAGTAACTACTAAAATCTTTTCGGGGTCGGTTAAAAGCGAAAGGCGACGGAAGGTTTGCTGTAAAAGGGATTCTCCTGTTCCTAGAATATCGTGAAATTGCTTCGGGTTCTCTGCGGTGCTCATCGGCCAGAAGCGGCTTCCGATGCCTCCGGCCATAATTACACAATAAGTACTAGCCATAATTTCAATTTTCCACAAAGCTAAGGATATAGTAGTGGAGATATAGCAAGGCAAGCGGTTAATAAATTGCTACTTTTGCTGTTTTTCAAAATCAATCCAAAACTTAAATATTTCCATGCTTAATATTGTTCTCTTCGGACCTCCCGGTGCGGGAAAAGGCACTCAGTCCGTAATGCTGCAAGAAAACTATCAGTTAAAGCATATTTCCACCGGTGATTTGTTCCGTTTCCATTTATCTCAAAACACGGATTTAGGTAAACTGGCGGCTTCCTATAGCTCAAAAGGACAGCTAGTTCCCGATGAAGTAACCATCAATATGTTGAAGGAGGAAATCCAAAAGTACCCGGATGCTAAGGGCTTTATTTTTGATGGCTTCCCTAGAACGACTCCACAAGCTGAGGCTTTGGATAATCTATTAACTAGCATGGATACAGGGGTATCCGTAATGCTTGCCTTGGAAGTTCCTGAAGAGGAATTGAAGCAGCGTCTGCAAGAAAGGGCTAAAACCTCAGGTCGTGCTGATGACGCAGATCCAGTGGTTATTCAGAATCGTATCGATACCTATAATCGCGAAACAAAGCCCGTAAAAGACTTTTATGCCGCCCAGTCCAAGCTGCAGGAAATTGATGGCTTAGGAAGCATTGAATCGATAACTGATCGATTATTCAAAGCAATAGATAGCTTATAATTCATGCAAGAGAACTTTGTTGATTATGTGAAAATCCACTGCAAGTCAGGACGCGGTGGAGCAGGTTCTGCTCATTTACATCGCAGCAGACTTACCTCTAAGGGCGGTCCCGATGGTGGTGATGGTGGGGAAGGCGGATCGGTAATCCTGCGCGGAAATCAACAAATGTGGACCCTTTTGCACTTAAAATATCGGAAACACATCAAGGCCAAAGCTGGAGAAAATGGTGGTCAAAACCAAAGCTCCGGCGCTAAGGGTGCAGATGAAATTCTTGATGTTCCTCTGGGAACCGTGGCCAAGGACGCCGAAACAGGTGAAATCCTTTTTGAAATTACCGAAGACGGAGAGCAGAAGGTCCTGCGAAAGGGTGGTCGAGGTGGTTTAGGAAATGTTCATTTCAAATCAGCAACCTTTCAGACGCCAAGGTTTGCTCAGCCCGGAGAATTGGGTGAAGAAGGTTGGAATATTCTAGAATTAAAGGTACTAGCTGATGTGGGTTTGGTGGGCTTTCCAAATGCTGGGAAATCGACTCTATTGAGCGTGGTTTCTGCCGCTAAACCTGAAATTGCGGATTACCCATTTACGACCCTTACGCCTAAACTTGGTATCGTGAAATACCGTGATTACCGGTCCTTTGTAATGGCCGATATTCCAGGAATCATCGAAGGCGCCAGCGAGGGAAAGGGTTTGGGGCACCGATTCTTAAGGCATATTGAGCGGAATGCTATGCTACTTTTTTTGGTGTCTGCGGATGCCACCGATATTCGAAAGGAGTATGATATTCTTTTAAAGGAGTTAGAGAGATTCAATCCGGAGCTGATCGATAAAAAACGACTTTTGGCGATTAGCAAATCCGATATGCTTGATGATGAGTTAGAAAGGGAAATGAGCCTAGAGTTGAAGGAAGAATTGCCGGAAGGTTTGGATTTTATATTCTTTTCTTCGGTGAGTGGTAAGAACCTCCAAGGCCTAAAAGATCGACTTTGGGAAATGATGAACAAAGATGCTTGATGTATTAAAGGCCTGGGATGAGGAATTATTCCTTTACCTCAATGGTTTAGGTACCGAATTCTGGGACCCAATGTGGTTAAAAATTTCCGAGGTGGCTATTTGGATTCCTCTATATGCTCTCTTACTCGCATTGGTTTATTGGGTTTTTACCTGGAAGTCTTCCCTCTGGATTTCTTTATTCCTCATCCTAAATGTTTTTGTAACTGATCAAGGTTCAGTTCAATTGTTTAAGGAACAGTTTGAGAGGCCTAGGCCTTGCCATGAGGAGCATTTAAAAGGACAGATTAGAGAAGTTAAAGGGTCTTGCGGTGGGGCTTATGGCTTTGTGAGCTCCCACGCGAGCAATACTTTTGGTTTGGCTTTTTTCCTTGGACTACTCTTTAGGAGGAGGTTTTCATGGATGTATTATGCACTGATAGCCTGGGCTTTATTAGTTTCTTATAGCCGAATATATTTGGGTGTACATTACCCAGGAGATATTATTGGCGGCGGGATATTTGGTGCCTTGTGCGGCACTTTCTTATTCCTCCTGCTGGAGCGCTGGTTTAAATTAGAGGAACGTACATGATGGCATGGCTCTGGGTATTTCTTGGTGGCGGTTTGGGGTCTATCCTCAGATATGGAATGGGGAGAATCGTCATAGCTCTTGGCAAAGACTCGGATAGCTTTCCCTTGGCCACTTTAAGCTCAAACCTCTTGGCTTGTTTAATACTAGCCTATTTGGCTTTCAAGTTGCCTGGTCGCTTAGATGAATCTCAAAAGCTCTTTTGGTTGGTAGGTTTCTGTGGGGGCTTTTCTACCTTCTCCACATTTAGCTTAGAGAATTGGCTGTTGATTGAGCAAAAGGCTTGGGGCTTCCTTAGTGCAAACCTGGTGCTTAGCCTGGGCCTGGGAATTGCCCTTATGTGGCTTTTCGCTCGGTCTACTAGCGTATAAGGCTTACGGTACCTCTCTTTACCGCCCCAGAACCTGTTTCTTTTTGGATCACCTCAATTACGTAGGTATAAACTCCCCCCGGTAGTAGTTCACCTTCATTTTGCATCCGGCCGTTCCAGAAATAAGAGGGATCTTCGCTTTGAAATACAATTTGTCCCCATCGGTTTACAATCCGAATTTGAAAGTTGTTGGTTCCCAAAATGGAGTAACTAAAAACATCATTCATCTGATCACCATTCGGAGTAAATGCACTAGGCACATATAGTCTAAAGGGTTGTTGAACATATGTTTCAAAAACTGTGGTGTCTGTGCAACCAAATTCATTTTCTACTACATGGATAAATCTTTGAATTCCCGTGTCTTGGGCAATGTAAACCAATTCTTTATCCGGGTTGAAGATCTTTCTGCCTGAAGGTAAAATGATACTGCTGGTATTGTAATTCTCAGAAGTTATAAGAATATCGAATTCAGGATCGAAGATGGTCGTTTCCAAGGGACTTATTTCCAATCCTGAGATAGGGGAGGGATTGACGATGATAGGTCTTTGCCCATATTCTTCCAAGGTGTCTTTGCACGCACTGGTGGTGATTAAGCGATGAAAAACGGTATAAGAGCCAGATTGAATATACTGATGCCTTGGGTTGGCTAAGGTGGATGTATTCCCGTCGCCGAAATCCCAGAAATGTACTGCATTACCGGCATATTCTGAGCTATCTATAAATTGCACGGTGTAAGGAGCACATCCGTCAGGCTTTTCTAAATCATGATTGAGAACCGGACGAGGGTAGAGGTAAACGCTATCACTATAAATTTCTCTACAGAAACCGTCCTCTACCTCTAGGGTGACCAAATAGGATCCTGGCTGTTGGTAGATGATATTCTGAGGGGATTTATCGGTCGAGCTGGAGAGCCCCGAGGTGGTAATGCCGCCAAAATCCCAATTGAAGGAAGCTTCGGGTCCAAAGTTCCCTAGGGGATTAAAGTTGAAGCTGTGGGCATCAAAGCAAGCTTGTCCGCCAGCCTCGAAACTGATATTAAGGCGCTCAAATACTTTGTACTCTTTTACTATCGTATCGGCGCAAGGACTGTTTGGGTTGGCTATCAAAGTAACCTGATATACTCCGGTATCAGGAAAAGTGAAACTTGGGTTAGCCTGATAACTGGTATCATTGTTTAGACCAGGTACTCCAAAATCCCAGAAATAAGAATTTGTATTGATACAGTTCTCATTAAATTGAATGGTTCGCCCAGTGCATAATTGATAAGGATCTAGATCTTGATCTTCAAAATCCGCCGTGGTTCGAACGCAAGCATTCGTGACATTGAACTGAAAATCTCTTCTTAGGGTGCTAAGTCTTACGCCATTGCGCCATTCTTCAACACAGATGGCGAAGACATATTGTCCAACCTGACTAGGGTAGCCGGTAAGTAATCCCGTTTGGGGATCGAGCTGAAAGGCCGGGCTTGAAGCAATTGGATAGGATACCGAGAAACCACTCGAAAAGGGAACTTGAGTATATGGTGGTGGGGTGGCGGTATCCGGCCTGGGCGAGTTTGGTCCAGTGGTATTCGTGAGATTCCCTCCGCCATGTATTGGAGAGCAGAGGTAATAGGATAAACTGTCACCATCACTTTCAATTGCGCTCATATCAATTTGAACCGGATTATTCAGGCAAAGTGCTACGGGTGGCGCGTTTAAAAACCGAGGGCTACTATTACAAGCAGGATTTGCGGGAATTTCAATGGTGTAGGTACTACCCCATAATCGGGGATTGGGAATATTGTCAATACTATTGTTCCTGCAACAACGCTGATGACTGAGGGTATATGGCCCGGCGCTAGCAGGTAAATTTATAGTGTCTAGGTAAATACCTTCTTGAATGCAAACGAAGCCCGGTAGAGCACTACAACTATTGGGAGCAACTACGGGTAAGAACGAGATTTGCTCGATGGGAACCATTAAGTTGTGTACAACTTGATTGCTACCATTAAAGATGGTGATAATAGCGGGGTCATCGAAAGGAGCGCCATTGGATGCGCAGTCTCGGTAAATAACCAGGCGAAGTTCATAATTGGAGTTACCCAAGCAGCGATAGCTAAGCTCTCCTCCCACCAAGTGAGCGGCCTCTAGGTTCGAGCCTACTAATAAAATCAATAGAATTTTAATCCACCGCATTTGTCCTACCAATAGACAACCAAGGTAAGAAAAATGACCTTGTCGTGGCCGATGAATTATCCTGCGATCATTTCTGAAAAAGGGATAATAGTATCGAAACCGGCTTTAAGCAAATCTTGGCGCGAGTCTTGTCGGCTCAACCATATGAAATCTCCGCCCCATGCCCCAAGCGATTTCGCTTTGCCCGAAATTTTAGGCAGCATCATTTGGGGTAAAGGTTCACGGCCGATGATTTCGGAGGTATAGTGCTCATGGGCTTGCATCCATTCCTCCAATTGATGAGTATCTTCGAGGACTAATAACTGCTCGCTTAAATCGGATATTTTTTGAATTAGAATTTTGGAGTAATCAGCCGCCAAAAAACGTCCCACTTCACGGGCACTATTTTGTTTTTGTCCGAGATAAACAAAACAAGTTTCAGAAAAAAAATCAGGAATCCCCACCTTGCTAAACAAGGGTTTAGCAGGGGCTGTGAGCTGATATTCAATGGCTTGAGAGCTAATCGCCACCGCTACATCATATCCACTCCCCTTAAAATTATTAAAGAAGAGGGGCCATACATCCACCTCCAGTGCCTGAGCCATGAGGGCTACAAAAGTGCTGCTGCTTCCTAGGCCCCAGTTGCGGGGAAATTCCAATTGGGTTTGGAATATCTTCCCTTCGAGTAAATCCTCTCTTCCGGCCGCTTTAATTAAATCTACAACCTTCTGACCTTCAGAATCGTGGATGGCCGCGAAATCAAAGTCTAACCAAAGCTCGCCTCTATGATCAAGCGCTTTATATGCACTTGCTTCGTTTTTATGGCTATCTAGGACCTTGAGACTTTGGCCTAAACGAGTGGGAACGGCTACCGCCTTAGCTCCGTGTAAAACGCTATACTCTCCACTCAGCATTAACTTGCCCGGAGCAAAGAATTCCCGCATTAATGATTCTTCTTTATTTCATTCGGGTTTTTAATACCCCGTACTTCACAAAATCTGTTGACCGCGGCAGAATGAGATACCACCTTGTCTTTAAAGTACTCAACAATGCTTTCTTTCTCCTCCTCAGTAGCTTCGAGTTGATTCAGGATATTGAGAAGATGCATCTTCATGTGTCCCTTTTGGATGCCAGTGGTAGTTAAAGCCCGGAGGGCCGCAAAGTTTTGGGCTAAACCAGAACTCGCTACAATACCCATCAGCTGTTCCGCATTGGGTTGTTGCAGTAAATCCAATGAGAATTTCACCATGGGATGTAAACGGGTGAGTCCTCCAACCGTTCCTAAAGCTAAGGGAACTTCAATCCAGAATCTGAAAATCCCGTCCTTCACTTCACAATGAGTCAAGGAACTATATTTTCCATTGCGTGCCGCATAGGTATGTGAAGCCGCTTCTACTGCCCGGAAGTCATTTCCAGTGGCAATGATCACGGCGTCAATGCCATTCATTATACCTTTATTGTGAGTGGTAGCGCGATAGGGCTCAATCTCAGCAATCCGTACTGCCCTTTGGAACTTTTGCGCGAATTCTTCAGGGCTAATTCCGGAATCCCCGTTAAGTTCTTCAACTTTACAAGATACTTCCGATCTAACTATGCATTCAGGAGTGTAATTACTTAGGATACACATCACTACTTGAATCGCTTTCTCTTGAGCACTGAATTGTGCAGAAGCTTGCAGTTCTCTTTGAAAACTTTGAGAAAACTGCTCAAGGCAAGAGTTTATGAAATTGGCTCCCATGGAGTCGCAAGTTTCAAATAGCGCCTCTATCTGCCAATAACCATCCATATCGGAGGTTTTGTTGATCAATTTTAAGTCAATAATTCCACCGCCCCTAGCTCTCATGTTAGCGGTTAATTCCTCCGTATCTCTGAATAGTATAGCCTTGGTTTCCCGAAAGAAACTTTGCAACTTATTCTCATCTCCTTCATAAATGAAATGCACATGTCCTACTTTCTTGGTAGAGATAATGGTCGTCTTAAAACCTCCACGTTCCAACCAATAAGTGGCGCTTTTAGCTGCCGCCGCAACTACGGAGCTCTCTTCGATAGCCATTGGTATCGTAAAGAGCTCTCCATTGATTTTAAAGTTCGGAGCAACGCCAAAGGGCATGTAGTAATTGCTTAGGGTATTTTCAATAAACTCATCATGAAGCTTTTGCACCTTTGGGTCTAGATGCCAATAAGACTTTAACAATGCAATGGCATCTTCAGGGCTTTCAAAATACTGGTCACTAAGCCACTCTATCTTAGCTTCCTTACTAAGTTTAGAGAAACCTTTTATCGCTTGACGCATAGGCTGGAATTAATTTTCAAATATACGAGCTCAATGCTAACCATCCTTTTGTTTCTTTGTTGTAAGAATTAGCTTAAAATCTTGTGAAAGAGACGAAATGTGAACATTGTGGCTTTTGGACCAATGGTAATCTAGAGAATTGTAATTATTGCGGAAAGCGCCTGAATGATCAACACTTATCCGAAATTGAAGAGAGGCAGAATGTAGAGCTTAGAGGTTTGCCTCTGCTGAAGATTCCCGAAAATGCACCATTTTACACCAAGGGTTTTCTTAGAGTACTAAGATTCATTCAATTAATCTTTTTAAGCATCATTAGTATGGTAGCAGCCATGGCCAGTAGCACTGTCCATTAATGAAGCATTTGAGGATTTTCACCCCATTGTTTTGGGTTTGTAGTATTTTATTCACGAGTCATCAGATAATAGAAATTTGGTGGTCCATACCTATTGTTCATGCCTATTTGGACGATATTTTGGCTCCTAGTATTGTCTTAGGACTAGCCTTGGCTTTTTTTCAAAATCTATTTCCGGCGGATCACAGTTTTACCCTGCCTTGGTATCTGATCCTGATTTTTGTGATTTGGTATGCCCTGTTCTTTGAAGTGATTTTTCCTGCAAAAGATTCTAGACATTATGCGGATATTTTAGATGTATTCGCGTATCTTGGTGGGGCGTTTATTTTTTATTTCTGGGGGAACAAACCTAAGAAGTTAAATAACACGTAATAGCATCTAAGCTAGATACAGATTGGAGGGGATTTCGGGTAAAGTATGCATCATCTCGATGCAGCTTTTGTTTACTTGAGCTAGGGATAAATGAACTTTTTCTTAATTTCTTAATTTACTTTAAGGAGTTTCAGGTTATTAGGCATACTGTATTTCAGCAAATAGACGTTGACCATATAGTGTATACCTATTTCTGAAAGACCGTTTGGTTTTTTAGGATTTGATTTATAATTGATGTTAAAGAATATTAATGTACGCCACCTATTAGCTCGTCCAGAAGTTTTCGGGATGGTAGAAAGGGTGCAGGTGCAGATGATATTTGAAACCATATATCGTACTCTGGACTATACCCAACCTTTGGTTTTGTGCGTCGAATCACCCTTTGAACTGCAAACAGCCATCCGCAGAGTATACCAAATCCCAAACCCAATTCAACCCCGCTCTGAAACTTTCAGCATATTGGATAGAAAATTGAAAGAGGGTTTTAACACGACCTCAATAAATAGTGAAATTTGGGATTTATTCTCTAATAAGGCAGCTGGAACCTTGTTTAAAGGACATGGCCAGGATAAACAGGTTGCAAGGGATATCAAGCAGGATCAAAGTCAATATCAAATGATTGATTTTGCGGTAAAATTTAAAAATCGGCAAATATTCGGAAACCTTGACTCCATTCATTACGACGTTGCGCGTCACCCTAATTTTCAGGATTACAGGTGGTTAGGTTTATATGGTGAGCGTTTGAAGGAAAATCCGCTGGCACAAGTTCTAAAGCGACTGTTAGATTTAGGGCTTATGGAGTGCTATTGTTTTGATAAGCTAGTGCTTTGGTGTCCGAAACCCAGTGAAGTTCATATAAAAGGAGGGAAGCTTCACCATGAAAAAGGACCCGCATTGGCTTGGGGTGATCAGTATAAAATGTTCTATTGGAAAGGGAATATTGTTCCTCAGAAATTGATTGAGGCGCCCGAATCAATTACCAAGGACGAGGTGCAAAATGAAATCCGCAGCAATATTCGCAAAAGCTATTTTGAAAAACTTGGCCTCGATAACTTTACCCGACTTTTCGATTTACAAATTTTCGATAAGGACCTAGATATAGAAGGTAGGGAGCAAATCTTATATCGCTCGCGCGAAAAGGATTCCAAGACAGGTAATTTCATTCAGTTTGCTAAGGTTAATTGCCCAAATAGCGGAGAGGAGCATTTGGTGAGCGTTCCTTTACATATCAAAAATATTTGGGAAGCCTTTGCCTACAGTTTGGAGCATAAGCCTCAAGAGTTTTGTGAGGCGGTTAATTAATTTCCTAGGCCAAAATATTGCATTATCTCAAAGTGACTTTTAAAAATAAGGTCCGCTTTTTCCTTCATCTGTTCCCAATTGTAATCCTTCGCTAAAGCAACACTTATAAAGCCACCCGCTCTAGATGCTTCTATACCCGCTAAGCTGTCTTCGATAACTACGCTTCTTTCGGGCTTGACTTGTAAATTCTCGGCGGCATGCAGAAATAGACTTGGGTCAGGTTTCCATTTGCCAATATCATAGGCGCTGTAGATGTGATTGGTAAAATACCTTTTCAGGCCGGTGATTTTTAAGGTTAANTCCATTTTAAANCCNGGTCCATTCGACACTACCGCTTTGGGNCCGGTCCAAATGCTCACTATTTCTGGAGCACCAGGAATTGGTTTTAAACTTTCCTGAAATGCTTCAAAGGTCCGCCTTCTAAAATCAGACTCAAAGCTTGTTGGTATTGAATGACCTAATTCACTTTCAAAATCCTTAAATACCCTGGAGAGCGCATGACCTTGGAATCTGCTAATGGTTTCGGACAAACTTAAAGGGACTCCAATTTCATTGGCCATTTCACATAAAATGGTATTGCTGATAATTTCCGTGTCCACCAGCACCCCATCACAATCAAAAAGAAAAGCATCTACCCGCACTGAATAGGGTTGATTTAGTATTAATGTCCTTTATACCGAGGTCCAAGTCCAAGGCTAGAGCAGCATATCAGCGTATTCATGCAATTTTTCATTGTAGGATTCTACCATTTCTGCTTTGGATCGCACCACCAAGCCAAAGAAAACATATCTCCTTTGAAAATAGGGGAGTGGGTCCTCCATTGGTAAAAGCTGATAGTCCATAACAATTAGTCCATCAATACCTAATTTCTCAGTTTCCGAAAATTCTGCGGTAAAAATGGGTGTTGAAGACTTTAATTCCACTAATTCAAAGTCGGCATTAAAGACCTTTCCCTGAAAATCTCCCTTGCGTATTGCTTCGGAGTCTTTAGCATAAAAGAAATAAACCGGACAGAAATCGAAGGTTTTACCAAATGAAAGGATGGTTTCTCGATTTTCCCTTCTTTGTTCNGCCCGCATATTTTCGGCTTCCTTATGAAAACCNCGATCTTCAATTTTCTTGATATTATCTTCCCGATCTTGCAAGCGAACTAAAAGAACTCCATTCTTAAAATCGCGAATGAAGGCTTCGCGCCGATTCTCTTTTTTTTCCTTTTGGACTTCCTGAGCCATGGCTAAGCTTGGCAAAAAAGCCCAAATCGCGACAAAGGTGATTAGGTTCACAGAGTGTTTAAAAAAGCTAGGCTTCATCCGAGTAAATAGATTCTAGGTTTTAACTTGCAGGGAAAAGGTACAGCCTTTTTATCAAACCTCACAACTCAAATGACAGACTTAGATATTGCTCGCGAATACCAGCCAGAGCACATTCAAAAAATTGCCTCTAAACTCGATATTCATCAGGAGAGTTTAGAGCTCTATGGTAAGTACAAAGCCAAATTGCCCTTAGATACAGCTGCAGAAAGGAAGCAAGGAAAACTCATTCTCGTTTCCGCAATCTCCCCAACCCCTGCGGGGGAAGGTAAGACCACCATGAGTATAGGTTTGCACGATGCGCTTTGCCGACTAGGTAAGCGTTCCCTAGCCGTTCTAAGAGAGCCTTCCTTAGGCCCCGTTTTTGGGATTAAGGGAGGAGCAACGGGGGGTGGCTACTCTCAAGTAGTCCCTATGGAGGATATAAACTTGCATTTTACGGGAGATTTTTCTGCCATTGAATCGGCCCATAACTTGCTTTCCGCAATGATTGACAATCATTTGCATTTTAACCAGGAACCTCGCATGGATCCACGGTCTGTATTGTGGAAGCGAGCCATGGATTTAAACGACCGCGCTTTAAGGAATATCAACGTAGGCCTCGGCGGTAAAACTCATGGAATGCCTCGTGAGACAGGCTTTGATATTACCGCGGCTTCGGAGATTATGGCCATATTATGCATGTCTCTGGATCGTGATGACCTCAAGAATCGATTGGGTAAAATTCTCCTTGGCTATACCTATGAACGTAAACCGGTGTTTGCCCGCGATATTAATGCTCATGGTGCAATGGCAGTTCTTTTGAAGGAAGCGATAAAACCAAATATTGTTCAAACCTTGGAATCAAATCCCGTGCTGCTGCACGGCGGTCCATTTGCAAATATTGCCCAAGGGACAAATACGATCATCGCGACTAAAATGGGTCTTAGGCTAGCGGATTATGTTGTGACGGAGGCTGGTTTTGGATTTGATCTAGGCGGAGAGAAGTTTCTTGATATTAAATGCCGTGCGGCTGCTCTGGCACCGGAGCTGGTTGTTCTCGTAGCCACCGTAAGGGCTTTGAAATATCATGGTGGTCATGATTTAAAGGACCTGGAGTCGGAAAATTTAGTCAGCCTTAAGGCCGGTATGGCTAATCTTGAAAAGCATATTGAGAATGTGGGACAGTTTGGATTGCCGACCGTGGTCGTAGTCAATCGTTTTCCCACCGATACGGATGCTGAAATTCAAGCTTTGATCGAGCATTGTCAAAGCCTTGGCGTCCGAGCAGTGACCAGTACGGCTTGGGCAAATGGGGGAGCGGGCTCGGAGGACTTGGCTCAGGCAGTTCTAGAGACAATTTCGGAGGATCTACACGATTTTAAATTCCTCTACAACCTAGATCTTAGTATTGAAGAAAAAATTGAGCTAATCGCCAAGAACTTTTATGGTGCTACTAAAGTGAGTTTTGGTGGCACTAGTAAGCGTGATTTGAAACGAATTAGTGAATTGGGCTTAAGTCAGGCACCGGTCTGCATGGCTAAAACACAAAAATCCCTTAGTGATGATCCCAGTCTCAAAGGGCGTCCTAAAGATTTTACTTTTCATGTTCGTGGCATTGAAATCGCGGCGGGAGCAGGTTTTGTTATCCCCCTTTCAGGAGATATGATGCGAATGCCTGGTTTGCCCAAAGTACCTGCCGCAGTGCGGATGGATATCGATAGTGAAGGAAATATAAGCGGTCTGTTTTAATTTGATATCGAAAAAAGAACTTCTAGCGGAGCTAAAAACTCATCTTACCCAAGAAAGGGTAGAGCGAATTGAAACTGTAGCGAGCAACCGCAGNCGAAAAATAAGCCTGGTCCTCGAAGATATACGCCAGGAGCATAATATTGGCGCNTTGCTGCGGACCGCTGANATTCTCGGANTGCAAGATGTGCACTTAATCAGTCAGCGATATGAGGCCCGCTTAGCGAAGGCAATTGCTAAAGGATCTACCAAATGGATTCATCTTCANAGATANCAGGAAAGAGACCAGGACAATTTGCAAATCTGTCTAGATGAATTAGAGGCCAAAAATTATCAAATAGTTGTAGCTGACCCAAATGGGGATATGCAGCTTTCTGATTTTAAATTTGGGGGAAATCCAATTGCTCTTTTAATGGGTTCCGAATGGGATGGGGTTTCGCCTCAGGCCATGGATAGGGCACATATAAAATTGCGCATTCCACAATATGGCTTTACCCAAAGCTATAATGTCTCCGTGGCTTCAGCTCTCATTTTAAATCATTTAAGTCAAAGCATGCGCGATTCTGAAGAGAACTGGCGATTAAGTGAGGAAGAACGAATAGAATTGGAGCTCGAGTGGGTGATGACTCGATTAGGAAACTCAGCTTGGCCTTTACGGGATAAGATTGAGGCGGATTGGCTGGCAAAGAATAAACAATAAATAGAATGCGGAAGCTATTTTATCTAAGTACTTGTGATACTTGTAAGAGACTAATGAAACAATGGGACTTGCCCAAGGAGGTGAGTCTGCAGGATATTAAATCAACACCCCTTAGTACGGAGGACTTGGATTTNATGAAANATTTNGCNGGCTCTTATGNGGCCCTTTTTTCGAAGAGGGCTCGACTTTATAAAGAAAGAGGATTAGCCAATAAGGACTTAGGTGAACCGGACTTAAGGNACTTGCTCTTAGAGCATTATACTTTTTTAAAGCGTCCNGTGCTNATCTGGGATGAGATGATTTTCATTGGGAATTCCAAAAAGAATGCTGAGGCGGTGCANGANTTTATTAAAAATAAAAGCTCCTAAAAATTTTCATTTAGCTCTGAAAATTGAAATATCTTAAACCCNAGAAATTTGNTTTGTGATGCAGAATGATTCATCCCAGGAGTCGAAAAGCCCTAAAAGTCCAGATAATGCGGCTCCAGAAGAGCACCATTATCTAACTCAGGCCTTTATCAATATCAGGATTTTTCTGAACCAAACCTTAAGGATTGAGGGTAATGCTCATCCGGAAGAGACTATAGAATCCATTAAGGCTGATATTGATTTCAAGGGCTATAATGTTTGGATTTTAATTTTTTCTATACTCATTGCTTCTATTGGATTAAATGTTAATTCCGGGGCAGTGGTAATTGGTGCAATGCTTATCTCGCCCCTGATGGGCCCAATATTAGGGGTGGGTATGAGTATGGGCATCAATGACTGGGCTACTCTGAAACGTTCTTTCCGCAATTTTGCCATCATGTTCACGGTGAGTATTATCACCAGTACATTATACTTCCTGTTGACACCTTTAGAGGATGCCCAATCGGAATTATTGGCCAGAATTCGCCCTACACTTCTGGATGTTCTTGTTGCATTTATTGGCGGTTTAGCGGGGATTTTAGCGGCCAATCGAAGGATCAAAACCAATGTGGTACCTGGTGTTGCCATTGCTACGGCTTTAATGCCACCGCTCTGCACCGCGGGATATGGAATAGCGACTGGACAACCCGACTTCCTGTTCGGTGCTTTCTATCTATTTCTGATAAATTCAATATTCATCAGTCTTGCCCTTACGTTTTCCCATTAAGGAGTTTGTGGATGAGCTTAGAGCGCGCCGAGCTCGGAGGTATGTAGCGATTATCCTGATCTTAATCGTTGGTCCTAGTGGATTTACCTTTTATAATGTAATCAGCGAATCCATTTTTAATCGTAGGGTAAATACCTTTATCACCGAGAATGTCTATTACGATGGAGCAGAGTTGGTAAAGAACGAGGTGGTTTACAAGGAGGGTCAGGGACCAGTGATTACTTTGTCCTTTTTCGGAGAGAACGTTCCCGCAAGTTTAATCAAGGCCTGGAGAAGCAAGCTTGATGACTATGGTTTAGACAATGCTGATATACGAGTTTTTCAAGGGGGAACGGTGGCCCAAATGAATTCTGAAGAGGTTACTAAATTGGTAGACGTCTACACCGACTCCAGGAAGGAAATTCAGTCGAAAGATGAGACAATTGCCCGTCTGAAATTGGAATTGGAGCGGCAAAGGGAACATGAGTTGCCCGTAGCGCAGCTATGCACCGAATTGCAGGTAATGTATCCACGACTGCATAGTCTATCTCTGGCTTGGATGGTAGAATTTAATCAAGGTTCCACCGATACCTTGCTTCTGGCAGAGCTAAAATGGAATGTACCCGATACTACGGGGTTAAGCAGTCAATTGGAGACTATTGGATCATGGTTCGTAACTAGGATGAAGGTGGATACCGTAGCGGTAAAGAGCAGCATCTACAGGGCTCAGGAAAAAATGCCGGAATCGAAAGGGATTAAAAATTAATCGCGAACTCCTAATTGTTCTTTCAGTTCTGGATTGAGAAAGAGATGGGAAAAGACCTTTAGTTCGCGGGGGTTAAACATGGCGATTCCATTCACAAAGAGTGGAATAAAAGAGCCATGCTCTATAGATTTTATGCCGAAAACTTTCTCGCCCCCCTCCCAGAGGATAACCCCTTTTTCGTAATCACCATCGGGGTCGATTTTAAACTCTAAGATATCCCACTCATAGATGAACTGATTGTTGCGGTCACGAATACCGGTATATTCATCTACCGTATTGTAGTCTAACTTTTGCCCACGCCACCAAAGTCCATCACTGGAATAAAGCACCATACGCTTACTGAGTCGTCGCATATAGCCCACAATTTCAGCGTCAATCCTAAGCCTAAATCTACGTTCGGGGTTTTCCATGAAGGTATAACCCTTAAAGTGGCTTAGAGTTTATCCTTAAGATATTTTGCCGTGTGGGAAATTGAATTTTGAACTAAATCTTCGGGATTACCTTGGAAAACTAAATCCCCCCCGGTATTACCTCCTTCCGGACCAAGGTCGATAATCCAATCTGCGCATTTCATGATATCTGGATGATGCTCAATGACTAATAGGCTATGGCCATTTTGTAAAAGGGCGTAAAAGCTTTGCAGGAGCTTCTTAATATCATGGAAATGCAATCCGGTAGTTGGTTCATCAAAGATGAAAAGAACTGGGGATTGACTTTGGCCTTTGCCTAAGAAAGTAGCTAGTTTAATCCTCTGAGCTTCGCCGCCCGAAAGGGTAGAGGAGCTCTGACCAAGGCTTACATATCCCAGGCCTACATCTTGTAGAGCTTGAATCTTATCGGCAATCTTTTGTTGTTGATTTTCTCGAAAGAAGGGAATGGCTTCATCTACGGTAAGTTCCAAGATATCGAAGATGGATTTCCCCTCAAATTTCACATCAAGAATCTCCTTTTTAAAACGCTGTCCTTGGCATTCATCGCACTTTAAGTGAACATCGGCCATAAATTGCATTTCGATGGTGATTTCTCCTTCCCCTTGACATTTTTCGCAACGCCCGCCATCTATGTTAAAGGAAAAATATCCCGCTTTGTACTTTCGAGATTTAGCCAGAGGCTGCGCAGCATATAAAGCTCGTATATCGTCGTAAGCCTTGAGATAGGTTACCGGATTGGAACGCGAACTCTTACCTATTGGGTTCTGATCTACGAATTCAACATCTCCGAGCTCGGCCACCGCTCCACCTAATCGTCCGAACTTCCCAGTTTTATCAGCATATGCTCCAAGGCGCTTTTTTAGCGCGGGATACAAAATCTTGCGAATTAAACTGGATTTACCCGAGCCGCTTACTCCAGTTACCACCGTGAAGCAATGAAGTGGAATCTTAACATCTATGTTCTTAAGATTATTCTCGCGGGCTCCTTCCAATTCTAAAAACTTGCGCGGAGTTTTTCGCTTGGGCACTTCTATATTACTTTCTCCACGCAGGTACTGTGCAGTATAAGTTTCACCGGATTTGATAAGCTCATTGGGCTCTCCCGCATACAGCACTTGGCCGCCATGAATACCAGCATCAGGACCAATATCTACGATATAATCAGCGGCGCGCATCATTTCTTCGTCATGCTCTACCACTACCACCGTATTACCTAAATCTCTTAGGTTTTTTACCACCTTAATTAATCTTTCAGTATCGCGCGGATGCAAACCAATGCTAGGTTCATCAAGAATATAAGTAGAACCCACCAGGGCACTCCCAAGGCTTGTAGCCAGGTTAATCCTTTGGGACTCACCTCCGGAAAGTGTATTCGATACTCGATTAAGATTAAGGTAAGGTAGACCTACTTCACAGAGGTATCGCAAACGATTGCGAATCTCAATTAGTAAACGTTTCGCAATTTTTTCTTCTTCTGCCGAAAGTTCAATTTGATCAAAATGATCCCGCAGTTTGTCAATTGGCCAACTCACTAATTCAGTAAGAGGATATCCTCCAACCTTCACATAGCTCGCTTCTTTGCGGAGACGACTTCCCTTGCAGGTGGTGCATCTTGTTTTACCACGGTAGCGTGAGAGCATAACCCGGAATTGAATCTTGTATGATTTAGATTCTAGGTATTTAAAGAATTCGTTAAGCCCTTTAAAATGACTATTTCCCTCCCAAAGTAAATCATATTGCGCCGGGCTTAATTCGAAAATGGGACGGTGAATAGGAAAGTCGCTTTTTTCTGCTCCAAATATGAGTTGCTGTTTCCATTCCTGCATTTTTTCCCCTCGCCATGGAAAGATAGCATCCTCATAAACGGATAAGCTGGTATCGGGAATCACTAAATCTTCATCCACGCCCATCATATTGCCAAAACCTTCGCATTTGGGGCAAGCTCCGTATGGATTATTGAAGCTAAAGAGATGGGGGCTAGGCATCTCGAATTCCATTCCATCCAATTCAAATTTGTTGGAGAATTGCTTGCGCTTATTTTGACCAAAAAGTTCAAGGATACAATGACCACGACCTTCAAAAAAGGCAGTTTGTAAGGAATCAGTCCAGCGATTAAGCTTTTCTTCCTCGGATACATCAGCCGTAAGGCGATCCACCACAATAAATAGATTCTCCGGATCTTTGATTTTGGCTGCATCAAGTTCTTCAATTCGAATTACTTCATCTTGATAGAACAGCCGACTAAAACCCTGTTGCTCTAAGATTTCCAATTGATCCTTCAATTTGCGATCATGCAAATGCAGGGGCGCCATCAACAGAATTCGAGTATCGGTTTCTAGGGTCTTTAAATAATCTAGTACATCTTCAATGTGATGCTTCTTAACTTCCTCTCCACTAAGAGGAGAATAGGTTTTACCCACCCGGGCATATAGAACCTTCAGATAGTCATAGATTTCGGTACTTGTACCAACGGTTGAACGAGGATTTCGAGAAATAACTTTTTGCTCAATTGCCACCGCTGGACTTATTCCTTTGATATGATCAACCTCCGGTTTGTCTAAACGACCTAAAAATTGTCGGGCATAGGAAGATAAACTTTCTACATAGCGTCTTTGCCCCTCAGCATAAAGAGTATCAAATGCCAGAGATGACTTACCAGAGCCGGATACACCGGTAATGACCGTGAGTTTTCCATGCGGAATTTTGAGGTCAATATTCTTTAAATTATGAACTCGGGCGCCTTTTATTTCGATCCATTCTTTGGAAGAAGGAGAATTTTTTGTCATACGGAACGTTAAAAAAAACAAAAAGCAAAAGTACCAAACCCACAGACCTTTGTCGGTTTGAAAACAAAAATTATATATTTGTTAAACAACGGAGCCAACCATTAGTTGTCTCACACGTCTAATTTAAAAACACGCATTGCCTATAGACTCATAGTTACTTGATTGACTTTTTTGGATTGATTTACTAACCCCAATCATTTGAACTATGGATTATAATGCAATGAAGGATGCGGAGCTAATCAAGCTCTACATCGCCGGAAACGAGCAAGCCCTAGCTTTTTTAATTAACAAACACGAACAAAGAATCTTTAGTTATATACTAAGCAAGATTCAGGATCGTGACCTTGCCAATGATGTTTTTCAGGATACTTTCGTGAAAATCATCAAGACTTTCCGCCAGGGCAAGTACAATGAAGAAGGTAAGTTCTTGAATTGGGCCTTGCGTATCGCACACAATTTAGTGATCGATCATTTTCGAAAAAAGAAGCGGATTCCAACCGTAAGTCCGACCGACGAATACGATATTTTCAAAATTATCAAGGATGGACAGGATAATGTCGAAACCGGAATGATCCGCGAGCAAATTGAAAAAGACTTACATCGCTTAATCTTACAATTGCCCCCGGAACAATTAGAAGTTCTGCGCTTACGTCACTTTAGTGGACTGAGCTTTAAAGATATCGCGGAGCAGACTGATGTGTCCATTAATACAGCTTTAGGNAGAATGCGTTACGCCTTAATNAACNTGAGAAAATTAATGGAAGAAAATAAGGTTAGCCTTAGCCTCTCNTAGAGGAANACGTTGATGATTAAATTTTTTTGGGTCTGAGATAATAAGATGTACCAAAAGGCCGTTAACCACAGGTCTATATTAAACTAGGTACATGGATAAAACAACTACCCTTAAAAATGATCATCAAGTGAATGCACGGCCTGACCGTCAGACCATAGCGAACATTTTAAATTTTTCTAAAGCGTATCGCTTCCAAAAATTGGATACTGGTCTTGAAATTGAAATGATCCAAAATTGAACAAAAAGCTCCTTCGGGAGCTTTTTTCTTTTTAAAGTACAAACATGAAAGCATATTGGAATGATGAGCTAATCGCGGAAAGCGATGAGACAATTATCATTGAGGGAAATCATTATTTCCCGCCTGAGAGCATCAAAAAAGCCTATTTCCAGGATTCGAATACCCATACGGTTTGTCCTTGGAAGGGAAATGCCTGCTATTATTCGATTGTGGTGAATGGTGAGGAAAACAAAGATGCTGCTTGGTATTATCCTCAAACTAAACCTTTAGCAAATCAAATTCAAGGCTATGTTGCCTTTTGGAAAGGAGTGGAGATTCGAAAAGACTAAAGAGTCTGCCAGCGGTAGGAGTCTAGCTTAATCAAAATAAAAAGCAGGAAGGTAAAGCCCCAAAGGGAGGATCCACCATAGCTGAAAAAGGGGAGTGGAATACCAATCACTGGTGCTAAACCTATGGTCATTGCGATATTAATGCTGAAGTGAAAAAAGAGAATGCTCACCACGGCATATGCATAGGCTCGAGCGAACCTGGATTTTTGCCTCTCGGCAATGTGGATTAGGCGAAAAAAGAGGGCAGTAAATAATACAATCAAACTGAGACTACCGACAAAGCCCCATTCCTCTCCTACGGTACAAAAGATAAAGTCGGTACTTTGCTCAGGTACGAAATCAAATTTGGTTTGGGTTCCCTGTAAATAACCTTTACCACTCCATCCTCCAGAGCCAATGGCAATCATAGATTGGGTCGTATTGTAACCAATTCCCTTAGGATCATGGGCTTTGCCCAATAATATATTGATCCGATTACGGTGGCGATCCTCTAGGATATTATTGAATGCATAGTCTACACTATTGATAAAGGCAAGACTGATAACTAACAGGCCTAGTACTCGGATCCAAAGGCCTTTGAACTTTCTGCCAATAATTATTATCAGCAGAGCAATTACCGCTAAACCTATCTGTAAGTAAAGCGTGGGGATTAAAAGGCTCATTAAAAAAAGCACCGCCGCACTTATTCCAGCAAAAATATAGGAGCTAGAAAGCCCCTCGCGGTAAAGGACTAAAATTAGAGCGAGGTAAACTAAACCGGAACCTGGATCGGGTTGTGGAATGATTAGGGCCGCCGGTAAAAGGATGATGCCAAAGGCAATCAGTTTATTGGTCCAGCTACTTAAATCGCGATCCTTATTACCCAAAAAGGCCGCTAAGGCCAGAGCGGTGGCAAACTTGGCGAATTCCGAAGGTTGTATACTAAAACCCCCGAATACGAACCAAGAGCGAGCTCCAGCAATCTCTTTACCGAAAAAGAGTACCGCCAGCAGGGAGATCATGCTCAGGACATATATAGGAATAGCCAGCGTTTGAAAGATGTTTCCATCCAGCAAGAAAAGGAAAATGATGATTAATACTGAGGTACCAATCCAAAGCAATTGCTTCCCATAACGTTGGCTAAAATCGAGGATACTGGCATGATCCTCATCGTAAACGGCAGCGTAAATGTTCAGCCAGCCTAAGAGTGCTAGGCCAAAATATAGTAGCACTGTAACCCAATCGATTCTGTCAAGTCCCGTATTACTCTGTCGCATTACATCAAACTATCTTGTTGGAAAGGGCCATAGCGCTCTAAAAATTCCTTAGCATATTGCTCGCTTAAATTCCCTTCTAACATTCGCCTTTCCATTTCGGGTCGACTTATTTCTCCATTGAGGTATAACTCAATTAATAGACTAGCGATGGGGGCCGCCCAGCGACTGCCCCAATAACCGTTTTCCACGATAATCGACAAGGCAATTTTTGGATCATCCTTGGGAGCAAAAGCCACAAAAATGGAATGGTCTTGTCCGTGAGGATTTTCTGCTGTTCCGGTTTTCCCGCACATGGCAATGGATTCCAATCGGGAGCCGCGTGCGGTCCCCGTTTCAAAAACATCCCACATCCCATCAATTACCACCCCGAAATGCGCGCTATCGATCGTGGTGTATTTAGCCTCCGTGTATTGCGGGTTGTCAATGGGTTTTCCGCCAATAGCCTTCACGATATGCGGCGTGTAAAAATAGCCTCGATTCGCGATGGTTGCGGTCATATTTGCCATTTGGATAGGTGTAAGGAGCATTTCTCCTTGCCCGATGGCCAGAGAGATAGTGCTTACAGCTTTCCAATTAGTATAGCCAAAGGCTTTGTCGTAATAATCGGCATTCGGCACCAAACCCCTTCTCCCGGTAGGCAAATCATTATTTAAAAATCTGCCAATATTAAAACTTTGCACATGGGTACTCCAAGCGTCCATACCTTCTTGGGCGCTCGGGTACTTTTCAATGATAGCTTTAAATGCTTGGCAGAAATAGTTGTTGCAGCTCTTCGAAATCCCCGTGCGCAATGCAATCGGAGAGTGGGTACCACAGTGACAAGCGACGTGTAATCTTCCAAAATGAAAACCATGTCTACAAGTGTAGCGAGTATTAGGGCTAAGCGTACCTTCTTGAAGCCCAATTAGAGCATTAATTACTTTGAAAGGGGATCCAGGAGGATACTCTGCCAGTAATCCGCGATCAAAAAGGGGCTTGTTAATGCTATCGTAGTACAATTGGGTATAATTTCTTGAACGCTGTCGGCCCACCATTAGCTCGGGGTCATAGGAAGGACTAGTTACCAAGGCAAGTATTTCTCCACTGCTAGGCTCTATGGCCACGATGGAACCTCTCTTTCCTTGCATCAGTTTTTCTCCATATTCCTGCAAAATGATATCAATGGAGCTTTGCAAGTCAAGCCCTGGCTCCGGTAAGGTATCGAAATTCCCATTTTGATAGGGCCCCATCACCCGGTTATGGACATCCTTCAGACGATAATTAACGCCGACCTTTCCCTTAAGGACATCCTCATAACTTTTTTCCATCCCGGTCTTCCCAATCAGATCCCCCAGCTGGTATTCTGGATGATCCTGTATATATCGATCATTAGCTTCGCCGATAAAGCCCAGAACATTAGCGCCGGCATGGGTAAAGTAATCTCTGAGAATACGTTTTTGCGGATAGAAACCCGGATAAAGATGTAGCTGCTCCTGAATAAAAGCAAAGTCTTCCTTGGAAATTTGCTTCATGAAGATGGAGGGCTTCAAATAGGAATAGCGCTTGGCTTTACTCAGTTGTTTCTGAAATGTTTCTTTATCTATTTCTAAAAGTTCGCAGAAAGCGATAGTATCAATGGATTTCACCTGGGCGGGAATAACCATTAAATCGTAAGCACTTTGATTTCCAACCAGAAGCTTTTGATTTCGGTCATAGATAAGGCCTCTTCCCGGATATACCTTTTCTACTCGCACTACATTGTTTAAAGCGGAGAGCTTATAGTCTTCCTTTAGCACCTGTATGTAGAAAAGCCTGCCACCAAAAGTGAGGGCAATCATGATAAAGAAGAAGTAAAAAAGATATTTACGCTGCATCTATCGTCTAGTATTCCAGAGTTGATACAGCAAAACAAAAGCAAAAGAGAAAAGGCTGCTGTAAACAGTTCTTTTCAGTACGACAAGCCAAGTGTCTGGTGAAAAGCTTTCCAAGCTAAACAGGGCCAGGTGGTGGATGAAAATTCCCAGGAACAGGAAGCCTAGGCTTCGTTCGATACTTAGGGTTTTTACGCCCGATTCTTCACTGTTTTCTTCCCTTCCTGAATTGAATATCTGGAAAATCAGGGGACTTAGAAAAGCCAGGAACACCGTAGCTGCTGTATGTACGCCTCCACTGCCTTCTAAAAGATCTATTGAAGCACCCAAGGCAAATGCAGCCAAAAGTTGTCCCAGCCGGGGCAAGCGCATAAAAACTCCCAGTACCGGATATAAATATATATAGGGATTTAAGTACCCCATAAACAGGAATTGATTAAAAAAATAGACCTGTAAAAAGATCAGGACTAGAATGCCAATAATATTTAGAATCCACCGCATTTTAGTTGCTAGAATTAATGAGTGAATCTAATTCGTAACGGAAAATGTCCTTTACGATGTATACCTCCTTCAAATTGGCAAAATCGGTGCTTAACTCTACATCGAGGCGAAAGAAATTCTGATCCGCTTGCAGTTCTTTTTCAAGCACGGTACCCAAAGGGATGCCGCTGGGATATCGGAAATCATGCTCTGGCGATAATTTATGCCAGGCCACTTCATTGGTCCGAAGTAATTCTCTTTTTGCAAAGCCGCGCTAATCGTGAGACTCCGATTTATCAATGGAATCACCCGAGCAAAATTTGCGCTGGCGGAAGCCACTACACCTACTACGCCTTGAGGACCAATCACCCCCATATTGCGTTCAATTCCGCTACGACTGCCTTTATCAATAATGATGAAATTATTCCCTTTTAAATGACTGCTATGCACAACCTCGGCGGGAATAAATGAATAACGTTGGTTTAGAACACTATCACCAATGGTATCGGCACCATAATTTTGAATGAGTAGGGATGAATTTAGTTGTGATCGCAGATGACTATTCTCCGCTGCCAGGAATTCGTTTTCAACTTCCAGATTGAGGTAAGATTCCCAATTCTCACTAAGGCTACTGATTTGGCCATTAACTTCCGTGGTAGCGCTTAGAAATTGGGCTCGCGGATAACTACGACTGTTTACAATCCAGTTAAACGCGATTACTTCCAAAAAAAGGAACAGGATTAAAATCCGGCTCTGCTTTAAAAGCAATAGGAAGTAACGCATATCAATTTTAACTCATCAAGAAGTTGTACTTACCAATGTTTTTAAGGGCAATTCCGGTTCCTCGAACAACAGCGCGTAAAGGATCTTCGGCTACATAGACCGGAAGATCAGTTTTCATGCTTACTCGCTTGTCTAAACCTCTAAGCATAGAACCACCACCGGCCATGTAGATACCACTGTTGTAAATATCTGCTGCAAGCTCCGGTGGAGTAAGGGAAAGCGCTTCCATAATCGCATCTTCGATACGGATAATGGATTTGTCTAACGCCTTAGCAATTTCTTTATAGGTGATAATGAGCTGCTTGGGTTTACCTGTGAGTAGGTCACGACCTTGAACCGGCATATCTTCCGGTGGGTTTTCCAAGTCGTCAAGAGCTGAGCCGATTTTAATCTTAATTTCTTCGGAACTGCGTTCACCAATAAATAGGTTGTGCTGGGTACGCATGTAATAGGCAATGTCATTCGTGAAAACATCCCCAGCGACCTTTATACTCTTATCGGCCACAATTCCTCCCAAGGCTAATACGGCAATTTCGGTTGTTCCTCCACCGATATCAATGATCATGTTTCCTTTGGGTTCTTGCACGTCAACCCCGGTCCCAATTGCCGCGGCCATTGGTTCATGGATCAAATAGACCTCTCGTGCTCCAGCATGTTGTGCCGAATCCTTTACTGCACGTTTCTCCACCTCCGTAATACCAGACGGAATGCAAATTACCATGCGCAGTGCAGGGGGGATCAGTCGTTTTTGCAAGGCGGGAATGCTTTTAATCATTTCCCGAATCATAGCTTCTGAAGCCTCGAAATCAGCAATTACTCCGTCCTTTAGCGGACGAATGGTTTTGATGTCCTCATGGGTTTTGCCATGCATTTGTCTGGCGGTTTGACCCACGGCAATAATCTTGTTGCTCAGGCGGTCCTTTGCAACAATCGATGGTGCGTCTACCACCACCTTATCATTATGTATTATTAAGGTATTTGCCGTCCCTAAATCGATGGCAATGTCCTCTCTAAGAAAATCGAAAAGTCCCAATTTCTTTTAGTGTTTAAAGTGTCGTACTCCAGTGAATACCATGGTCATCCCTTCTTGGTCACAATAATCAATTGAAAGCTGATCCTTAATAGATCCTCCAGGTTGAATAACGGATTTTACTCCCTCTACCTGCGCGATTTCTACGCAATCGGGAAAAGGGAAAAAGGCGTCTGAAGCCATTACGGCTCCATTTAATTCAAACTTAAAGGCATGTGCTTTGGCTATAGCCTGCTTTAAGGCATCAACCCTAGAAGTTTGACCGGTTCCCCCAGCGATCAACTGCTTGTTCTTCGCTAAGATAATGGTATTTGACTTGGTATGCTTGCAAATTTTTGAGGCAAAGAGTAAATCTTCAATTTCTTCCTCGGTAGGAGTTCTTTGGGTAACCGTTTTTAAGTCGGCACGACTATCGGTATGATGATCCTTTTCTTGGGCTAAGATGCCATTTAAGAGGCTTCGATATTGCATCTTTGGCGAATCAAAGTCCTTTAAAATAAGGATGATACGATTTTTCTTTTGCTTTAAAACTTCAAGAGCTTCAGGGGAGTAGGAAGGGGCGATAACAATCTCAAAAAAGATTTTATGCATTTCCTCGGCCGTTGCTGCATCAACCTCGCGATTGGAGATGATTACGCCGCCAAATGCTGAGACAGGATCACCAGCTAAGGCATCGGTCCAGCTATTTAAGACGCTTTCGCGTGATGCCAAGCCGCAGGCATTATTATGCTTGAGCACTGCAACGGTAGTTTCCTCAAATTCACGGATGAGGTTCACCGCGGCATCTGCATCAAGTAGATTATTGTAGGAAAGAGCCTTACCATGCAATTGTTCGAAAACATCCTCCATCTTTCCGTAGAAGCTTCCTTTTTGATGGGGATTCTCGCCATATCGCAAGGCATTCTCTTCACCGAGAATGAGGTTTTGATAATCCCCGCTTAAATAGGCTTGGATATGAGTGTCATAAGCAGAGGAGATACGGAAAGCTTCTGCTGCGTAGGATTTTCTAATTTCCTCATTAAGTCGGTCCTCCGCTAGTACCTCTATGGCGTCTTGATAAGAATTGCGAGAGGGAATAATCCAAGTATCACGATAATTCTTGGCCGCGGCCCGAATCAGGGAGATTCCTCCAATGTCAATTTTTTCGATGATGTCCTCATGGGAAGCTCCTGAAGCCAATGTTTCTTCGAAGGGATATAAATCCACCACGACCACATCAATGTGAGGAAGTTCATATTCCGCCATTTGGGCCACATCGCTCTCTAAGCTGCGACGCCCCAGGATGCCACCAAATACTTTGGGATGCAAAGTTTTTACCCGACCACCTAAGATAGAAGGGTAGGAGGTTAAATCTTCCACCGCGAGAACTTCGTGGCCAAGATCTTCTAAGAATTTTCGGGTTCCTCCGGTAGAGAGCAGTTGATATCCTTTGTCTACGAGGCTTTTAGCTAAAGTGTCGAGACCATCTTTGTAAAATACTGAAATAAGGGCGGTAGCTTTACCGGAATTTGCTGACATGCTGAAAAAAAAATTATTGGCAAAATTAGTGCTTTTTGCCCGTTCAAAGAGGCCTGAGTTAAATTTCGTTTACCTTTGAAATGCAATTGAAAATCATGGTGTTTCTTCGGATTTTAAATGAGAGTTTTCGCTTTGCATTACATGCTCTGCGGGTAAATCGTCTAAGGACTATGTTATCCTTATTAGGCGTGACTATTGGTATTCTAACCATAGTCGCCGTTTTCACTATCGTCGATTCCCTCGAGCGAAATATCCGAGACAGCGTGGAGAGTTTGGGTAGCAATGTGGTATACGTGCAGAAGTGGCCATGGGGCGGCGGAGGTGGAGAGTACAAATGGTGGAAGTATTTTCAACGTCCGGAGCCCGATTTTTATGAAATGGAGAAGCTCGCAGAAAAGCTTACCACCGTTGAGGAAATAGCCTATGGTTTTGGAGTTAACCAGACGCTCAAGTATGGTTTAAACTCGGTGGAGAGGGTAAATGTAATGTGTGTATCGCACAGTTATAATGATATCCAGAAGTACGAAATTGAAGAAGGGCGCTATTTTTCCGAGATGGAATCGCGGAAGGGAAATGCGATTGCGATCTTAGGAAGAGATGTGGCCGATGGCCTTTATGGTTCGGCAGATCCCATTGGCAGAACTTTTACGGTATTGGGGCGCAGACTCCGGGTAGTAGGGGTCCTGGAGAAGCAAGGCTCCAGTATGATTGGCCAGGATATAGATGGTTCTATTTTAGTGCCGGTTACTTATGTGGGTAACTTAATGAGTCTTAAAAATCAGAATGGCGGGGTAATTATGGCCCTTGCTAAAGAGGGGGTCGAGATGCAAGAGATGAAAGATGAAATTATCGGCTCCATGCGGGCTATCCGACGTCTTAAACCTCGTGCCGATGACAATTTTTCTCTAAATGAAATTTCTATGATTTCCAGTGGATTAGATGCGATGTTCGGCATCATATCCTTTGCCGGTTGGGTGATTGGAGGTTTTAGTATACTGGTTGGAGGCTTTGGTATAGCGAATATCATGTTTGTGAGTGTCAAAGAGCGCACTAATCAAATTGGTATTCAAATGAGTCTTGGGGCCAAGCGCAGTTTTATCTTAAGCCAATTTCTACTTGAGGCCGTAGTGCTGTGCTTAATAGGTGGGGCTATTGGTATAGCCTTGGTTTATGCGGGCCAATTGAGTTTACCCTATTTCCTGGAAGATATGGACTTCAAAATCACCTTAAGCCTGGGCAATATTATCCAGGGCCTGCTTATATCCGTGGTGATTGGGCTGATTTCAGGAATCGTACCCGCCCTTAGTGCTTCCAGATTGGATCCGGTAGACGCGATTAGAAGCGGTCAATAATAAATCAAAGCCTATCTATAGCAAGCTTTCTATATAGGAATCCAAAGTAGGGAAGCGCTTAACCAGCAATTCGTTGACATCCTTTAAGAACTGTTCGTCTTCTTCCTTGAATCGATTAAGCACATGACTGTCGATGTCAATTTGACCAATCAGTTGATCTCCTTTATACATCGGTACCACTATTTCAGATCGGACGTCAATACTACAAGCAATGTAGTTTTCTTCCGCATTCACATCAGCCGAAAGGTAAGTTTCACCCCTGACGGCAACTTGTCCACAAATGCCCTTCCCAAAATCTATAATGACATGATCAGTTGGGGCTCCTACATAAGGACCTAGGTGGAGCTTTTTGGATTTGTGGTTCATAAAGTAAAAGCCCACCCAGTCATACGCTTCCAGATGTTCATTTATTAGTTCGCAACATAAGGATAAAGCCTGCTTAGTATCCGCAGAAGTCTTTATCTCAACATCCAATCGCTTTAATAAATCCGCATGCCTCATTTTAGCCGTGAAATTTCAATTAAGGGTTCATAAACCTTCTAAATAGATTAAGGTTTTAAGACCAGCCTAAATAGGGTTTAAAAATAATCACCGCTATCACAATGGATGCCAATGCTGCTAATAAAACTGCTCCTGCAGCCACATCCTTAGCCTTTTTAACCAAGGGGTGTTGGTCTGGATGCAGCAAATCAAGGCTATACTCAATAGCAGAGTTTATTGCTTCCAAGCTGATTACCAGTCCGAAACATAGAATTACATTAATCCAATCTTGCCTTGAGATTTCTAAGTAGTATCCCAGGCTGCTCACAAAAAAAATGGCTAAGGCATGAACTTTTGCGTGAAATCCATCTTTAAAAAAAGTGATAATTCCGTTGAAGGCGTATACAAATGCAGCAAGTCGATTTTTTAAATACCCCACCATTCGTGATTTTTATTCGTATCTGATTAATAAGCAGCGTCTACAGGGCAAAGGTCGTTAACTAAATTGTCAATATCCTGAATAATTTAGAGTAGGCCTCTACTTTGAATGCTGTAAATTGCCAATATTTTGCAAACAACCCAATTATGAAGAAGAACCTGTTAAAGCTCTCCGGTTTATGGAGCCTGCTGATTCTTTTGCCTAGCCTTAGCTTGGCGCAAGTGGCGGTAGGGGACATCGACCTTCAGCTGGTTAGTAACAATCCGAACAACCCGACCGGTATTTGTCAGTGTGATACCATCACCGTCAGATACGAATTAAAGGCCGGTTCCAGTTTTAGTAGCACTTCGGATTTCTTGTACGAATTAACCAATTCGGTTAACCCTCCTGCTTGGGGTTCCGCCATTAATCTGAGTTTAGTTGAACTTTGGACGAATAATAGTCCTGTAACTCAGGCCACTTCGGTTCTTGATACCTTCGGACCGGGTCTTAAATGGGCGGTATTGGCGATTCCTTGTAATGCCAATCTCTTTGGTTCAAGTTTGCGGATTACCAATCGCGATGGCGTTGGAAATATTACCGCAAACGGAGCTTCAGACACCGCTTATTATAATGTTAACCGAATTCCAACCATCGCGCAAATCGATTCGGTTGCCTTAATTAGGAATCAGAGTCGCATGGATACTTTTGATAATAAGTACACTACCTCCGTAGTAGATGTCGGCTTCTGTAAGTTCGATACTGTTTTCTTAAGAG
>JGI12316J14372_10001333_pt1 | contig 32720 bp, 27 predicted proteins | sample MarCyaLeptolynsp_FD_14372 | JGI IMG/M metagenome (IMG submission 14372)
CGTCACCACCATCACCGCCGCCGCCGTCGCCTCCATCACCTCCGCCACCGTCGCCACCATCACCTCCGCCACCGTCTCCGCCGTCACCACCACCGTCTCCGCCGTCACCACCATCACCACCGCCGCCGTCTGCCGGCGCTCCTTCGATGAATGGTATGGTTGAGAAGTACTCACTGAAGAGACCGTCAACGGTATCGCTGTCTATCTCCAGCCAGTTTTTGAGAACAGTGGCATACACTGACCGGAAATCAGACGTATAGATCATATTGCCTGATCCGTCTAAGTTTCCAAGTTCTGGCGCAGTTCCATGGAATCCTCCTTTAACGCCACCTCCCATCACAAATACAGGAGCCGCATCACCATGGTCAGTTCCTCCAGAGGAGTTTTCGTCGACCCTCCTTCCAAACTCGGAGAATGTCATAACAAGAACCCGGTCCATATCTCCGGATGACGACAGGTCATTGTAAAAGGCTCCCAGGGAAGCTCCCAGGTCTTCCATGAGTTTCCTGTGCCGAGTATCCTGATTGGAGTGTGTATCATATCCAATCATTGTTGCCAGGTACACGTGGGTTGGCAAACCGGCCTTGATCATTCTTGCAATTTGTGCCAGACGAGATCCGATAGGATCCTCATTTGGATAATCCACGCTATTCGAGCCTGTATTCAGCGCTTCGTGGATAATGCCGGCGTATTCATAAGAGTCATTGGCGATCGTTCGTGCAAAGGCCAACTCCTGTCCGTAGATCGAGTTAGGTACATCGTCCTGATCATACAACTCTCCACCCTCGGCCAATCGTTCGAATACTTTATCACTTACGATTTGCATACCCATCTGTCCAACATCTCCCTGAAGCAATATAGAAGCAGAACTTCCAAGCTGTACCGCAAGAGGGTAGTCTGGAGGGTTTAATACATAATCTGGATAAGAGGTATTTAGAGCGCGACCCACCCAGCCTGTGCTAAGGAAGTCATTGGGGTCACTTCCTGTGGCCCAGATATCAGTTGAACGGAAATGAGATAGTGTAGTGTCTTCGTATCCCACACCATGGATAATGCCCAGGTCTCCGTTGCCCCAAACTGATTCTAGATCTGTTAGGGCAGGGTGTAGGCCAAATTCGGAATTAAGGCTTATGGCCTCGTTTGATGGAATTGCAATTCGAGGACGCCTTTGGTAGTAATAATCATTAGTGACAGGCACTACTGTATTAAGCCCGTCGTTACCACCACGCAGTTGAACAATGACAAGGATTTTGTCCGTTTCGATGTCCCTAAGAGGAGTGAAGAGGGGATGCTGAGCGTAAGCTTGAACGGGAACGTTCCCCAACATAAAACTTGTGGCAACACCGCCAGCACTCATCTGCTGGATAAAATCACGCCGGCTCCAACGCCGATGATCTTCGGAGTGTGCTTGTCCGTGACTAAGAGAACTGCCTAGTCGTGGCTTATGGTTATGCTTTTTATACATAAAAACAGGGGTTTATATTCTATATAGTGGCCTGCTAAGATGCTTTTCTCTTGCACCTGCTGGGGGGAGGACCACGCAAATTTTGATCTTGTGAGTGATTAGCGATCAGGTTAGTTGATATTCAGGGAGCTGAACCAGGAAAGAAAGAAATCCTCTAAGGCGTTCTCCTGTGCCTTGTTCAGAGATGTCCCATTCATAATCTGGAATACCATCCAGCAGGACCTGAGTGAGAATGTCATAATCACTTTCACTCAATGGTTGCGGGAGGAAATAGTCAGCAAGATCACGGGTGAGCTGAGAAGGATTATTGGGATCCGGCATTTGCTGAGCAAGAGGCACCAGGTTTAACGAAGTATATCCTTCGCCTCCGTTAATCATCTTGGTCATATTCTCCCATCGAATCGGTAGCGAACCGGTCGACATCCATGTGTGGTATCCGGGCCAACCAGCCACGTTGGGAGGATCAAATAATTCTTGCCCTAATCGTTTGAGATCATCGAATAATTCGTTTATAGCCTCTCCCTGTACAGTCATCCCTGTATCATTGATAAGCCCATTCAGGAGTTCGATTGGCCCCTTGAAGCGCGCGCCAATAATAGCTTCTTCAAAGAAGTGCTCACTGGAGAATAGGGCTCTCATTACCGGTGCAATCTCAAAATTGTTTGCAAGGAAGATGGAGGCCATTGCTGAAACGACGTCTTGATTTGGCACAGCATGGACGAAGTATTTGTAGATCTGTTCAGATACATGATGTGCTATGGCAGAAGGGCGTTCTTGGAAGATGATACTCACTACGTCGTCATAACCAAAGTTGCCCGTATGACCAAAGAAGGACTTTACTCCTTTGTCAAATAGTTTGTCCTCGACATAAGCGGTCAGCGCATTGTCGTCGTAGCGAATGCCGGTAAGGGCGCGGGCCATTTCTGCAATATCATTTTGGACGTAATTGGGCTCTCCGAACTCGTTAAAGATACCCATGGTAAAGAGCTCACAGAGCTCTCTAGCATAATTCTCATTTGGACCAGAGTCTTTATTTTTGATTCCATCCAAAAAATGAAGCATGGCTGCAGATAAGCCAATGTCATAAACAAAAGATTGAAAATTGCCTAACGCATGGGTTCTCAAGAGCGTCAGGTATTCATACATGTATACGGCTTGTTTATAGCCTGAACTGGCAGCGACTAGATGATTGGACCAAAAGAACGCCATGCGTTCACGGAAACTGGTGATCCGCATCTGGTCGAACCAGTGGATCTGTGTTTCAAATTTTTGGCTATTATTTGCCGCTTTATCGATAGGTTGATCTGCCCAGGGAGGACGAGGAGGCAAAGGCTCTGCTATGGCCTCATCAATTAATTGATTCACAGCAGCGACAGGATCTTGAGATAATAATTGGTCAACCGCTTCCTTGTGTGCTCCCATTCCCGTTCTCCTTAGCAGATGGGCTGCACGCTGTCTATTCCAGGGTTTTGCCGATGAAGGGGAGTAAGGGGCTAGATTTGCACTGATACTAAGAGGTCTAAAAGTAGTACTTTGATCTTCAATGAGCGGCGTGAATTTATTGAAAAACCCTCGCCGGCTGATTGTCTCAGTGGCACTCATGTCTTTTGGAGGTTAGTTAAGAATGCTGAATCGCACAAAGAGGGGCTTTGCGATACATGAGGGGCGAGGTTGATCGGTAGTTCAATAACTATACCGAAGCGCAAAAACAGCCGAAAAAACAGCTTAAGAGGGTTCTAACAAATATATGTATCAGGCTTGATACTAAAAGCTAAACAATTCCTATCGATTTGGATTACTGTATCGTAATCCATCTCTATTGGAGACTCCATTATAGGCTCATTTATGTATCGCCGACTTAAGAATACACCTCAAATTAGTTTTTTCTATCCTCTTAGGGGTGTTGCCTGGTCAGAAGTGTATACAGAGATCAGGCGATTCTGAAGAAGAAATTCATTTAGTCGATATACTAGATAATTAGCTTCAAATAGCCCGTTTTCTCCAAATAAAACGGTTGTTGGCACCCTTATTGATAGACAATAATTGCCCTTCACCCCACAAATTCCCCCTCGCTAAAGTAATTGATTAGTTTCTTGATCTAAAAAAAATTGCTCGGATTAAGAGATATCATCATTATAAAAGGACGTATGAATAGTATGGCAACGCTCGACCCTTATAATGTGCCCCTGGACAAAAGGAAACTATGCCATCTTCTAAGAAGAACTGGATTTGGAGCGTCTCCAACTGACATTGAGATGCATTTGGGACGGACAGCAGCAGAAGTCGTTGATCAATTGATGGCTGAGGCTACAAATCCGTCAATAATCCCGTTGCCAGGTGAGCCCTCCTGGGCATCGTTGCCCATTCCAAATCGGAACGACAACTCTGCCGAAGAGATCAAGGATTACAATCAGAACAACAGGACATGGAAACTTGATCTTAGAACAGAATGGATGTCGTTAATGCGTTCTGTAGGGCTGAGAGAAAAAATGGTGCTTTTCTGGCATGATCATTTTGTAACCAGTATAGACGTTTATGATTACGCTTCTCTAGCATTCCAATACTTGGCACTTCTCAGGCAGCATGCGTTTGGGAATTTTAAACAGTTCGTGTATGATATCGGGCTAAATCCAACGATGCTTATTTACTTGAATGGAGAGGAAAATGACGTTGGAGACGCAAATGAAAATTATGCAAGAGAACTCCTGGAGTTATTCACAATGGGGCAGAGGGACCGATATGACGCCCTGAACTACACCCAGACAGATATCGAAGAGATCGCGAGAGCCCTGACAGGGTGGGAAAACAATCTCACTACACTGACTAGCACGTTCGTATCTAAAAACCACGATACGGGTGTGAAGAGCTTTTTTGGACGGCAAGGGGCATTTGGCTACAATGATGTTGTAAACATTGTCTTTGATGAACGAGCTGCTCAAACAGCCTATTTTATTTGCATGAAATTGTATAGGGAGTTTGTGCATCAAGAACCTGATGTGAATGTAGTCCAACAGATGGCAGATCTTTTTATCGCCAATAATTTCCAAATTGAGCCAGTCATAAGCACACTCTTAAAGAGCCAGGCTTTTTTTGATGATCAGGTTATCGGCGCTAAGATCAAAAGCCCCATTGAGTTTATGATTGGATTGCTGAAGGAACTCGATTACTCGCCTGATCAAGCCATGCTTGAAGGATTGTATGTTGAAATTGAGCGTATTGAGCTCGGGCAGTTAATATTAAGCCCACCTGATGTATCTGGCTGGCCAGGCTATCGGTCCTGGATATCAACAGATACCCTATCATCAAGATGGGCCGTCGCCGACTTACTCCTTTATACTATTCGTAATGGGCAGCCATTAAATCTCGTGCCTGTATTTGAATCTCTGCCAGAAGCGAACGATTCACTTGCTGCTTTCTCGCTGCCGATTGCTATCGCAGAACGTTTATTACCCGTCAAGATCGAGGAACTCGATATCCCTGAGGTTGATGATGACTTTAATGGAGATCTAGTCAGCAACCCCGTTCCTACAAATATCCTGGTTGGGCCAGCGAATAATCGTAACCTTGCAAAACTATTTCTGGGTGATGTGCCCTGGTACGAGTGGGACATCGGAGAAAATGGCGCCAATCAGGTGCTGCTAAACTTCGTTCTTTATCTGAGTCAGCTTCCTGAATTTCAGCTTACTTAAGTACGTTTCTTGCCCCTCTGTACCCCTACCTAGCGTAATTAGATTAAAATAAATCATGTGTGATAAACACGATTCCAAAGATACAACCCCACGTTTCGGAAGCCGCTTAGCAGATGGAAAGGCGCATGAAAAGGAACACCGCCTTTGGTCCCGGAGGGGATTTTTGACAAGCCTTGGCGCCTTTAGTGCTGGAAGTATGTTCTTGGGCGGTACATCTCTTGAAGCATTTGCTTCTTCACCGTTGCTTTCTACTGCACAAATCCAGAATGAAAACCGGGTGCTCGTCCTGATTCAGTTGAAGGGCGGGAATGATGGGTTAAATACAATCGTGCCTATCAATAACGATATTTATTATAACATGCGCCCTGGAATTTCTATCTCTCCGTCTGAGGCGTCTGCCTTTAAGGTAGCTGATGACTACGGGACGCATCCCGCGCTAGCCCCTTGGCAATCTTATTTTAATGATGGACAAATGGCCATCGTGCAAAATGTGGGGTACCCCGATACAACGCTATCTCACTTTAGATCACAGGATATCTGGATTACGGGTACTTCGGCTGACGTCATAGCCGGGTCTGGATGGGCTGGCAGGTATCTGGAAGGGGCTTTCCCTGAATTTGCTGCAAACCCTTCAGATACTCCTTTAGCCGTTCGTATTGGAGCTCCTGCACCTCAGATGTTTCGTGGGCAGACTACTGACATGGGTATGTCCTTAGGAGGGAAAGATTTCTTGGAGCGGTTGGTATCCAATGGAGAATTATACAGTGCTACCGACGTCCCTGATACTACATATGGTCAGGAGATCTCTTTTATGAGAACGGTCACCAACAATTCGTTCAGGTATTCAGATTCTATCGTTGCAGCAGCGACTCAGGGAAACAATGATGTAGAATATGGAGGGGGAGAGGGTAAGCTTGCGGATAACCTTGCAACGGTAGCAAAGTTGATTAAGGGGAATTTGGGGGCAAAAATATATCACGTGTCTCTCGCTGGATTTGATACACATGCGAGCCAAACAAATTCACACAATAGTTTGCTTAATACGCTGGCTAATTCAGTAGATGCATTTTTGCAAGACGTTGGCCAGATGTCAAATGACACGGAAGTCCTTGTGATGACGTACTCTGAGTTTGGGCGGCGAGTGGCACAAAATGGATCTGCCGGTACCGATCACGGGCAAGGAGCACCTCTTTTCTTATTCGGAACGGGGGTCTTAGGTGGCTTATACGGGAATGCGCCTGACTTATCTACGCTAGATACAGGCAATATCATCTTCGATATTGATTATAGGAATGTATACGGCTCAATTTTGAACCAATGGTTTGGATTCAAAAAGCCGGAAGTCACTACGGCGTTGTTAGGGTTTCAGCATACACCGGTTAATTTTATAGCAAACCCTTCTCCGGTTGCCTCGGAAAACGAACCACCCGTTCCTGGCACTTTTTCACTGGATCAAAATTATCCGAACCCATTCAATTCGCAAACGACAATCCGTTTTACGCTCGATAAAGGAGGACCCGTTGAACTTGAAGTGTATGATTTGGCTGGTAGAAAAGTAAGTACACTGGTTTCTGGATCAACGTCTGCAGGTACACACTCTGTAACATTCGATGGTTCAAATCTACCGAGTGGGACCTACCTGTACAGACTCAAAACAACCGCAGGTGTTGTTACCAAAAGAATGGTATACGTTCGCTAAGTGGTTGCATTCCTTAAATTGATTAGAGTACCTACCGGATACGTACACCATAGTGCATGGAGAAAGGCTGCTTAACACCATCCTGGTAATTTGCAACACCAAACTCGTTTGCTTTTTCTCCCGTTACCAGTCTAAGCCAAAACTCTCTGTTTGCTTCATCATAGTACCAGAGGTGATGGCTTATTTCTTTTTTGTCGCTGATTACCTCTGCGATAGACTGGGCTTGTTCAACACGATCTCGTCTTGTATTCGGAGATACATCGGGTAATTGATGCACATCCGTGAATTTGAGAATCACGAACTCTCCTTTATATCCTTCCCGTGTGGTGTACTTTCTACTCGGCGGACCTTGGATCTCATATACTTTCCCGCTTGGCACATGCTGGGAGTTGAGTTGATCCCTGGTGTAGGTAACCCCATCAACCGAGACCTCGTGATTAGCCATGGATGCAAATCGAATGCTTCTTGAGTCGCAAAGATAAATAGGTTGATCAAACTTGGTATCATGGTATTCACAGCCGGCACGCTCATCTGTTAGAATAGCTGGACCCGTACGTATCTCTTGAAATTGACCCGTTCCGCTGAGCTTTCCATCAAAGTCAATGATAACCACGCTGTTACGGCTCGGCCGGCCGCGTCTTTTTCTTCGCAGATCTCCCGGTGAAGGTACAAAAGCATCAGAGTCGATCATGGTCGAGCCTTCAAAGAAGATGGGGGCATCAAAAGATTGGCCACCCACACTTGCGACACCCCTCTCGAAGATGTCGTCAGATTTGTATCCAATAAATGTATTGTTTACCGAATAGCTCTTACTGTAAAAGCCCATAATCGCAGAAATCAAGTTTACATGTGATTTCCCAAACTGAGGTAACGAGCGACCCGCTTCTCTTTCGGCCTGGAATCTTGGGTTGCCAATATTCCGTGTATGGGCCACGAATACAGAATTATAACTCCCATCTCTTCGTTGCCAGATGCTCGAATGTGCATCTGAAAACGTAGAGTTTGTTAATTCGAAATCAGAGCTCTCATCAGCCCAGAAGTTAAATACATTCTTATAGGCAGTCAGATTGTCGATAGGACCAATGCCACCCTCGTACATAAAGCCGATACCACCCTGGGTCTCAGGATCTCCTGTCTCATCCAGATGTTTTCTGGATCCATAGGCGGATGAATGGACGACATTGTCACGTATCTCACCCATGAGTTCATTTGCATATTCATTGTGCGCACTCCCGCCTGTGTCTTGGAGGTCAATCCATATACCAATTCCATTTGTGCCTGCAGCGACATTACCAATGAGATTGTTGGTAGGAAATGAAATCCAGAAAATGGATGGATTGTTATCGCTTTCTATCAACTCCTGGCGCTTGTCTGGAAAGTAGTTCATAACAGCGCCAATATTGTACTTTAGGGTGTTGTCCTTTTCTACAAAGCTCTCAAGAAAATAACAGTGGCCTATTGAGTTGTAAGCAACGTTGTTTTCGAGTAGCATGCCGAATGTGCCGTGAAGGGTGTAGCAGCGCTGATAGGAATCATAGACAGAACTGTTTTTGACATAAGCGCCCTGAGCATTACCTACCAGGTGAAAGTGAACAGGATATCGGCCCATCAAGCCGGTTTGCCCCATTCTGGTAAACTCAACACCAGAAATTTTGCTCATTTCTTCTGGAGTGGTTTCATATTCAGGTGTATCCCAGTTATTGAGCCAATCTGCTTCGGCCATCATGTTTTCATGAGCCAGGCGTTCGTGCATGCCTGTGTCATGATGTGCCATGTCATGGCCTCCTGAGAAATGTTTGGAGTGGATCATGACATGCCCTCCAAAATTGTCTTCATCAGAACTGAGGTCTCCCTGGATTAAAATGGTACGATTTAGATGCATGATCTCAGCTCGCTGGTCAACATCGTGTCCGTAGTAATCCATGATTTCGCCCCAGTGCATGTATTGCAAGGGCTCTTCGAAATAAATGGTATGCTGGTCTTCAGAAATGGCTGTAATGGTGCGCCGTTCTGCTTGATTGGGGTCGAAGTCTGTACTTACGATGACGATCTCCTCGCCAACGTTCCACTCTACAGGCTCTTCTAGCTGAATAGAGGTCGCTCCTGCCTCGGCCGTGTAACCATCTGCTAAACGAGTCCATGTGGGAGAAGAATAGGCTCCATGAAAGTTAAGGACCCCACCCTCCTTCGTGCAGATCACTTTGATGCCACACGACTCAATGCTATCCTCTTTTTTGCTGTAGGCGGTAGTAAGCGTGATAGTCGCCTTATGATGAAATGGCTGAGACTCAGTACCAATCTGAAATAGCCCTTTTACCAGGATAAAATCTGCAGTAACGTTGAGGTCTTTTGAGTCAAAATGAAGCTCACCATTTACGTGTATACCCTTCAGGTGAGGCGTGTCTCGATCAAGCATCATTCGGACACCCCTTGGAATAGTGACCACATCTCCATCGCTGGGAATAGGTACGCCCAGCTTATCCCAGGTCTGAGCATCGCTCCAATAAAGGTATCCGTCCGATTCAATAGGCGCTGTATCCGAAGCATGGACCAGTGTACCGCTTGAATCTGCGCATTGGAATGCAGAAAAAAGGCTAAACAGAAGGGTTAAGACACCGGCCAACCCTAAAGGACGGAGAGACGTTGACTTGAACGGAAAAGAAGTCATAAATACCATGGACATTATTTAGGTATACTTGCATTTATCTCCGAGGGGCTGAAGGGAGGACGTGTGATTAGTAGCGAATACAAGCTATATGCCGATGGTACGCTTTTTTACTTTTTTGGTTTTTTTACCATCTCAACAAGCTGCAAGTAGCTGAGTTTTCGCATCGGTGGTATAATATTGTAGACCGTATCGTCCAGGAAGCTGTTCACACTCATAAATGGTGAAAACATTTTCTTGTGACGGAAGATATAGGTATTTATTTTTCTGAAGAAGATCAGCTCAGGAAAATGTTGATGGACCTTGTCAAACTTGTTGTGGAGCATTTCCACTTCGCGTTGTTCTAATGGATATTCATCATCATCACCATACTTAGGGATACCCATTCGGCCTGCGAGGTACTTACGAGCGATCATCAAGAAGGGATTTGCGGAGTTGTTCTCCATAAATACACCGCGCCCACCTCTGTCTGCAATCATCTCGTGGAGAACTTCAGTAAACTGGTCGAATGGCTCAATGTGATGCAATACAAACCGGCCCACGAGCAAGTCATATCTTTTATTAAGCTTAGGTAATTCAAGTGCATCGGTCTGAACCAGTTCAATGCGATCTTGAACGTTGTTGTGCTTGGCCAACTCTCCTGTATTACGCAACGCATTGGCTGAAAAGTCACTTGACGTTACTTTGGCTCCTTTATTTGCAAGGAAAACAGATAGCTCACCACTACCGCATCCAATATCCAAAACTTCAAGTCCCTTGACGTCTCCTAACAAGTTGGCAAATTCTCTTTGTGTTACTCTACCCTTATTTGCGAAGTAGTCATGATCGATTACGGCAAGATCTTTATTATTTTGAAAAGCTGATTCCCAGAAATCTAAAGCTGTAGCACCTTGTACAGATGGGTTCATCGTATTGAATGGAGTCTATGATAGTATAGTGATAAGAAATGGGGTGCAAGCGGGGGCCTTGATGACGTAGAGCTAATTTCCCGCAAGGGGTAAACCTGTGGGAAAATGGAACATATTAACGTATTGATTCTTCGTTGCAGCTTTGGTTTAGTGCGAAATTGTCGATTCTTCAAAATGAATGAAAAGACGATCAATACAAGTGTGGGTTTACTGGTGTTTATCGGATGCTTTCGCCGTTTATCAAGCAGTGTAACGAGGTATATTTCAGATCACGTTTATGAATAATTATCTTCTTAAATTTACATTGACACTTCTTATCTGAGGGGCCGGCCGAACGCTGTTATTTATGGAATTGGGGAGTCTTAATATAGATGCCATTATCACGCTTGCCGTTATTCTTGCGGTTGTTGTTGGATTGATTCGGGATATTGCCCGGCCAGAGCTTATTCTTATCGGGGCATTGGGCCTTTTGCTATTCACAGGTGTGGTAGATCCAGATAGAGCGTTAAAAGGGTTTGCGAATCCAGCCGTATTTACGATTGGAGCCCTTTATGTAGTTGCTGCTGGGGTACAACGCACAGAAGCACTTCGGGCCGTTGATGAGTTTTTGTTGCCCCGGACCGGGAAGCTCCAGGGGGTACTTACCCGGCTGATGGGAGTAACGGCTTTTTTATCCGCGTTCCTGAATAATACGCCAATCGTGGCTATGTTAGTGCCTCGAATTCAGGAGTGGTCAAGTAAAACCAAGATCCCTGCATCCCGATTACTGATCCCCTTATCGTATGCCGCAATTATCGGTGGGATGGCTACCTTGATAGGTACATCAACGAATATTGTGGTTTCGGAATTATTGGTGAGTGAAGGGTATGAAGGGTTTAGTATGTTTGATCTCTCCTGGGTCGGAGTGCCTGCAGCTCTTACTGTACTGGTCTATTTTGTCCTAATTGGTTACCGACTATTACCCAAGCACAATAATATCGGAGAAATATTCGAAGATGGGCTAAAGGATTGTTTGTTCGAGCTAAAGATCGCGAACGATTCGGAATTGGCCTGGAAGAGCATTGAAGAGTCTGGTTTGCGTGCACTTGGAGGAGCCTTCCTGGCACACGTTCAGAGAGGGCAACACATCATACCAGCTACTCCAACGGAGACATTAATGCCAGGAGATACGCTCCTATTTACGGGGAATGCTAATGCCTTAGGTGAGCTTCTTGAAATGCCTGGTCTGATCAGAGGTACCGATCCTTTAGAGGATGGTCCGGATCAACATATGACCCTCCCCTTGTTTGAGGCAGTGGTATCTAAGTCGTCCGATCTTGTTGGGAGAACGCTGAGGGATGTGGGCTTTCGAGAGAAATATCAAGGTATTGTCCTGGGCATACAGCGGCAGGATGAGAATGTCGGTGGGGGAGTAGGACGCATTCCTTTAAAAGCGGGTGATCTTCTTCTCATTGAAGCCCATAATGGGTTTGACAAGCGCTGGAATGAAAACAGAAACGATTTTTATTTAGTAGCTCCAAGGAAGCCTCAAAAGAGAAAACCTGTTACTCGAAGGGCGCCAATTGCACTCGCAATTATGGTGCTGATGGTTTTTGCGTTCGCTACCCAAATCATCCCCCTCGTAACCGCTGCGATGGTTGCGGCTTTGGCGATGATCGTGACACGATGCATTAGAGGTGGGGAAGCCAGGGCATCAATTAATTTCTCCGTTCTTGCAATTATCGGAGCTGCATTGGGGCTTGGGCAGGCTGTTGAAGCATCTGGATTGGCCTTTGCCGTTGCACAAAGCATTATTTTTATCTCAAGTGGAATCCATCCTATCGCCGTAATAGCGATCATTTACCTGGTTACTAATTTGCTCACAGAATTAATGACCAACCAGGCGGCAGCGATTTTGATGGTGCCTATTGGCATTGTGGTAGCTCAGGATCTGGGGTTTGATCTGGAAGCCATTGCTGTTACGATCTCGATCGCAGCATCAGCAAGCTTTGTAACGCCTTTTGGATATCAAACTAACCTCATGGTAATGGCAGCCGGTGGATACCGCTTTACAGACTATACGCGGGTAGGATTTCCGGTAAGCTTGATTGTAATGGCGATTACGATCCTGATGGTAAATCTTATTTGGATGTAATTCTTAGATTTCCTTTCGAACTACAATTTCCAACTCACCAAGTTGTTCATAGGAAGCACTTGCTACTGTAATCCGGTAATTGATGCGGAATGAGGTAGCATGATCGAACGAGTTGAATGCGATATACAATGGGTTAAATGGAATCGTAGTATTCTTTTCGATTTCCCTGATTGAGTAAATCACGTCCCAGCCTTTATTCCAACGTACTTCTATTGGAGCTGGGTTTCGTCCCCGCATTTTAAGATCAGAGACCGAAGACAATTCTGAAGGAATGGGTACCTGTGGAAGCCGAATGGGATCAAACAGCATCTCTAAATCAGGTTCTTCAGGAGGCGGAGGACTTGCCGGCCGTTCTGGAAGATTCTCCTCGTGGTATACTCTAACGTTACCTGGGAAGTGGATCGAGATATATAAGCTTTTCAGGTCTTCAGGCAAATCATTGAAAAGCGATAGGTCTATTTTCGCAGAGCGTCGTTTGAAGTTGTCGAACTCAGCATTGTCGCTCAAATACTTTTCGATGCCCGAGTAATAGGTGTCCAGCGAGCTATTATATTTTTTTATGCGCTGGGCTTTCCGTTGCAGTATGGTATCTGGAGCAACAGAACCATAAGGTAGGTTTGTTACCAACAAATCACTACCAAGCCCATCCCCGCCTGCTTCATAAGGAAGGTTGAGTTTAGGAAAATTAGAGCGTACAGTAGTTAGGTGGTTGTTTACATCGTCGAGTGAAGGATATATGGGATGATGTATAACTACAGTAGTACGGTATTCGTCCTCTTGACCTACTGAGAGGCGTAAGTCTGCCTTTTCATAATTAATCTCAGTAGGTATAAAAGAATTTTGCTTTGGAGGCTCGGAAGGAGCGGGGTTAGATGGTTTCTGGCTAACAAAAGAAAAAGAATGGGTTACTGTTGGCGTTGGCTTATCAACTGGAATTACAGGCTCCTTATTTTCCTCAGCAGCTGAATCAACTTGTTCTGATTCTTTTTCAGGTTCTTGTTTAGCCTGGTGTGGACTAGAAACTGGAGTAGAGTCGGGACGTGCCGGCTCTTGGATTATGTTTATAATGGGTGATGATTTTTCAGCAGGAGGTATGCCATTTTTCTTTTTTTCTGGATCAGGTAACTTAATACCGTTTAATCCGATGTCAGATAAGGAAAGGAGCGGGGTTGGGGTCTCTTTTTCCTCAGGCTGTTCCTGTTTTTTGGGCTCGTCCTTTTCAGCTTGTTTGAAAAGAGGTGAGGGCGTTGAGAGTGTCTCTGAAAGAGGAACGGATCTCTCTGAAGTTAAGGAAGACGTTATCGGATGAGAGGAAGGTTTTCCTGCTGGTGGCGAGGGAGCCTTGAAGTCCACCCGGTACATTTTGGGGAGGTTTCTGACCTCCACACCTGCTGCTAATGCCTTTACCGAAGTCTCGTGGTCCTCAGTAAATAGGGTAGTATATTCTAAGGCGAAATTGCTTTGATAATCTACGATGGTTGCTACAAGGAGGTCAGCAACTGAACTGGGGTCAAGGCCTTCTGCTCTGAAATCTATCTCTGGCTCATCGGGAAAATAAAGCTTGAATAAAGCATCCTCTGCTTGAGATTCTGCTTGCAATCGTTCTATCGTTTGCAAGGTTATCGCAGCCCGTGTGGCCAAGTTGCTTGAAATGTCCTGGTTTTTAATGTCCTTGATTTCTTGAATGACAGACGGAGCCAAGATGAGCTTAATCGTATCTACACCAAGTAAGGCTTTCCAATCAACAAGGTTGAGTGGCTTGTACTGGATAAGTATGGTAGTATCAGGGAAAACAGTGGCTGATGTCATTTAAGGCTGGGGCAAGGTTAAAGGGACAACCTCGTTATTTTAGATAGGGGATGATGTTCTGTTTATGATACCCGGACGTTAAGTTGCCATAATGCTATATAAAGATATACATAATCCTGAATATAAGTGGGTAATACTCAAAAAAAGTTAAGGTTGTTCTTCAAATGGACAGAAAAACCTTTGTAACATTGCCTTCTTTAATGGGACCAATGCTATAGGGCAGGGCTAATTCTTTTTTGATGTCCCAAGTATGTCTTCCCTGACTTGATCAGGGATCCATGCAACCATAAACATGATTCAAGTTTCTATGGACCCCGGCTTGAGGCCGGGGCGACAGTAAAGTATAGCCTTTACGCCCCATTTATTAAGGAAAAACCCATTATTTAAATGCGTATTTGCTCCACTTTAAGGGTTTATTACAAGTTTTTGTTTGTTCTGGCTTTCCTTCTTACAGTCCCTCCAAATAGTACTGCAAAGGCGCAATGGATTGAGGCCCCGGGAAAAGGGTGGGTTCAGGTGAGTCTGTACCATCATGATACCACTAACCGTTTCGATGAACAGAGAAACGTAGAACCGCTGTTCAATGAGGATGGCCGATCAATAACCACGTCTTTAATTCTGACAGGGGTAGTGGGGGTATACAATGGAGTCGATGTGTGGGGGCAGCTACCTGTCCATCGGCTGTCGTTCAATGACATCGCTGCAGAACGAGAGAGTTTTGGTCTTGGAGATCCACGGTTACACATCCGGATTGGGCCTTCCCTGTTTGGCATATCATCTCCTATTCCAATTGCTATTCGAGGAGGGGTGAAATTTGCGATAGGGGATTTTCCCATTGATTCTGAGATAGTACCGTTAACTGAGGGGCAGAGAGATTGGGAGTTACTGGTCGAATTAGGACACTCGTTCTATCCCTCACCTCTATATGCAGTAGCCTGGGCAGGGTATCGCTGGCGGGAAAAGAACGAAGAAATTGAACGTAAACCGGGCGATGAGTTTTTTGCCTATGCAGCCCTGGGGGCTGATTATGATAAGTGGGTATGGAAATTAGCACTGGAAACTCAGATAGGTGAACCCTGGGTTAGTTTTACGGGCACCCGAATTGTATTGTCTAGATCGGAAAGAGAATTATTCCATGTGCAACCCTCTGTGGGAGTGAAATTGGGCAAGGGAGTACTTGAATTAGGCTCTCGGATTCCTTTGGCAGGACGTAATTTCCCAGCCGGCCCGGCCGCCTTTCTGGGATACTTTTATTCCTGGAACTGATTTATAGAGCCTGCTCCTTCTTTTTGCCTTACGGTGCAACCTGAACGGCAAAACATAGTACTTTGAATAACAAGCCCGGGTAGAAGTGCATAACCAGGCATAATTTTTTAGTAAAATTACGCAAGCATTTCTTTCCTATATTGCTTGCAACTTGTTGGGACTTTACAATTCCACAAACCTAAGGAGGTTCGTAAGTTCATAACGCATACACACATCCCAAGCCTTTATCTGTATAGGTTCAATTTCTTGCACCTGGTTGCCCCCCTCTCTTTTTGTTTACCATTCGGAGGTGTGGTATGAGAGGACACGTTCTCGTTTTAAATCAGGATTATAGAGCATTAACAATCTGTAGCGTGCAGAGAGCAGTTGTCCTGGTTCATTTACAAAAGGCTGAATTGGTTGAGTCTCTTCCTAATCAGTTCATGCGCTCACCATCCATCCGTTTTCCATGGCCCAGTATTGTCCGGCTTAAAGGATATGTACGTGTCCCGTACAAACGCATTATGCTTTCTCGGAAGAACGTGCTTCGAAGAGATGGGTACCGGTGTCAGTATTGTGGAAAGAAGGATGACCTTACCGTAGATCATGTATACCCTAAATCTAGGGGAGGTAAAGATACCTGGGAGAACCTGGTCGCTGCATGTACACCCTGCAATAACCGAAAAGGGAATAGAACGCCCGATGAGGCTGATATGCCTCTCAAAAGAAAACCATTCCGCCCAAGCCAGGTGATGTTCATTCGGGATTTTGTAGGAAGAGTTGATGAAACGTGGAAACCTTATCTCTTTCTTGCGTAGGCTATGTGCTTCCAAAAGAATGAAATCAGGGGAAAGTCTTGAAAACTCAGTGGGTCCCTCTCATCTCTCGTTTATTGTGGATAGTGCCTGCTATCCTGCTATTTTTGTGTCTTAACCAGGCCAAGGTGGCAGTAGATATCAAGTATACGCTGGAGAACGGGAAAGACACGGTAGCCAATGTTCTCGAAATGCGTGTCAATGATCGTGTGGATATTCCCTTCGGGTACGTGAGCCTTCAAGTACCACTTGAAGATGGAACCGACCTGGTTCAGGAAAAGATGGCTCTTCCTTACACCTTGATACCTCATGTGCAACATCAAGATCAATTGGATGTGCACGTACTGGTAGGGGCAAGTCAACAGATTGTAATCTCCAAAATTGCAGCCACACAGTGGAAAATGGCGGCTCTACAGTCCTCAATGTGTCTGGTTGGCTTTATTATGTCGGCTGTTGGAGTTTTCTTGTGGAACAGGTTATTACGCAAAAAAGGAGACCCCGCAGAGGAATCTCCCAATTTGTCGCTGTCTTAATTCGGTTTACTACTATCGTAAATTACGATGTAGGCTCTTCAGGATACAAATCACCTACCCATTCGGTATACCCATTAAATAACTGTGTAGGCACCTTTCTGTCATTCTGACCAATCAGCCGCTCAGAAGCCTGGCTCCATCGAGGGTGTGGAACGTTTGGATTTACATTCGACAAGAATGGATATTCACTCGGTTGTAGCTCATTCCAGAAGGTTGGCGGCTGTTTGTCGGTGAATTCGATCTCTACAATAGCTTTTGCTCCCTTGTAGCCGTACTTCCAGGGGAGAACCAGTCGCATGGGAGATCCATTTTGCTTTGGCAGAGGCTCTCCGTACATACCCGTAGCCATAAAGGCTAATTCATTCGTCGCTTCATCCATGCGCAGCCCTTCAAAGTAGGGCCAAGGATACCATGGTCCGTTTTCTATACCAGGCATCTCTTTGGGTTTGCTTGCACTTACAAATCGGACGTGCGTCGCTGATGACAAGGGCTTGCAACGCTCAATCAGTTTTTTGAGTGGAAATCCAGTCCAGGGGACCGTCATCGCCCAGGCTTCTACACATCTGAAACGATACAGGCGTTCCTCTAATCCGATTGTGCTGATCAACTCACCGATGTCTATCGTAAAGGGTTTTTCTACTAATCCCTTCACTTCAAGAGTCATAGGGAAGGGATTATACTTCCCAGTGAGCGGCCATGTGTTTTTTAGATCGCCCGTATGCTTGAACTCGTAATAGTTCGTATACGAGGAGGCTTTGATGCGATCAGTGATATCGCGTTCGGCAACAGTAAACGCCGCATTTCGTTCTGCCGGATAGCCAACACGGGGAGCATTATCAGGAATCGTATCCAGAGGCCCTTGAGGCGCGCCTTCCATTGCTTCCATCTGTCCTGATCGATTATAGGTACAGGCTGTGGCTACAGTTGGGGTTAATAGAGCAATGGTACCCAGGCCTAATTGCTTAGCAAACGTTCGACGGTTTACATAGATAGATTTAGGAGTAGCCTGGTTTTCTTTGATCTGCCATTTAGGGGGCAGGATAATATTAGCCATTATACGTATTCTGAATAAAGTGTAACTGGGGCAGTATACATGCTTCCTGTACTGCCCGGTATACTACGCGTTCCATTAGAAGCCTTTTCGCTATTAGAATACGCCAATTCCACGCTCAGGATATCACAGAAGTATAAATTAGTAATAACACAAGGTTATTAACTGTTTCTGGTTTCTGGTTTCTAGTTGTATTTGAACCTGAGCTCTGATTTTTTAACCAGAAACCAGCCAAATAGACCCTTGGGCCTATTTGGCTGCCCGTCATTTCAAAACCCAAACTTCCCATTATCATTCTTCCACTCACTCCGTTCTGGGATTGTCTCAACGGTATCCCAGTGCTCAACTACCTTCCCATCCTCGATACGGAATAAATCATAGAAGGAAACGTGATTACCAAGAAACTGACCTTCTGATACAGAGAGCACAAAGTTGCCTTCGCCTACAATCAGATGCGTCTTCTCATACACCATCGGTGTACCGGCTTTTGCCATTTCCTCAAGGGCTGTACCTAGAGCCGCTAACCCATCACTGACTGCCGGATTGTGTTGGTTGTAGGTCTCTGTAGAAATATAGTCGGTGATTTTTGATGGGTTGGCGCCCATCATGACGTCATTGATGAGATTCTGAACCAGTGCTTTATTAGACTCTGTTTTACCTAAGTCAGTTGCTTCAGTTGGTCCGTCGGTTTGGCTTCTGCCTGATGCCGTGTTTTCTACTTTCTCCTGAAGGTTATCCCAGTGTTCAACGATTAAGCCATCTTCGAAACGAAAAATGTCAAATCCAACCTTTGGGCCAAAGAAGTCATACTCAGTGTGCGTGAACACGTAGTCACCGTCCTCAAAGGCACGGACCACATTGGCTTTAAATCCTTGAGGGGGCTTGTTCTGTAATACTTTTCCAAATCCTTCAAGTCCGTCTTCAACGGCAAGATTATGTTGCGTATAACTCGTAGCGTTGATATAACTCACTGGTTGAGGATTTCCAGTTTCAAGGCTTTCTAACACTGCGACTGCTTTTTCTTTATTCGTCATGGTATGAATGGGTGTGTTTGTCGTACTCTGGCATCCAAGCGTAATGATGCTGGCGAGTATCATTAAAAAGATTGATTTCATGGGTTTGCCAATAATTGGCGCAATAATGCATTAACTATTACACTATTAACTTCGCCATGAACGGAGCGAAGAGAAAGATCATAATGGGAGAAAGACAGTAGAAAGGGGAAAGTTGACAGGCTAGGTTGCTATTTTTAAGTTCTGCCTGAATGAGGAAGGAGTAGAACCGGACAGGCGCTTAAAGAACTTGTTTACATTCGAGGGATCTTCAAAGCCCAATTCAAATGCAATTTCCTTAATGGATTGATCGGTGTGAGCCAATAGTCTTTTGATTTCAAGCAGTAGCCGTTGATCAATAACTTCTTTGGGGGTGCGGTTGAGGTGCTTTCTGGTTATCGAACCCAGGGTTCTTTTAGAGAATCCCAATGTGTCCGCATACATCTGGGCCGTCCAATGCTTTTTGAAATACCGTTCCAATAAATCTCGAAAGGCAATGAGACGTACAGAGGTCTCTGCATTCTGTACGGATTGTGGTAACTGTTCGCTCCGCAACCGTTCTGCTTTTAGGAGCAATATGCCTAACTCACGGGTTAGGATGGGGGCGTGTTGCGCATCGTTATTTCCACTGTGATACTCTTCATCTAACCGTTTGATATGAGGATAGACAGATTCTGCTCCTTGTAAGAAAAGAGCTTGGGTGGTAATGGGCTCAAAGAGTAAACTGGTGACGGTACCTTCCAGGTCAAAAAGAGCACGCTGTAAAAACTCTTCTGTTATCAAGATTAAGTAACCTTCTAAGGCCGGTTGGTCCCTAAATTGGTTGATCTGGTGCTTGCTGACAATCGCGAGGGTTTGAGGGGCAATAGGGAAGGACTGAAAATCTACAGTGTGATGGGCTTCTCCTGAAGTAATATAGAGCAGCATGTAAAATCCAATGCGATGGGGATCTGTAATTTGATGATCAAGCGACTTTTGCCGGATGTAAAGGTCTTTGAGGCTTAATATTTCTATTCCAATTTCAAGACCTTCAGAGTGTTTGAAGGGTAACTTTATCAGATCTTGACTCATGCTAGGCGAGTTCAGGTGCCACTGCTTAACGTGTTAGCAGATTCAGGCTCTTCACAGGGTGGCTTGTATTTATAGTACTTCGCGAGTTTAGTAGGCGAAGTACCAAAAGTATAACGAAGCCATAGGAAGGTATTCAATAGTTGTTGCCTTAGCGGCCCTTTTTCTTCAAAACGGCGTGCAGCAGTTGTAACGTATTCCGGTCTGAATAAGAACCGGCCCCTGCGGTGTAGCCGAATTGACAAATCCAGGTCTTCAAAGATGGGAATGGATGAAAAGCCATTTACACGTTTAAATACGTCTTTTTTTACAAACATCGCGCGATCACCAAAACAGAATCGGGGCTGTTTGTATCGAGTGCAAAAACTATATAATCGGAGGAGGCAGGTCTCACGATCAAAACGAAGCCTAAAGATTCCGGCTTCATAGTTTCGTTGAGAAACCGATTCCCGAATACGTTCGAGGGCATTTTCAGGGATTCGAGTATCCGCATGAAGAAAAAGAAGTATTTCGCCCTTAGCAGCTTCTGCTCCAGCGTTCATCTGATTGGCTCGGCCACGTTCCGACGTAATAACCGTAGCGTATTTAGAAGAGATAAGCGGGGTGTCATCTTCAGAACCACCATCAACTACGATTATTTCAAATGGGCCAGTTTGCTCCTGAAGGGCAATCAGGGTGTCTGAAATACATCGAGCTTCATTAAGCGCTGGAATGACAATCGATACAAGCACGAATCGAATACGAAAAAGTTAACAACAGCACGGGTACTCCCCATTGTAAGAATCCTGGGAGACTCATGAAATGAGTGCTTTGCCTGCTACAGGACGTTACATGGTGGGTCCAGGACGGTCCGTATTGCTCTATTCCTTCTCTGATAGGGCAGCTATACCAGGGAGAGTTTTGCCTTCTAAAAACTCGAGCATTGCACCACCGCCTGTAGAAACGTGGCTCACCCTGTCCTCGAATCGCATTTGTTTAATGGCAGCAACGGAGTCGCCTCCACCAACAATGGTAAGGGCCCCCGTTGCAGTGACCTCAGCAAGGGTTTCTGCAATTGAGAAGGTGCCTTTTGCATAATTGGACATCTCAAACACTCCCATAGGCCCATTCCATACGATTGTTTTGGCATCTAGAAGGATTTTGCGATAGGCCTGAACAGTTGCCGGGCCTATATCAAGCGCCATGCCTTCAGAAATATCCCCCTCAACTGTGCTGAATTCAGCATCATTGCTGAATGCGTCTGCAACGATATGGTCTATTGGAAGATGAATGCGTCCTTCTGCATGTTCGTATAAATGCCTTGCGACCTCCAATTTATCTTCCTCGAACATAGAGTCTCCAATATTATGCCCTAGCGATTTGAGAAAGGTATAGCTCATTGCGCCGCCAATGAGGAGATGATCAACGCGATCTAACAGGGATTCGATGACGCCGATTTTGTCTGATACTTTTGCGCCACCTAAAATCCCGACATAGGGAGACTCTGCACCATTAAGAAGTTTTGAGAGGTACTCAATCTCCCGTTGAAGGAGAAGGCCCATCGCAGCTACAGATACGTGGCGTGCCACTCCTTCGGTAGACGCATGTGCGCGGTGTGCGGACCCAAATGCATCATTAATATACAGATCAGCAAGAGCAGCTAGCTCCTGAGCCAGTTCATCGTCATTTTGCTTTTCACCAGGATGAAACCGCGTGTTTTCCAACAAGATGACGCTACCACCTGGCATTCGGTCAATGACTTCTTTAACTGCATTGCTGGTGAGGTGTGATGCAAACCGAACGCGTTTTCCGAGAAGCTCTTCGAGTTTGAGTGCCACAGGGGAGAGGCTGAATGCCTGGTTTGGCACTCCTTTGGGCCGGCCGAGATGGCTTATTAAAATAGCTTTGCCATTCCGCTCGAGAACGGATTTAATTGTTGGTATCGCAGCTCTAATGCGGGTGTCATCAGTGACGATTCTGTTGCCATTTTCATCTTCCTTGATAGGTACGTTAAAATCTACTCGGATGAGTACCTTTTTATTTTCTACTTCAAGATCTGACGGTTTATAATAATTCATAGGTAGTAGGCAATTAGAATGTAAGCCTGGTGTTTGGAGGGTTAAAGGTGGCCTGCCAAATAAATAGACTTAGCTGTTTATGAATGGATCGGCCTGGAGCAAACAGGCTATAAGAGTACCAACTTTTTTGCTGAAAAAGAAGATGCTTACGAATAAAAAACAATAAGCGCGGAGTAGTATAACTCCGCGCTTATGTGTTCAGTATTTATGTCGTCTTTATCAAAAGCGAATAGATAGATACTATAGGTAGTGTATCTTTCAAGCCGATTTAGAAGGACATAATCTTGATCGCAAGATCAACGGCTCTATTTGAATAGCCCCACTCGTTGTCATAAAATCCAACGATTTTGACAAGGTTACCTTGAGACATTGTCGAAGGCGCATCAAAGATGCAAGAGTGAGGGTTGCCAATAATGTCGCTCGATACCAGCAATTCATCTGTGTATTCCAGAACGCCTTTTAGCTCACCGCCCGCTGCGTTCTTGAATGCCGCTTTGATGTCATCTACTGAAGCATCTTTGCTCAATTCTGCAGTTAAATCAGTGATCGAGCCATCGGGTACGGGAACGCGAAGGGCAAACCCATCGAGTTTTCCGGAAAGATGAGGGAGGACCAGCCCAACAGCCTTTGCAGCTCCTGTTGTAGTAGGCACAATATTCATTGCTGCAGCGCGTGCACGGCGTAAATCGCTATGAGGAGCGTCCTGAATACGCTGGTCTGCAGTGTATCCATGCACAGTGGTCATATAGCCTCGAACGACGCCAAAATTGTCGTCCAATACCTTTACCATGGGAGCAAGGCAGTTTGTAGTACAGCTCGCGTTTGAAAGAACTTCTTCACTACCCGTCAGGATAGAGTCATTTACTCCGAGCACAACCGTAGCGTCCACATCTCCTTTAGCAGGTGCAGAAATAATCACTTTCTTAGCACCGGCTTTTATATGTTTTGACGCAGCTTCTTTTGTGCGAAACACACCTGTCGACTCAATGACAATGTCACAACCAAGGTCACCCCATGGCAAATTCTCAGGATCTCTTTCACTGAAGATCTTAATCTTGTCGCCGTCGATGTTTAGCGTGTCCCCATCTACAGAGACGCTGCCATTGTAACGACCGTGAACTGAGTCATATTTGAACAAATGACCAAGTGTTGAGGCGTTTGTCAAGTCGTTAATTCCGACAACATCAAACGTCCCTGCTCCGCGTGCGAGGATGGAGCGCATTACGAGGCGGCCAATTCGTCCAAAACCGTTAATACCAAGCTTGATTGCCATTTTTTATTCGATTGTAACTGAGTGTTGCGAAAAGAGTGCATAGAAAGCGCGAAAGATAAAAGAGTTCGCGTCATTTAACCAGTTTTAGCCTCTATTTTTATGAAAAACTGATCTAGAGTGCATTTTAACAAGACTATCACAGAAAATGGGATATCTTCGGCATCATGTGCGTTAGAGGGAATCTGTACCCGCACGGTCCGCAGTTAGAAAGACCTCAAAACACCCGATAATGTATCCATAAGGGATCGAGAGTGTCTTGATCAGTGGACACTTTTTTTCAGTACACTAAATAATATTTGTTGAGTTAACATGTCTACGTACAAAGCACCAAAACGCATGACGCGGCGGCAAGAGCTACGTGAAGATAAGGTTGTGACGCTTTATAGCCGTTTTATGGAGTATTTTGATGAGAATAGGAATATCGTCTTCGGTATCCTCGGAGGGATTGTGTTGATTGTGATCATGGGATTTGGGTATGGCTTTTTCAAGGATCAACAGGAGAATCAGGCACAAGAAGTACTTTCTCGTGCTGTTCGTCTTTATGAAGCAGATAACTGGAGAGAAGCTTTGGATGGGAATGCAAGTACGACGGGCCTCTTGGAGGTAATAGATAAGTTTGGCGGGACAACCGCTGGCAATCTTGCTGTCTATTATGCTGCAGATTCCTATCTAAACCTGGGAGAACGTGAAGACGCGCTCAGTATGTTCGATCGATTTAATCACAATGCTGATGCACTCGGTGCAGGCGCATATGCCGCTGAAGCAGCAATTTATGAAGATCAAGGTGAATACGAAGAGGCAGCAGATCGGTACAAAGATGCTGCACGGATATTTGAGAGCGACTTTACTTCTGCAAGATATCTGGTAAGCGCAGGCCTCAATTATGAGCGGGCTGGAAATTTTAACGAAGCAATCGAAATGTACGAGACGCTTCGACAAGACTTCCCTGATTCTGAGCAAGCACAAGATGTTGATTTATTTCTTGCTCGTGTGAACGTCCACGCGAATAAATAATGGCTGTACTGTAGTGTACGGTTCATAGATGATGCGTTCACCGGGCTCCACTTAATAGTCTTTATATATACTTATGGCAGCAGGTCGTATCTTAGTTGTGGATGATGAAGCGAGTATTCGCCGTACACTACGAGAAATCCTTGAATACGAAAATTATGATGTCACTGAGGCCGTTGATGGAGAGGATGCATTAAAAACAGCAAGAGAGAATCAGTTTGATCTGGCTCTCCTGGATGTTAAAATGCCCAAAAAAGACGGCCTTGAGGTACTTCAGGTGCTCGTGAAAGAGCAGCCGGAACTGCCCGTGCTGATGATATCTGGTCACGGCACGATTGATACGGCTATGGAAGCCTCTAAGCTGGGTGCGTTTGATTTTATCGAAAAACCACCCGATCTCAACAGGCTGCTTCTCACTCTCCGGAATGCGCTCGACCACGCGAATCTCCAGGAAGAGAATCGCAGAATGCGCCAAACCATCGTTGAGCAGCACGAAAAGAAGCTGATCCCGATCATTGGCGAGAGCAGCGCCATCCAGCGTATCAAAGACACCATCAAGCGCGTAGCACCCACTGAAGCGCGCGTCTTGATCACAGGTGAACCCGGGACGGGGAAAGAACTGGTTGCAAAGTGGATCCATCACCAATCTGCCCGCAAGGACGGCCCGATGGTAGAAGTCAACTGTGCTGCGATTCCTGGTGAATTGATCGAAAGCGAATTGTTCGGCCACGAAAAAGGATCGTTTACAGGTGCAACCAAACAACGGATAGGTAAATTCGAGCAGGCAAACGGAGGTACACTGTTTCTTGATGAGATTGGAGATATGAGCCTCTCCGCTCAAGCTAAGGTGCTCAGGGCGTTGCAAGAAAACAGAATCAGCCGCGTTGGGGGAGACCGTAGTATTCCGGTTGATGTGCGGGTCGTAGCTGCGACGAATAAAATGCTGTTGCAGCAGATAGAAGAAAACGAGTTTCGTGAAGACCTTTACCATCGGCTCAGCGTTATCCTGATCCATCTTCCACCGCTTCGCGACCGAAGAGAGGACATCTCTCTCATTGCTTCGAACTTTTGTGAACAGTTATCTCGCAGGAATGGCTTAACCACAAAAAGCTTCTCCGGCGCTGCACTCGAACGCATGGCGCAGTTCGAATGGAGAGGGAATGTTAGAGAACTTCGTAACGTTGTCGAACGGCTTATCATCCTCAGTGAAGGGGACCAGATTGAAGTACGAGATGTAGATCGATACGTCCAGCCGAATGGCAGCCAGGGTAATTCAATGACTAGCCTGTTGGATCAATTCGAACTATTCAGCGACTTCCGCGACCAGGCAGAAAAGCTGTTTATCGAACACAAGTTGGAGCAACACGACTGGAATATCAGTAAAACCGCTGAGGCCATCGGCATCCAGCGATCCCACCTGTACAACAAGATGGGCAAATACAATATTGAACGGCTTTAATCGATCAAAAGAATGGGTTCTTTTGATCGGTTCCGTGTGTCGGGTTTCGAGTTCCGGGTTTGTTTCTAGTTAATTAACCCTAAACCAACCCGAAACACGAAACCCGAAACGCAGATGGGTATGCCCATCTAACTGATTGCGGAGCAATAAACCGAATTTTTTCAATGAAAAAATTACTAGAAGTTGTTGGTTTAGGTAAAACGTATCCAACCGAAGATGGGGGGGAGCTTGAAGTATTGCATGATGTTTCGTTTACCATCAACCGGGGGGAAATCGTTGCTGTTGTTGGTGAAAGTGGAGCAGGGAAGAGCACGTTGTTGCATCTGTTGGGGACCCTAGACCGGCCGACAAGCGGAAAAGTATTTTTTGAAGGGAAAGATGTATTTGAGCAATCCGATAACCAGCTTGCTCACTTCAGAAATCAATCTCTGGGATTTGTATTTCAGTTCCATCATTTATTGCCTGAGTTTTCTGCTGTTGAGAACGTGTCGATGCCGGCTCTTATTCAGCAAAAAAGCTTGTCGGATGTGCGAGGCCGTGCTCTGGAGCTGTTAACCCTGTTGGGGCTGGAAGGCCGTTTAAGCCACCGGCCTGGGCAGCTATCTGGGGGAGAGAAACAACGCGTTGCCGTTGCAAGGGCACTCATGAATGAACCAAGCCTTGTCCTGGCCGACGAACCCACTGGAAACCTCGATACAAAAACCGCCGAAGCGCTGCACCAAGAGATCATCCGATTAAAAGATACCATGCAGCAGACCTTCATTATCGTAACCCACAACCCGGCTCTTGCTGACCTTGCCGACCGCGTTTTAGTCATCGAAAATAAAGACGTTAAAGAACTAGAACAAACCCCAACCCCCAAACACTAAACGCCAAACCACAAACACCTATGGGCCTGCCCATAGTTTAAAAATAGAGAGTTCATATGACCGAATTGCCTGTACTGGATACGCAAGTAGGATACGTGAATGAGGACATTGATCCAACACTCGATCTCTATGATGAAATAGAACGGCTTAAAAAGGAGAAGAATGCAATCATTCTCGCCCACTACTATCAAGAAGCCGATATCCAAGACATTGCCGACTATATTGGAGATTCACTGGGCCTGTCGAGAAAAGCTGCTGAAACGGATGCTGATATCATCGTTTTTGCCGGCGTGCATTTTATGGCCGAAACAGCCATCATTGTAAACCCCGACAAAAAGGTAATCCTGCCTGATTTAAACGCAGGGTGCTCGCTCGCCGATTCGTGCCCACCCGATCAGTTTAAGGCATTTGTTGAGAGTCATCCCGATCATACCGTTGTTTCTTATATCAATTGCTCTGCCGCAGTTAAAGCATTAAGTGATATTATCTGTACCTCGTCGAACGCAGAGCATATCATTCGGCAGATTCCAGAAGACAAACCGATTATCTTTGCCCCGGATCAGAACCTCGGGCGGTATTTGATAAAGCAAACGGGCCGAGACATGCTGCTGTGGGAGGGAGTCTGTATCGTGCACGAGGTGTTTAGCGAACAGAAGTTAGTGCAACTCAAGATGCGCCATCCCGAAGCAGAAGTTCTGGCGCACCCTGAATGTGAAGAAGCTGTACTTCGTCACGCAGACTTTATCGGGTCTACCACGGGTATTCTCCGTCACGCAACGGAAAGTCCAACCGAGACATTCATCGTTGCTACCGAGGGCGGGATACTGCATCAAATGGAGAAGCAGAATCCAAACAAGACCTTCATCGCAGCGCCCCCAGATAATGGCTGTGCCTGTAATGAGTGCCCCCATATGCGGCTCAATACGATCGAAAAGCTATATCTCTGCTTGAAGCATGAGCAGCCACAGATCACCATGGACGAGGATCTGAGGAAAAAGGCACTGGTGCCCATAGAGCGAATGCTTGAGATGAGTGCTGCAATTAAGTAGAAAGAGTACTCTTAAAAGTGACTGAGCTGCTCAGAGGCATTGGTGCAGTTGTACCAACGACATCTGAACTGCTCAGAAGCATTCGTACAGCTGTACCAACAAGGACTGAGCCCCTCAGAGGCATTCGTACAGCTGTACCAAAGATATCTGAGCTGCTCAGAGGCATCCATACAGTTGTACCAACAAGGACTGAGCCCCTCAGAGGCATTCGTACTGGTGTATGAACCATGACTGAGCCGATCAGAAGCATTCATACAGGTGCACTAACTATGCTGAGCTCCTCAGGGATATTTATGCAACCGCACGAACGATGACTGAGCCGTCTCTGTTGATATATGGACACAACACCAAAATGTCTCATCGTAACAGGGCGTCCTGGATCAGGAAAGACAACCTTAGCGAAGCAAATGGGGAGTCTGTTGTGGATGCCTGTAGTTTGTCGAGATGAAATCAAAGAAGGGTATGTAAATACCTTTGGTTTAGCCCATAATAAACTTCCAGAAGATGCAAATCGAGTTGTCACGAACCACTTCTTTGATATTGTGTGTCTGTATTTGAAGAACAATGTGTCAGTTGTGATTGAAGCTGCGTTTCAGCATCCGATTTGGGAAGCAAAGCTTCCGATGCTCATGGAGCTTAGTAGCCTTGTTATGTTGATTTGCTCCATTGATGCAGAACGAGCAGCTGACAGGCATCTGCAACGTGGTTTGGCAGATCCTCGGCGTGAATTTTTCCATGGCGATGAGCGTGTAACCCGATACAGAGAAACAGGAAGGGCAGAGCCTCCTGCACAGTACATTGCTCCCGATTTGGATGTGCCGACTCTGCTCGTTTTGACCGAGGAAGGGTACTCTCCCAGCCTCAGTAAGATTGTCGAGATGATACAATCGAATGCAATTGCAGAACCGAATGAAGAGGTGAGTACTCTTTTGGGCGTATAAATAGGGACTGGAAGTAGCTATTTACAGTTTATTCTCCGCTATTATATTGGCAGCATCCCGTTGTTTGTTGAAGGAGGCCTCTGTTGTAGCATGAACGAGTTTCTCGAGTCCATTCCTCGCCACCCATCTAAGGCGCTGACCGATCGCTTCGCCGGCGATCCTTCTGTCATAAATCTCACCGTAGGCGAACCTGATTTTGCTCCACCTGCTTTATTGGTAGATCGTCTGCAGGAGATTCTTCAGCTTGCCAGGGCGCCGGTAAATCAATATGTACATCGCTACGCTGCGACCCGTGGGCTTCCGGCTCTTCGAACATCGATCGCTGATCTATATGAACGCCGTTATGGACTCCGGTTGGATCCAGATAACAATATTTTAGTCACAAACGGGGCTGCTGAGGCCATCTGGCTCAGCATTTTTACATTGACTAATGCTGGTGATGAGGTGCTGTTACCTGATCCTTGTTATATGCTTTACGAGCCGATTACAAGGGTCCTGGGCCGGCATGCCGTCCGGATTAAGACGGACATTGCTGACGGCTTTACCATGAAGGTGAAAGATGTTGAGGCGGCCCTATCTTCCAGGTCGCGACTCCTTGTTATCAACTCTCCAGCCAATCCAACAGGTGTGGTGTATAGTCCATATGCACTCGAAGAACTCGCTCGACTGGCAAAAGAGTCAGGGATTTGTGTAGTACACGATGAGGTATTTGATCACTGTATATACGAAGGGAGCCATGCCTCTATACCTGCACTGATTTCAGGTGCTTCACATGGTATTGCAGTCAATAGCTTCTCTAAAACCTTTGGGATGACAGGTTGGAGGCTCGGGTGGATGATTGCTTCACATGATGTTGTTGCTGCAGCCGCGAAGGCCCATTCGTACATGTGCCTTGCTGCAGCCACCGTCCCGCAGTTAGCCGCTGCAGACGTGCTTGCTTCTCAAGAAATTGGCGCTTATATCGAAGCGAATACGAAAAGGCTTCAAGAGCGAAGCCATTATTTTACGCAGGCCATTTCTAGAATACCTGGTTTTGAGTGCCCCCTTGGTCCTCCTAAGGCCGGGTTTTATGCTTTTGTTAAGGTGGGTACGTTTTACCAACAACAGCGATTACGCCCAGGGACCGATGGGTCCGTCAGTATGGGGGTAGTAGAGGCGCTTCTGGATAGGTGTAAAGTAGCCACTGTTCCTGGAAATGCATTTGGTGCGATGGGAGAAGGATTTATTCGAATTTCATTCGCTGCGTCGGTAACTCAACTAGATGAAGCAATAAGACGGATTAATGAGGCATTTGGTAAGTAGCCAGGTCTGCTCGTGATTGCGTTTGATAACCCGTAAAAAATCAGGTATGACAATGAATAGACATGCTGTAAATCCCGCATTGCTCACTCTCGACGAATATGCATCAAAAGCAATTGCAACGCGGGCAAAAGCAGATCCCAATATCGCTAACCTGAGTTTTGGAGAGCCTGATTTTGGTCCGCCACAGTACTTGATTGACGGTATCGAAAAACGCGACCTGAATAAAGAGGCATTTCTGGATTCTGTGAAACGCTATGAAATCTCACAAGGATCACTTGCCTTACGGAAGGCAATATCTAACTGGTACAATGAGCGATACGGGTTAGCGATTGACCCCGAAAAAGAAATCATCGTTACACACGGTGGGGTAGAGGCAATCACGCTAGCCATTCTAAGCGTCACCTCTCCCGGGGATGCAGTCTCAGTTACCAATCCCTCCTATATGCTATATCAACGGACTGTAGCAGTACTTGGCCGTCAACCTGTTCTTCTGGCCAGGAGGCCCTCTGACCAGGAATACAGTGAGATGCTCAAAAATGCTGAATCGAGAACCGCACTTGAAGCTTCTGGAGCGCTCATTGTGAATTCCCCAGAGAACCCTACGGGATACGTTCTTGATGCGGAAGAGTGGGATCAGCTTGGGCAAACAGGAGGGCATAAGGGCCCCTGGGTTATCCATGATGAAGTGTACGATGCATTGGATTTTGGACGGGTACACAAGCCTGCAAGGGCTACCCCATCTCTAGCACCTCGATCCATTTTGGTGAATAGTTTCTCAAAGAAGTTTGGTGTACCGGGGTTACGAATAGGGTGGATGATTGCCGATGAATCAGTGATCAATATGGCACAAAAGGTACATGACTACCTGTACCTTGGTGTAAACATCCAATATGAGTCGGTTGCAACCCGACTCCTCGAGCACCCCGGCCGGGATGAATGGTTGGTCGATTTGGCTGAGATGCTGAGGAAACGGACCGTAAACACACTCGCGGCACTGAGTGAAATACCCGGTATTTCCTGGCCAAGGAAGCCAAATGGAGCGATGTTCGCTTTTCCAAATGTGAGCGGTATCTATGAGCAATTGCCAGCTAGCTACAAGAAGAATGGTGTGCCGGCTGGCGATATAATTGCGCAGTATTGGATGGAAGAAAAGAAGGTAGCGGTGGTTCCTGGTTCAGTCTGTGGATCTGAAGGAGATGACTACGTTCGCATGGTATTATGCACGGCAGAAGCGGATTTTGAAAAGGCGTTGCAACGGCTCCAGGGCTAAATCTACCAGTCTAAAAAGTACCTGGAAGTGAGTATACCTGCTCTTGGTAGCTGGGGAGGCATGCCGGAGCATCTTCTGCAAAAATTTCTTCGTCATGAGAGTCCTCAAACCACACAGATTTATTATGAGCCATCTCGGATGCTGGTGAAAAAGGCTTTTGAAAAGCGATGAATAAGGACCCGTTTATTTAAAAGAAATGATATTCATTTTGGGAAGAAATATGCCCGTTTAATTTCGTGATTCGATTTTGAGGACGAAGAAATGAGGGGTTTGATATGCATAGATGTCTGAATTGCTTATATTTCTTTGTTGTTTTTCGCTAATTGGGCCACTGTGCGCAGCTCGTCTTATCCCGCAAAGCCTTCAGAGAGATGCAGACTCTGATTATTTTTTAGTTAACCATGAGTGTTGCTGTAATGCGTTAGATATTTGTTCTGCCCCCTCGGATTCTGAGAATCTGAAAAATGCATTTTCCAAGTACTTTCCAACTTCGTCTGACAATAACCAGTGCCGTATAGCTTCTTGCTGGCTCACAGAGTCGTAATACCCGTTTAGTGTATTCTTTTTGCTTAAACTGAAATAAGCATCATCAATGAACCAAGAGAGATGTCTGGCAGCTGATAAGGAATCCGTTGCAATCCATTTAGTTAGAAAAGATGTTGTATCGTTTACTGATCGCGCTATTCCGCATAATAACGCATTTACATCAAGATGGAATGGATACGCTGAAAGTGTAAAGTCCCATAGCGCTTCTAAAAAACAAATAACTGCTTCCTGTTCATAATCCGGCCATTCCTGCCAGTTACCATAACCAAGTTTGCTAAGAAGAACTTCTGGATATAAATCTACATCAGCTTCAGGATCAAAGGCGAGTAATTCGAAGAGGCGGGGTAAAAGCAATTTAAAATCTTTTTGACTGCCTCATGTTGTCATTGCCTTAAAAGCATATCGAGATAGATCACGTGTACTTAATTCTTTAATGGGAGTAGTTCTAAATGGATCAAGCTCTTCTTGCGTAAAATACGGATTAGGACCCTCTAGATTAAGGGGATAATATGGAGAAAGCTCTACGAGTCTTGGATATATTTTAGGAGGCTTGAATGTTGAATAAAGTTTCTCGACAGCCTTATATATGTCGGTGCAAATGCTCATCTTCCTTCACAAGGTAGTTTGGCTAGATGAGACGACTAATCGATATTATTTTGTAATGGTTCCGACTGATAGCGAAAGACGAACTACTTCTATTCGTGCGATGGGCGAAATCAAGATAATGGCAAAATATTAACTATGCCGTTCAATCCTCTTCTATTATATTTACTGTTGCCAGTGCTCGCTTTCACGGCGTGCAAAACTAAT
>JGI12316J14372_10001336_pt1 | contig 32693 bp, 27 predicted proteins | sample MarCyaLeptolynsp_FD_14372 | JGI IMG/M metagenome (IMG submission 14372)
TATCGAACAATATCATAGGCATAAGGAACCGCCAGAAAGAGTTGGGACAGACCAAGCGCAAGTATGATCGCGTGGAACAGGGATCCGGCGGTTACGCCAGCCTGTGTTATCAGACCGGCCATACGTCCCTGCGCAGCACTTCTTGCCGCAACCAGGATCATGTCAGGGCCCGGCGTTACACAGAGCGCGAAACTGGCGGCGCTGAACAGGAGGAGTGTTTGAATGTCCATCATCTGGGAGCCCCTAGGGTACGCGCTGTATTCGATCTACTGATGTTTTTCCTGTGCCGTTTCAGGCATCTTGAAACGCTTCAGAGGTATCTCGGCAATGGCGGTGATCTCCACCAGCAATCTGGGGTCATAAAGAGCTGAGACCTCCAGAGTGGTGGTCACAGGATAAGGCGCATCGAAAAAACGCGCTCTTACCTCGCCACAGCTCATGAATGCCTGAATATCTGTGGTGAATTGCTGGAGCGAGACGATATCGCTCATTCTTCCGCCCATCGCACCAAGAATATTGGAAATGTTTTCCAGCACTTGCGTAACCTGGGCAGCCATATCTCCTTCGCCAACGATCTTTTGATCCGGGCCGAGTGAGACTTGCCCTTTCAGATGGACCGTCTGTCCGTCTCCGGCAATGACCGCCTGGGAAAAGGGCCCGAAAGGGCTCCAGACGTTTGGAGGGTCGAAACTCTTTGCCACCTTGAGCTCTTTCTGTCGTGGAGCTTCAAAGACTAACTCGCCCTTTGGAATCCGTTCAAGCGGTGCTTGGTCTCAAGATGCAACTCTCGCGCAAACTGTCAGTGGTGTGGGTTTCAGTTGTTCAAAACTTGAAGGGGCGAAAAGGCAATAATTCGCGGCAATCACCAGGACAGGCGATGCATTGAAAAGTCGGCGTTGATGCCCTCAAGATCCGATTGAATGCCGTCCCGGATCAACAGGGTTTGGAGACCGGCTTCAATTGCGCCACCGATGTCGTGATGCGGGCTGTCTCCAATCATCAGAACACGATCCGACGAGGGGTTGCCGAGTGCAGCCAACGCCACATCGAACATCTTGCGTGCCGGTTTTCCCAGCGTCTCGACTGGTCCACCAGATCGTGCGTAGTCCTCGGCAACCGCGCCGGGACCGAATACAATCGTTCCGTTTTCCGCGGCCAGATGATCGGGATTGACGAGGAGTGCCGGTGTCTTGTTCCGGGCATAGGGGAGCAAGTCTTCCGCATAGTCTGTACGGCTCCTGCGGGCCGGTTCCACAGCGGCGAAGACGATCATGTCTGCTTTTTCGCCGTGTTTGGCCCGAATCAGGTCGAGACCTTCAAGCAGCTCGGTTTCTCCTTCCCTGGCGATCAACAAGATGGAAGAACCGGATGGCAGTTTCTTAAGTTGATCGCGGGCAATGTCACCGGAGCTGACGACCGCCGTAAACAGTCCGCCCGGAAAACCGATGCGTTGCAAACGATCTGCGTTGGTCTTTGCGCGTTTGCCGGAATTTGTGAGGGCGACAATGGGGATATGGTTGGCGTGCAGTCTCGTCAACGCCTCAAGAGCACCCGGAACCGGCATCTGTCCGTCGTGAAGAACGCCGTACTGGTCGACGATGACAGCCGAAAATGCGTCTTCTATTTCGGAAAGACCACTTATCTCCCGCGTCATTGTTGCAACCACTTGTGTGCCAGCCTGGCCGAGCCGACGGCAGCGTCTTCTGAAAGCGATGGACTTTGTTTGATTTCAAGCGTGTTTTCGCGAATGGCACGCCAAACTGGATTTCCGGCTCCGCCGCCAACCGTGCGCACTGATCTAAGAGCGGGTGCCCCGAGCTCGAACAGGCGGTCATAGCCCGTTCGTTCAATCCTGGCGATCCCTTCAAAGAGCGCCTGCAGGAAGATTGCGTCATCGTCCGGGCGGGGTTCAAGCCTGGGTGCGAGTGACGGGTCGGCGGTGGGAAAACGCTCTCCGGGCTTTGTCAAAGGGTAATAGTCGAGACCGGTGGGACGGTCAGGATCAATGCGTTTTGACAGCCCGTCCAGATCCTGCGGTTCGAAATGCGCGGCGAGGACGCCGCCGCCCGTGTTCGACGCGCCTCCGGCCAGCCACATGTCACCGATCCTGTGACTGTAAATCCCGTATTCGGGCGCAAAAACAGGCTGTTCTGAAAGCAGTTTCAAAGTCAGCGTTGTCCCGAGGGCGGTAACGCCGTCGCCCGGTTCGCTGGCGCCAGTCGCCAGAAACGAAGCGCAACCATCCGTCACTCCGGCAACGAGGGGAACCCCCTTTGGCAAACCGAAAGCTCCACTCAGCTCGCCCGACCGCGCGCCGCAGGGCAAGACCGATGGCAGGAGATCTGTGTTCAGGGAAATCGAACCGAACCAGTCGGGCCATTGCCGTGCCACCGGATCATATCCGGTCTTGAGCGCATTGCTTTCGTCAGTTGGGACCGGTGCGCCTGCAAGCTGTTCGGCGATCCAATCCGCCTGGTGGACGATGCGTTCAACGCCGGAACGCTGCTGCAGGACCATTGTTCGTGCGAGTGCTGATGCCGGTCCATGAGCGGCGCTCTCTCGCGGCGCGGCTTTGCCAATCTGTTCGGGAATGGAGGGATCGTCCACCGCATCGTTGTACATGAGCGCATCGCCGACAGGTGCCCCGGATGCGTCGAGTGCCACAACTGTTCCTGACGTTCCATCAACGGAAACCGCTCCGACCTGGCTGAGGTCATGCTGCGCGGCAAGATCGCTCAAGACAGCATCAAGCGTCGCGAACCAAGAGGCCGGTGAGCGCCGGTTGTCTCCGAAATCAGACATGCTTTTCGACGCCTGGCCTATCGGACGTTGGTCACTTCCCAGCAGCGCCACCCGAACGCCCGAGGTGCCGATATCAATTCCAAGCGCGTGCGAACCTTTCATTGCGGACCTCCGGCCAGACGCGCCGTCCGTTCATTCTCAAGGACCTGTCGGTACTTCTCGGCGTCCCAGTCAAGCAGGCTCAGTGTTTGTTCCAGGGTCAACCGGGTCGGGTTTTCCAGAAGGCGAAACACCACCTCGCCCATCATCTCGGCGAGCGCGACACAAGCCGGGCTCGCACTTTCCGGAACGGCTGCGCCGCGGCAAGGGAACATGGCAAGGCTGGCCGGTGGACCCGGCGGTGGCGCAACGGGCAGCTCTGTTGCGAATGGCTCCGGGCCCAGAAAAATCACCTGATCCGGAAACAGTGCCGGACCGGTCAATGTTGCCAGAGCTTCGGGATTGAAGGCGAGGGCAGTGGTTGCCCCGCTCCCCAGTGCCGACCAGCCGGTGCCTTGAAGATCCTTGACCAGTTCCGGGTCCGGATCGTGTTGGGGTACAGATCCGGTGTTGAAGTGCCGAGAGACCTTGTCAAGCCGAGCCTCGGCTTCGGCAACCGTATCGCCGACGACAATCAAACCATGATTTCCAAGGACTGCGCCGACTGCATCAGGTTGCCAGGCTTTCAGGACCTCCCGGGCAAGTTCCGCTCCGGGTTTGAAGTAAGGAACGAATGCCAGTTTCAATGCGTTGAGTTCGGCGGCGGACAGCGGGGCCGTGGAGCGGGCAAGCGTTGCAACGCAATGCGTGTGCAGCACTACCGGCGCATCGAGCGCGGCGTGAAAACTGGTTTCAATTGATGGACGCAAACCCTCTGCCAACAAGAACTCGGCAGGCTTGTCGGCGGAGGGGTCGCTGGCGCGCAATGCGGTTGCCATTGCTGCCGCGTCAACTGGTGCGAATATGTCCTGCTCCATCGCATCCGACAGCCAGGTTCCTGAGGCCTTGACCAGCATGTCGCCGTCCGACTTGATGGAGACGTTCCCGCCAGGTCCCTGGATCTGGAGTGGATCCTTCCCCAACCGCGCTGCTGTCGCGCGCAGCGCTGCGAATTCTGCAGCCTGGTGAAGGTCTGCGAGGCTCATGCTGCGCGCTCCTTTTTCAGCCAGTCTCTTACCGACAATTGCTCATCTTCGGACATGAAAAGATAGTGTTTGGAGCGGCGGGTCAGCATATCCTCAGCGGTTTCTGCCCACTCGTTCCGCATCATCCACTGGGCTTCACGCGCATAAAACAGTCCGCCGAAATGCTGTCCGAGGTCTGCAGGTTTTCGAGCTCCTTCCAGCAGCGCGTCGGCCTCGCTGCCATAAGCGCGGGCATAATATTGCGCCAGGTTCTCAGGCAACCACGGATACCTTTCCCGGAAGCCTGCAAACCAGCCCTCAAAAGAATTGCGCTGCAAGTCTCCGCCGGGAAGGGCAACCTTCTTCGTCCAGGGATCCTTCATGTCCGGAAAGAAGGGTTTCAGTTTGTCGAGTGCTGCTTCGGACAGTTTTCGGTAGGTCGTCAGCTTGCCGCCGAATGCCGACAGCATTGGCGCCTTGCCATCACGGGTGTCGAGCTCAAACGCATAATCTCGCGTAACGGCCGAAGCGCCCTTGGAACTGTCATCGTCAAACAAGGGCCGCACACCGGAATAGCTTGAGACGACATCGCTCACCTTGAGGTCAACCTTGAAGTAGCTGTTGAGGATATTCAAAAGATAGCCGGTTTCAGTCGCATCGATTTCGACATTCTCGGGACGATCGGAAAACGGAATGTCCGTCGTGCCGATCAGTGCCAGATCGTCGAAATAGGGATTGACGAAGATCAGCCGCTTGTCCGGAGCTTGCAGCACATAGCCGTGATCGCCGGACCACCAGCGCTTCAAAATGATGTGGGATCCTTTGACAAGCCGTATGCTCTTGGCCGAATTCACGCCGCCGACATTGCCGATCACCTGCTCGACCCAGGGGCCGGCGGCATTGAAAATCGCTCGTGCCGACACCTCTTGCGACCCGGTTGCGCTGCGCAAGGTAACGCGCCAGAGCCCGTTTTCACGCCGTGCCGAGGTGACTGTGGTTCTTGTCCGGATTTCGGCGCCGCGTTTCGCTGCATCGACTGCGTTGAGAATGACCAGCCTGGAATCGTCGACCCACACATCGTAATAGGCAAAAGCGTGCTTGTAGGCATCCCTCACCATGTCTCCTTCCGGAGCCCTGTCCAGGCGGACCGAGGTGGTTCCGGGGATCCTCTCACGCCCACCCAGGTGATCGTAGAGAAACAGTCCCAACCGGATCAGCCAACGCGGCCGCTGTTGCGGTGAATGCGGCAGAACGAGACGGAGCGGCCAGGCGAGGTGCGGGGCCGCGTTCAAGATGACTTCGCGTTCGATCAGTGCCTCGCGCACCAATCTGAATTCGTAATATTCGAGATAACGCAGTCCACCGTGGATGTATTTCCCGGACCGCGATGAAGTGCCCTGAGCCAGATCGTCTTTTTCGGCGAGCAGGACTTTCAGCCCCCGCCCTGCAGCATCCCGCGCGGTACCCGCGCCGTTGATACCACCGCCTATTATCAGAAGATCGTAGGGCGTTTCCATCGATCAGGCTTTCCTGGAAGGTTTCTTCGATTTCGCCTTCGTCTTCGGGCTGCGTTTGCGTACCTTCTTATGATCGTCCTGAACGCCATAAGAACCAAAAGCGCGTGCGGTTTCCGCGATCTGGTCATCGGAAAGAAGGACCGGTCCACCGATCAGAAGGGTGTTGTAATACTGCCGGGCGATCGTCTCCAGTTCGACGGCGAGCCACATGGCTTTTTCGATATTGTCGCCAACGACAATCGAACCATGATTGGCGAGCAAACATGCGCACCGGTCCTCCAGGGCTTCCAGCGCGAAATTTGAAAGCTCTTCCGTGCCGAATGTCGCATAGGGTGCACAGCGGACATCGGTGCCGCCGAAAGCCGCCATCATGTAGTGAACCGGAGGGATCGGCTTCCGGGCAATGGCAAGAGCCGTGCAGTAGGTCGGATGCGCGTGCACGACGGCACCGGCGTCTGACCGGTTTTTCAAAATATCAAAGTGAAACCGCCATTCGGTGGATGGCTTGAGCGGGCCGTCCCAGCTGCCATATTCGGCGTCGAACGGCATGGAGGCGATCATCTCGGGCGTCAGTGCATCGTAAGGTGTCGCTGAAGGTGTGATCAGCATCCTGTCTTCGAAGCGCGCGGAGATGTTGCCGGACGTGCCTTGATTGAGACCCGACGCATTCATGAATCTGCATTTGTCGATGATCGCCTGTCGCAGGTCTCTTTCAGCTTTTTTCATGTGTGTCCTCAGCAGGGGTTTAAAGGCGGTTCGCCGGCGAGCCAGCGTCTGACTTCTTCGGCAGCTTTTGTCGCCGCAATGCGGACTGTCTTGACGGACGCTCCGGCAATGTGCGGCGTTAGCGTGACATTTGGCAGTTGGAGCAGCGGCCAATCCGGAGGTGTTGGTTCGATCGAAAACGTTTCGAGCATGGCGCCGCGCAGATGACCCTCTACGAGGACGTCATAGAGCGCGTCGTAATCCATTAACGGCCCCCGGGCGGTGTTAACGAGAACCGCACCCTTCTTCATCGACCTCAGGGTTTCGGCATTCATCATGTTGCGGGTTTCATCTGTCACCCTCGGATGAAGGCTGACAACATCGGAGCGCTCCAGCAGTTCGCCAAGATCCACCTTTTCTACCCCGTCCACAGCATCGGCGGGCTCAAGTTGGACATACGGGTCGCAAACCAGCACCTTGGTTCCAAAGGCACGCAACAGCTTGACGACCCTCGTGCCGACCTTTCCATAACCGATGACGCCGACCGTCATGTCGGAGAGTTCGTCGCCGGCAATCTCAGCCCGGTAAAGGTCACCGCGATAGATGCCCTTTCGCAACGCATCATGGCCAGCGGTGATATTGCGTGTTTCCGTGATGATGGCCCCAATGGTGAATTCGGCGACGGCAGATGCGTTTCGGCCCGGCGTATTCACGACGGTGACACCGTGATCGCGCGCCGCAGCCATATCGATATTGACGGGTCCGCCGCGCGACACCGCAACAAGTTTCAGATTGGGCAAGGCTTCAAAAATCCGGCGTGACAACGGCGCCAGATGCGTCACGAGAACCGGTGCATCGGAGACGTGCCCGATCACTTCCCCCGCCGTTCCCATGTATTCCTTGAGCCCGTCCATGCCTTCTACCGCATATCCGTGTTCCATGGGCTCGTCAGGCCAGGGCTGCTCCAGCAGATTGCAGGAAATGGTGTTGCCGCAGGCTTCGACAAGTGCGTCCTCGAACATGCTCGGCAGCATGAAACGGTCACCGATGATTGCGACCCTTGTCGTCATCGCAGCACCCTCCGCATCGTCGACTGCGCGTCCCAGACCGGCTGCATTGCTTCGCGCGTTGCAAGGTAGGAGGCAAAAAGCGTGTCGTAGGTATCGACAAGTTGGCTGTCGGGCAACTGCGGGTCTTGCAGCACCGGGTGCACCCAGCGCCGCGTCGCATCTGCCGCGTCGACAAAGTATCCTTGTGCAATGCCTGCAATGATCACGGCCCCGGCGGCCCCCGCTTCAGGCTGCGCGACAGTGCGAACGGGTCGGTTGAGCGCTGCAGCAAGCAGTTGAACGAGCGTGTCGGAACGGGCGGCGCCGCCGCTTAGCCGGATCTCGAGGGGGATCTCACCGAGTGCCGTATAGCAATCACGCGCTGCCAGGACGAGCCCGTCATAGACCGCGCGCACCAGGTCAAACCAGCCGCAACCCTGATCCAGTCCGGTCAAGCTCGCGCGTGCCGCCGGATTTGCAAATGGTCCGCGCTCGCCGGCTGAGGAAATATAGGGGTGGAAGAGCGCCGCCCCGGGCTGTGCTGCAAGTACCTTTTCATCCAGTCCGGCAAGGAGGTCGGTTCGGTTTCGGGCAACCCCTTCGCTCGCCAGCAACTCTGTTGCAACATCCAAAATCCAATCGATGTTGAGCGTTGCCGCCATATTGGTCTGCATCTGCCCATAGGCTTTGCCAGGCAAGGCCATGGTGTAACCGGAGCGGTCTTCATTCAGCGAAACTGCGTCAGCATCGGGTGCAAAGCGCATATGCATGCCCGTCGATCCCAGAACCGAAAACCCGGGCATGGCGTCGGCGTCGTGCAGCCCGGCGCCAAGGGCGGTGCAGATCACGTCCACGTATCCAAGGGAAACGGGCAGACCCTCGGGCAGACCTGTCGCCGCCGCAGCCGCACGGGTCAGACCGTGGGCGTCAACAGATCCGTCCAGAATAGGCGGCAGGAGGTGGCGCAGATGCGACAGTCCAAGGGCGTCCAGAACGTCATCTGAGTATTCGCGCGACCTGAAGTCCCCGAAGGTAAAGACGCCTTCCGTGGGATCACTGGCCCTGACGCCGGTCAGACCCAGATAGAGCCAATCCTTGCAATGCAGAGCGGTTGCAGCCTGCTCCAGCAGGTCGGGCGTATTGCGCGTCATCCAGAGAAGCTGGGAGCGCATCTGGCAGACGTTCACGCCGGCGCCCGTGTTCCGGTAGATCGTGTCAATTCCGTGCGACGCCGTGATATCCGCGACTTCTTGCGCCGATCGCGCATCGAGCCACAACCATCCGTCGTGGATTGGTTCTCCGTCCGCATCGATGAGCCAGGTGCCGTCACCTTGCCCTGTAATTCCGAGCGCCAGAACGCGGTCAGCGCCGACAGCTTCAGTGACCTCCCGGAGCACGTCCACAGTGTCAGTCCAGGTCCGTTTCATGTTCTGGACGACACCGCCGTCCGGACGCGTCTCGTAACTGTTTCTACGGCTTGCCGCTTCGAGTTGCCGGCCGTTCAGATCGAAGGCCACTGCCTTGATCACGGAGGTACCGGCATCGACACCAATCAGCACATCACCGCTCATTGAGTTGCCCCCCGTGGCTGATGGCGCGGCCACCTGAGCTTTCAAAGATGTGCAGATCCTGAGCGGCAATCGTGATGCCGATGATTTCTCCCTCGGTGAGGGCAAGACGCTGATGTTCGACTGAAACGATCGATCCGCCGGCAAATTCCGCTGCAATGTGTGTCTGGTCACCGAGCCATTGATTGACGAAGACCTTTGCCGGCTTGCCGTTGCTGTCCAGATTGACGGCATCCGGCCGAATGCCGATCGTGACCTCTGTATCCCGATCCAAGCGCTCTACGACCGCATCGGAGAACGACGCCCTGTCGAAGTCCAGCGCGACATCGTCTTCAAGCAAGAAGTGGACTCGGTCGTCTTGCAATCTCGTCTGCGCCGGGAAGACGTTCATGGGTGGTTCTCCGATGAACGTTCCGGTGAAGAGGTTTGCTGGCCGGTTCTTGAGCGCTCTTGGCGTATCAAATTGCTGCAGTTCGCCGTCTTCCATCACGGCGATGCGGTCGGCAAGAGCATTTGCTTCCGTTTGATCGTGCGTCACAAGGATCGCGGTCAGGCCTCGTTCCTGAATGAAATGCTTGACGCGCCCGCGCAACAGTGCGCGCAGTTGGGGCTCCAGCTGACCCATCGGCTCGTCGAGCAGATGCAGGTCCGCGTCTCTGATGAGGGCGCGCGCCAGGGAAACACGCTGCTGTTGACCGCCGGACACGGAGGACGGATACCGGTCCAGGATGTCTTCGATTTCAACGAGATGGGCAACTTCGCGGACACGTTTGTCAACGTCTGAAGAAGCCAGCCGGCTTCCCTTCAATGCGAACGCGATGTTTTCGTAGATTGTCAGAGGCGGGTAGAGGGAATAGCCCTCAAAGGCCATGGCAACGCCGCGTTTTGCCGGGGGCAGCGTGTCAATCTGTTTGCCGTCGAGTGAAATCGATCCACCGGTGACCGATTCAAATCCGGCAATCATTCGCAGGGTCGATGTCTTGCCACAGCCGGAGGATCCAAGCAGGGCAATGATCTCGCCCTTGTCGATGCTCAGGTCCAGGTCCTTCACCGCATGGACCACCTTCCCATAAATCTTGTTGACGCCTGCAAGGGTCAGATAGCTCATGCCGCTTGCTCCTTCTCGTCCGAAGCAGGAACGATGCGCTCGCCATTTTTACGGTCAAACAGAACGGCGCTCGTGCCTTCAACGGCAATGCACGCGGTGCCTGTCGACGGAGCGTCGGTTCCGGCCGGGCGCGATACGATGATCTCCCGCCCGCGCTTGGTCTGGGTGAGCGTGACAATTTTTTCGTTGAACGGCGTTTCCGCTTCAATCTCGACCGGAATGCCTTCATTTGCGAACCTGAGCGACTCCGGCCTCAGGCCGATGATCGCCTCACGTCCAACGGCTGCGTCATATCCGGAATTCAGGTGCACCTTCTGATCTGACAACATGACGAAAATGCCGCTCTCGTCTCGTTCAGGTACCACGTCCAGAAGGTTGATCACCGGGTCGCCGAACAAGCTGGCAATGGCGGTATTCGCGGGGCGCAGGTAGACATCTTCCGGCGAGCCAATCTGGGTGATGTGGCCTCCGTCCAGCACCGCAATCGTGTCCCCAAGGGCCATGGCTTCCTTGTAGTCCTGGGTCACGTAAATGACCGTCGCGCCACGTCCCGACAAGAGCCGTGGCAATTCAAGCCGCATTTCAAAGCGCAGTTTGGCGTCGACATTCCGCAAGGGGTCGTCAAGCAGCAGAATATCGGGTTCGGCAATCAGAGCGCGCGCCAGCGCCGTGCGTTGTTTCTGACCGTTGGACAGTTCCTTGGGCGCGTGTCCCAGGACATGGTCGATCTTCAGCAACTCGGTCACGCGGCGCACGGCGGTGCTGATCTGGTCCCGGGTTGATTTGCGGGCCTTCAGCGGACTTGCGATGTTTTCCTCTGCAGACATGTGCGGAAACAGCGCGAAGTTCTGAAACGCCATGCCGAGGTTTCGTTCCTCCGGCGGCAGGCCGGAGACATCCATTCCGTTCAGAATGATTTGCCCAGCTTCCGGTTCGACAGCGCCTGCGATACACCGCAGCAAGACCGTTTTGCCCGCGCCCGACGGTCCGAACAGGGCAAGGGTTTTGCCCTCGGGCACCTCGAGCGAGATGTCGTCGAGAACCGCTTCGGATTTGTAGGTCTTTGTCAGCGATTTGATCTGAATACCGCTCATCAATTCAACCTTTCACTGCCCCGAGGGACAATCCCTCAACGAGGTAGCGTTGTGCATAGAGTGCAAGAGCGAGTGTCGGCGTTATGGACAAGACGACAGCTGCCGCGATCTGTCCATATTGAATTCCACTTGCGGTCACGAAAGCCAGGGCCCCGACAGTCACCGGCTGTTTGTCGGCGCTTGCCAGCACGAGTGCAAAGATGAAGTTGTTCCAGGCGAAAATGAAGGCGAGCAGCGCGGCCGCCGCGATCCCCGGACCGGCGAGAGGGAGCGCTATCTTGCGGAATGTTGCGAACCATGAATGTCCTGCGATGCGGTAAGCATGTTCGATGTCTTGCGGGATGTCTTCGAAATAACCGCGCACGATCCAAAGGATCAGCGGAAGACAGATCAGCTGGTAAACCCAGATCAGCCCGAGATAGGTGTCCGCCAGACCGATCTGCTGGAAATACATGGTCAAGGGCAGCAGCACCAGCAGCGGCGGGGCAAAACGAAAACTCAGCAGCGTGAATGCAATATCTTCCGATCCGCGAAACTTGTGACGGGCGAAGGCATAGGCCGCCGGCACACCGAGGATGAGCGCGACGGTAACGGATCCCACGGACAGGATGATTGAGTTCATCAGGTTGTTCATGAACTCGATGCCCATCGAAGCGACGTTGCTGTCCAACCGGCCGGCAATGATCGCCGCATAGTTTGAAAAGGTCGGTTCAAACACCATCGACGGGGGAGAGCGCAGGATCGTTTCGTTGGTCTGCAGGCTCATGAGCACGATCCAGAAGATCGGGAACATGAAGAAGATCACGATTGCCGACAGGGCAACGCCCCGCAAAACCCGTTCGAGTGGAGAGTAGTGGTGCACGGTCAAGCCTCCCCTCTGGCGCGTTCGCGCAAACGGAGCCAGTTCTTGATGAAGAGATTGGACAGGAAGAATGTGATCGCCCACAGGATCAGCAGCAATGCGGCGGAACGGCCGACATTGGTGGACTGGAAGAAGTTCAGGTAAGCCTCGACCTGGAACACCATCAACCGGTCACCGGGGCCGCCCTGGGTCATCGCGTAAATGATGTCGAACTGCTGTATGGAGTCGAGCAGTCGGAACAGCGAGGCCGTCAGGATATACGGCAAGAGCATTGGCAAAGTGATGCGCCAGAATTGCTGCAGCCGTGGAACACCGTCAAGCGCCGCCGCCTCGAAGGGCTGCGTCGGCAGGGATCTCAACCCGGCGAGAAGCAGGATCATGATGAATGGCGTATAGACCCAGATATCGACGAGCACGACGGTCAGAAGGGCCGTCGAGGGATCTGATCCCCATCGCATGTTTTCAAATCCGAGCACCTGGGCGAAATAGCTCAGAATGCCGAAATTCGGGTTCGTCATCAGCTTGAACATCAAGGCGGCGAGGGCAGGTGCCGTCATCAGCGGCAGAAGCAGCATGATGGAAATGAAGTTGTTGAACCGCGTGCGCTTTTGAAGAAGCAGGGCGATCCCAAGGCCAAGCAGGAGCTCCAGGCCAACCGTAAGTGCCGCGTAGACAAGACTGACCTGGAGCGTGTTCCAGAAGGAGGGATCCGTCAGGAAATTGAGGTAGTTCTCTCCCCAATTCATGCCCCTGTTCCAGGGCTGTGACAAACGGTACCGCTGCAGCGAGAACCAGACCGCCGTGAAGAACGGTATCAGGATACCGATGCACACCAGAAGGGCTGGCAGGCTCAGAAGATAGGGAAAAAGCTTGCTCGGGATCCGGAAGCGCGCAGGCGCGACACGGACCGCGGTATCGTTGGCCATGACGAAAACCTAGAGAGGTAAAGGGAGGCGGGCCCCGTTGAGCCCGCCCAGAGTTTGAAGTTAGCCTAATCCGGCTTCCTTCAGCTGCCTGTCCACGCTGGTTGCAAGCTGATCAAGTCCCTCGTCGACGGGAACTTCGTTGGCAACCATCTTCTGAAGCGTTGCCGCCCATTCGGTCGTCAGGTCAAAGAACAGCGGCTGTGCCGTGAACTTGATTGACGCGCCTGGTGCCGAGACATCATGCATCTCGACATATCCGGGATAGGAGTTCGCCAGGCGATCCCGGAACCCGGCATCTTCCCATACGGACGAGCGTACCGGGTTGACGAAGTCCATCTTGGTTGCGCCGAAGAGGCCGTGTTCAGGGCCGGACGCCCACTGCATGAAGTACCAGGTTGCGTCGAGGTCTTTTGAGAACTTCGACATGGCGAGCGACCAGATCCAGATGTTCGGCGTGGGTGCGCCGTTTCCGGAAGCAGCAAACGGTGCATAGGCGAGCTGCCCGGCCATTGCGTTGTCGCCGCCGTTCATGAAGTAGCCGAGAATGTCGGCGTCGTAGATCATGGCGGACTTGCCTGCACCCAGATCGGTGCCGACCTGGTACCAGGTGTGGGTCGACCAATCCGCGGCACCCGATTCCTGGATCATCTTCACCCATTTGGCATGGAAGTCCTTGGACCCGGCCGTGTTCATGGCTGCTGACAACTTGCCGTCGTCGCTGACATTGAGATCGTGTTCGCCAAGGTTTGCGTACGCCGACAGGAAGCCCGGGTGAATGGTTGCCCAGCTTCTAGAGCCACGGACACCTATCCCGTAAACCCCGTCATTGCCGGCTTGCAGTTTCGCGGCCGTCTCAATCAGCTCGTCGAGATTGGTCGGCAGCGATGCCTGTGCTTTTTCAAGCATAGATGCGTTGAAGGCCAGGTTGTTCTGCTCGTAGCCCCACGGGATACACCATTGCTTTGCGTCCGCAGACCCGAGTTCCCCGCCCGGTTTGCCGTTCCAGGCGCATGACTTGCGCACGCCTTCGAGCATGTCGGACCAATTGTAGTTCGGGTTTGTCTTGGACGTGTCGTTGATCCATTCATTGTGGTCCACGATCCAGCCTGCCGGGCCGTAGGTCCAGGTCATGTAGGCGCCGGTCATGAAGGCATCGTATTCGCTGGACCCGGAGGACAGTGCGGCAGTTACCTTGTCGAAATAGACGTCTTCCGGAAAGATGTCGTAGGAGACCTCCATGCCCGTCAATTGCTTGAAATTGTCGAGATTGGCGATCATTGCGTCCGTATAGGGATGCTTGTTCAAAAGCAGCTTGATCGACTTGCCGTTGTGCTTTTTCCAGTCGAAGTCCGCGGCAAGCGCCTGCGTTGCAGCCGCGTTGACGAGAACGCTGGCGCTGGCGGCAGTCACACCGAGCGCCGACAGAGACCGGAGCAGGCTGCGGCGGCTCATCTGGCCTCTCATGTAAGCATTTACGAGGTCTTTCTCTTTTTCATACATAGACTTTCCTCCCAGATCGCCCGCGGTTTAGGCAGCGCCGGCGACGCGACCGTCGCTCAGACCTTCGACAAGACTGCGGGCAGCTGCCTCGTCGATAATCAAACCTGTTAAAAGCCCGCTGGAAAGCGCGGCTTTGATGGCCTCAACCTTGCCGAGACCTCCTGCAATCGCGACCACCTCACGGCCACGCAAATCGTTCAGGGGCAGGGCCATGGCCCGTCCGTCCAGCGACGTGGAAATCTGGTTGCCATCCACATCCAGAAACTGGCCGAGTATCTCGGCCGCAGCGCCCCGTTGTGTCAGTTCTTCGGTGATGTTCGCCTGACCGACAGCCAGAGACCCGGTCGACGTCTTCAGGTCGCCAATCCCGACAACTGCCAATTCGCAATCCTGCATGCGCGCAAAGGCATCACGCAGCATCGATTGGGAGGCCAGAACAGCCTTGTCTTCCGGTGAGTTTGCGAACAGGGGGGCCGGCATCAGATAAGATTCCGCACCGGTCATCTGTGCCAGCCGGTGGATCACATCATAGGGATTGGCTGCAAGCGACCGGGTCAAACCGCCAAGCAGTGACACGAATATCGTGCCGTTGACCGACCGTCTCTGCATGGCTTCCACCGACGCGGCAATCGTTCTGCCGTGGCTGACACCAATTGTCCTATAGGCGCCTTTTTCCAAAAGATGCCCGAGCCAGTGACCGCCGAGAGCCCCCAGGGCACGAAGCGGGATCGGGTCGGGTTCGCCCAGATCCATCGCCACCCGGCACATGGTCAGGCCGAATGTCTCGATCAGCGTGTTTTCCAGTTCCACGCATGGCGCAGCTGTCGCATCAACCGAAATATGAACAAAGCCGAGGCCCTGCGCCTTGACGATGAGCCTGTGGGCACGCGTGCCCGAGACACCCAGTCGTATGGCGACTTCCGACTGCGTCAAACCACCCACGAAGTGCAGCCAGGCGGCGCGGGCCGCCATCTCGGTTTCTTCCTGAAGTTTTGACGTGGATGCACCTTTCGCCAACAGCTTCCCCTCGGTTCACGACAAAAATGCAATTTATTCCATTTCTGAAATTATTTTCAGAATCGCATTGATCGTCAATCAAAAAACGTTGTGCGCTGCAAAGAGCAACGCCCTTGGAACTGTTCTTTTTCAAGCTGAAGGAGAGCGGTTTCGCTGCATTATTTTCAGGGCGCAACCGAAGATAAGTCCGTTGCTTGAATGACTTGCCATGCCGGGAGTGATCCCGGAAAGATCGCAGGAAGAGGGTTGCCCTTAGCACAGGAAAAACGCGGCGAAGGGAAATGTTGCGCGACGGATCGGCAACGTCACGGAGGCGGAAACCAGAAAACTGAAGCCTTCGCCTTCACGGTTTCAAAGGGTCTGGTCGGCTGTTTTTCGTGTCCGGCCATACACTGAATTCCGGAGTGGCGGAGCTCAAAGGCGCCTCGGAAGAGGAGGGGCCGTGGACCATCAATGCAGTTTTGAAGACCACTTGAGGGAGAGATGGTCGTCGGCGAGACTTATTGGTCTGGTGCTCGTCAATGACAGGCTGAAAGAGCGCTAGCTGTGATCATGTGCTTCTTCCGCCAGTCTCTTCAGGGTCACCCGGTCGACCTTGCCAGTTGGGTTTAAGGGAATCTCGTCAAGAAAGCGGATTTCTTCCGGTGCCTTGTAGCCGATCTGTTCTTGCGCGAATGCAATCAGTTCAATGTCGCTGGGAGACGTGCCGTCTTTTGCCACGACATAAGCACGCACGTTTTCACCATGCACCAGATCGTGCACGCCGATTACGCCCGCATACGCAACACTTGGATGCAGAAGCAAAGCGTCTTCGACCTCCTGCGGGAATATGTTCAGGCTGTTGTGGATGATGATCTGCTTTTTGCGGCCACGAAAGTACAGGTAACCGTCTTCGTCAGCATGCATGATATCGCCGCTGTCGAACCATTCGCCGTCGAAGACTTTTTCCGTCGCAGCAGGGTCGTTCCAATATCCCAGCATCCGGCTTTTCGTCCGCATCCAGACGACACCCGGTTCGCCGGGAGAGACTTCCTTGCCGTTTTCGTCCCGGATTGAGATGTCGAACCCCGCCACCGGCCGGCCTGCCGAGCCCGGAATGATGCGCGCGGATGGCGGGTTCAGAGTTGCCAACCCCATCTCCGAACATCCATAGCCTTCGTCGATGGGTATTCCGGTCAGATCCAGAAATTCAGTCTCAAGTTCTATCGGAACCTTGTCGCTTCCCGACCGCACCAGTCTGAGCGATGCAAAATCCTCACGTGTCGCATGACCATCGCGCAGGAGATTAAAGAGCGCGCAGGGCAACATGCACAGGACCGTCGGTTTTTCCACGCGCATCAGCGGAACGATTTCTTCAGCGCCATAAGCGCGTGCGACGATCGCCTGACCACCCAGCGACAGAACGGAGAAAGAGAACAGGATGCCGCCGATATGCGAGAGCGACGAGCCGGGCAGAACCCGGTCCTCACCGGTCATTTCGAAACCTGCGGCACAGCTTGCGAACATGTATGAAATCGACTCGCGGCTATGCGTCACCCCTTTGGCCGGCCCAGTGCTGCCGGAGGTGAACAGCATGAAGACCGGCGTGTCGGTGGGCAGGTTTGCCGGTGCGGCTGCTTTACCTTTTTGTTCGATCCATTCTTCAAAGGTTGGATAGGGTCCGGTACCCCGCCATTCGAAACTCAGCAATCCTGCCATCTCACGAGATTGCGTTGCCTGGAGAATGTCTGCTTCGCGCTCTGCGTGGAACAGCATGAACCTTGCTCCGCTCGCATCAAGCGCGCGTTCGATTTCAATCGGAGTGTTCCTGTAATTCAGCGGAACAGCGATCAGACCCGCTTTGAAACATGCAATGTAGTGAACCAGGAGAGCGCCCCGGTTTGGCATGAGGGAGGCGATGCGGTCGCCCGTCTTCAAGCCGTGGTCGAGATATTGCGCACACAGGTTGTCGCTGGCTTCATCCAGCTCACGAAAGGTCCATGTCTGCTGCAGCGACACGACCGCATTTTCATCGGGTTTGCGGGTCAGACCGGCATGCAGCAACTTGTCCAAGGAAACAACGTCATTGAGCGGTTTACCGGAAATAGGCATTGCGATTCAGTACTCTCTGTCCCTTGATGACGCGAAGGAAAGCCAGCTGCGGCCCGTTCGACACCAATCAGCTTGTTTCCGCTTCATTCATTAGTCCGTACCCTAGGCGTCTTGGACCACGGCCGGTTCTATTGCGTGTGCTGCAAGGCTTTGACCTGCCTCCTGCATCGTCAGATAGGTTTGGTCAGCCCCCGCATCGGTAATTTGCTGAACATGATCAGCATGCAGCGCATGGCTGACAATTGTTCCGGAAAAACCGCTTGCGCGCAGCATACGGGCCGCGATCAGCTTGGCTTCAAGATCATCCATGGCCAGGACCGCAGCCGAAATGTCCTTCAAATCCACGCCGCGCCAGAAATTGCTGTCTTCTGCATCGGCAAAGATTACGTTTCGCCCAGCCTCTGCATGCCCCTGGACCTTGTAGACATCTGCGTCCAGACCAATCGGTCGGTGGCCCCTTTCAACCAATGCGGCATAGGCGGCGGTTCCGGTCCGACCCATCCCGAACACCATGACATCGGCGTCGCCGAGTTCCTTGGGCTGTTCGTCCGGATGGCGTGCCGACAGTTCAAACCGCTGCAGCTGAGGTTCGAAACGTTCGAAGATCGGATGGGCGAAGCGGTTCAGTGGTGCGGCGATTAAAAACGAGACCGAAACCGCAATGGCCAACGGCACAAGATAGTCTTGCGCAGCGGGAATGCCCGCCGCCACGATCAAGCCGAATTCGCTATATGCCGTCAACGACAGCGCTGTCACGAAAGAGGTCCGTGCCCTGAGTTTGAACGCAATCAACACGAAGAAGAACAGAGCGCCCTTGAGCGGCAGGAGAAGGCCAAGCACAAGCGCGAAAGTGACCGAGTTCCAGTCAGGCAAACCGGACATACCAATGGAAAGAAAGAAGCCGATCAGAAAGACTTCCTTGAGCGCCCAAAGCGAGTTCGACAGCTCTCCGGCGCGCGGATGGCCTGACAGCAGGAGTCCCATGACCAGGGCACCGATCTCGCCTTTCAGGCCGATGATCTCGAAACCGACCCCGCCAATGACGAGACTGAGCATCATGCCGGTCAGCAAAAGAACCTCGTCATGTCCTGCCAGGTCCAGCAACCGGAACAGAAGCGGCCTCAAGAGAGGGGTAGCGAAGATCAGAAGTGCCCAGGGGCCCGGCAGTTTGCCTGCGAAGATTGCCAGGACCACGAGCGCGATAATGTCCTGAACAATCAGGATGCCAATGGCTGTCCTACCGTGAAACGTCCCCAACTCGCGCTTCGCTTCGAGGATCTTTGCAGACAGCACCGTTGACGAGAAGGCAAGGGCGATACCGATGAGCAGTGCGCCCATCCATTCGGACGTGAAGAGCAGCCAGACAATTGGTGTGAACAAGGCAATCGAAATGGCAAAATGAATCAGCGCACCGCCAATCACCTGAGGTTCGGTGATTTGACGCACTTTCAGTTTCAATCCGATTGTGAAGAGCAGCATCAGAACACCGAGTTCTGCGACATACTCGAGGATTGGACCTGTTTCGACAGGCATGCCGAAACCTGGGCCGACAAAGTTGATGAAGAAGCCGGCGGCCAGGAAACCGACCAGTGGTGGGAGACCAACTTGCCGCACAAGAAGCCCGAAGACGAAGGCCGTTCCGATAGCGAAAACTTCAAAGTGCATTATCGTCTCACTTGCTGTTTCGTTGCCTTACGGAATGCAAGCCACTTGGAATAATGTCCGGATAAGTTTTTTTCTTGCTGGTCATCTTGCCAGAAGCGTGCGCGGCCCGACAGAAATCAGCTATCGCGATTAACAGCTTTTACGGCAGATTTGGCGCTTTCGGCCAAGAACCGGCAGTTTGAGAACCTGCAGCTGCTCATTCGCCCCCTCGCGATCGCCGAAAAGGTGTTTGACCGGGACAGGGCGGTGTTCTGACTCGAGCGAATCTCAAGCTACATCATCAGGAAACTGCATGGGGCAATTGAAACTCTGCTTTAGATGGGGGGACGCGCTTCGTGCCACTTGGTTCGACGCTGAAACAGGTGTGCCAGGTCGAGCAAGGCGGTTTCCATGTAGTGGCGGCTGACAATCTGCAAGCCAATCGGAAGACCGTCCCGGGTCTGCCCGCAAGGTAAACTGATCGCCGGGTTCCCAGACAGATTGAAGCCACATGTAAATGGAATGAGCGTGCCCAATTCTTTTGACGGATCGAAATCCGCCAACGACATGGCTGCACGCGGTGTGGTCGGTGTAAGCAGAAAGTGTGTGTTGGCCGCATGAAAGGCAGCGGATACTTCGCTCCGCAATTGAGAGCGTATGCGGATAGCTTCCGAGAGCTGATCCGCAGAGATTGCCAGTCCGGTTTCAATCATGTCTGCAACGGCAGGCGAAAAGCTGTCTCTCCGTTCGGCGAGCGTTGTCGCGTTGGCGGGCGCCAGTTCTGCGGAAAAGAGCGTGACGATCGCATCAATAGCCTTCGTGAGTGTTGGCAGCTCGCATTCAATGATCTCAGATCCTTCTTGGCGGAAAACGTCGCAGGCCTGTGAAAATGCGGCTTCGATGTCCGGATCGAGTGGGTGAACGTCGGCCAGCGCCTTAAGAGTGGCAGGGCCGAGAACGGCGATCCGCTCGTGGTTTCGTGGACGTTCGTCTTGAAATGGACGAGCTTGCAGCGTGGCGGCGTCCCAGGGATCAGGAGGAGAAAGAACGGGAAGAATTTGCGCGATCTCTTCAGCCGATCTTGCAATGATTCCGACATGATCAATTGATGTTGCCGATGCCTGGCGCATAACGCCGTGCAAACTGATAAGTCCCCAGGTTGGTTTGAGGCCTGTCGTTCCGGTCATCGCTGCCGGAATACGCACAGACCCGGCAGCATCAGTACCCAGAGCGAAACGTGCGGATCCAACGGCGACCGAGACGCCGGCTCCCGCACTGGACCCTCCAGGATAGCAAGCGAGATTCCAAGGATTGCGTGTTGGCGGTTGATCGAACCCACACGTCAGCTCATGGGCAATCTGCGTTCCAACGAGTGTACCGCCGGCGGAACGAAGCCGCGCTACGACAGTGGCGTCAGATGTCGCAATGCGATCTTTGTAGGCTTGCGAGCCGCCTGACGTCGCAACGCCGGCTACGTCAAACACCTCTTTGACCGCGAAGGGCCAACCAAATATCGGAGAGCTTTCAGGATTGGCGTCGGCGGCGCTAGCGGCAGCTTGCGCCCCGCGTTCCAACAAGTGCTTGTACGCGTGGACCTTGTCTTCGGTACGAGCGACCGCGTCTAGGGCACCCGCAAGCTGTCTTGTGGCAGTCTCTGACATGGCTTTTTCCTAGGTTCATCGCCAGCAAGTGGAAAGATGGGCAATCCGGAATGGTTTCAGCGTCGTCCAAGGGTGCAGCCATGTCCATCATATTTTTGCGTTCGCCGAAGCCATGAGCTCGCTCTTCAATGATGTCGTCACAAGTGTCGGATCTCACCCCGCTTTGGGTCCGGTGTTCGCGCTCTTTGGCAGTCGCGTGTCACTGACTGTTGTGCTCCGGTCGATAACTTGCAAATTGCCGGGCTGAGAGCGCATTCCAGGTGTCTCGCATCTGCGGGTCCGGTATCACCGTTTCTCCTTCATCGCTCATTTCAGCGGCAGCGGTGTCGAGGGTTTCAAACCAGCCTGCTCCATGGGCGGCGCTCATGGCCGCCCCAAGTGAAGACGCTTCGAGGCTTTGCGAGATATGGACCGGCAAACCGGTGGCGTCGGCGAACATCCGGGTCCAAAGGGGACTGTTTCCGCCGCCGCCGACGGCGACAATCTTTTCGATTTTCAGGCCGTTTTCCTTCATTGCCGTTATGGTGCGCGCGCTTTCCAGCGTCATGGCCTCCAGGACTGCCCGGTAAAGGTGGCCAAGTCCGTGATTGGGCGACAAACCGTTAAAGCTGGCGCGGGCGCCCGTGTCCCAGTGAGGATCCATGCAGCCGGTCAGATAAGGGCAGACCGTGACGCCCTCTGATCCTACCGGGATCCGAGCGGCTTCAGCTTCCAGTTTTGAAAAGACGGAAGGATCGTCCCGTCCACCGGCGAATGTGTCGACAAACCAGTTGATCAGGAAGGCACCTGCGCGCTGGCATCCTTCCAGGAAATAACCGTTGCCAGTTGGTGATGTCATGGTGCGCCAGTTGAGGCTGATCATCGGGTCAGGTGCCCAGGCTCCGGTGATGAGAGCTGTTCCAAGATTGAGATAGACAACGCCCTCACGGGCGCCGTTTACGCCAAGTCCAGCACATTGCCCGTCGCCGCCGGCGGCAACGAGCGGCAATCCTTCCGGCAAACCGGTCTGGGCGGCAGCGTCTGCCGTCACCGTGCCCGTCTGTGTTCCGGGACGTGCGAGCGTTCCAAGCTGATCGGGCCGGATCCTCAAGTGATCAAGAAACTCCTGGGACCATGCCATCTGTTCGATATCGAGCAGGCCAAAGGGGTCCGCACTTGTCCAGCTGGAGGTCCAGTTGCCGGTGAGGCGCCCGGTCAAGAAACAATGGACATCGGTCACCTTTGCAGCCCGCTCCATCACATCCGGCTGGTTGCGGCGGAACCATGACAACCTGAAGATCACGGGCGTTATGTCGACGGGCTTTCCAGACACACTATGCAGCAAATCCCTGCCGATCTCTCCGCTCAAAAGCTCGACTTCCTCGCGCGCTCTTTCGTCGAGCCAGACGACGGCAGGCCGCACGCCATTTCCCTGTTCGTCCAGAAACGCGACCGTCTCGCGCTGATTGGAAATTGCAAGGGCGGCGACGCGGGACACATCTATTTCACCCGCCAGCTCTCGCAAGGCCGTGCGCGCAGCGCTCCACCAGTCTTCGACATCCTGTTCAACCCAGCCGGGTTGCGGTTGCGACAAGGGAATGGAGGCGCGCCCTTCAGCAACCGGCGTTCCATTTCTTGTCCAGGCGACGGCTTTGGTCGATTGCGTGGAACTGTCGAGCCCGATGACCAGATCCTTCGTCATATATCCTCCCTCAACAACGCTTCTGCAGTTGCCTTGTCCGTCACCAGATCGGTGACATATCCTCCGGTCAGGCAAGCGTGCAGCGCTTGCAGTTTTTCGCTGCCGCCGGCAACGCAAATTCGTTCCGGAACAGCTTTGAGATCCTGAAGCTCCATTCCAATCTGACGCCCGGAAAGCGGTCCTTGCAAGGCATCTCCCCGCGCATCGATGAAGCGGCCGATCACGATGCCGGCAGCGCCCGCCTTCATGTACTCCTCTACGGAGGGTTGGATGAGATTGTTGCCGTCCGCCCATCGCGTGTCGTCATTGAGTTCACCAACTCCGAAGACGACGGTTGAGCAGCTGTGAACGCGCTCGAAATGACGTCTCAGGGACGGCTCGCGAAGCAGCGCGGTGCGAAGGTCGGACGTGGTGACGACAGCGGGCGCATGGAAGTTATGGCACTTTGCGCCAAGGCGATTTGCAATGAACAGCGTGCACGCTTCTGGCGACGTAACATCGTCGCCAAGCGAGCTTCCCGAAACCTGAACCACGCGAAGGCTCTCCTGACTTCGTTCAGGCAGTGCGTTCGCGAGCTCCAGCATTGTACGGCCCCACGCGACGCCGAGCGTCATGTCCTTGCGCAGGCGTGACAGGAGTATCTGTGCACCTGCTATCCCGAGGCGCTTTCGCAGCAGTGTCGGATCGTTGTCTTCGTCGCCAATCTCAGGCGCGATAAATGTACCTTTCAGGTTGAAGCGCGCCGCAAGCCTTTTGCTCAGATCGGCCTGTTCCAGAAGGCCGGGCGCCAGACTGATGGTCACAAGACCCCGCTTGCGCGCATCTGCGAGATAGTTGGCGACAGACGCGCGCGAGACCCCCAACGCCTTGGCGACTTCCGCCTGCGTCCGGGCTTCGGCGTAGTAGAGCCAGGTTGCCCAAGCCGTCGTGTCCTCGACGAACTTAACGTTTCCCCCGCTTGAGCCTTCAGTTTGCTGGTCTGACATTGTCGTGCTTTCGCCTTTGCGATCCTGGGAGTCTGAAATTCGATTTGACAAATGTCAATAGATGCTGTCATTTGTCATTCGTGGTTTGAAAGGTTTGGTATGCCCTCAATAAGTCATCAGACTCCCTCTTTACCAGAGCGACCGGCAAACGGTTGGATGGAGCATATTGAGGACGTTTACCTGGGCCGATGGACAAACCCGGAGACTGGCGAGACCGGGCCACGGGCACCAGTCGACAAAATTCTTATTTCTGAATCAATTGACGGAGCAGAAGCGGAACTCGTGCGCTCCGTGGGCATCGGCGATTCAACCGCGATGGTCGCCGATGCCAACACTTGGGACGCTGCCGGTTCGCGAATTGCGAACAACCTGGCGAATGCCGGTGTCACGGTCAGCGAAATACTCCTCGACGGAAAGCCGCATGCGACCGTCAAGGCGGCGGATGAGTTGGCGTCCAGGCTTCAAAACTTTTCGTCCGTCATCGCGGTGGGCTCCGGAACGGTGAACGACCTGACCAAATACGTCACCGCGAAGGACGGCCGTCCTTACTGCGTGTTCGGAACGGCCGCCTCCATGGACGGCTACGCCTCGACAACAGCTTCCATGGGATTGCCGAGCGGGTTGAAAATCTCCTTGCCTGCCCATGCACCCAAGGGTGTTTTTCTGGATCTGAATGTGATTTCCGCCGCGCCGAGCAGGATGGCCGCCGCAGGGTTCGGGGACTGCCTGTGCAACAGCGTTGCAAGGATTGACTGGTGGATGTCGCACAAGCTTCTGGGAAGTCAATTTTGGATGGAGCCCTACCTGATCTGCGAGCCTGACGCAGGCATGCTTGAAACCCATGCGGCAGGCTTGAAGCAGGGGGACATGACGGCAGTCGGATATCTCGTCAGAGCACTGGTCTTGTCCGGACTGGGCGTGGCGTTCACCAAGGTGTCGAACCATGGCTCGATGGGGGAGCACCAGATATCCCATTATATCGACTGTTTCGCCGGCGATCGGCACTCGGGAACACTGCATGGCGAGCAGGTGGGTGTCGCGACCCTGACCATGGGCCGCATTCAGAACTGGTTCCTGGGGCAGGAGAGGCCTCCCGAGGTCCGGCCGACCCAAGTGGACGGCGAGGATATGGCGCGCCGGATGGGACCGGAAATCGCCGCGCAATGTGAGGAGGAGTACCGGAAGAAGGCTCTTGATGCGGACGGAGCAGCCCGGCTCAACGAACGCCTGCAGGAAATCTGGCCTCAGATACGTGCGGATTGCCAGAAGCTGGTCGATCCCGTCGATAACATGCTGGCAAAACTCCATGAGGTTGGCGGTGCGACGAGCGGGCGCGAGCTTGGCTTGCCGCCGGAATTCTACCGCGAGGCGGTTCGCCATGCGCATGAGATGCGCAACCGGTTTTCCTTTGCAGACCTTGCCTGCGACGCGGGCCTTCTTGACGAATTTGCGGGCAGGGAGGTTTGACACGATGAAGCCGTTGGCCTCCATGCCTCAGGAAATTGCTGCTTCCGTCCACACGGTCATGGCGGATATCGACGACACGCTGACAAGCGATGGACGTCTTCCTGCCAAGGCGTATTCGGCGCTGGAGAATTTGAAGGAAGCAGGCTTTCGGGTCGCGGCCATTACCGGCCGCCCGGCCGGATGGTGCGACATGATTGCCCGCTTCTGGCCGGTTGACGGTGTCGTGGGTGAAAACGGTGCTTTCTACTACGCCTATGACGGCATCGCGCGAAAAATGAAACGGGTTTTCGCGGCCACAGACGTTGTGCGTCAGACCAACAAGAGGCGCTACGAGGAACTTGCGGCACGGATCATGGATGAGGTTCCCGGAGCTGCTGTCTCGGCAGATCAGTCGTTCCGCGAGGCTGACCTTGCCATAGACTTTTGTGAGGATGTCCCACCGCTACGCAGTGAGGACGTGGACCGCATCAAGGCTATCTTCGAAGAAGAGGGTGCGGTTGCAAAAGTGTCTTCCATCCATGTGAACGGCTGGTACGGCAGCTATGACAAGCTGACCATGACGCGCAGGTTTGCAGCCGACGTTCTGAACCTGGATCTCGACGGTGAAAAGAACCGGATCGTCTTTTGCGGCGACAGCCCCAATGACGCGCCGATGTTCGGTTTCTTTCCGAATGCCTGCGGGGTCGCAAACGTTCTGGACTTCAAGGGAAGGATCGACGCGGAACCCGGCTGGATTGCGACCGAACGGGGCGGGGAAGGGTTCGCCGAGCTGGCGAACACTCTGATTGCAGCAAAAAATGTTTCAGGCAGGAGAATGAGCGCATGAAGAAGGCCGAACAGGCATTGCGCGAGGAGATCATCACCCGATGCCGGGAGATGAATTCAAGCGGCATCAACCAAGGAACCTCCGGGAACATCTCGGTCCGGTTTGAAGACAGGATGCTGATTTCCCCCTCGGCGACGCCCTATGACCAGATGACGCCCGAAATGATCGCGTCGGTTGGCCTTGAAGATACGAGCGGTCGCTACGAGGGGCCCTTGAAACCGTCAACGGAGTGGAGATTTCACCAGAAGCTGCTGCGCGGCCGTCCGGACGCAGGTGCGGTTGTCCATGCTCATCCGACCTACTGCACGACGCTCGCGATCGCGCGCAAGGAAATCCCTTCCTGTCACTACATGATTGCTGCGTTTGGCGGAAACAACGTGCGGTGCGCAGGCTATGCCACCTTCGGGTCGGAGGAACTGTCGAAGCTCGCGATCGATGCGATGACCGACAGAACCGCATGCCTTCTTGCCAACCACGGCATGATCGCCGTGGGGGAAAATCTTGCCAAGGCGATGTGGCGTGCCATCGAACTGGAGACCATCGCAAAGCAGTATTACCTTTCTCTCGCGATTGGCGGCCCGGTGCTTTTGAGCGATGCGGCCATTGACGATACGCATCGCGGGTTTGCCGGCTACGGACTTCAGGACGACAAAGGGCAAGACAAACCGAAACCCAAGCCTCGTGCCGCCAAGAAACCAGCTTCCAAGACGGCAGCCGCCAAAAAGCCAGCGGCCAAGGCGGCATCCGCCAAGAAGCCTGCGGGCAAGGCGGCAGCAGCCAAGCAGCCAGCGGCTAAGGCGGCAGCCGCCAAAAAGCCAGCGGCCAAAACAGCTGCAACCAGGAAACCTGCGGCCAAAGCGGCGGCGTCCAAAAAACCGCCCGCAGCGGAGAAGCCTGCTGCGAAGACGTCGGCCAAGAAACCCGCTGCCAAGGCGGCTGCAGCCAGGAAGCCAGCGGCCAAGACGGCCGCGGCCAAAAAGCCTGCAGCAGCCAAGAAACCACCGGCCAGAAAGACGTAGCGGCGCCATGTTCACGGGAGGATCAGCATGGCGTTCGTAAGAACCCGAGGATTGCAAGGCTATATAACGGGCGACAGCCCGGTGCCGTGGCTTGCGCCGCTGGTTGCCATGCTCGTGGTCTTCACGATCTATCCGCTGTTCTACAACATCTGGCTCTCGTTTCACGAATACGCTCCGTTCAAGCGGCAGCTGGTGTATGTGGGCACGGAGAACTGGAGCACCCTCGTTAATGATCCGAGGTTCTGGGAAGCGCTGTCCGTCACATTCACTTATTTTTTCGTCCTTCTGGCGATCCAGGTCGTGCTGGGGATGATCATTGCGTTGCTCCTGGATTCCGACGAACCGGGTTTTGGATTGCTGCGCGGGCTGCTTACGCTCACGCTCGTGATCCCGCCCGCCATCACCGGCATGATGTTCCTTCTCATGGAAGATCCTGAATTCGGCGTTCTGACCTACATCCTCGAAGCCATGGGAATTCTGAGCGGCCAGGATCCGATCCTTGCAACGAGTTCGACCGCGCTTGCAGGGGTGATGCTTGCCGACATCTGGCAATGGACGCCCTTCATGGTTCTGATTTTCCTTGCTGGGCTGAGGTCGCTTCCCCAGGAGCCCTATGAGGCCGCCATGCTCGACGGGGCGTCTGCGTTCCAGACATTCCGCCGCATAACGTTGCCCATGATGTCCAAGGTCATCGCGGTTGCCGTCCTTATCCGTGGCATCGATCTGTTCCGGGCGTTTGACTACATGTTCGTGATGACATCCGGCGGCCCGGGCACGTCGACCTATACGCTTTCCCTCTACGCCTGGCAGCAGACGTTCAGCTTCATCAAGTGGGGATACGGGGCAACTCTGAGCCTTGTCAGTCTTGTGCTGATCCTGGTGATTGCCAACCTCTTTATCTGGATTGCGAAGGTGCGCTGGTGATTGTCGAGAGCAAATATCGGCGCTATTCGCGCATGGCGGCTGCGTGGTTGATCACCGCGCTGTTCGTGTTCCCGCTCTATTACTGGGGCACCACGGCCTTCAAGGACGCCAAGGAGATCTTTTCCGTTCCGCCGACGGTCTGGTCTTTCTCACCGACCCTCAAGAATTTCGAGGAAGTGTTTGGCATTTCCTTCGGCTTCCTGCGCCAGCAGGAAGTGCTGCCCGGTGGCGGAAATTTCTACATGGCGCCGCGCTTGTGGGACTCCATCGTCGTCGCGGTGTTTTCGACGGCGCTTGCGATCGCGATCTCCACGTTTGCCGCCTATGCGCTCAGCCGGATGGATTTCCGGGGGCGGCATCACTTCGTCGCCTGGGTTCTGTCAACCAGGATGATGCCTCCCGTCGCGGTCGCGATCCCGATGTTCTTCATCTACAAGGACATCGGGCTGATGGATTCCTATACCGGCATCATCCTGATCCACGCGCTGATGAACCTGCCGCTTGCGGTTCTGCTGCTCAAGAGTTTCTTCGACGACATTCCACGAGAGATCGATGAAAGCGCCATTGTCGACGGCGCGTCGCGCTGGAAGATCTTCCGCCGCATCATTTTGCCGATGGCCAAGGGCGGCATCGCGGCAACTGCAGTCCTTTGTTTCATCTTTTCCTGGACGGAGTTCATTTTCGTTCTGACCCTCACACAGACGGGTCTGAAAACCGTGCCGGTCGTGTCGTCGAGCTTCGTCACGTCCACAGGTACCGCCTGGGGCAACATGGCAGCCTTGGGAGTGGCTGCCATGGCCCCGGCATTCATCTTCATCCTGCTGGTCCAGAAACAGCTGGTCCGCGGGCTGACACTCGGTTCCCTCAAGCAATAGGAGCAACAGACTTTACGGGACCATCTTTCACGTATCACGGGAGGAGTTAGTCATGAGAGATACAGACAGAAAGCAATATCTGGCCAAAGTGGTGGACAGCTTCGTCCATCGGCGCATGGGGCGACGGGATTTCATGCGAAATGCCGGCCTGCTCGGATTGAGCGCTGCGGCCTTCGGTGCGGGCATGCGCCGGCCCTTCGGTCTGGGTTCGATGCCGTTGGCGAATGCTGCCGACGATCTTCGGCCGTCCGACGAGGTGCTGAAATGGGTTAAGGACGTGTCCGGCCCCTTCAAGGGCACGACTCTCAAGCTCGCCACCGAATCCACGCCACCTTCGAATGCGATCAACAGCCAGTTGAAGAAATATTTCGAAGAAGCTTCGGGCATGACCGTCGAAATCGAAGTGCTGCCGCTGGAGCAGGTGCTTCAGAAAATGACCCTGGATATCGCGTCTCAGCTCGGGACGTATGACCTTTACTACATCGACCAGAGCTGGGCGGCTTCGGTGAGCCAGGATGTCTTCGATCCGCGTGAGCAGATCGAGAACAAGCCGGATCTCGCGATGCCGGACTACAATATCGATGACTTCCTGCCGGCGCTTGTTGACGGCATCGCCAAGTATGAAGATCGCTGGGTCGGCGTTCCCTACGATATTCCGATCTTTATCATGATGTACCGGAAGGACATCTGGGAAGAAATGGGCTTCAATGCCCCGTCCTCGCTCGAGGAATACTACCAGCAGGCCAAGGCGATCACCGACGCCAAGGGCCCGGACCTCTACGGTTCCACAGGCCAGATGAAGTCCGGTCACTACAGTCTTGAATGCGACTGGACGGCTTGGCTCTGGGGCCATGGCGGCTCGATCTTCAACGCGGACGGAAAATTCTCGGGCAACGACGAGTATGGCCTGGAAGCAATGGACTACTGGACCAAGCTCTGGAAGACCATGCCTCCCGGCGTGACGGGCTGGACCTGGGACGGCCAGGGGCAGTCCGTTGCCCAGGGCGTTGCCGCATCCATGATGAGCTGGGGTGAGTTCTTCCCCTATTTCGACGATCCGTCAGCCACGAAGGTGTCCGGTCTCATGGAAGCCGTCCGCTGTCCGCCGCCGGTACGCGATCTTCGCACAGTTGAACAGACCGGGTTCGGAGAGATCCCCGGTGTGGGACACCAGGGCGGTTCCTCGCTTGCCGTGTCGAAAAACTCCAAGAACCCGGATGCTGCCTGGATCTTCATGCAGTGGGCGACGAGCTACGACACGCAGGTCCTTATCACCGCACTTGGCGGCGGCACCGGCCCAACCCGCGAAAGCGTCTACGACGATCCGCGCATCATCGCCAACAACCGCGTCGGTCCGGGAACCACCCGTCACCTCAACGTTGTGCGCGATACCATTGCAATGGACATGGGATCGGAACCGGATCTGCCGCAATGGGCGGAACTCTCGAACGACACGATCCCTGTCAGGCTCGGCAAGTACTTTGCCGGTGACTATGGATCGCCGAAGGAAGCAATGGACGACATTGCGGTTTCCGTCGACAAGATCGTTTCGGGTTAACGCACCTTCGCAAGACAGAACGGGAAGGGTGGCGACACCCTTCCCGTCACTCAGTGTAGGGAGGATCCCGTGACAACCAAACCTCTTGTCGCAATCACCGGAGCGAGTTCCGGGATCGGTGAAGCAACCGCGCGTGCGTTTTCTGAAGCCGGTCATCCGGTCCTGTTGATGGCGCGCCGCGTGGACCGGATGGAAGCGCTCGGACTTCCGAATGCTGTCATCCGCCAGGTTGATGTCCGTGACCGGGCGGCAATTGCGGCTGCTGTCCGGGACGCGGAAGACAGTTATGGACCGGTGGACATGATGTTCGCCAATGCGGGTATCGCACGCCTTGCAGATATCGGCCGTCAGCCTCCCGAAGAGTGGGACGAGATGATCGACATCAACACCAAGGGTTTGATGAATACCGTTCACGCAGTCATGAACGGCATGATGGACCGCAAACGCGGTACACTTGTCATGATGAGTTCGATTGCTGGCCGCAAGGTCTATCCCGATCACACCGTTTATTGCGGGACGAAGTATTTCGTGCACGCTGTCTCGGAAAGCCTGCGTGAATACCTGTCTTCACACGACGTGCGCGTCATTGTCGTGTCACCGGGCGTGATCGAGACGGAAGTGCTTTCCGGCGTGCTGGATGAGGAAACGCTTGCAAATTACAAGACCAACAAGGTCAAGATGGGAGGAGGCATCGGTGCGGACATTGTCGCGGACCTGATACTCAATGCCTATCAGCTGCCGCAAAAGGCTCTGGTTCAGGAAATCTGCCTGACACCGACGCGGCAAACCTACTAAGGAAATCAGCTTTTATGGCAGAAGTCGCCTATCACAATATCTGCAAGTCATACGGATCGGTTGAAGTCATGCGTGACTTGTCGCTGTCGATTCATGACGGTGAATTTGTCGTGCTGCTCGGGGCATCCGGCTGCGGCAAGACCACGCTGCTCAGAATGACGGCGGGGCTGGAAAACATAACCGGCGGCGAACTGACCATTGACGGCAAAGTGATGAACGAGGTGCATCCGCGTGACCGCGACATCGCGATGGTGTTCCAGAACTATGCGCTCTATCCGACGATGAAGGTGTTCGACAACATTGCCTTCAGTCTGGAGGTAAAGCGCCTCAGCAAGGACGAAATCAAGCGGAAGGTCAACGAGGCGGCTGCCGTTTTGAACCTGACCGACTATCTGGACCGGTACCCGCGTGAGCTGTCCGGCGGGCAGCGGCAAAGAGTTGCCATGGGCAGGGCCATGGTCCGGGACGCAAAGGTGTTTCTGTTCGATGAGCCGCTCTCGAACCTCGACGCCAAGCTCCGGGCGCATATGCGCGTTGAAATCCGCCAGCTTCATGAGCGTCTCAAGGCGACGACGATCTATGTCACGCATGACCAGATCGAGGCGATGACGATGGCGGACAAGATCGTGCTGATGAAAGGCGGCAAGATCGAGCAGGTCGGAACACCGGACGACCTCTACGACCGGCCGGCAACCCGGTTTGCGGCGGATTTCATCGGTTCACCCTCAATGAACTTCATCGAGGGCGAAATCACGTCTCAGGACGGTCGGCCGCATTTCGTCGGTCCGCATATCAACCTGCCGCTGGATGCTGAATTGAAGGCCGAAACGGGCCAGAAGGTCATCTGTGGGTTGAGGCCGCCCGACCTTGTTGCGACACAGAGCGGTGAAATCACGGGCACGGTCAAGCTGATCGAGAAAACCGGTGCCGATGTGAATATCCACGTTGAATTGAGCGAGACGGCAAGCCTTGTTGCGACGATGGCCAGGGACAATGGCGCAACAGCGGGAGATCCCATCGATTTGACGATACCGCCAAACGCGGTTCACCTATTCGATGCTGCGACCGAACAACGCCTGCTGCTTGAAAAGTCGCCGGTTGTGCTGGAGCAACGGCGAACGCGTTCCTGAGTGAAACAGTTGCTTCCGGCAAGTCAGGGTGCGTGCGGCCCTGCATACGGGTCAAGACATAACCATTTGCTCGCACAGTCGATAAGCGTCGCCGTGTTGGCGACATCAGCTCATTCCGAGGTTGCCTGGACGTAGGAATCTCTGGTGCGGGCAATATGGCGTTCGAGGATTGACCGGAGCTCTGGCAAGTCGTTTCCGTTGCAGGCGTCCTTCAACTCAAAGTGCTCTTCGTATGAGAGCTTCGTGTGCAACGGCAATGCGGCCATATGTGTGCGCAGCGCTGCAATCTTGCCTTCATAGCGCTCATAACTCGCGGACAGGTACTCATTGCCGCAATGTTTGAAGGCCAGCCTGTGAAAGGCCGTGTCGAGGTCGAGATACGTCTGGATTTCACCCGCATCCATGGCCTTTGTCATGCTGGCGACAATGTCTGACATGTCGGTCAAGAGACCCTCGTGACTTCGCGCCATGGCAAGCTCGAATGCAGCGAATTCGATTGTCATCCGGAAATCGCAGATCTGTTCGACCTCGTCCTCGGTGAGCGTGAAGACCTTTGCACCTTTCTGAGGCTCGATCTGGACAAGGCCCTCTTCGCGCAGTTGTGCAAGGGCTTCCCGCACGGGTGTCTTGGAAACCTGAAGCTCGTCCGAAATGCTCCGTTCGGAAAGCGATTGGCCCATGGCAAGGCGTCCGCTGACAATTCGGTCCCGGAGATTCTCCAGGACCAAATCGCGAAGTGACTTGGGACGTTCGATCACCATTCCAATGAAACCTTGGCGCGCAAA
>JGI12316J14372_10001346_pt1 | contig 32517 bp, 31 predicted proteins | sample MarCyaLeptolynsp_FD_14372 | JGI IMG/M metagenome (IMG submission 14372)
CCCCGCCCGCCACTGCAACCTCCTCGCCGATCCAACTATTGATGGCTGAAGGCGTGATCGTGCGCGTCAAGCTCCAGGCGGGCCCATCATGCTCCAGCGAGATCAAAGGAAAAAAACGCCCGGCCTTCGCGCTCAGACGCCAGCCGTTTCTGGGCAAGATTCGATACCTCAGAAACGTTTCGACCGGACCGAAGGCGAGATCTTGATCCGGCGACGTTTGAAAATGAAAATGCCCCGACCAGGCGGCATTAAAAGTAGGGGTCCATGCAAGTGTCGCCTCTGCGATTTCGCCATCCCAGCCTTCGCCGTCAACATTGCCGTAGCGTGTTTTGGAAAATCCGCCGTCCAGCCATTCCCTATCCGCGTCCGTATAGGCGCCTCGAAAGTCGATCCAGGCCGTAACGTCCTTCAGAGGCGAACCGTTGCCTGCGACCGCAGCTGCATGGCTGGAAAGCAAAGCCAAAATGACAGTTAAAAAGATGCTTAAGGCACGCATGATAACCGATTACCCAACATCTCGTCTTTCAGGAGAGGCTTGATCATTTTGCTGATCCAGGAATGGGATCAGATCTTCGAGAAACATAGGCCGTCCCAGACCATATCCTTGCCCGATGTCACAACCGATGTTGGTTAGCAAAGTGGCGGTCGCCTCTGTCTCCACACCTTCCGCAGTGACTTTCATGCCCAAGCTGTGGGCCAAATTCACAGTAGAGACCACAAGCAGCGCATCGCGTTGATCTCTCCCAATGTCGAGGACGAAGCTTTTGTCAATCTTGAGTTCGGAGGCAGGAATTTGTTTTAGATAGGCCAGCGACGAGAGACCGCTGCCGTAATCGTCGATGGAAATCAAGACACCGGCATCAACAAGCTTGTTAATATTGCTAATTCCTCGCTTTGGATCTTCTATGACGGCGGTTTCCGTGATCTCAAAGCAAACGTCACCAACATGAGGCTCCAGTATCGAGATGGCAGCCTTGATGAATCTGTCGCTGCCGACAAGGCGTCCCGATAAGTTGATGGACATGCAAAGATCATAGCCGGCGTTCCGAAGTTCGATCTGCGCTTCCAACGATTTTTGAAGGACATATTTTGTCAGTGCTTCAATGTGTCCTGTTTCCTCGGCGAGCGGAATAAATACGTCTGGAAAAACCTGGCCACGAACCGGATCGTGCCATCGAACAAGGGCTTCCACGCCAACGGCAGTATTCGACTTCAAATCGTATTTGGGTTGAAAGGCAACGCCAATATCTCCGGTGTCAAGCGCTCTCACGAGGTCGCCCATCAACGACAAGTTCCCACGTATCTGGTCATACTTCTCATCGTCGAAGAACTGTATGTCTTCGTTGAGGGCGATCGCTTGTTCCACCGCAATATTGGAGTGCTTGATGGCGCTTAATCGGTCTTCTTCGTCGAAGGGACAAATTCCAATTGAAAACATGATGTCGGCACAGCTGTCGTCAATCAGAAACATCGTTTCCGCCGTATCCTTGACAGACTGCAGCAACTTGCGGACATCCGTCCCGGGACTCACCTGTACCAGAGCGGCAAGCAGTCCTTCGGCGACAACAGCTAGAAATCTTATTTCAGGCGTGTTGGACAAATTTTCGGCTGCGGACTTCAACAGAGCGCTGGCCGCTTCAAAGCCAATCGTGCCTCGGATCTCAGAGAAGCGATTGATGTTAATGGACACGACATATGACGTGTTTGGACAGATCTCTTCGGACAGCAAATACTCTTCAAGTGCCAAGCGGTTGGGCAAAGAGGTATCTGCGTTCGTGACAGCACTTTTTCTGATTTCTTCCTCGCGTTTTTTGATCTCAGCCGACATATGATTGAAGTCAACAGCGAGATCGGCAAGCTCATCATGGGTGTTGACGGTGACGTCGACGACTTCCCCCTCGCGAAGCCGGCGGGTCGCGTTGGTTAATGCGCTGATGGGACGTGTCATCAGGCCCGCAACATACCAGCTCACGGCCGAAACTGCTGTGACGCCGAGTAAGGAGATTATGACGAGAATGGCAAGCAGGCTCCCATATGGCTTTAACGCCTCTGACAGAGGATAAGTCAACGTGAGAACAACATAGTCATTTGGGAGAAGTGCGGGCACACGCTGGCGCAGAAGAAAGTTCGCACCTAGGATTTGCGTGGCTTGATCTTGTGCGGCGGGCTGATCGCTCCTTCCTATCTTTGCCTTAAGGGCGATGGAGGAAAGAGATTCCAATTCCTCCAATTCACTTTGGTCAATGAAATCACCGAACACCACCCATCCAATAACGTCCGGTGCCATGATGGGGGCATACCCTGTGAGGACAGCCGTTTCCCCCAGGAAGACAACACCTGGCTTTTGGCGCGACTGCGGCGCATCGCCGGCAGTAACAATGATGGTGGATAAAGTATCGAGCGGCAGCTGATCGCCCACTTGGCTAATCGCTAAGCCGTCTATGTCAACGAGCGCAAGCGCCTCGACTTGAAGTCTTTTTCGAAGTGTCGCGAGAGCGGAGTTGATAGTTGGTTCATCATCACTTGACACCGCGCTTCTGAAACCGAAATCTCTGATTTGCAAGGCAACATCGGACTGAATTTCAGCCGCGCGATTGTCAAGAAGCCGGGAAAACACACTTCCTGACGCGGCAAGTTCCTTGCCGACGATTGACTTCACCTGCTCCGAGATCAGAGCATAGGTCGCCGTCAATGTAGACAGGGTGACCACCATAAAGATGGCCGTATAAACAGCGCCGAGCTTTGTGGATATCTTGCGGAATTTGATCATTAATAATCAAAGCCCACGGGCGAGCCCTTGCGGAATTTCGCAGAGATATTCACAGGCGCCATCTGGTCTGTAACACTTAGCTTCTGACTGATGGTGTTACCTTTCTTGCGCAGCAGGGGGTGCCAAACAGTCAATGTCCCATCGCCGGGAGGAACATCTTTGATAATGGCACCTGCGCCTTGTTCAGATTGAGCATAAAAGGGCGAGCTCGCGACGAAGATGTGCGCAATCATGTCATCGTGGATGTTGCAGCCGAGCGTGACAACGCCCGGTGTTTCGAAGGTCTCGTCGTGGGGTTCCTCCGGGCCGAACAACTTGATCTCAAATCGCTTGGCTTTTGAAAACGAAAATACGTGATGAAGGACGCTGTCATCATTTCGGAATGTAACGCTTGCGCCCGCAGGGATAGGTGTCACGAACGGCTCAAACGCGATGTTGTTTTGCGTGATCTCATATGGTTGGGAAGTGCTGCTGCCGGTGGGGCTGGCCGAATCCGGCGTAAACATGACGACAGCATTGTCGACAACCGTGCCGTTTTCGTCGCTTAAGACGACGGACAGATCCGCAGCGTTCGACGCAATCGGCCAAAAGTAAACAAAAGCAAAACAGAGAAACCGCCTGTACATAATTCTCTCCCCTAACAAAAACGAAGTAGAGAGAAATGCTCAATTTTTGGTTTATTAACCTGTCTATTGGGCCTGGGAGGCCGAATTGTGAAAACTCTTAAGGCAAAATAACCATAAAACAGAAACAGGTTTTCCACAGTGAAAGCGCGCATCATTCTCTCATGGGCATGTCCATCACTCTCATGCAGAAGCCCCAGGCGGGGGAACCTGGAGCTTGGGGGTCGCGGGTTTCAAAGAACGCCTTTTGAAGGGGGATCGGGTCGCGTCCGTTTGATGAGAGGACTATAGGCGGGCGCGCCGCTCAAGACTGTGACGGGCGTCACGCATGTGTTTGCTCGTGACGCTTGTTGAGTACTCAAATTTGAGGGTCGTCATATTTGGTCGAAAGCAAGTTCGAAGGCCAATTCTCATATAGGCCAAAGTATAAGTCTCGACGAGTTGTCCACCTTATTGGATCAAACGACGTTGCATTCAGATCAATGGACCAATTAACTCTGACCGGGGGAGTCAGCGCAGCTTCACAAACTTCAAGCTCCACAAGCAATTCAAAAATTGGTTTTGGGATCCCGAAATCCAAAAGGCAAATCAGTGCAAGGACAAGCATGTCATAGCTGCAGCCTAGTTCCTTGTTCTTATTGATGACCTCTTCAAAGTCTTTGGGCTCGCAGGTGAATTCGCTACGGCTACTTTTCTCGTGAAGTGCTTCAAGGACCTTGAGACGTTTGAGAGTGCCGACGGGAATTTGCATCCCGCTGTTCCAACAGTCATCAACAGTCTTGACCCATATCTCTCTGCCGTTTTCATCAATTTTGGGCTCTTCCTTGTACCAATGTTCCCAAACATGGTTTGCAATTGCGATTGCCATACTTTGATAGCTGGGTTTGCTCACGGTCAAATTACTTTCTGACTCCAAGTAGATTGAAGTTTCGAGCTCTCTTGAGACAATCTAATTACTACGCCGCATTAGCTTTGCGGGCTTGCTTGATGGCGCGCATGACCCGGGCCGGGGTCATGGGCATTTCCATCACCCGCACACCGATCGCGTTGGCCACTGCATTGGCGATGGTGTGCATTGTGCAAACGATGGGCCCTTCGCCTACTTCCTTGGCGCCGAACGGCCCTAAGGGATCGATGGTCTCGACAATGATGTGTTCGACCTCCGGCATTTCATAAGAGCGCGGCATTTTGTATTCAAGCCGGGTGGGGTTCAGCACTTGGCCTTCATCCATCAGACATTCTTCGTAAAGCACTTGCGACATGCCGCTGAAGAACTGGCCGTCGATTTGCCCTTCCACCACTTTGGGGTTGAGGGCGCGGCCCACATCATGGGCGTGGACCACATTGAGGACCGTGACGTCGCCGGTGTCGGGATCCACCTCTACCTCCACCACTTGCGCGCCGAAGGAATAGGCTTTGGCGCCCTTTTGACCGGGATCGGACGCAAATGAGCCTTCGGCCATAACGTAATTGCCGTCGCCTTGAATGACGATTTGTTTCAGCGCGTCTTTGAGGGGCATGCCTTTGCTCGGCTCGCTTTCGGGAAAGACGGTGCGGTCTTGATAGACAATCTCGTCCGGCGACACGTCCCATTGGGTGCTCAGAAACTCAGAGATCTTCTGTTTGGCCGTATTGGCGGCGGCGAGGACCGCATTGCCGGTCATGAACGTGCCGCGCTGGGAAAAGGCGCCCACATCGTAAGGCGTCACATCGGTGTCGCCGGAGACGACCGTGACGTCTTCGGCCTCTACCCCCAAAGCTTCGGCCGCGATAATGGCCATGGCCGTGTGGGAGCTCTGGCCCATGTCCGGCAAGCCGGTGATGACGGTGATCTTGCCGTCTTCGCTTAACTTCAAAAACGCGTTCGACGTGTCCCGGCCCATGGGGCCGCGGGCGCCGCCCGATGCCATGGCGCCGATGCCGATTCCGATGCCGCGATAGGGCGGCAGCTTGCCGAATTTTTCAGGCCAGCCTGCTTGGACAGACGCCTTGGTGATACATTCTTTGAGGCCGCAGCTTTTGAAGTTGATTCCGGTGACGGTGGTGTGGTTGGGCTCCACGGAATTTTTCAGTAGGAACTCCACCGGATCCATCTTGATGTCGAGGGCCAGCTGATCCACATGCTGACCATAGGCAAATTGCAATTGCGCCAGGCCGCCGCCGTGATGAAAGTAATAGGGAATGTTGTTGGTGTAGATCAGCCGCCCGTTATAGCGGGTATGTTCCACCGGAAACTGCAGATGAATGTAGCTCATGGGTAGCATGATGGCGACGAACTGGCTTTCGATATGACTGCCGCAGCTCATATCGACTTCGAGCTCAATCGCTTTGATATGACCTTGGGCGTCAACGCCGGTCTTAAACCGATAGCGGTTCTGGCCGCCGGCGCGGCTCACCAGGAATTCTTCATCGCCCGTAATGGCAATTTTGACCGGCCGGGCCGCCTTTCGTGACAAGATCGCTGCAATATAGTGATGGGGCCGGACCGCCGAACGGCCGGTAAAAGCGCCGCCCGTATTGAGGCACATAATGCGCACATCGCTTTCGGGCATATTGAAGGATTTGGCCAGAGCATTTTGATACATGTAAGCCGATTGGGACGGTGTCCAAACGGTGAGCTTTCCGCCGGGCACGAAATCCGCCACGGCCGCATGAAATTCGGAAAACAAATTGTGTGAGGGATTGGACCAATAAATGTCTTCGCGCACATGAGCGCATTCGGCGAAGGTCTGATCGGGATCGCCGTTTTCTTCCGACATTTCCATCGCGACATTGCTGTCGGTTTGCAGATGGAGAAGTGTGGCGTTGTCCCGCGTGGCCTTGCGAATGTCGAAGACAGGGGGCAGGGGTTCATATTCGACTTTGATTAGGCTCACCGCATGTAGGGCCGTTTCATCGTCAATGGCGGCAACGGCGGCCACTTCTTCGCCCACATGGCGCACCACGCCGTCGGCGAACACGCCTTGGAATTTGCCTACGGCCACACCTTCGCAATCCTTGGCGGTGATCACCGCTTTAACGCCCGGCACTTTTTCCGCTTCGCTGGTATCGATCTTGACGATCTTGGCATGGGCCTCAGTGCTGCGCAGGATTTTGCCGTAAAGCATGCGGGGCAAATAAAAGTCTTCGGTGAAGAGCGATTCACCGCTCACCTTTTCCCGGCCGTCCAGGCGGGCTTGGCTTTTGCCGACCGCGCCTTGAATATTGCGTTTAAGCGCCATCGGCTTTTTCTCCCTCGAACTTTTCTCCCCCGAACCCTTCTTCCTGCGCATAGCGCCAGGCATTGAGCATGGCTTCCCGCACTTTGATATGACCGGTGCAGCGGCACAAGATTCCGGCGAGCGCTTCGTTGACCTCGTCTTCGCTGGGCTCGGTGTTGGAATCGTAAAGCGCTTTGGCGGTCATGAGCAGGCCCGGCGTGCAATAGCCGCATTGCACGGCGCCGTATTCCAGAAAGGCCTTTTGCACCGGGTGCAATTCGCCGCCTTCGGCAATGCCTTCAATCGTGGTGTAGGCGCGCCCGTCGCAGTCAAGCGCCAAGGTGAGGCACGAAAACACGGCGCGGCCCGCCTCGTCGATCACCGTACAGACGCCGCAGGACCCACTGACGCAGCCGCGTTTGGTACCGGTCAATTGCAGCGTGTTGCGCACGACTTCTTGCAATGTGTCCCGCTCGGTCACCGGAACCTGATAGGCATCGCCGTTCAGCGTAATCTCAACGAGCGTTTTGCTCATGGCTTGTCTCCCATGAAAGGGCGCAGGGATTTTTTGATCAGAGCCCTTACCAAATCTTTTTTGTGCGCCGAGGATGTGTAGAGGTTTGTCAAAACCCCCATATCCTCAAACGCCAATTCCGCTGCTTGTTCCAATAAGTCTTCACTCATCCGCTTGCCGTGCAGATGTTCGGCAGCGGTCTTCAAGATGACCGGTTCCGGTGCCATAGAGCCGATCACCATGTCGGCGGTTTCGACCTTATCGCCCGCGAAGGTCAACGCAGCGGCGATGGTGCCGTGGGAAAAATCCATGCCCTTGCGCGGCGCGATCTTCAAATAGGTCATGGACTTGGTTTCGGCGGGCAGAAGTACTTTCGTCAAAATCTCATCGGCCCGGCGAACGGTATGCTCGACGCCGTCTGGTTGATAAAAATCGCGCAAAGCAAGTTGCCGCTCACCTTCATGGCTTTGCAGAACGATCTCGGCGCCCAAAACCATCAGCGCCGGCGCAATATCGGAACTGTTCAAGGCGACGCAAATGGGTGAGCTTTTGATCACATGGCAAATGTCACCGCCGGTCTTGAAACAATCCTCCCGGGCGTTGCGCCATTCTTGTGTTTGATTGGTGTACCAACAGCGCGTGTCGAGACAGAGATTGCCGCCCAAGGTCGCCTGATTGCGGATGTGCCAAGAGGCGACGGATTTGACCGCTTCCGCAAAGGTCGGTTGGTGTTTGATGAGATCTGCATGATTGACCAAATCCGCCAAAGTGCATCCGGCGCCCAAAGTGAAAGCGCCGTCACCGGTGTGGTCGATGCTCTTGAGTTCGGTTATCTCATCGAGGGAAATCAGTGTTTCCGGCTCGAACAGGCGCAGCTTCATATTGAACAAAACATCCGAGCCGCCGCCCATCACTTGCGCATTGTCGCGCTTGGCCAAAAGACCCACGGCTTCACTCAGGCTTTGCGGTTTCTGATAGTCAAAGGCCGGTAATTTCATGGCCACCCGTCGCGTTGTTGTTGGCTGAACGCAGACTAGCAAATTGCGCCCTCAATGCCACGGGCATGTCGTTCCTGTCCGCTTTCTGCATCCGGATGACGTTTTTGCCTCGCACTCGCAGAGACCGAATGCCTTTTCCATACCGTCGAGGGTGTATGAATCCAGGGCGGCTTTAGGGCAAGGGCCGGTCGAAAAACGCAAAGACCCGCGTTTCGATGCTTTGTCTGGGCGCTGCGTCTGCCGGTGGGTTGGGGTGGACAAAGGCTGAATGGAGGCAGGACCGGGCGCGTCCGTCTCGGGCCGCGTCATAGGTTTTAAAGATCAAAGCTTCATCCCGTTTCATTTTGGGGAAATAGTACCAACGGTGAGCGTCATCAAAGATGCCTTGTTGCATTTCGCCGATACGATCCTTGGCGCGGCGCTCCAGCGGTACCACCGACTGAGCGGGAATGGTTTGGGCATCGCACATGGCCATAGGCGTGGTCTCAACGATCCCGGCAATAGACCGCCAGACATTTAAAATGGCGAACCGTTTCCTGAGCCTGTCCTCGGCTTGCGCAGGCAACAAATCGCGCACCCGTTGGCGGGCTGAGCGTTCCGTATAATCATTATGAACCAAAGGCACCGGGTCGCGGACATTCTGGGCCTCGCGCAGATTTTGCGAATCCGTCCGGATGGTGTGGTCAAACACATGCACATGGCGCGCGCCGGTCAATCGGCCAATCAATTGCTGAACTTCCGGCTCGTATACGTCCCGGACCTCTCGCATGTCATAAAAGTCTTTGACCTGAGTGCTATGCGCGGTGAGTTCAAATCCGTTGCGGTCCAAAGCAAAGCCGTTGCTTACTCTTCGGCCGTCATGAATGATGAGTGATTTCTCCGCCAACGGCGCATCGATCTGATTGCTGCCCAGCGCCCCGGCAGACGCGTGATAGACAGGCTTCACTTCAGCGCTTTTCAGGTAGGTGAGTGTCGCTGTGACATCGTTTTCTGCTGGCTCGTCTGCGCCGTGGTTTGGCATGACCCTTAACTCTATCTCTCTTTATCGTCCGGCAGCATATCGATTTGCGTCCATTGTCTCTTTGAATAGCCGATTGATCGAACAATTGCTTGCCTTTTGTCTCACCGGGTTCAGGTGGATAACGATGTTTTGGGGGGCGCTCGTTTCAAAGGGGTTATAAAGCTGACGCTGGGATCAGTGATCGCCACCCGGGGGTTTTACCGCTGGCACGAGTGAGGGGCCGGGGCTAGATGAGCGGCTGACATATTGGGCGCGATAATGTTCAATCGCGTCGGGAATATGACAGGATATCCAAGTGCCGCAAAGATAAACATGAAACTTCTTTTGCCATCCCCAGAAGATGAGTGATCGAATATACCTTGATCTTGCCGATGTTGTATTCTGCTCGTCCGCATAGGACGTCAGCCTCTTTTTTTGTCTCCACTAGAATATAGCGTTTGCCGTGCCCTCGATGTCTAATTTCGCGCATTTCCACGTTGACGATGTCATGCCAGCCGATGGGTCTGTGACTGACGCAGGAAAATACAACACCTTCTCTTCGAATAGAAATGATGGGGTTTGGCGCTAAGAGATTCCGGATAAGATTGATGTAAAAATTAAATGTGAGTGCGCTGTAAAGGCCCAATAGCGGCAGGCAGGTCCAAATAAATGTTGATTGCTCATCGATGTCTTTCGCAATGGCGAGAATGCAAAGCCCAATGAGTGTAAAAGGGATGAGTGCTCCTAGAAATAGAAGATAGAGGGTTTGAATTCTGGATTTGTCGTAGTCATGCGCATACGGATAGTCTTCGGTTCCGATCAGACTGGTGCGTTGAGACCATTCATATAATCTGTCGACCCACTTTGGATTTTTCATGCGGATGAACTCGTCTTGACCGGCGTCAATTGCTTTTGCCGACAAACCCCTCGACGATCCAGGTCATGCCGCGTATCACGGCAAAGAGCAAAAAGGGTGGAATGGCTAACAAGCTGAGGACAAATCCGGGGTCATTGACTTCCGGCCTTGAAAAAGCGTTGTGGATGAAAGCGGCGGCGATGAAGGTAATCCAGATAAGGGAAAGGCAGGCCCAAATACGGTCCAACCCGCGCTTGATGTTGAGTCTCATGTCTTTTCCTTGGCACCGTTGCAGTCGGGGAAAAACATAATCTGAAGTTGTATAGATATCTTAAACGCCGCAGCGGGTGGGGCGCCTATTGGCTGAAAAGTGAGTAAAAAGCGTCAAAAAGCGAAAGCCCCAGGCGGGGGGAACCTGGGGCTTGGGGTCGCGGGTCTCAAAGAACGCTGTGTCAGAGGGATCAGGTCGCGTCCGTTTGATGAGGAGACTTTAGGCGCGTGGGCCGCCGAAGACTGTGATGGGCGTCACACTTCTGTGGGTTGCCCGGATAAAGAGGCATCCATTCTACTGTCATTCCGTCCCCGGATCTCAGTCCGGGACAGGCTCCAGCCGCGACTCCATCGCACGCCGCTTGGCGTGCAATAGATGCTTTAGCGATCGCTTCGCGATGCTCAGCCCATGGATCCCGGTTCTTCGCTCATTTACATTCGCTGCCCGGGATGACGACCTCAGAAATTACTCTGCCAATTCAACGGAATCGCCCACTTGGAGATCGCCTGGCTCAAGCACGCGGCACAAAATCCCGCCGCGCCAATCGGGCGTCAGAGCCTGTTTCAGGCCCGGATGGGCGGCGTCCATCATTTCGCAGGGGTCGGTTTCGCGAGCGACTTCAAATAAAACCCCGCCGATGCGCATTTGCGTGCCGGGGGTTTGCGGCAGATCAATCCCCTCGACAAACAAATTGGCCCGCCGTGTGGTCCAGGGCAGTTCCACGTCAGGCCCGAGTTCGGCAAGGGCGGCGTCCCAATCTTCCTTGGCGAGGATGGAGACCTGACGTTTTTTCATGGCGCCGCGTTTATCGCCTTCAATGCCCAGTTCCACGCTGACACGGGCTACGTCAATTTCTTCCAAGGGCGCGCGCAATTTGGCTTTGCGGGCTATGCCGATCAATTTCCCGGACATGACAATTCCTTATTCTTCAACTCTGACTGTTGAGAGAGAGCTCCATATAGACGACATCGTCAAGGGGGATGTCTTGATAGGCTGCGATAAAAATTCTAAATGGTTGGCTTTCTTGCGAGAGTCGTCATTCCGGCGAAAGCCGGAATCCATCGCACGCCAATGGGCGTGCAAGTGATGCTTTATGTTGGGTTTCGCTGATGCTCAACCGATGGATCCCGGGTCAAGCCCGGGATGACATCTTCACCTTCAAGCAGACGGTTCCTATCCTCGCAAGGTGCCGCCGGTGGCTTTTTCAACCGCCGCAATAACCTTTTGCGCGATGGCGTCGATCTCGGTGTCTTTCAGCGTCTTCTCCCGCGGCTGCAGCCGAACAGAAAAGGCGACGGATTTGTTGTTGTCGCCGATCGACGCGCCCTCGAAAATATCGAAGATGGAAACATCCGTGATCAGATCTTTGTCCGCTTTCTTGGCCGCCCCGATGATTTTATCCACGGCGACGTCTTGTTTGACCACAAAGGCAAAGTCCCTGTCGACCGGTTGCAATTCCGACGCGTTCAAGGCCGGTTTGGTTTTGGTGCCCTTGGCGCGGGGCGCCGGAATGTTGCCGGTATTGACTTCAAAACCGACCGCCGATCCGGAGACATCCATGGCCTCGAGCACCCGCGGATGTAATTCCCCGAAGACAGCCAGAATGTTCTTCGGACCCAGTCGGATCGTGCCCGAACGGCCTGGGTGATAATAGTCCGGCGCTTCGGCCACCACTTGCAGGTTTTGCACCGGTGCGCCGCAGGCTTCCAACACGGCGAGCGCGTCCGCTTTGGCATCGAACGCATCAGCTTGTTTGGCGCCGCCGGTCCAATGACGGGCGGAGCCGTCGCCTTCGACAGCGCCACTGCGAATACCGGTCACCATCAGGGTTTGATCTTCGGGCGCGTCGCCCGCATATTGCGGCCCCACTTCGAACAGAGCGAGATCGCCCGTGCCCCGGTCAATATTGCGGCCGAGGGCGGCCAGCAATCCGGGCAGCAAACTTGGCCGCATGGAATCGAGCTCCGAGGAAATCGGATTGGAGAGCTGCACCGCGTCCCCGCCGCCGCCGAACAGTTCGGCTTGCTCCCGGGCAACAAAGGACCACGTAACCGCTTCGTTGAGGCCGCGCGTTGCCAAAGTGCGCCGGGCTAGGCGCAAACGCTTTTGGCTTGGCGTCAAGATGGGTTTGGCCACGTCGTTTAATCGTTTGAGCGGCATGCTCGGCAAATGTTCAAAGCCGTGAATGCGCGCGACTTCTTCGACCAAGCAGGCGGGCCCTTCTACATCCGGGCGCCAGCTCGGCACGCGCACCAAATAGATCTTGCCGCTATGCTGACAGGGGAAGCCGAGATCTTCCAAAATGCCCACAATGCCGGCTTCGGAGATTTCCATCCCCGTCAAGCGTTTGACTTGCCCCGGGTCGAACTCAATGACCAAATCCCGATCCGGCACGTCGCCCGCGACCACTAAGTCGCTCGCTTCGCCGCCACAAATCTCCAGCACCAGCCGTGTGGCTTCGTCGAGACCCGGCACCACGTCGGCGGGATCGACGCCGCGCTCAAAACGATAGCGGGCATCGGAGTCAATATTGCTGGTGCGGCCGGTGCGCGCCGTGCGCAACGGATCGAAATAAGCGGATTCCAAAAACACATCCGTGGTCGCGTCGGTGCTGCCGGAGGCTTCGCCGCCCATGACACCGCCGAGGCCGAGCACGCCGCTCTCGTCGGCGATGACGCACATATCGGAAGTGAGCGTGTAGTCTTCGCCGTCCAGCGCCGTGAAGCTCTCCCCTTCTTTCGCCAGGCGCGCATGAATTTGGCCTTTGATCTTTGTGGCGTCATAAGCATGCATGGGCCGGGCACGGTCGAAGGACAGATAATTGGTGATGTCGACCAGCGCGTTGATCGGGCGCAGGCCCACGGCGCGCAATTGTTTTTGCATCCAATCGGGCGAGGGGCCGTTTTTCACGCCTTTGATGACCCTTCCTGCAAAGACCGGGCAGGCGTCTTTTGTGGCGTCATCGAATGTCAGGCCGATATCGACGGAAGAGGCGCCATTTCCTTTGATGGGCTCAACATCGACGTTCTTCAGCGTGCCCAAACCGGCCGCCGCCAAATCGCGGGCCACCCCGATCACGCCGCATGTGTCCGGGCGGTTGGGGGTGACTTCAAAGTCGATCACCGGATCGTCTTGGCCGATGGCCGCCGCGGCCGGGCTGCCGACTTGGGCGTCGCTCGGCAAATCAATAATGCCCTCATGGTCGTCGGACAGCTCCAATTCGCTTTCCGAACACATCATGCCGAAACTTTCGACCCCGCGGATCTTGGCTTTGGTTAGCGTTAAGTCGATGCCGGGCACATAAGTGCCCACCGGGGCAAACACGCCTTTGAGGCCCTTGCGGGCATTGGGCGCGCCGCACACCACTTGGAAGGTCTCCGAGCCGTTATCGACTTTGAGGACCTGCAATTTGTCCGCATCCGGATGGGGGCCCGCTTCCAAAACTTCGGCGACCACATAATCTGCCAAATCTTTCGCCGGATCCTTGACCTCTTCCACTTCCAAGCCGATACGGATCATGGTCTCGACAATGGTGTCCAGATCCGCGTCGGTCTCCAAATGCTCTTTCAGCCAGCTCAGTGTGAATTTCATGACGGCTGTTCCTTAACGAGAAAGGCCTGAGGCCAAGTTCGGCATGTCCAACGGATCAAAGCCGTAATGTTTGAGCCATCGAATATCCGAGGCGAAGAAGTCGCGCAAATCCGGAATGCCGTATTTGAGCATGGCGAGGCGATCGACGCCGACGCCGAAGGCAAAGCCTTGATAAACGTCTGGGTCGATGCCGACATTTTTGAGCACATTCGGGTGCACCATGCCGCAGCCCAAGATTTCCATCCAAGCCTCGCCCTGACCGACGCGCACTTCATTGCCGACCCGCTCATAGCCGATATCCATTTCGGCACTGGGTTCGGTGAAGGGGAAGAAGTGCGGGCGAAAACGCGAACGCACATTGTCCATTTCGAAGAAGGCTTTGACGAATTCTTCCAAACACCATTTGAGATGACCCATATGGGTATCCTTGTCGATCACCAATCCTTCGACCTGATGAAACATGGGCGTATGGGTTTGGTCGGAATCGCAGCGATAGGTACGCCCCGGTGCAATCACGCGCAGCGGCGGTTTTTCCGCCATCATGGTGCGGATCTGAACCGGACTGGTATGAGTGCGGAGCAATTTGCGCGTGCCGTCGTCGCCTTCATGGAAAAAGAAGGTGTCGTGCATCTCCCGCGCGGGATGGCCGTCCGGGAAATTCAGCGCCGTGAAGTTATGAAAATCATCTTCAATGTCCGGGCCTTCTTTAACGTCAAAGCCCATATCCGCGAAGATCGCAGTCACTTCATCAAAGACTTGGCTCACCGGATGGATCGAGCCTTGGGCTTGCGGCGCCGGCGGCAAGGTGACGTCAATGCGCTCTTCGGCGAGGCGCGCATCGAGCGCGGCATCATGAAGCGCCCTTTGTTTGGCGCCGATGGCATCGGCGATGTCCGTCTTCAACGCGTTGAGCGCCGGTCCCATGACCTTGCGCTCTTCGGGGTCCATGCCGCCCAAGCCCTTCATCAATAAAGAGACCGAGCCCTTTTTGCCGAGCGCGCCTATGCGCACGTCTTCCAAGGCGCGCTCATCACCGGCACTGGCCACTTGGCCCAGCACTTCTGCTTTTAATGTTTCGATATTGGCGGATGTCTCGCTCATCTTATGATCCTCTTTGTCGTTCAGCCGCGTCTAATGGTTCCCGCGATGGGCGGGTTCGCTCTGACCGAAGCTCAAGTGAGATATAAGTGTTTAAGCCAGCGCCGCTTGGGCCTGATCGACCAGAGCCTTGAAGGCCCCGGGCTCACGGACGGCAAGGTCGGCCAAAACTTTCCGGTCCACCTCAATGCCCGCCAGCCCAAGGCCGTGAATAAATCGGCCATAGGTCAACCCGTGTTCCCGGGTGGCGGCGTTGATCCGTTGGATCCAGAGGCTGCGGAAATTGCGCTTGCGGGCCTTGCGGTCGCGATAGGCATATTGACCGGCTTTTTCCACCGCCTGATTGGCGATGCGGAAGGTATTCTTTCGGCGGCCGTAATAGCCTTTGGCAGCTTTGATAACTTTGCGATGACGGGCGTGGGTCGTGACCCCGCGTTTTACTCGTGCCATGTGGGTGCTCCTCTATGCCGGCGGCTTAGCGCGCGTAAGGCATATATTTTTTGACGATTTTCTCATCTTGGTCACTGAGGACTTTCGTCCCCCGCAAATTGCGGATTTGCTTGGGGCTTTTCTTGATCATGCCGTGCTGCTTACCTTGGCGCTGCACCTTGATCTTGCCCGAGCTTGTGACCTTGAAGCGCTTTTTGGCACCACTTTTGGTCTTCATTTTCGGCATTTTGCTCTCCTACGATAGGCTNTCCGGGGCCTCGCGGCCTGATAAGCCCTTGTTTTATTTGGGATTTGAGCNTNTNGCTCGATCCTCAGCATGACGGATCGACATGGCATGCCTATGGGCCAGCCGATCCCGGAAGCGGCGGTTATAGCGGAAAAAGGGGGCAGGTCAAGGGGTGCCTGCCGCGCCTTGCCCGGTGCCATTTTCCGTGAAAGTCTGGCGGCTTCTGGATCCCGGAGGAAATGATGATATTGCGCGCTTTGATCTTGTTCTCACTCACGGCCTTTCCTGTTGGCGCCGCTGCCGCGGACGACAATCTCATGCCCTCCCAGATCATCAAACGGGCCTATGACGAAGCGGGCGGTGAAGCCTGGCTCAACGCCGAGACCATGCATCTGAAAGGCAGCGCCACCTTTTACCGGGACGGGCTATACGGCCCGGCGACGGTGGCGGACGGTTATGAGATGTGGCGGGTCTATCCGAATGAAGGGGGCGCCGCCCATGAGGCGAACGGTCTCTTTCGGCTTGATTCTAAAATCGGCGACCGGGTGATGTTTCAAACCGCCTTTGACGGCGAAAAGTCTTACGACCAAAACGGCGCCTTGCCGGCTGAAAAGCAACAAGACACCCAAAGCGATCAAGGTTTCGGATTTGGCGCATTCCGATTGGCGCTGACCGAAGGCTATGAAGTGGCGCGGCTCACCGACCAAATGGTCGAACAACATCCCGTTTATATGGTCAAAGTCGTGGACCCGGCGGGCCGGGATACGATTTTTGCCGTCGACAAACAAGATTTCAGTATACGGAGCGTGCAGTTTCAAACGCCGCGCGGCTGGCATCAACGGCTCTATTCGGATTTCATGTGGGTCGATGATCCACGCTTTCGCCAGGCGGGCCGGGTCCGGCATTTTTACAACGGTATCATGACCGTCGATATTGATTGGCAGTGGTTTGCGGTCAACGAGCCCATGACCCAAGAGATGTTCCAGATCAGCAATTAGAACCTCTTCTCTTGCGGGTGCGCGCGTCGCCGGTCGGCGATGAATGTCACAGCCGCAAAGGCGACGATGGTGAGCTCGATGAGCATGGTCCAATGGAAAACGAAGTTCCAAATCCACCAATCATATTTGGCGGCGACAAAAATCTGACCGCCGATCCGCGCATCCGATAAAGGTTTCAGCCAATAAATCCAGCCGACCACGGAATCGAGTGCCAAGTGCAACATGATTCCGGCGATGAAAAAGCCGAGGGGCCGGATGAACCGTTTCTGCTTGAGCAGCACCAATGCCGCCCAACCGGCAAGGCCAGCGGCCAGATAATAGGCAGGGATGTGGGTGATGTAGCGGTGATGATGAATTTGCGTCTGCCCGATCGTGTAGAAGTAGAGCATATCGATATCCGGAAAGACGCTGCCCAAAAGCAGAGCGGCAAAGGAAAGGCGGCCGACTTGAAGCCGCTGCAGGTTGCGGGCCGCAAGGTAGCCTGCCGGTAAATGGGCGATAAACATCCATGTCTCTCTGTGTTGATACCTAGAGGGCTCCCAGTATTTCGGATTTTTGGCCCCAATCGGGCTGTCATATGGTGATTCAGGGGCGTATGGCCGCAGGCAGTGCCGGAACCGGCGGTAAAATGCCAAAAACGCTTCACAAAGCCGGCATTTGGGCGCCCCATGACTTTGCCTGCTGAGCCCGTCGCGATAGAGTGCGAAAAATGCTCTATTCGGCGATTTTTAACCAAGTTGATACACTGTGGGGCGTTGAAGAGAAGGTAAAGTTAAGACGAGATGGTCGACAATCTCTCCATACTCATTGCGCACGCCGTGCTCATTTACATCGCCGTGCGCGCGTTGATGTTGGATTCACAGCTCCCCTGGTTTTCTTCTGACGAAGACAACAAGGACCGCGAAAGCGACGAAGGTGGGCTCAAGCCCACGCGGCGAAGGGCGCGGTTCTGATGCGGAGTTTGCTGCTTCTTCTTATTTTTTTGGGCTATACGACAATCGGAATCGGTGTGCCGTTCATCGCGACCTTGGGCTATGTTTGGGTAGACCTTCTGAGGCCGCAGCATTTGGCCTGGGGCATTTTGACATCCGTACCGGTTGCTTTCGTTCTTTTTGGCTCTGCTTTTATCGGCTATTTGCTCTTTGATCGCCGGTCGCCGCCAAAAGTTGGTGCACTGATGATCGCGCTTGCGGTGTTCGTGTTCTGGGTGACAATGACGACTCTCTGGGCGGAAGTCCCTGATCCGGCTTGGGTGAAGTGGGATTGGGCGAGCAAGGTTCTGTTTTTCGCAATCTTTGTTCCCTTCGTCATCCGCTCACGCATTCAGATCGAAGCGTTTCTGCTGACATTTTTGTTCTCGGTCTCCGGTGTTGCGATCGCCTATGGCGTGAAAACACTGATGACGGGGGGTGCCGGCTACGGACAAAAATATGCTCTCAATTTGGGGCATTTCGGTTTGGGAGAATCGAGCACGATGGCGGTGGCCTGCGTGATGCTGATTCCGGTCATTTTCTACATGGCCAAACACTCCCTCATCCTTCGAAATATTCCGGCCCTAAAGTACTTATCTCTCGGCTTGGTGTTTCTCTTCATATTGGCCACCATCGGTTCTCACGCGCGCACCGGACTGGTTGCCGGCGCAGCTGTGGCCGGTGTCTACTTTCTTTTGTCCAAGCGCAAGATGCTTTTCGGCATCGTGACGGCGTTTATGGTCGTCTTATCCATACCTTTCCTGACGTCGGATTGGAGTGATCGCATGCAGACGATCACCACCTTTGAGCAGGATGCATCTGCCGCAGGCCGGATAGGTGTTTGGATATGGACGCTGGAATATGTTGCATCAAACCCTCTTGGGGGCGGATTTGATGTTTATCGAATCAACTCTTTCGATCTTCCCGTTGTTCAAGTTGATGAAAATGGCGAACGAAGTGTTGTGATGATGCCGAAATCGAGTAAGGCCTTTCATAGCAATTACTTTGAGGTCTTGGGTGAGCACGGGATTCCCGGACTTCTGATTTATTTGGTCATTTTGTATCTGACGGTCATGGGGTTTTGGCGCCTTCGTAAGATGGAGAAACAGGGATTGGTGCCAAACTGGATCGGAGATCTTTCAACGGCCCTTCTCATCGGGACAATTGGGTTCTTGGTTGGTGGCGCATTTGTCGGCATTGCCTTTCAACCCATATTCTACCACTTTGCGTCTATGGCGATTGCGCTGCAGCAATATGTTCGGCGCCTTGCGGAAGGTGAAGCAGAGGTTCCGTCTAAGGCGGCGCCCATTGCCGTTCCCGGCCGCGCCTATGGTTGGAAGATGCGCTAGTTCCACCTCGTCTGATCTGCTTGAATGCGACTCGCGCTTTGGTATGCTGCCGAAGCAATGGGAGAGGCGCATGTCACCATATAATAGTTTGAAAGAATGGGGTTCCGTCAGCAAGGCGTTACACTGGGCGCTGTTTGTCTTAGTGATGGCGCAAGTCCTTATGGGGATCGTGATTTATTTCCTCGACGATGAGGTGCAGGAAGATTTTGATCTGCTGCTCGCTATTTGGCCCTATCATGAGGGTATCGGGTTGACGGTCCTGCCCGTGGCGATCGCGGCCTTTATCTGGCGTTTGAGGAATATCCGGCCGGAACCTGTTTTGATGCCGCGCTGGCAACAGATCTTATCGCGGGCCACCCACGAATCCATTTATGTTTTGATCATTCTGTTGCCGCTCGTGGGCATGGTGCGCACGCAAGCCTATGGATTTCCGATCACCTATTTCGGTCTGTTTCAATTTCCCAAATTCATGGAAAAGTCCGAGAGCGTTTTGGCCATCACCACCCAAATGCATCGCGGCATGGGGTTCTTACTGACCTGGCTTTTGGTGTTGCATATTGCCGGTGCGCTGAAGCATCATTTCATCGACAAGGATATTACCCTTGTTCGAATGTTGCCCGGCCGTTCTTGAAACGCGTTCAAATTTTAAGAAGCTTCGCGATTGATGGCGCTCGACAAAGCCGCATTGCGCAATTCATGTCCGATCTTGGCCGCCGTGCTCTTCAGTTTCGGAATATAGTCGGCGATGACCTGTTCGCGGGTCAGAGCCGAGGTCATAAAGCGCATGGTCAAAGACGCCAGCAACTCTTCTCCCGCCAGCACAGGCACGGCGGCTGTGGTTTCGCGATGGGATTCGCGCGTATGGAACGCATATCCCGATTGGACCGAGTCGCCCAAAATCCGATCGACCAAGCTTTGCTCGCGGGCAAAGCTGTCATCCGGTGAATCCGAATGAGCCATCACTTTGAGCAATGTTTGTCTTTGCTCTTCCGGGCAGAACGCCAAATAGATCCGTCCACCGGCACTGCCCAAAATCGGAATGCGGGCGCCGGCCGAATAACGCTCCAAGGCAAGGGGGCTATTTTTGTCGGTGGTTTCGCGCACCAGCATGCTGGTGCCTGACAGAGTGCAAATGGCCACCGGCCAGACGATTTCCTTGCACAAATCTTCGATCAGCGGTTTGGCGACTTCGCGGATCCACGGCTCGTCTTCAAAGCCGTCGCTGAGGGATCGAACCATGATGGTCGGACGGTAGCGGTCATCGGACGGATCGCGCACGGCATAGCCGCCGACACACAGGGTTTCCAAAATTCGATAAGCGGTGGTCCGGGGCAGGCCGGTCTCTTCAGCGATTTCAGTGACCGTGACCCCGTTATGGGAATTGAGACATCTCAGGCTTTGCAGGCCGCGTAAGAGTGCGCGAATGGGGCGAATGGAATCGGACCGGCGTGTATCTTGCGGATCTAGCAAATTGGACATGCACTCTACCTCGAATGTTCGGGTGCCGCGCAAACGGCCCCTGGGTTTTGCCTCATCTGGGTATTTTGGCCTTACGTCTTCCCACTATTTGGTCGATTTTATAAAAATCCCGGTTTTCCGGGGTTTTCTTTGTTCTCCCATCGGATGGCTCTCCGAGGTCGACCAACCTGTAGTCATTCGAAGAGACAGGGCCCGTCTTAAACGAGCCTTAAGCGACCAAAGGGTGGTGCAACGCTGATGGATCAGGCTTGATCGGATTACTCTATTGAGACCGGTCTTGGATCATTGGGATGGTCGATTTGTTCGCCGATCTGGCCGAAATTGAGCCGGCGCATGAACGGATCGCCCGTCAGACGCCCCGGATAACCATGGTCGATGGCGCTGGCGGCATTCAAACGTTCGATTTGCCCGGGCGTCAGCTCAAATGCGAGGCATCCCAGATTCTCGCTCAGTTGATCCGGGGTCCGCGCGCCGATGATGGGCACGCAAAGGGCAATTGGGTTTTGCCGTAACCAATTGATCGCTACCTGGGTGGTCGGCCGGCCGATCTCCGCGGCAATGTCATTGATCGCCTCGGCAATGGCGATCTTTTGCACGTCTTTGTAGCGCGCACCCCAGGCGGTGGTCTCCATGCGGCTGGCGGCGCGGGCGTTTTGATCTCCGTCTTTGGCAAATTTGCTGCTCAGCAAGCCGCCGCCAATGGGACTCCAGGGGGTGATCGCCATATCTTGGGTTTTGGCGAGGCCAAGATATTCCGGCTCCACATGCCGCTGAACCAGATTGTAGAGAATTTGCATGGCCGTGAATGGCGTCCATCCACGCTCGCAGGCGAGTGTGTTGGCTGCGCCGATGATCCAGGCTGAGGCATTGGAGATACCCAGATGCAAGACCTTGCCCGAGGCGACCAAATCATCAAGCGCCCGCATGATGTGTTCGACCTTCAGGGAATAGTCCCAAGAATGGACCCAAAGCAAATCGAGGTAATCGGTCTTCAACCGTTTGAGACTGGCGTCAACGGACTGCACTAAGTTCTTGCGATGATTGCCGCCGGCATTGGGATCGGTCTGGTCCATGCACATGGCATATTTGCTGGCGATGACAAATCGTTCCCGGTCTGCACCCACGAAGTCCGCCAGCATGCGCTCAGTGGTTCCCGTATTGTAGACATTGGCCGTGTCAAAAAAGTTTCCACCCGCCTCAACGAAGGTTTCAAAAATCTCCCGGCTTGTCGGTTCCGGCGCCCCCAGTTGATTGGCTTCGCCGAAGGTCATGGTGCCGAGGCACAATTCGGAGACGCGCAGACCGCTATGACCAAGAAGTTTATACCGCATGAGTCTTACCGCTCGCCGTTCCGTCTTTAAACCTTTCGCGGATCATGATGATTGTCGATGAGGTCCGCCGCCTCTCCCTGAATCATCCGCCCGGCCATGGGGCTGGCGATCAAGCTCGCTGGATAAATCGGCGGCGGAGCGCTGACCTCGTTGAGGCGGTTGATATGGTCGTCCGACAATTCAAACTCCAAGCAGCCCAAATTGTCTTTGACCTGCTCGACTTTGGTGGCGCCGATGATGGGAATGACCGTGCCGCGTTTGTTTTGGCGTAACCAATTGAGGGCGACTTGGCTCGGGCTACGTCCAATTTCCTTAGCGATTGCGGAAACGGCTTCGGCGATGGTGAGCTTTGTTTCCGACAAATCGCCCCAGCGGTTAGACGCAATGCGCGAGCCTTCCTTCAGGCTTTCATCGGCATCGCGATCAAATTTTCCCGTCAGCAATCCGCCGGCCAAAGGGCTCCAAGGTGTGATGGCCATATCCTGTTGTTTGGCCATGGGCAGAAACTCACTTTCGCAAGTTCGCTCCACCAGATTGTAATGCAATTGTAATCCGCAAAACGGAGTCCGGCCGCGCAATCTTGCGATCGTGTTGCCTTCGGAGACCAGCCACGCCGGCATATTGGATGAGGCCACATGCAGCACTTTGCCGGCACGCACCATATCGTCGAGGGCCCGCATGACATCTTCGATAGCTGTGGAGTAGTCCCAGATGTGCACCCAATATAGATCGACGTAATCGGTTTTCAGGCGCTTGAGGCTAGCGTCCAGAGACTGCACCAGATTCTTTCGGTGATTGCCGCCGGCATTGGGGTCATCGGACACCATGTTGTTGGTGTACTTGGTCGCAAGAACGATGCGTTCCCGGTTTGCGCCGATAAAATTGCCGAGCATAGATTCGCTGACGCCGCGGCCATATAGATTGGCCGTATCGATGAAGTTCCCCCCGGCCTCCATGTAAGCATCGTAAATTTGCCGCGACTGTGTTTCATCGACGCCGAAGCCCGGATCGGGGTTGAACGTCATTGTGCCAAGGCACAATTCGGAAACACGAAGGCCCGAATGACCAAACAGCTTGTATCTCATGGGAGGCTCCTCAAGGCTTGAACTGATCGATTTCTAACAGATCCATGGCGGCGGTGGCAGACAATATATCGGATTCAGCGATGCGCGCGGTGCACGGACCGCCGATTGGCCGCGCCACTATCAGCGCGATTTTTGCCGCAGACTGAGATGGAGGGATTTCAAACTGTAGAAGCCAAAGATCAACGCGTTCAAAAACACGATGAACGGTTTGGGATAACTGTCCTTGAAGTTTTTCCAGAAGTAACGCCGCAGGCCCCGGCCTTTACTCCATTCCACCCGGGCTGCGCTGGAGTCGCTTGTGCCTTGTAGGTGAAGCAGCTCGACTTTCGGCGTGAAATAGATCGTTCCGCCCGACGACCGAAAGCGGAAGCAAAAGTCGACATCCTCCACGTGCAAAAAATAACCTTCGTCCATACCACCGATCGCCCAATAATCTTGGCGGCGGCAGAACATAAAGGCGCCGCTGATCATCGGCACTTCGGTCAATTCGGGCGGGCACGCCGTCTCGTTGAAATTGAACCTTTTGAACTTTGGATTGTTGGGAAAGAGTTTGTGTAGGCCGCTGAATTCAACAAAGGCGTTCCAGGGGTTGAGATGGTCGCGCCGACTGCCCCGCTGTTCCGTTCCGTCCGGATTCAAAATCTTTGCCCCGAGCAGCCACGGCGTTTCAAGTTTTGCGCTTTCTTGCAACAGGTGCCGGATCGCATTGTCGGGTAATTCCGTATCAGGATTAAGTAGAAGGATATGGTCACCACGCGCCGCTTTTGCACCCAAATTACAGGCGCGGGAAAAGCCGATATTTCCGTGCCCGGATTTGATTTGCACTCTTTGATCCGATTGCGCCAATTCTAGCAATTTCTTGATGACCGTTTCCGGATTGCCGTTGTCGACAATGATCAATTCGACCGGTTCGGCCTGTTTCAGCACAGCTCGGATCGACGTCTCTAAAGCCGGCCCCGTATGATAACTGACCATGATGACGCTGACGGCCGGAGCTTGTGCCGACTGCGAGGGCTCATTGATATTTTGATCGTCATGGGTCATTTGGGGATGTTTATTGTCCGGCCGTCAACGGGAGTCAAAGGTCTCGTTGGGCGCATGCCAAACCATCGGGGCAGCGCTTAAAGCCGGCGTGGTGCAAAGAAACACGTGCCCGCCGTTATCCAGGCAGTTGCAATCCACCAAGCTTCCCAAGTGCCGAAATTCAGGACCGCTTGGATGAGATAGGTAACAAGAGCCGCGGTCAGGAGACCGGCTTGCAAGGGTGAGCGCATTTTGCTCCAGATGAAGGCCAAAATGCCGATCAGCAGGGTTGCCAAAAGGGCAACGCCGACGATGCCTAGCTCCAGCCAAACTTGCAGAAAGAGATTGTGGGGGTGACCGGGAATGGCGGGAAGTTCAAGACCCCGCATGACCAGCATCACCTCGCTCAAAGATTGAGAGCCGTCAAAGCCGAGACCGATTCCGGGGTTTTCAAAGATCTGCAAGGCGGTGCTGTGCCAAATTTGCAATCTGTATTCCCAAGCAAGCGGTGTTTGGATCGGCAGTTCGGCCAAGGCGGTCGCGAGAGGCAGCATGTGAAAGGTCGGCGCCATAATCAAATAACTGACAAAGATGAGGCCGACCAATGAAAGACCAAATTGCGGTTTCCAATGCACCAAAAGCAATGTCAGCCCGCCGATGCCGAAAGCCAGCAAGCTGATCAATCCTTGCAGTTGAAGACTGGTAAAAATGAGAGCGCTCAGCGCGAGCCCGGCGACAATCGTGCCTTGGGACACAGAAAGGCTGCTGCGGCCGATGGCGAGAACGCCCAATAGCGGCCATGAGATGGCGACCAAGGCTGCCACGCTTCTGGACAGATTTTCGGTATTGGGTGACCATTCCGGTCCAAGAAAAGTTCGGCTGATGCCGAAGCCGGTGACGATGTCGACCACAATGCACATGGCTGCCAGGGTGAAACCCAAAAGCGTGGTGTTGCGCACGAAGAGGCGGTCGGTTTCCGTCAGACCCAATATGGCAAAAACAAAACTCACGCCGAACACCGCAAAAGCAATGAGGTTAAACGCCTTGCCGCCGACATCGAGCGGTGTCCACAATAGGCTGACGGCGATCCATATGATCAACAAGGCCAAAGCCCGCGTCGCCAAACCCATGGACAGTCGCGGCATCACCTTGGACCACTGAGATTGCGGCGGGATCGCAAAGATGGCTGCGATGACCCAAAAGGCCAAGATGCCGGGCGCAAAATACATAATAAACGGCAGTGTCAGGTAGAGGGCGCCCAAAACCAGGGCCGGCCGCGACAGAGATCTCACGCTCGTCTGATCCCACAGCAGTGAGACATCGGCCGATGATTGGATATTTTGGCTCACGTGTTAAGCCTGCGTTCCTATGAGTTTCTGAATGTACTCTCCGTACCCACTCTTACGCAAAGACTGAACGGCGGATCTCAATTCCGAATCGCCGATCCATTGTTTACGATAGGCGATCTCCTCAAGACAAGCAATTCGCAGGCCTTGACGTGTTTCAACGGTTTTGACGAAATCGGATGCTTCCAAAAGGCTTTCATGGGTGCCGGTGTCAAACCAGCAATAGCCCCGTCCGAGTTTTTCCGCCTGCAGGGTTTGATTTTGCAGATAGGCATCATTGACGGAACTGATTTCCAATTCGCCCCGGTCCGACGGTTTGATCGACTTGGCGATCTGCACCACGTCATTGTCGTAGAAGTAAAGACCTGTCACCGCCCAGTTGGACTTTGGCGATTTGGGTTTTTCTTCAATCGAATTCGGTGCGCCTTTGGCGTCAAAGCCCACCACGCCAAACCGTTCCGGGTCTTGCACATGATAGGCAAAGATGGTGGCGCCTGTGGGCTGACTTGCGGCCCGCTCCAGGCTCTCGGTCAGTCCGTGGCCGTAAAAGATATTATCACCCAAAATCAGTGCGCAAGAATCGTCGCCGATAAACTCTTCGCCGATGATGAAGGCTTGGGCAAGACCGTCCGGTGAAGGCTGAACCGCATAACGCAATGTCAGGCCCCAGGCGGATCCGTCGCCCAGCAATCCTTCAAAAATGTCGCGGTCTTCGGGCGTGGTGATGATCAAAATCTCTCGGATATTCGCCAGCATCAATGTGCTGAGCGGATAATAGATCATCGGTTTGTTGTAAACGGGCAGCAATTGCTTGCAGACGGCTTGGGTGACCGGGAAAAGCCTTGTGCCGGTGCCGCCCGCCAGAATGATGCCTTTCATGCCTCAAATGCCTCTCAAAATGCCGGACCTATCAACCCAAGCTTTGTTTGGCAAGTCAAGAGCCGAGGCCTAAACGCTCACCATCATAGGTATTTGTTTTTGATTGGCCCCAATTGGGGTTTGCAAGGTACCAGTCGACAGTCTTGCGCAAGCCGGTTTCGAATGTGTCTTCCGCCTGCCAGCCGAGCTCCGCTTCGATTTTCGCGGCATCGATGGCATAGCGAAAATCATGACCGGGCCGGTCACTTACGAAAGAGATCAACTCCCGGTAACTGCCTTTTTTGCGCGGGCGGATCTCATCTAGGATGTCGCAAATGCGCTCAACGACTTCGAGATTTGTGCGTTCATTGCGGCCACCGATATTGTAGCTTTCGCCGATTTTGCCGCTCTCCAGAACCTGTCTCAAACCCTTGGCGTGATCTTCGACATAGATCCAATCGCGAACATTGTCGCCTTTGCCGTAAACCGGCATGGCCTCTTCTTTCAACGCTTTGAAGATCATCAACGGGATCAGCTTCTCGGGAAACTGATAAGGGCCGTAATTGTTGGAGCAATTTGAGAGCACAACGGGCAAGCCATAGGTTTCGTGCCAGGCCATGACCAAATGATCGGATGCGGCCTTGCTGGCCGAGTAGGGCGATCTCGGGTCATACGGCGTATCTTCTCGAAACAGACCCGTCGTGCCCAAAGACCCAAAAACTTCGTCCGTTGAAATGTGATGGAAGCGGAAGCTGTCTTTGTCGCCGTCGGATAACTTGCGCCAATGATCCAATGCAGTGTCCAATAAAATCTGTGTACCAACTATATTGGTCTGAATAAATGCCCCGGGACCGTCGATGGAGCGATCCACGTGGCTTTCGGCGGCCAAATGCATCACTGCATCAGGCCGGTGGCTCGAGAAAATTTTCGCCATCGTGGCTGAATCGCAGATATCGGCATGTTCAAACACATATCGATTGTTCTGCGGCGCGCCGGGAATAGCATCCAAATTGGCCGCGTAGGTCAGTTTATCGACATTGACGACGGAATGGTCCGTGTCGGCAAGCAGATGCCGGATCACGGCCGATCCGATGAAGCCTGCGCCGCCTGTCACCAATACTCTCATAGGTCATATCCCCCAAGACGGTCCTAGACCGTCTCGCGCAGCGTTCTATTCGGCTGCTTCCTTTCTTGGAGCCGGTCGTAAATCCGGTGCGATGGATTCATCGGCGACCATCTCAATCGCTTGACCCAGTGTCATGCTGGTTTGATCTTTTGAGCCGAGACGCCGGATCGAAACGGTGCCGTTCTCGGCCTCGCGTTTGCCGACGACAAAGATCAAAGGCACTTTGGCAACGGAATGTTCACGGACTTTATAATTGATCTTTTCATTGCGCAGATCGAGTTCGGCCCGCAGACCCACCGCCTCTAGTCCTTTATGGACTTCCGTTGCGTAGTCGTCTGCGTCCGATGTGATCGGAGTCACGACCACTTGAACAGGGGCAAGCCACAGCGGAAATCTGCCGGCATAATTCTCGATCAGAATGCCGATGAAACGCTCAAGGGTTCCAAGGATGGCCCGATGCAACATAACGGGCCGTTGTTTGCTGCCGTCTTCGGCAATGTAATTGGCATCGAGGCGCTCGGGCAGTACGAAGTCGAGTTGCAAGGTGCCGCATTGCCAAGACCGGCCGATCGCATCGCGCAAGTGGAACTCAAGTTTGGGTCCGTAAAACGCGCCTTCGCCCGGTGCCAATTCATATTCGATGCCGGCGGCTTTGAGCGCATCCTCAAGGCCTTTTTCGGCCCGATCCCAAACCTCGTCGTCTCCGGCCCGTACCTCTGGGCGTAACGCCAACCTCACGGCGACGTCGTCAAAGCCCATATCCTGGTACACCGCTTTGACAAGCTCGCAAAACCCGACGCTTTCATCTGTTACTTGATCTTCGCGGCAGAAAATATGCGCATCGTCTTGAGTCATTTGCCGCACGCGCATCAGGCCATGGAGGGCGCCGTGGGCTTCATTGCGATGACAGCATCCGAATTCAGCCATGCGCAAGGGAAGATCTCTATAAGACTTAATCCCCTGGCGAAAAATTTGCACATGTGCCGGACAGTTCATGGGTTTGATCGCCATGAGTCTGGCGTCACCGGAAATCACCGGTGCATCATCATCCGTAGACGGAATTTCGTCAGGTACGACGAACATATTTTCGCGGAATTTCGCCCAGTGACCGGATTTTTCCCACAATTTGTGATCGAGCAATTGCGGGGTCTTCACTTCCAAATAGCCTGCCTTCTTCAGGCGGCGGCGGATATATTGTTCGATTTCTTGCCAGACCACATAGCCTTTGGGATGCCAGAAGACAGAGCCTTGCGCCTCTTCTTGCATATGAAACAATTCCATCTCACGGCCGAGGCGGCGGTGATCGCGCTTCTCCGCCTCTTCCAGCATATGGAGATGAGCTTTAAGGTCTTTGTCATTGGCCCAGCAGGTGCCGTAAATCCGTTGTAACATGGCATTGCGCGCATCGCCGCGCCAATAGGCGCCGGCCAGTTTGGTCAGCTTGAATGCCTTGCCGAGTTTTCCGGTCGACGGCAGATGCGGCCCGCGGCACAGGTCAAGCCAATCGCCTTGATGGTAAATGCCGATCTCTTCGTCTTCGGGCAGGTCACGGATGATTTGCGCTTTGTAGGACTCGCCGATTTTTTCGAAATAGGCGACAGCTTCATCGCGGTCCCAAACCTCGCGCCAAATGGCCTCGTCGCGATCGACGATTTCCATCATCCGCTTTTCGATCTTTTCCAGGTCGGATTCGTGGAACGGTTCGTTGCGCGCAAAATCATAGAAAAAGCCGTTTTCGATCACCGGTCCGATTGTCACTTGGGTTCCGGGAAACAATTCTTGCACGGCTTCCGCCATCACATGGGCGGCATCGTGGCGTAACAATTCGACACCGTCTTGCGTGTCCCGCGTCACAACCTCGACTTCGGCATTGCGATCAATAAGGGTCGACAGGTCTTTCATTTCGCCGTCGATTTTGATTGCCACGGCTTTTTTGGCCAGCGACTTGCTGATGCTTGCGGCGAAGTCTGTCCCGGTCATGGCCGAATCCAGTTCGCGTTTCGAGCCATCAGGGAGGATGAGCGTGATCATTTCAGTCTTTCTTCGGTATCGTCTTAAGCGTCTTTGTTTGTTCGCAGTTGGGCGGTCTCTTGATCCGCCAATTCCATGGATCTTTTAGGCGACCAGCGCCCATATCGCCAGCCTTGCCAAAAACCATAGCGTTTGTCGAGTTTTTCGGGCACCGGGTCAAGGCCGTGGCTGCCCCAAGGATGGCAGCGGCAGATTCGAGACAGTGACAGCCAAAACCCGGCGACGGCCCCGTGCCTTTCAATCGCGTCGATGGCGTAGGAGGAGCACGTGGGCAGATGGCGGCATTGACGCCCCAGCAAATAAGACAGGGTGTAGCGATAGGCCTTGATCAGGCCGATCAGCAGCGATGCGATGGGGGTCCTGCGCGCCATCTTGTTATTCAGGCAAGGGTTCCAACTTTGCGTTGCCCACTTTTGTCTCCGGGTCGGCGTCGGGTGTCATGGCGATAATCTCGTCATTGGTGATGCCCGGGAGCCCGTCCAGACTTTTGAGATTCCCGGCCAGCCCGGTGCGCAACGCCGTATCGTCCGTTTGGTCCAGGAAATTCTGGGTCGACGGGCGATCACCTTGATAGTCATAAACCGGCACACCGTAGCCGCAAGAATCCGAAATCCGGTCGGCCGTCAATTTGATGATGGAGCGAATGCCGCGCAGATCTTGATCGTAATGTTTGACCAGCGTGTCGAATTCAGGATTGTCTCGTCCGATCGCTTCGCCGTTTCCGTGAAAGCGGAAAATTTTCGGCGGGCCATCAAAGGCGCAAAGCATAATGACCATGCGGCCATTCTCTCGGATATGGGCAATGGTTTCCACACCGCTGCCCGCATATTCCAGATACATCAGCGTATGATCGTCCAATATACGTAAAGTGTCGCCACCTTTGGGCGAGCAATTGACCAGACCGTCGTCGCTCAACGGAGCGCTGGCGACAAAGAACATTTTCTGCTTCTGAACCCAAGCCGCAATCTTGTCATCAATTCTGTCATAGGTCTGACCCATTTGATCGCTCCATCTCTTGCGTGTTGGTCCGTTCGGCTTCGATTTGGTCAATCGCACTGACCACAGCATCGAAGGTCAAGAGGACTGAGGCATGCCGCGACTTATAGTCTCTGACAGGCGTTAAGATTTCCAGATCCGCCCATTTTCCGGTCGGGGGCGGTCCGTCCTCCTTCAGCATCTTGCGCATAGTCTCTCTTAGGTCTCGCAGCTCTTGCGCTGTTGATCCGATCACATGCCGCGCCATGATCGAGGATGAGCTCTGCCCCAACGCGCAGGCTTTGACGTCATGGGCAAAATCCGAAATCCGGTCGCCCTCCATCTTGAGATCGACGGTCACTTTGCTGCCGCAGAGACGGCTGACCGCGCTGGTGGTTGCGTCCGGGTCGTCAAGTCTTTCCGTGCGTTCAATGTTGCCGGCAAACTCTAAAATGCGCGTATTGTAAAGATCGTTGATCATACATCTATAAATAGGGGCTTTCGGGCCCAATTAGGAGTCTGAAAGCCGCCAGATTGTTCCGTCCGGTGTGTCCTCTATGGAAATACCCATTTCCGTCAGCTGATCGCGGATTCGATCGGCTTCGGCAAAATTCTTTTCAGCCCGTGCCGCATTCCGCGCTTCAATCAGCGCATCTATGGACGCTTCGTCAATTGTGCGATCGCCTCCGCCTTTAAACCAGCTCTCAGGATCACTTTGCAGCAAACCCAAAATCCTTCCCGAGGCCAACAATTCTCCTTTGATGCGGCGGCGGTCTGCATCGCTCTCGGTTGTGTTGGCCGCATGGGCCAGACGGCTCAAAACGGCGATGGCCTTGGGCGTGTTGAGGTCATCCTGGATGGCGGCGCGAAAGTCGTCAGGCAAGTCTGTTGCGTCTGCCGACACATCTTGCAGGCGCCGCAGAGTCCCGTAAAGGCCATCAAGAGTCCGTTTGGCCTGATCGAGACCGGATTCGGTCCAATCAAGTGGCTGGCGATAATGGGCGTTGAGCAGGGCCAAGCGGATCGCTTCGCCCGGTGCCTGTTTCAAAAGCTCATGAACCAAGAGGACGTTGCCGATTGATTTCGACATCTTTTCTTTGTCCGCATTGACGAAGCCGTTATGGAGCCAATAGCGCACATAGAGTTCGTGTCCATGGGCGCATGTGCTTTGGGCGATTTCATTTTCATGATGCGGGAAAATGAGATCGTGTCCGCCGCCATGGATGTCGATGGTACGGCCCAAATGTTTTTCGGTCATACTGGAGCATTCCAGGTGCCAGCCAGGACGGCCGCGGCCCCAGGGGCTGTCCCATCCCGGATGGGCCTCATCGGACGGTTTCCAGAGAACAAAATCTGCCGGATCCTTTTTGTAAGGCGCCACTTCGACGCGGGCACCGGCGATCATATCGTCACGATTGCGTCCCGATAAGGCGCCATAGTCTTTGAATGACGGCACGTTGAAGAGGACATGCCCCTCGGCCTCGTAAGCGTGGCCGCCCGAAATGAGGCCTTCGATCATTGCGATCATTTCGTCGATGGTCTCGGTGGCTTTGGGTTCAATCGACGGGGGCAGAACACCGAGGGCGGCCATGTCTTCGCGATAGATGGCTGTGTATTTCTTGGTGATCTCTTCAATCGGCACATTTTGTTCGATCGAGGCTTCAATGATCTTGTCGTCAACATCGGTAATGTTGCGCGCATAGATCACATTGTCATAGCTCTCACTCAGCAATCTAAACAAAACGTCGAACACAACGGCCGGTCGCGCATTGCCGATATGGGCATAATTGTACACCGTCGGGCCGCACACATACATCGTCACCTGTTCCGGATTGCCGGGCGTGAACGGCTCTTTCTTTCGGGTCAATGTATTGTGCAAGACCAAGGTCATTGTGTTGGGCTCTGCTTATGAGTTGTCGGTTCCCGGTTGCCTAAACCTGCTGACACTATTCTTCAAGAGACTAATTTTTCATCTTGTGAGACGGCATAGGCTTCGGCCCATTTGTCTTGAGATCCGCTCTTGAAGTTGAGGCAGGCCACACCACATGTTGTAGGCAGCGTTAAAAGTGGCTGAAAACAGCCAATTTTCAACTTGACCGTCCACATGTTGGACACTATAAGTCACGCAAATTATCCAAGGCCTTGAATTGCGGCAACTGGCTCGGATGGTTTAAGGTGTGAACTGAACCTACGACGTGGTCGTAACTCTCATCGACGCCAGCAGGGTGCAACCTTCATTCTGCGTTATGGTTGTCGCAACAAAAACCGAAATTAAGTGAGAAAATCGATGGATGCTATAGTCGACGGCGCACTGGTCGAGAAAGACCCCCTGGCTGAACAAAAGTCTG
>JGI12316J14372_10001349_pt1 | contig 32439 bp, 31 predicted proteins | sample MarCyaLeptolynsp_FD_14372 | JGI IMG/M metagenome (IMG submission 14372)
AAAAGTCGTACTGGCAAGAAATTCGGCATGTCAACTAATTATGAAGTGGGCTATCGCCCCTATATTGGCTGGTACCTGAGTGGTGGCCTAGGACTTACTCTTGTAAAGTGGAATAGGTAATGCGATTTCTCCCCCTATTCTTGCTTGGCTTATGGTTGAACACCTCCTTGAAAGCCCAACTAAGCAACTTCCAATATCTGGGCGAAGATTACTTCGATAAAGAATTGTACCTCGGCGTTTCTCTGCGATATTCAGATCTGCAATTCCCAAATGCAATGCCGGCGGAACGTCACAACATCTCCGCTTGGACTGGGGATTTTCTGCTCTATCGCACCAATATGAATCCGGGGGGTTTTCGCTATGTACTAAGAAATAAGCTTTTAGGTGAAATATTTTACAATATTCAAAATGCGGGTGATGAGGTGTATCGCGATGAAGGAAGTGCCTTCTCCCATTTTTTAATTGGTGCTAACACCTTCAGCTGGAACGCCGTGGTTAAAGATCGATGGGCCCTCTCCATCGGATTTAATATCAGTGACTTAATGATCGGAAGCACCTTTCGACAAAGAGATTCATTGGGAGGAGAATCCTTTTTCACACCGGTTCCTCATGGCTGGTATATAGGAGCGGGACCTAGTCTTATGGCCGACATATTACTAACTGATTTCTTCTTGCTGGAATTACAAGCCGATTACACCTTCCATTTTTCCAACCCTGTCCCCCTAAGCTATGGGGAAAATAGTCCGAATCACCCGAAACCTAGACAAAGCTTTTGGTCAGCTCATTTAGTTACAGGCTGGGGATTATACACCGGCTTGGAAGCCTCATTCTTGTATGATCAAACGATATATAATGGCAATGCACAGAAGCTAGAGTGGCAGGTCGGATTTCGGTTTATGATGTAAGGCCTTAGCGAGACCCTTCTTCCCCCAAGTTCCTTAGTAGGGAATTCACCACACTTAGGACCAAAGAGAAAATTAAAGCCCAAAGGAAGCTGGAAACCGCAAAGCCGGAAACAAAATAATCGGCAAGCATTATTACCAAGGCATTAATCACAAATAAAAAGAGTCCTAAACTAAATACCGTAGCCGGTAAGGTGAAGATTACCATAATGGGTTTCACGAAGGCGTTCAGCAGACCAAGCACGATGGCTACCCCTATAGCAGTGCTAAAACCATCCAGATAAACCGCATCTCCCAGAATCCAGGCGGTCAAAAATATACTTAGGGTATTTACTAGCAATCGTAATAGGATACTTCTCATAGCTAAGACTTAACTTGCGGTACCAAATTTAAGCAAAGATGAAGATGAGATCTTTACTGCCAGGAATCTTATGCCTGGCCCTTGTTTCTTGTAATACTAGTCCCCAAAACAAAAAGCAGACGATGAGTCCAACTGAAGAAGCCATGGAAACTGGTCAAGACCCCCATTCCTACGCCAAATCTAATGCGCGTGTTAGTCATCTCAACTGGATTGCCTCTGTAGATTTTGAGGCAAAACAAATTTCCGCCGAAGCGCAATGGGATATTACTTCTGAGGCAGGAGCTACCGATATTTTCTTCGATATCTACGACTTAGAAATCGATTCTATTTTAGTGGACGGCGAAAGAGTAAATTATGCCCTTAGTCCCATGGATCATCATTTGGGCCAAGGCCTGAGGATCCCCATAAAAGAAACCAGTAAGCAGGTGGTTATACATTATCGTACCGGCGATGATGCCAGAGCTCTACAATGGTTAGACCCCGAGCAAACCGCTGATAAATCTCATCCATTCCTATTCACTCAGAGTCAAGCAATCTTGGCTCGTTCTTGGGTTCCAACCCAGGATAGCCCAGGTATCCGCTTTACCTATAATGCCAAGGTAAGCGTACCCAAGGATATGATCGCCCTAATGAGTGCCTCTAACCCCATGGAGCGCGCTGATGATGGTACCTATAAATTTGAAATGCCCCAAGCTATTCCGTCCTACCTGCTGGCCATGGCAGTGGGGAATGTGCGCTTTGAGGCCATTAGTGAAAGAACCGGAGTTTATGCAGAACCAAGTCTATTAGATACCTCAGCGTACGAGTTTGCCGATTTAGAAAAAATGGTTCAGGCCGCTGAAGAACTTTATGGTCCTTATGCCTGGGGCCGCTACGACCTAATTGTATTGCCTCCTTCCTTCCCCTTCGGTGGAATGGAAAATCCGCGCCTGACCTTTGCAACACCCACCATTTTGGCTGGTGATCGTTCCTTGGTAAGTCTAGTAGCTCATGAACTGGCGCATAGCTGGTCAGGTAATTTAGTAACCAACGCCACCTGGGATGATTTTTGGCTTAACGAAGGATTCACGGTTTACTTTGAGCACCGCATTATGGAAGCGGTTTATGGCCGTGAGTATTCCGAAATGCTTGCCAGCCTCACCCGGGACGGACTGCAAGAGGCCGCTGCGGAAATGCTGAAGGAAATGCCCAATGATACCAAGCTGAAATTAGATTTGGAAGGCCGAAATCCCGACGATGGGGTGACTAGTATTCCTTATGATAAGGGTTATTTCTTCTTGCGATTAATGGAGGAAACAGTAGGGCGCGAACGATTTGATGAATTCCTTAAGAATTACTTCCAAGGTCACAAATTTGAAGTGATGACCACCGAAGAGTTCATCAGCTATTTAAAAGAAAACTTACTATCAGAGGAGGAATACGCCTCCGTGCGGATAGATGAATGGATTTACGAAACCGGTATTCCCAGCAATTTACCTGAGGTCCCATCTGACCGTTTTGCGGCGGTAAGCGCTATCGTTACAAGCTTTATGGCAGAGGGAGAACTTCCTAGCGCGGATGTAAGTAATGCTTGGACTACGCATGAGTGGCTACACTTTATCAATAGCCTTCCGGCTGATATAAGTAAGGAACAACTAGGGGTATTAGATGGGGCTTATGGATTAAGCGCCAGTGGGAATAGTGAAATTTCTGCAGCTTGGTTCCAACCTACCATCGCTGCGGCTTATGAGCCCGTTTATTCCAAGGTAGAAAGCTTCCTAATTTCCGTAGGTCGACGAAAGTTTTTAACTCCCACCTACCGTGCACTCCTGGATGCCGGTCAAGAACAAATGGCCAAAGACATCTACGCAAAAGCTCGTCCTAACTACCACGCAGTTAGTCGCGAAACGATGGACGCCCTCTTAGGCTGGGAATAATCCAAGCTGGACGGTTTATAATCTGAATCCCCTTGAATGATGTCTTGATTCAAGGGGATTTTTATTGAAGAAAGCGGCTCCAATACCATCTCTAGAATCGATCTCTGAGGGGTCCATGATAATAGCCATGCCACAGCTTTAAGGCTCTGTTATTCTTCACAATGAGTAGTGCCGGGCCGGTTTTTTGGTCAAAGCAATTTTCCAAACTGGCATTCACATCCATACAATTTGGGAAGTACCGATGATAGAGAGCTAAGCTTGGAGCGAATCGCCAGTCGCTGCTATCTCCCATAAAAATCGAAGTCAAATTAAACCTTAAGCACCTGTTTTAAAGGAAATTAAACGCTTAGTTAACGATAATTGAAGAATAAGTGCTAAGCCATATAATAAACCCGCTTTACCCGATCGGAGATTCCGGTAAGCACTTCGTAAGTAATGGTATTTAGTGCCTTCGCCATGGTATGGATGGGAAGCCCATCGCCAAAAATAAGGACCTCATCCCCTTCCTCGATTTGGGCATCACCTAATTCGACCATGCACATATCCATACATACTCTGCCTACCACCGGGTACAACTTACCCTTAATTAAAACCTTACCTATCCCATTGCTCAATGCACGAGCAAAGCCATCGGCATAGCCAATGGAAATAATCCCAATCCGAGTGGGCCGGTCCGTCTTCCAGCTGCGACCATAGCCTACGGTATCGCCTGGTTTTAGGGTTTTCACTTGGGAAACTCGGGCCTTCAACTCGGCTACCGTAAGCAGCTGTGACTGTTCTTCGGGATGGGCCGCAATTCCATATAAGCCGATCCCCAAACGCACCATATCAAAATGGGCCTCGGGGTAGGACTCAATCGCCCCGGTATTAGCAATGTGCTTGATGAAGGTCTCTCCTAAGCCTTGCTCTAAGACTTTTGTCATCTTTTGGTAAAGGGCAATTTGCCCTCGGGTAAATTCCCTTTCTTGAGGTTCATCTGATGCGGCTAAATGCGAAAATGCGGAAGCAACCTTTAAATAGGGATTCGCTTTGATATCGCTAATCAATTTTGGTAATTCCTGCTCATTAAAGCCCAGGCGATTCATGCCAGTCTCTAATTTGAGATGCACCTTCAATTCATGCTGCCGCTCGGTAGCCATTTCCGAAATCTCCCTTAAGCGAGCGAAACTGTAGACCTCAGGTTCTAGATGAAAGTCAAAAAAGGAATCAATGCTACTGTTTTCCGGATTTAAGACCATTATCGGAGTGCCGACCCCCGCCTTTCGCAGGGCCACCCCCTCATCAGCATAAGCAACCGCCAAATAATCAACACCGTGAAAGGCTAAAACACGTGCTACCTCCTCGCTACCCGCGCCATAGGCAAAGGCCTTTACCATTACCATCAAAAGGCTACTTGGCTTGAGGCGACTGCGGTAATAATTGAGATTGTGCACGAGGCGATTCAGGTGAATTTCCATAACCGTTTCATGCCGCTGCCTCGCCAATCGTTGATCGATACGTTCAAAGGCGAATGGACGGGAGCCCTTTAAGAGAATAGCTCTCCCCTGCCAACGATATTGACTCATATGAGACAGAAATTCATCCGTAGAATAGAAGTAGGTGCTAGGCACATTTATACTTAGTGGCTTATTGGAAAGCTTAGGGCCAATACCAAAAACCATCTCCAATTCATGGGCTTCAACAACCTTGGAAATCTCCGCTCTTAATTTTTCAGCGGCAATTCCAGATTGCTGCATATCACTCAAGATTAAAACCTTAGGCTTATCCTTACCGTGTTCATTTAAAAAATGCAGCGCTACTCGGAGCGATTCTAAATCGCTATTGTAGGAGTCGTTAATGAGCAAAGTCCCTTGATGACCTTCCTTCATCTCTAAGCGCATCTCAATCGGATTGAGTAAGGCCAGGTTATTTTTCAGTGATTCAGAATCTTGACCAAGTATGAAGGCTTGATACAAGGCATTTGCTAAATTTTGAATGGAAGCTTCATCACCAAAAGGTACTTGAGCTTCTAGCTCACCAATAGGAGACTTAAAATGAAATTGGCAATGGTCTGCAGACCGCGATAACACCTCCATCCATGCCTCGGACTTTCCCTCTATCCTAGACCAGGGATATAGGCGGACTTGATGTCCAGAAGCAAAGTCTTCAATCTCTTTAGAGAGTTCCTCTTGATCCGCTGGATAGATTAAATATTGGGCGTTTTTAAATAGCTTAAGCTTCTCGCGAATCTTCTGTTTTCGACTCTCAAAGTTAGCCCCATGTGCTGAACCAATATTGGTAAATATACCTCCTTTAGGTTCTAGGATGTCTGCTAATCGCTCCATTTCGTTCGGCATGGAAATACCCGCCTCAAAGATTCCCAATCGGGTATTCTCGAGCATCCCCCAGATTGACAAGGGAACGCCAATTTGAGAGTTATAACTTTTCGGACTGCGATAAACCCCCTCTTGTCCGGTCATTAGTCGATACAGCCATTCCTTTACTATGGTCTTACCATTGCTTCCAGTAATGGAAACTATTTCTGGGTTTAAGTCTTGCCGAATTCCTTTGGCAAGATTCTGTAAGGCCATTAAGCTATTATCAACCCGTAGGAATAAAGCCTCATCGAAGCCTGGTCCAGGTAAGTTCTCTACTACGAAGAGGCGTAATCCTTTATCGTATAAATCCCCGATGTATTGATGCCCATCGTGATTGGCACCTTTAAAGGCAAAAAACACCTGTCCAGAACCCGCACTGTACTGCCGACTATCGAAGACAATATTTTGGACCGGTAGTGCCGGGGAGGACGGATGTTCCGCTCCAATAGCATTGGCAATTCTTTGGCTATCCCAAATCACGATTTAGATTTTTCCTCTTGAGCCCTAACCTCATTAAAAGCCGCTCGGCTAAGAGGTTCATAGTTTTCCTGCGCACCTAAAAATACTCTTTTCTGATCGTTGACGGTGCGATGTGAGTAATGCGCCAGGTTTCCGGTACGCATACAAATGGCGTGTACCTTAGTTACATATTCTGCGGTGGCCATTAGAAAAGGCATGGGTCCAAAAGGTTTACCCTGAAAGTCCATATCCAAACCAGCAACAATAACCCTGCAACCTCGGTTGGCCAGCTCGTTACAAACTTCTACAATCCCATCATCAAAAAATTGCGCTTCATCAATTCCGATAACATCCATTCCATCCGCCAAAATCAGGATATTGGAACTACTTTCTACGGAAGTACTGCGGATAGAATTATTGTCATGACTCACCACCTCTTCCTCGCTGTAACGGGTATCGACAATCGGTTTAAATATCTCCACCTTTTGCTGCGCGAATTGAGCTCTTTTAAGCCTGCGTATGAGCTCCTCCGTTTTGCCAGAAAACATGCTTCCGCAGATAACTTCGATACAGCCGCTAGGCATTTGATGATTTACTGTATTTTCGAGGAACATTTTTGCTTAATTACAGCACAAAACTAAGGAATAAACACAGCGTTCGATGCAAGATAATGTCCGTCAGGAACTCAAGGAATTATGTTACTTCATCATTGAAAATAATAATGCCCTATCTCGCCCGGAGCAGTTAACCCGCGTGCAAATGCTGTATGAACGCTTGTTGGTACTCAATTACCTGGAGGAAGTTGCCGACGAGCAAAAACAGAAAAGCGCCGCTCAAGCCGCGCCCAAGCCAAAAAGTAATCCACCTAAAGCGGAAAGCAGCCCAAGCGAACCAAAAAGTTTAGATCCAGAGCCAATTATTGAGAAAAAGACCATTAAGGACTCCGAAGCTAATATCCCTGAACCTACAACTGAACCCAAGCCTCCATCCCAGGAAAAACCTAGCACCGACAACACGGAGCGTCGAGGTTTAAATGATGAGCATCAAGCACCTAAATCAGTAAACGACAATTTGGCCAAGGGAGCCATTCAAGTGGGATTAAACGATCGCATTGCTTTTGTTAAGCATCTTTTCAATGATTCCCAATCAGATTTTAATCGGGTGCTTTCCCAACTCAATACTCTGGATACTTACTTAGAATCCATGTATTTTATTGAGAATCTCGTCAAGCCAGACTACAATTGGGATGATAAGAAAGCCTACGAAGACCGCCTTATCAACCTGATTAAAAAGCGATTTGGCGAGGACTGGTAAATAATCTCAAGGAAAGTCCCGCCCTTTTTCGTATTTTCGCGCCTCATTTTTTCACATAATTAATTCAAAGCCCGTAAGCTATGAAGATGAAACTTTCGCATTTCAACTATAAGTTGCCTCAGGAACTTATTGCGAAACATCCCGCCACTCATCGCGACGACAGTCGTCTAATGGTAATCAATCGTCAAGAAGGAACCATCGAACACAAAATGTTCAATGAGATTATCGACTACTTTGATGAAGGCGACACCTTAGTATTAAACAACACCCGAGTATTCCCTGCTCGCATGTATGGGAACAAGGAAAAAACCGGAGCCCGAATCGAAGTTTTCTTACTTCGCGAGCTTAATGCAGAAAGCCGCTTGTGGGACGTTTTAGTTGACCCCGCGCGTAAGATTAGGATTGGAAACAAACTTTATTTTGGTGAGGACGATAGTTTGGTCGCCGAAGTAATCGACAACACTACTTCTCGTGGTAGAACCCTGCGGTTTCTATTTGATGGATCCTACGAAGAATTCCGCGCTAAGCTCAAGGAATTAGGACAAACTCCTCTGCCCAAGTATATTGATCGTGAGCCCGAACCGGAAGATGAAGACCGCTATCAATCTATATTCGCTAAGCATGAGGGTGCCGTTGCCGCTCCGGTAGCCAGCCTTCACTTTAGCAAACAACTATTAAAGCGTTTGGAAATCAAAGGGGTCAATTTTGCTGAATTGACTTTGCATGTGGGCTTAGGAACCTTCCGTCCAGTAGAGGTAGAAGATTTAAGCAAGCACAAGATGGATTCGGAACAGTACATGATTTACGACCATACCGCAAAGACGGTCAATCAGGCGATAGATGCCCGCAAGCGAGTTTGCGCTGTAGGTACTACATCCATGCGTGCCATGGAGAGCTCTGTTAGCACGGATGGCCACCTTAAGCCTTTCGATGGTTGGACCAATAAATTCATTTTCCCTCCATACGACTTCCAAATAGCAGATCGTATGATCACCAACTTCCACCCACCTCAAAGCACCTTGATGATGATGACCGCGGCATTTGCCGGTTATGATTTATTAATGGAAGCCTATAAAACAGCGGTGAAGGAAGAGTACCGATTCTTAAGTTATGGCGATGCCATGTTGATCTTATAAAACGAAAAACCCTGACGAAATCGTCAGGTTTTTTTTTGTTTTCATTTCTATATTATCGATTGGGGCTCAACCAAACTAAACCTATAAGTAGGAAGGCTACCCCACTCACCATCGGGGGTCGCATTAGGTCGTGGGCCTCATTAGGAAGGCTTAAGTATATCATGTAACCACCTAGGATTAAAAGGATAATGGCTGCAATTCTTTTCATAGTTTGGATGTTTTTGGTTTGAAAACGTTGAATTTAAGAAAATAATTCTGCTTGCATAATTGCCCGGGCTTGCGATATTTGTGTTCAGATGTCAAAGGAAAACCCCCAAACCAGCTCGAATCAAATTCCCGATTGGATGCATTTAGCCATAAGCCTCGCCATGAGCTTCTTATGCTTGATTGCGGCTTATTTAATCATCCTCATTATTCTAGACTTGGTATCCACTCATCTCATTAATCTCAATCTAACCAGTGGATGGATGGGAATAATTAGCATTATTGGCGCCTTTCTCATCAGTTTCAGCTGGGCTCGCTATCGTCGTGTAAAAACCGAATCCGCCGTACGGAAACGAAATTGGCGCTGGTCGGCTAATCTTCTTTTAATTGCACTCTTGGGTTTTTTGGCTTTCGTTGCTTATCGTATTTATCAAAAAAGCCTTTCTCTACCCCAATACGGAGATTACTTCCCGGTAGGTACCGATTTAGACTCCAATTCGCTCCCAGGTGATAGCCTGCTTATAGACAGTACTCACCTCCAGCCCCTTCAGGAAGAAGATTTAGATACTATACAGTAAGGGATAGGCTTCGGTGATGATTCTCCCTACCTTTGCCAAGTGAAAGAAGCCCAAGACATTCGCGCCCTCCGATTGGAGGACATTCAAGATTATTTTCTATCCATCGATGAGCCTAAGTTCCGGGCTAAGCAAGTTTATGAATGGCTCTGGAAAAAAGGTGCTCAAGATTTCGATCAGATGACAAACCTTCCGCTCAATCTGCGGGAGAAGATGAAATCGGAATTCGTGATTAATCACATTCGAGTGGATGAGATGCAGCGGAGCGAAGACGGCACCATAAAAAACGCCGTTCGCCTTTATGATGGCAAGGTGGTGGAATCTGTTTTAATTCCAACGGATACAAGGATTACCGCCTGTATTAGTTCTCAGGTGGGCTGTAGTCTCGATTGTAACTTCTGCGCCACCGCACGCCTAAAACGGATGCGTAATTTGAATCCAGATGAAATATATGATCAAGTTGTAGCCATCCAAAATGAGGCGCAATCCTTTTATGGTCGGCCCCTCACAAATATTGTGTTTATGGGGATGGGTGAACCCTTGATGAATTACAATAACGTATTAGAGGCGATAGATAAAATCACCTCACCTGAGGGATTAGGCATGTCCCCAAAAAGGATCACGGTATCCACGGTAGGACTCTCCAAAATGATTCGCAAATTGGCCGATGAGGATCCAAAGTTCAAACTCGCATTGAGTTTACATTCCGCGCGGGATGAGGTGCGCGATAGGATTATGTCCATCAATCTTAAAAACCCAGTTGCAGACTTAATCCAAGCACTCCAGTATTGGTATCAAAAAACCAAGAGTAGGGTCACCCTAGAATATGTAGTTTGGAAAAATATTAATGATGGGCCTGAAGATATTGCCGCTTTGGTTCGCTTTTGCAAGCAGGTGCCCACCAAAGTAAACCTCATCGAATACAATCCAATCGATGACGGCGAATTTCAGCAAGCTGATTTTGCGGCGGTTAAAGCCTATCAAAGGGCCCTGCAAGAAATTAATGTGGTCGCTACCGTTCGACGAAGTCGCGGCAAGGATATTGATGCAGCTTGCGGACAATTAGCTAATAAGAATGAGCTATTAAACGAAGCCTAATTTCAAATTTGTCCTAGTCTTTTAAGCCTCATGGATTACCTTTGAACCCCATAATGTCGAGCCTTAAGAAGATACAATCGCCGATCCAAGACGAAATGAAAGCTTTCGAGCCTAAGTTTCGCGATTATATGGCTTCGAAAGTGGCCCTGCTTGACCGAATCACCTACTACATCGTTAAGCGCAAAGGGAAGCAGTTAAGACCCATGCTGGTGTTCTTAAGCGCGAAATTGCATGGTGAGATTGGTGACTCTTCTTATCGGGGTGCAGCCTTGGTCGAATTAATGCATACTGCTACCCTGGTGCATGATGACGTAGTAGACGATTCCAATATGCGCCGAGGGTTCTTTTCCCTCAATGCCTTGTGGAAAAACAAGATTGCGGTTTTAGTAGGCGACTATCTTTTGTCGAGAGTATTACTCCTTTCCGTTGAAAACAAAGAACACCGCCTTCTTGAGCTCATCAGCACGGCAGTTCGTGAGATGAGTGAAGGTGAACTACTGCAAATCGAAAAGGCCCGTCGCTTAGACATCGATGAAGAAGTTTACTTCGATATCATCACCAAGAAGACTGCCTCTTTAATTGCCTCTTGCTGTGCGGTTGGCACGGCTTCGGTAAAAGCCACCGAAGAAGAAATCGAAAAGATGAGGCTGTTTGGCGAATACCTCGGCATCGCTTTCCAAATCAAAGATGATCTTTTTGATTTTCAAAAAACGGCCAAGACAGGCAAACCAACCGGGATCGATATTCAGGAGCAAAAAATGACTTTGCCCCTAATTTATGCCTTGCGCAACGCTAGTCGAGAGGACCGAAAATTTATGATACGGACGGTTAAGCGTCATAGCCATGATCGTTCAAGGGTGGAACAGGTCATGAGCATGGTACGGAATTCTGGAGGAATAGAATATGCGGAAAAGAGGATGGAGGAATACTATCAGAAGGCAAAAAATATTATTGCCGAATACCCTGAAACTCCGGCCAAAAATTCCTTACTTGAACTTGCGGACTACGTTATTAACCGCAGTAAGTAACCCAAACAAACACTAATTATGGAAGATTCCACGGAATTCCTATCCCAAATTTGGGATATGGTAATCAATTATGGCAGTCAATTACTTCTTGCCGTAATCACCCTTATCATTGGACTTAATGTGATTAAACGGATCACAAAGACCTTTAAAAAGACCCTGAAGAAAAGATCAGTAGACGAAAGCCTAGTTCCCTTTTTGGCCTCGCTAGTTAACGCAGCATTAAAAGTAATGTTGGTTATTTCGGTAGCCAGTATCGTGGGCATTGAGATGACTTCTTTTGTAGCGGTTTTAGGTGCTGCTGGTTTAGCGGTTGGACTAGCTCTACAAGGTTCACTTTCGAATTTTGCCGGCGGAGTTTTGATCCTTATCCTAAAGCCCTTTAAAGTAGGGGATTTTATCGAGGGCGCCGGTGTTTCTGGTACCGTTCGTGAAATCCAAATTTTCTACACCTACCTTACCACCCCGACCGGCCAGGAGATCATGGTGCCAAATGGGAATTTATCCAACAATGCGATTGTGAACTACAACTTCAATCCCAATCGTCGTTTAGACATGACCTTTGGAATTGGCTATGGTGATGATATCGATCAGGCCAAGAAGATTTTAGCAGATATCGCAGCGGCCGAAAATCGCTTCCTTGCTGATATGGGAATCACAATCTTTGTCGAAGCACTGGGCGATAGTAGTGTAAACATCCGCCTTAGAGGATGGACTAGTACCGGGGATTATTGGGACGTAATGGGCGGACTCAATGAAGCCGTTAAAAAAGCATTCGACGCGGCCAATATTAGCATTCCATTCCCCCAAATGGACCTGCATCTAGTAGAGGACACCACTAAATAGATAGAATAGAAACCAATTAGTTCTAGACTAAGTACACTATGATCACCCAAGAAACCATTCAGAAAATAATGGACACCGCTCGTATTGAGGAGGTGATTGGGGATTTTGTGACTTTAAAGAAAGCTGGTAGCAACTATAAAGGATTGAGCCCCTTCTCCAATGAAAAGACTCCTTCCTTTATGGTTTCTCCAGCCAAGCAAATATTCAAAGACTTTAGTAGCCAAAAAGGAGGCAGTGTAGTTACCTTCTTGATGGAACATGAGCAGTTCACCTATCCCGAAGCCCTAAAGTACTTGGCGAAAAAGTACAATATAGAGGTCGTTGAGACGGGGCAATCTGATGAAGAAAAAGCTAAGCGCAATACCTTAGAGAGTCTGTTTTTAGTCAATCAATTTGCAAATGAATATTTCCAAGATCAACTCTGGAATAATGAGACCGGTAGAAGCGTAGGTNTAAGTTATTTTAAAGAACGAGGATTTACCGAGGANACCATCAATGATTTTCAGCTCGGCTANAGTCANGATGGTTATGAAGTGTTTACCACNCATGCCTTGGAAAAAGGTTATCAGCTGGAATACCTGGACAANGTTGGCTTGACGAANGTCGATGGTGAACGAAAAATTGATCGTTTTCGNGGTCGAGTAATGTTCCCCATTCTAAGTCATACCGGTCGAGTATTAGGTTTCGGGGGTCGGGTACTTCGCAAAGATGCCAAAGCNGCNAAATACCTCAATTCCCCTGAGAGCGACATTTACCACAAGAGTAAAATTCTTTATGGTATATATCAGGCCAAACAAGCGATTTCGAGGACGGATGAATGCTTTCTGGTTGAAGGCTACACGGATGTCATCAGCTTGCACCAAGCTGGTATCAAAAATGTTGTAGCCAGTTCTGGCACGGCCCTTACGGTGGATCAAATCTTACTGATAAAACGCTTCACGAGAAATATCACCCTTTTGTACGATGGGGATCCTGCAGGGATAAAAGCCAGCATGCGAGGCATCGATCTGATCCTCGAACAAGGAATGCATGTGCAAACCGTCCTTTTTCCCGAAGGTGAGGACCCGGACTCCTATGCCCTGGCACACTCTCAAAAGGAATTAAGCGATTTCCTCCAAGAGGAAAAAATCAACTTTCTTGACTTCAAAGCTAAACTGCTCTTAGCCGATGCAGGAAATGACCCACTAGCTCGTGCGAAAGCAGCGCGGGAAATGGTGCAAAGTATCGCTTTGATTCCCGATGAATTAGAGCGTACCGCCTACGTGCAGGAAAGCTCCCGTTTATTGGATATGGAGGAGCGCATTCTCTTCAGTGAACTAGGTCAGATTCGATCCACTAAGCTGGAAAAAGAGCAGAAGCAGCGCCAACGAGAGCAACAGGGTCTCAAAGAAGAGGAAATCATGCGGGTGGTAGACAGCCCTCAAGAAAACCTCCAAACGGGTATTCTTTTTATTCAAGAGAGGGCCTTGGCGAGCCTCTTACTTAATCATGGAAGCAAAGAGTTTCACTTCGGGGAAGAAGAGGAAGACTTGGAGAATGAGGAAGCTGAAAACTTAGAAACCGAAAGCATCTGTGAATATATTCTCACGGAGCTCGCGGAGGATGACCTCGAATTCGAACACCCTGAATTACAGTCCATCCTCGAACACTTCATTCAAGTATTTAATGAGGAAGATCGTATTGCTAAACCAGAAGAGTTTTTACGAGGGGAATATCCGGAAAGAATGCACATGGTTGTGGATTTAATCACCGATGAACCTCAGCTTCATGATTGGAAACGCAAACGCATCTACCCCCCAGATAAAACGGCCTATCTGCGTAATTTCACCATGGAGTCCTTACTGCGATTTAAGGAGAAAAAGATTGGCCAATTGATCCAACAGATCCAGGATGGATTTAAAAACGGCCAAGAATTAGAATCCAATGCCTTGGAAACTGCGCAGCAACTAACCTTATTAAAGGTAGAAATCAATAAGCGACTTAATCGGATCCTTTAGACTGTTGCAGTAAAAAGGGGATAAAAATGGTGGGAATCAGCACCCCCCACATTCTTTCGAACATAGATTCCGTCAACAGGCAGATAATTAAAAATACCAAACAGCTTAAGGCCAGGTAATCCTTTTGCCTTTGGGCCCGGTACAGGAAATATAGTAGGCCCGCAAGCAATAAGCACATCCCGGGAATACCAATGCTAATAGCGGTTTCCAAAAATTGATTGTGGGCATTATACTCCTTTTCCAATCCCTCCCAGAATTTGAATTCCCGATAGCTGTCGAAGAGCGCCTGATGATTATCACCAATCCCGGTTCCCCAGCAAAAATTATCCGCAATAACCGCGGAAGCACATTTCCATTCGGCCAATCGATAGGTGGCACTGTTAAAGTCATCTCCCGAAATATCGTAATCGAAATTGGGTAATTGTACATAGCGATCCCTCATGCCCGGCGAGGCAAAAGCCATGAACAAACCAAGAGCCAAGATTGGGATAAAGGGTAAACCTAACCATAGATAAGCTTTTCTCTTCCATGCAATATAAAAGGCACCTAGCCCAATCACCGCCATGAATGCAAGCAGGTTAATCCTAGCCTGTAAAAGCAGCATGAAGATCAAAAACAAAATAATGGAAGCCCGGTAGAACCAAAGCCAATTTTTCCGGCTTTCCGCCTGATGCAACTCAACCGTCGAGAAAATAGCCATACCCAAATAGGTCGCTAAATAACCCGGATGCATCAAAGGGGTTGCCAAATGTGTGTAGGCGAAAAAGTACCTCCGTCCAAAGGGACTTTCCTCGTAGAAAGCCCTCGCCTGAATACTGCGATAGGCAGCGTAAATTAAGGCCAGGAAAATTGCCAGGATACTCGCCCACCAAAATGCCTTTAAGGCCAATACCCTGCTCCTTTTAGACCATTGATTTTTTCCCGCAAGAATTATTAACGGCCCCAATAAAAAGGCGGTTTTAGTTTCTAACTGCCGCCATCCCGAATCATGATTTTCGCTCCACATTAAACTTAGGAGGAGATACAGGTAGAAGCCAGCGGAAAACCAGACCAATGGGTCCTTAAATCCCAATTTCCAATCCGACCAACGATAGCTAAGGATGCTCTGAATAAAGAGCAGGAACATGATTAGGTTGGTAATCGCCATTTGACCCAAAGGCAAACTGAAGATCAATAGTGCAGCAAGTACCGCAAAGCGATGAGAAGCTTCTTTTAAATCAATTTTGCGGTTGGTAGACTCCACGGCGCTTTTGTTGGCGTTTGATTACAAAGGGTAACTGGGAAAGCAGCAAGGCCAACAAAGATAGACTTATAAAAAGATAGGATGCACGAAGGTAATCGTTCATGAAAAAGCTTAAGACCACAAAACCAACATTAAGGCTCATCAAAAGAACACTGGCCTGAACATGGCTTAATCCGATATCCAAGAGGGCATGGTGGATGTGATTTCGATCGGCCGCGAAGGGCGAACGACGAAGAATAAAAATGCGCAGGAATATCACCCTTGTGGTATCAACCACAGGAATTATTACAATAGCAAAGGCGAAAAGCATCGCGTCGATTTTTTCCAATAAAAATGCTTCACTTAACTCATTGATCTGCAAAAATGATATACTGAGCAAGGCCACCAAAAAGCCCAAAATCATCGATCCAGAGTCCCCCATGAAGATTCGAGCATTCACCAAGTTGAAGCGTAAAAAAGCTAACTGAGACCCCACTATGCAAAGCGCTAATATTAGGAAGAGCTCGGAATGCAAATATTGGAAAACCAGAACGTAGGTGGTACTAATCACTACTCCGATACCGGCACTTAGACCATTAATACCATCAATGAAGTTAAAGGAATTGATGATACCTAAAAAGAACCCAAAACTCAGGGATACGCTAATCAAATAGGGTAATTCATATACTCCCAAAAGGCCATATAAACTCACTAACCTCACGTCCCCCTGAATTACCACAATCGCTACCGCCAACAATTGGCCAATTAGTTTTTTGTAGGGCACCAAAGGGTATAAATCGTCTTTTACTCCCGTAATAAAAAGAATAAATAATCCCACTAATACAGAATTAAGCGCGGGATTAGATAAGTGTGCCGTGTTGAACACAAAACTGATTACCATGCCACCGAAGATTGCCATCCCGCCCAAGGGAGATATTCTCGCATTATGCTTCTTCCGCTGATCAGGCTCATCATAGAGCTTTTTAACCAAGCTTAGGCGAATAATGGCCGGGATGGAAAAATAGGTAATCCCAAAAGCCAAAAGGGGAGCTAGATAAACCGCAAAATCTGCTAATATTTCAAGACTCTCCTCAGCCATTTAAGCAATGCTTTCTTTAGCGATTAAGGTTTGAAATATATGAAAGTCAAAATCTGAAAAAATCCCAAATGCGGTGGTTTCATCCACCACAATATGACTCATTCTTCCTGCATTAATCTTTCCATGCTCTTGAAAGCTTTCCTTGGTAGCCACCATTATGCCGCCTGAGGCACGATAAATTGCTTCTCTTTCTATTCGGGTAAATTTATCCTGGTCCAAAATAGCCGATAGGCCGTGTCCGGTATGCTGATAATAGGCCTTATTATCCGGCCTTACACTTAAAACAGAGTCCGACTTAAAGAGCTCCACTGTATTGACTGCATCATCGATAATTCCAGCTTCGACGAAAGGATAATCCAAGGCCGCGGTCATGATAAAGCGGTAATCCAAGCNTTGCTTATNGGCATNGTCCACCGCCAATTTCACAGTCGCCCCTAAGGTTTGACCTGGCCCGGCAATTTCTTGTGGTCGTTCNAGAACAAGTACCTTAATTTGATCCGCGAATTTGCCTTTTACATAGTCCAGGATTTCCACATCCTCTGAAATCACATAGATGCGCTTCACGCTGCGGCTAGCAAGTAGATTCGAAATCTTTTTTGAGAGTATAGTTTCAGACCCCCAGGGGAAAAGGGGAATCGACTGACCCTTAATTCTTGTATTCCTGACTGGAATAACCGCTAAAGTAGAGTCTTCAATACTACTTAAATCTAGAAAGGTTTCTTTGATCGCCCGGCGAGTTTCAAGAATCCGCTCTTCGTTCGTTGTCAAATTCGAACCATGTCGACGGTAGTAAAACAAAGGCTGATTCACATTTCTCACCGAATAGTGAATGATAAACTTTAGCCATAAGTCATAACCATCTTGGCAAGTGAAACTCTCGTTATAACCACCTATCTTCTTCAAAAAGCTTAAGCGAATAATAGTACACGCTCCATGTGCTGGTTGATCATAAAGGCTAACCTCCTTTTGGAAATCATGGCGTTGCTCCTCTCCCGTAATATTTCCTTCCGCATCTACATAGTAGTAGTCGGGAAAAACCAATCCCAAGTCATCATCAGCCTCCAAAAGAGCCACCATCTTTTCCAATGCTTCAGGCACTAGGTAATCATCCGCGTCCAAGCGCATTAGATATTTACCCTTGGCCACCCGCATGGCTACATTATTGGTGATATTAAGGCCTTTGTTTTGCTGATAAATGATAGAAATCCCTTCTCGGTTCCGATACTCCTCAATTATAGACTTACTATTATCGGTGGAACCATCGTCTATGATAATCAATTCAATATCCTGCAGACTTTGGGCCAGCACGCTTTCAATTGACTGGCGAATAAAGCGTTCGTAATTATAATTGGTTATATAGACCGATACCAGTGGTTCTATAGACTTCATGTGCGTTCTTTTAGCTCCTTTGCGGGAATACCCCCTACTACTTTAAAGGAATCAACTGAGCGATTGACTACGGCGTTGGACCCAACAACTGTGCCTCTACCTAATTCAACCCCAGGCAAAATTACGACATGGGTTCCCAGCCAGCAATCCTCCTCTAATACCACCGGAGCATGGTCATAGCCCTGATCCTGAACACTTAGTTTCTTATCCTTAAATCCGTGCATACTGGTCTGGAGATATACGAAACCTGAAATTAAAGACTTCGAACCGATATGTATCGAATCACCACCATTAAAAACAGAGTAGAGGCCAATTCGCACTCCCGAATCAATTTGAATTTTAGCCTCGTTAGCCGCCAGGATTCGCACCCCGCGGTCAATGCGGACATTTGAATCAATATTCACTTGAGATTTTCCATGGACCCTAATTTCCACGTTTCGTCGCAATTCAACTCCGTCGCCTATTTTTAATCTCGCTTGTTTATCGATTAAAATGCGCGGTATACTATCGCATCTCAAGTCCTTTCCGAAGCTAACATTTCTCCCACCGTATAATACCCTGGTTAGAAAGGCAATGAACTTGGGTCGAAATTCTCTTATGAAATATTGCACGCCGATCATTCCAACAGTTCCCAAGTTAACTTTTGATGTTGACGCACGTCGACCTTCAATGTTCTTCCCAGAACTTTATCATAATCTCGAGCATCAATACCATGATTTGGTCTAAGCACGGTTAAATTTTCTTCCTTTAAAACTGTCCCTGCTTTGAGATCAGCAGTGGGATATACCGCTCGACGGAATGAAAGCTCATGACCATTTTCAAGTTCAATTTGAGTGGGTCTCTTTAGCGCCTCCCCTTGTAAATTTTGGATGAGCTTAATTTCCTGAATCAATGCTTTTACCTCTTCTGGCATTAAGGATACCTTATGATCACGAAAGGATTTCCCCTCCCTCTCATCGGTAAAATGGAACTCTAATACTTCCGCCCCCATGGCAACTGCGTATTCCAAGGCTTTGGAACCTTCGGTATGATCAGAATAGCCAATCGTTAGCCCCGTTTTCTCGCGATAAGCCTTCATTACCGACAGGTGAGCATCGCCCGGTGCAATGGGATACATGCTGGTACATTGTAAGACGGCAAGCATATCCGCACTTTTGTAGATGGAATTACAATTCTGAATATAATCAACCGTGGCTAAAACTTCCTCTTCAGTTGCCAAGCCGGTGGAAACAATTAAGGGTTTACCGAGTGCAGCTGTCGCTTTTAAAACCGGATAAGCCGTTAAGTCACCAGAACCAATTTTGTAAACCGGTATATAGGGGTCAATCCACTTCATAGCCTCTAGATCCCAGACCGATGAAGTATACATCAAACCGGCTGCTTGTACCATTTCCGCAAGTTCAATATGCTGAGCTTGACTAAGTTCAAATTTTTTAAAGTGCTTATTTCTCGTTGGGCTCTCTTCCCTAGAAACTAGGCTATCGCCGGTGTAAATTTGAAATTTAACCATATCCACATCCGTATCAATAGCTAATTGACAAAGCCTTTTAGCATATTCGAAGTCACCTTCATGGTTACCGCCGATTTCCGCAATTAGTAAAGGACCGTGTTTACCCTTTAAGAGATTTCCCATATTCCTGATAATATTCAAAAGTGCTACGCAAGGTGTAATCCCCGGCGGGGATTCTAGCAAGCATATACTTAGTTCTTTCTAAATCTTCTGGTGTATCTAAAGCCAATTGGATTCCGGCAGCCTCCGGGAAGACATCATTCATCTGATAATAGTGATCTTCTGGCGCAGGCTCCTGATATAAGCAGGCCATGACATGTTCATTACAGTAATCATCGGCCTTAATTTGCTCCAAATGCTGAGCATAATAAGAATTGCGGACAATTTCGACGCTCATTCCCTTCGGGAAGCTACGCCCCTTCACATTACTCAAGAAGTTAAATTTTCCTTGACCAGCCCTAGTCATCATTTGGCCTAGCATTTCAGGGTCTAGGAATATATTGTCGCCATTCATTCGAATCGTATAATCACAATCTAAAATTTGGGCAGCCTCATAAAAACGCTCTCCTACTTTTTTTAAGCTACCCCGATGACATTTTATCCCTTCCGTCAATGCAAATTGTTCCAGTGCATCATCCGAAGCTAAATCGCTAGTCGCCAGTATTATTTTTTCGATGGGAATCACCTTTAAGAGGCGATCTAGAATGTGCCTTAAAACCTTTTTGCCCTCAATCTCCATCAGGGCCTTTCCCGGTAGTCGAGAGGAAGAATACCGAGCCAAAATAACCACGCCAATTGATTTATTCACGCTCGCCAATTTTCTTCGCTGGACTCCCAGCCCAAATTTCAAAGGGAGGTACATCCTGCTTAAGCACAGAATTCGCGGCGATTACCGCTCCTTCTCCAATTGTAACACCTTTAAGAATAGTTACATTGCTTGCCAACCAAACTCCATCTTCAATCTTGATAGCTGCCGTCTGATTGGCCTGTCGATTTATCAGCTCAGATCTTTCTATACCGTGATCGGAGTCAACAATGTAAACAAAGGGCGCAATCAAACAATCATCGCCTATTTCTATACCCGCACTAGCAAAAATAAAATTGTGGTAACCAATGGTAGTTCGAGCACCTATGCTCACTTTGGCCTTCTCATTACAGGCGCAGATACGGGCGCCTTCTTTAATTACGACTTCCTCTCCAATAGAAATATTAGAGGGATAGCGCATAAGCTCCACACTTTTGTCAATCCAAACCTTTGGACCTAAATAGCCGAGCCTTGACTTTTGCCGAAAGGCCCGCCATCTATGACTAAATCCAAATTTTAAATGCTTACGCAACTGACTCATGCCGCAAATCTTAGACAAAGGTACAATTTACCGGGTCGTTAAGGGAGAGCCTCTATTTCTCGTTTATGGCCTTTATCTTGGTCAAAATTTTCACACTTGTCAGTAAAGGATAGATTTAAGAGACTAGCCGCTTCGCAGAGTTTATTGGAACAATTGATGTTTCATACTTATCGCCTTAAAAGCGGAAGGGCCGTGAGTAAAGAGATTGAAAGACGAAGACAACTTAGTATTTTCGACTATCAAAGTCTTTCAGCTGAGATTCCTTACGGCCCGGAAGAAAGGGTAATTGACAACAATCTCTATGGTTACGCCAGTCACCTTAAGAACTTTGCTGGTATTGATGGAGACCTAAAAGCCTATATGGAACACGGCTTATTCCTTGGCGGTATTGTACATCCTGACCAACATCACTGGCATTTCCCTCGAATCGTAACCATGAGCGAGGGCCGAAGACAAATATTAGCGCAAAAATTGCCACAAAAAGAAAGCCTTGCAGTTGGCCCTTACATCCACTATGCTCAGCCCCTTCTGGCAGAAGATGCTTTGCGAGATCTAAAAAACGAGCTCGGTAGAACCTTATTGGTTTATCCCTTTCACAGTGCAAAGCACCTTAAAGTATCCTATGATGAAGATGGCTTTATCGCCGAAATAAAAAGAGTGGCAAAGAATTTCGACAATGTTCTAGTTTGTCTTTATTACCTAGACACCAGGGATCCTGAAAAGGTATCGGCCTATGAATCGGAGGGATTTAAGGTAGTAAGCAATGGACATCGCTTCGACCGAAACTTTGTGGCGCGCCAACGCACCCATTTGGAATTGGCAGATTTAACCATGAGCAATACCATGGGAACTCACACAGGCTTCTGCATCTATCTTAATAAACCGCATTATATCTACAAACAAGATATTGATCAAAGGCCCATTAATTTGAAACAGCTGAAGCGCTTGGAAGCAGCTGGAACTACTGGTGCCGTCCTGGACCTGGTCCATCAACAAAAGAATTTCTTCATCAATCTCTATCGTGAACTTCGGGATGATATTAGCTCGGAGCAATTTGAAGCCACCGCAGAATTTTGGGGATTTGAGGATATTAGGGAGGCAGCCTATTTAAAGAGCTTTTTCTCCTAATTCCCGCCGTTTTAAAACCTTGGAGAAATAGTATACAGCCAAAATAGCAAGCACAATTTCTAAGCCCAATTTTGCAAATGCGGCCCCATTTAAGCCGTAAAATTCAATCAGCCCAAAATTGAGGATCACGGAGATTAGCCCAGTCCAAAAAACCACCTTAAAGTTGGCGCCATCGGCCTTGAGGACCATTAAACCTTGCTTGGTGCTAAAATGACTAATAGCCGTAAATACAAATACCGGGGCCATCCAGGCCAAAACCTCAGCCGCGGGGGCAAAGTCCGCACCGAAGAAGATTTGAATCACAAAATCATTAAAGAATATGGCAACCAAGGCAGCTGCCGAACTCAGCAATAGTAAATAGTTTCTGAAGCGTTTTCGTTCGCGCAAATATTTCTGAGGGTCAGTTTTTACCAATTGGGCAAGGTGTGGATATAATGAGCTTCCCAAGGGGGTAAAGAGAAAGCTCTGTCCAACCGTTATCAATTTGAGGGCAGCGGCAAAATAACCTAGGTCCTCTCCAGGAAGTAGGAATCCTAAAAAAAGAACACTCCCAAAAACATAGACGCGAGTAAAAAAGTGAGAGGCGAACATATAAAAGCCGCTTCGCAAATAGGCCTTGACCAGAGCTAATGGCTGCCATTTAAATTGCAACCAGGAGTATCTTTTATAGGCATAAGTCAAGGTTAGTCCGGCCGCCCCCAATTGAGTGATGGAATTGATCCCTAAAACCCAATAATAATCATCGGGCTCTTGAATGAGCACAAAAATTAAAACCGCTCCCAAACTCTTAATACCCATATTGGCCAGAGCAATCACTCCTAAATCTTGTCGGCCTTGAAAAAGAAAATCGGGATATAAGGCCCAGCCTATAACAAAGGGGAAAGCCACCAGCATAAGGCGAAGCTCTTCGTGGTACTGAGGCACAAAAAGCAACAAGGCAGCAAAAACTAGAATACTGAAAAGCAATAAATAGATTTTGGCCTGAGTAACCACCGAGAAAACAGTTGAAATCCGTTCAAAGCGATCTTTAAGTTCTGCCACCCTTCTGGTCGCGGTAAAAACAAAACCATAGCTGACGAAAGCCGTGAAATACAGCATCGTAACCTGCGCAAATTCGGCTATCCCATAATTCTCCGGACCAACCACCCGGGTGATATAGGGCAAAGTCACCAATGGCAAGAGGTAATTAGCCGCCTGCGATAGGGTCATATAACTTATGTTTCGTCCGAGTCGTTGCAAGAATGTAGTTTAGAAAGGAGGCGGTAAAGGAACAAAGTATAATTTTAAGGCCTGCAGGCGGAAAGTAAAATTCTATGATTGATTACTAGCAAAGAATCGAATGACCTATGATTTAATAATATCCGTGGTACTCTACCGCAATCCAAAAGAGGAAATAAACACCCTCCTCAGAAGTTTCCATGGATCGAAATTAAATTATCGTTTAATCCTAATTGACAACGACCCAGGCGCTATTGACTTTAACTTCCAAGAACTTCCGCCTAGGGTTGACTATTTGGCAAGTCAGGAAAATTTAGGCTATGGCAAAGGACACAACCTGGTTATTAATAATTCGAATTATCAATCCAAATACCACTTAATCGCCAATGCCGATATCGAATTCTCAGCACCAATCCTCGAATCCATTTTTCAGCATCTCGAGGCATCTCCTGGGGTCGCGCTTCTAATGCCGAAAATCATCTATCCGAGCGGGGAGGACCAAGGTCTGAGAAAACTATTACCCAGTCCGGCCGATCTCTTTCTGCGTCGTTTCCTGCCCGGAGCATTAAAAGGACTTTTTAAGAAAATGGAAGATCGTTATCAATTGCGTTCTTTCCAGCCCGCTAAGGCCATGCTTGTCCCGGTTCTAAGTGGTTGTTTTATGTTTTGTCGTAAATCAGCTTTACAGGCTTGCAAAGGATTCGACCCGCGGTACTTCCTTTATATGGAGGACGTAGACCTGTCCCGAAGGTTAAATGAACAAGGAGACAACTTATATTGGCCAGAGGTTTCGGTAATTCACCACTATCAAAAGGACTCTTATTCCAGTGGTAGAAATTTAAAATTACACCTGCGTTCTGCCATTCAATATTTTAATAAGTACGGTTGGATTTGGGACCAACATCGCAGGGAAGTCAATCGCAAGGCATTGAATCAAAAACAGACTTAATCTCTTGCGCTGGAAATTTCTTCCCGGTGCGGCATGCACAGAAAAAGGGCGTAGAAAAAGCTGAAGAATAAAACTCCCGCCTGCCTTTGCAGCATACTTTCTGTCATGAAGCTAAAGAGGCAAATCCACAAGAAAAGTCGAGTTTCCGTTCGATAAGGGTGCTTTCTTAACTTAAAGAATGGATAAGCAAAAATTAGTAGCAGAATCAAAAAAGCAAAGAAGCCATTGGCCGCGAAAGTCTGCAGAAAGCTATTATGGTAATTAAAACGCATTTCATAAAGCTGATAGGTATTACTCCCATCCCAAAAAATTGCGTCCACTTCCTCTAAACGATTGTTAAGGGCCGTATTCTCCGCACCGGTCCCAACCCCTGACCAGAAATTCTCCGCAATTACGCCAGCTCCTTCGCGCCATAAAAACTTTCGAGGGTTAGTTTGCTTGTTCTCAATCATCTGCTCAAAAGAGCGCAATTCATGATAGGTATCTAAGAGTCTCTTTCTTGGACCCGGCACGGCGAGAAGCAGCACGATGAAGGTAAGCACCAATCCGGAAAAGGCGAAAATCGCCACTTTTCGTCCCTTTTTAGCTTTGAAGTACTGGGCCACCAAAAAGGCATTTACTAAAATGAAAAGCAGGTACTGCATCCGCACCCATATTAGGATAATCGCGACAATAAAGAGAGCTAAAACCAAAACATTGAGGCCTAAATTCTTTATTAAAGGTCGACCCTGAATGAGACGAAACATGAGCAAGGCATAGGCAAAGGTGACATACATACCAAGATAATGAGGTGGCACCCCCGAAAGAATGAGTAAATCAGCGAAATAAAATACTACCGGATCGGTAAAGGTATAGTAACGATAGAGGGCATAACCAAAGCTAATTAAGACCAAGAGGGCACTAGAAAGCACAAAAGAACGGAGTACTAGATCCATTTTCTGCCGCTTGAGGGCTTGCACACTCCCAAGAATCAAGGGCCAAAGGATAAGTGGTAGTTTTGAAAAGAGCTCCTTTCCCGCCTGATCATCCTCAGTAGTATAAAGTGCACCTAGGGCTACCAATAGGTAACTTGCAAATAATAAAGTGCTGTATTTGTTGCCTGAAAGGGCTTGAAGCTTTTTCCTGAAATCTAATTGCAATAGCCAGAAAAGGGCCGCCAACATTAATCCCAAGGTCACTGGGAGCCACTTCAATTGCCACGGCATCAAGAGCACGTAGTAAAGTAAGCTGCCAAAAAATAAAATGGACCAATACCGGGATAACTGCGGCATGTTAAGGGTTTAAGATCGCATTATATTTTTCCTGATCCTGGAGGTACTCTAAAGCAAGAGCGATGTCTTTGTCGTGTCCCAAGGCATTGGCCAATCGGCCACTATCGAAATAATACCGGGCTACTATTTCCTCCTGCAGAAGCTCCATTATAACAAGCTTTTGCTTAGAGATCTCCTGCTTTTTCTCCGCCTCATATGCTGCTCTCAAACGGTCAATTTCGTCCTGTAAAGCCTCGCCAAATCCATCAGCACGAGCTGCCTCTTCCATCCGATTGAGGAGACGTCCTGTACGGGTATCAAAATCAAAGTCGCGTTTAGATAGCCAGGCCGTAAATTGATTAAAAACCTGCTCATCAACTTTATATTCCTGGGCGGGAGCTATTTCGGCATTCTGACGATAATATTCTGTGGCAAAATCAAAGAAGTGGTACTGCTGAAATAGGGCTAAAACTAAATCGCCGGCCTGCTCACTGGGGCTCTCAATATCGGGGTCTATTCCTCCACCATCTAATACTACTCGGCCATTTTCGGTTTTAAACTCGCTACGCAGAGAGTCTGGTATTTTAACCACTGAGCCATCCTCCGCCCGTTCAGCATAATCAATGGCTTGAATTAGCCTTCCACTTGGGGTGTAATATTTGGCAATCGTGACCTTTAATTGAGCGCCATAGGGTAGCATTCTCGACTCTTGCACTAAGCCTTTACCAAAAGAACGGCGGCCAACAATGATGCCCCGATCATAATCTTGAAGGGTCCCTGCTACAATCTCTGATGCCGAAGCACTCGCAGAATTTATAAGGACAGCAACCGGTAGTTCTTTATCAAAAGCTTGATTTGGAGTGGTGTAAGTGCGCTGCCACTCTTCCAACTTTCCTTTGGTGAGTACCACTGGTTTATCCTTAGCGATAAATAAATTCGTAAGTCCAATGGCTTCATTGAGAAGCCCTCCGGGGTTATTCCTTAGATCTAATATCAGTCCTTTCAAGGGGCCTTGGGCTTTCAAATCCTGCCAGGCTTTTAATACTTCTCCGGTGGCATTTTGGGTGAATGAATTAAGGTAGATATATCCATAGCCGTCTTTTACCATGCCGGCATAGGGAACCGCATCCAAATGGACTTCCTCTCTTTCAATTGCGAGTTCCAAGGTTTCTGTTCCGCGCTGAATTTCAATTTTGCATTTCGTGCCCGGAGCTCCTTTTAGAATTTCTGAGAGCTCTTCTCCCTTATAGCCAAGGATGGAAGCATCATCTACCTTAAGGATCACATCCCCAACCTTAAGTCCAGCCTTAAATGCACCGAAACCTTCATAAATTGAAGTAATGACCGAACGGCCCTCAAAATTGGCCACGGATGCGCCGATACCACCGTAATTTCCCGTTTGACGGATTTTAAAATCCTCAACCGCTTCTTCAGGTATATAATTAGTATAGGGGTCCAAACCCGCCAACATTGAATTGATGGCTCCTTGGGTTAATTCCCCCGGGTCCGTGTCATCTACATAATAGAGACTAACCTCTTTAAATACACTGGTGTAGATATCGAGCTGCTTGCTTATTTCGAAATAGTCCGGTCTATAGGCAAAGCTGAAGACCAAAAGAATAACTATCCCAAGCCATCGACCCAGTTTCTTAAACTTCATATTCATTTAGGAAGACTAAGGGGCTAATTTAGGGAAATCGGCTACAAAGAAGAGGACTTTGCCCATTTCTCCCATAGTTTTTGGTAGCTCTTTTCCAAGCGTAGGGATTCTGGAGGCTCATCGCCTAGGAATAACAATACCATATCGTAGCTTTTTCCCTGAGGGAGCAATGCCTTATGCTTACGAAAAGCCTCTCGCATTAAGCGCTTAATACGGTTTCGCCTTACGGCTGATGAAATTTTACGCTTTGGCACGGCGAAAGCAATTTTATGACCAGACTCATTAGAAGGTAAATAGAAAAGCAAAAGAAAACCTTGTTTTAACTTTTCTCCCGACTGATAAACTTCAGAGATTCTTTCTGAGCTTTTTAAATGAGCGCTTGATGGATAGGACTGGTCCATAAAATAAAAAAGGCCGTCATGGTTTATCCCTGACGGCCCGGAAGGTATGTAAAATGCCTTATTTTTTATTGACCTCCTTGATGTAATGCTCAATGGCCATCGTCATAGAAGGTAATTTCGGGTTCGGAGCCTTAATATTAACGGTAAGACCAGCTTCCTCTATTGCCTTATGGGTAGTATTTCCAAATCCAGCAATCCGGGTATTCCCTTGTTCAAAATCAGGGAAGTTTTCGAAAAGGGACTTAATTCCCGAAGGACTAAAGAATACCAAAATATCATACTTCACATCGGCAAGATGCGACAAGTCACTGCTAACGGTGTTATACAAACTGCGCGAGTGTAATCCACACCACATTCGGCCAAAGTATCAGGAACTTGAGGTTTCAAAATATCTGAAGTGGGAAGCAAGTATTTTTCCCCTTTGTGCTTTTTGAAAAGAGGGATGAGATCCTGGAATTTGCTCTGTCCAAAATAGATCTTACGCTTGCGGTAAACTACATACTTCTGAAGATAGTAAGCAATTGCCTCACTCGTACAGAAATACTTTAGGTCATTTGGCACCGTATAACGCATTTCTTCCGCGATACGGAAAAAATGATCCACGGCATTACGACTGGTTAAGATAACCGCCGTATGATTAGCTAGGTTAATCTTTTGTTTACGTACATCTGCTACATCAACCCCCGCTACGTGGATAAACGGAATAAAGTCAACCTTCAACTTGTATTTCTCTGCCAAGTCAAAGTATGGCGAGTTTTCCGTTTGAGGTTCAGGCTGTGAGACTAAAATGGATTTTACCTTCAAAGCTCAACTTGATTTTGTACCCCTCTGATTAACAGCTAATTTCATGGTCAATTAAACCAATCGGTAGAGAAACACCAGAGGGATGATTTCCAGCGCGCAAAGGTATAAAATAATATAGCTCAGACTAAAGCCTGCTCTAAGACAAAATGTTAAGATGCGAAAAAGAAATAGCAAAGCCAGTAATAGCAATGGAATCAGGATGAGAAAAAAGTAAATCTGACTTGCAGGCAGGTAGTGAAAAAGGAAAGCCATGGCCGCCCCCACCAAGCTTCCCCAGGTGAAATGAGCGATAGCGATATTTTGCGCTTGACCAATTTCCTGCTCTCGCTCAAATGCATAAGCTACCGAACTGGAAACCAATAGTTTTAGAACCAGATAAAGGCCCCCAAGTAGTAAGATTCGAAAATAACTGGCCCAGTCATAATCCAAAATGAGCGCCGAATCCCCCTTCATCTTTAAACTGGTGATAAGAACGGGGAAGGCAATCCATGCGATTAGAACCAGTATTCTATCAGCATTAAGCGCCATTTTGCCGGCATTAAATCCCATCGCGAATTCATCAGCCTGGGCTTGCCAAGGAAAGGCAAAAAACTTTGGAATGCGCTCGGCATTAAAATAGCGCGCCAGAATCAGTAAGATTCCGGCGGCCATTATTATAATCAAAATCCAATCGCTTGCGCGTGAATTTAAGTCTTCACCCATGGGGCAAAAGTAATACTATTGCTTCTGGAAGCGAATTTGATTAGCACTTCCATCTTTTAAAAGATAGATACCTCTTGCTAAATCCTCAACATGTAAACGCACGTGTTGAGCGTCGACAAATTCTGCCTCCAGCTCAATCATTTGACCATTAACACCCATTACCTGAAAAGGACCTTCTAGGGCTTGATCTGAGGCTAAAATTAGATAGTCCGTACTTGGATTGGGATAGGCCGTAATTTTACTTATAGCCAATTCAGGCGTACCAATCCCCAGGTTCTTATCCAGAGCCAATGATTGATTAACTATCACATCTCCTGAGGTAGTCCCATTCTGATTGGAAAAGTTAACGGCGGCATAAACCATGCTTTGATCAGGGGCTTGACCCGCATCCCAATCGAAAGTCCAAGAAATTTGCCCACCTGCACCGGTAATACCAGAAGAGGTATGCGTCACATAGGACCCAGACATCCGGGTACGGGCAGGGTCGGAAATACTCAATGTTCCTTCATGACCACTGGTAGACTCCACGCTTGCCATAAAGGCCATGCGATTACTACCCGAACCATTATTATTGGCGCTTACGGTTATTTGATAAACGGAATCTTCTTTGAAGCCAGCGCTAGGTATGTTAGTGCTTATACTTACAGTCTGACCAGAGGCCGCCGGGCCATTATGACATCCAGCCCGGTCACAGCTATTACCATTACTAGCAGGCGAACCGTTATTGTTGGGTGGTGCCCCTCCACTATTGGTGTAGGCATTGTGAGCGATAAAAACGCTCAGTCCTAAACTGAGCAACATCAAATATTTTTTCTTCATAGAACAGGGATTTTGCTTAAATGTATGCTATTATCTGAATTCTGTATAACTATTTTTGCCCAAAATTGATTTCATGGCAAGTGATTTATTCGAATCTCCCGACTATTATGGGATAGATGACCTCCTCTCAGAGGAGCATAAATTGGTACGCGCTGCAACCCGGGAATGGGTAAAAAAAGAAGTAAGTCCTATAATCGAGGACTACGCTCAAAAAGCAGAATTCCCAAACCAATTGGTAAAAGGACTTGCGGAAGTTGGCGCTTTTGGCCCCTACATTCCCGAAGAATATGGCGGAGCCGGATTGGATCAAATGTCATACGGACTGATGATGCAAGAAATCGAGCGTGGTGATTCCGGAGTTCGATCTACTTGCTCCGTGCAATCTTCCTTAGTAATGTATCCCATCTTCGCTTATGGCAGTGAGGAACAAAAACGCAAGTTTCTTCCTAAACTGGCTAGCGGGGAGTTCTTAGGAGCGTTTGGCTTAACCGAGCCAAACTTTGGTTCTAACCCTGGTGGAATGATCACCAACTTTAAGGACATGGGCGATCATTATCTCCTGAATGGGGCCAAAATGTGGATTTCGAATGCACCTTTCGCTGATGTTGCAGTGGTATGGGCCAAGAACGAAGAAGGACGCATCCATGGTATTATTGTGGAAAGAGGGATGGAAGGATTCACTACCCCTGAAACCCATAATAAATGGAGCTTAAGAGCAAGTGCTACCGGAGAATTGGTCTTTGACAACGTGAAAGTGCCCAAGGAGAATTTATTACCCGGCCGCAGTGGCTTAGGAGCCCCTTTGAGTTGTTTGGACAGTGCACGTTATGGCATTGCTTGGGGTGCATTAGGTGCTGCCATGGATTGTTATGACACTGCCCTTCGTTATGCTAAGGAGCGCATCCAATTTGGCAAACCGATTGCTAGCTTCCAGTTGCAACAGAAAAAGTTGGCAGAGATGATTACCGAAATCACCAAAGGCCAACTATTGGTTTGGCGCTTAGGCACGCTTAAGAATGAGGGCAAAGCCAGCAGTGCACAAATTAGTATGGCCAAAAGGAATAGTGTCGAGATCGCATTGAAAATCGCTCGTGAGGCTCGTCAGATGCTAGGCGGAATGGGAATTACCGGCGAATACAGTATTATGCGTCATATGATGAACCTTGAATCTGTAGTAACCTATGAAGGTACCCACGACATCCACCTTTTAATTACCGGTATGGACGTTACGGGTATTTCTGCATTTAAATAGCTACCCTATTTTTAAACATAAAAAGCCCTGACACTAGCATCGCTAGGTCAGGGCTTTTATCATTAACATATCTTTTATACCCTACTGGTACAAGTCTGCTGAATTAACATAACCTGGTTGATCATCATACCAGTCCGCATAAGACAGACCACCAGACTGAGCCCAAATACTGAAATAGGTATAGGCTTGAGAAATATCGGTGCGCTCTTCGGGGTAATCAAAACCTCCTACAATATCGATAGCCCAAGGTAATCCAGTGCTGCTTTTATAGGTATTATCTCCACCATTATTCACGGTAGCATCATCCAGTGTGCCGAATAGGCTGGCATCCGCTAAATCAGTTGGAGCCTCACCCGCCAAGTGTACCTCACGCCCACGATTTTGATCGACAAAGATGAATGGGTTGTACGGGGCCGTTCCTAGAGCGGCGATGGTTTGTGGAGTACTAAAATTAATCGTGATTTGAGCGGTATCATTAGCCACGGTTTGGTTACCGCTTACGGTATTAACAAAGGCCGCTCCGGTATTATTCACCAAAACTTGTGAAGCATCATCATAGACGATAATTACCGCTTTTGCTTGACCGCTTTCTGTGCCGTTGTTATTCGTGCTTACCACATTATTAAATAATCGAGTACCGCTAACACTGGCTACCGCAGACTGGTTAAGATCCAGCTGAATTCCGAAGCCATTATCCAAGGCTCCACCTTTGGCACGGCTAACAAAGTTGGCTTTTAAATCTACTACCTCGTTGCTGGCATTAATTACCTGCTGATAGCGATAATCCACTACTAAATCATTAAAGTCATAATCGCCATAAGCTGGCCATAAATCTTCAAAAGCCAAGGTTCCGTATGTATTTTCAGATGGGTAGTAAGAATCACTAGCCCGAGTCCCATCGTTGGGATAAGCATCCAATTCGTCAGCTACTCCATCACCATCAGTATCGGTAATTACATTAACGCCATTTCCTTCTGGATTACAGGCATCGGTTGGAATAACCAAGCTACAAGACGCAACCGCGCCATTGCGAAAGATACTGCTCGCCACTCCTTCTAAACCATCTAAATCGCAGAATTCAAGATTCTTTTTAATCTGAGCGCCACTGTTAGCGGTCGAAGAACCGGAAACCTTAAACATGGAAGTAGAACCACTTCCTTCGATCTTACCGTTGATATGAACATCGGTAACTGAGGTTAAAGCCCCGTTCTTTAATTTGTACTTAGCCCCACCATTAATGGTTACTTTACCATCTACTTTGTGGTAGGATTTATTCTCAAAATCACCATTAAGAGTCAAATCACCTCCGAAATACATTCCGCATTCGTTCTCTACATCACTACCTCCGTTAATCGATACATTTCCAGGAATGGTAATAGTACCTTCATTTTCCAAGTCTCCGTTTATGGCTACACTGGAATTTGAGGTAATGGTAAAGGTCCCCTCATTTTTAAACTCCGAGTTTGAATTCAAGTTGAAGGCCGCCACGTTCATGGTACC
>JGI12316J14372_10001363_pt1 | contig 32010 bp, 33 predicted proteins | sample MarCyaLeptolynsp_FD_14372 | JGI IMG/M metagenome (IMG submission 14372)
GGTATGCGCATCCCGTATGGTTGTATTCGGGCAACACTTTACCCGCAGAAAGGGGACAAAATCTGTGAAACAGCTGCCCAGTTAGCGCATTTGAGTTGCGCAAAAAGGCATTTGTTCAACCACCACCCACAAACTGGACGACTTCCAGCCGGTCGCCGTCTTCAAGCAGGGTAGCACCGTGCTCGGCTTTGGGCACGATTTCGAGGTTGCGCTCGATCGCGATCCCGCGGGGATCCTCCGTCATGGAAAGGACCAATGCTTCGATCGTGGTGCCTTCGGCAATGTCCTGGCTCTCGCCGTTCAGAAATATCCGCATTTGGCCGGTTCCTTGTGCACAAAATAGGCTTGCCAAGCTTTACGTTCCGCCGCAAGAGCGTGTGACCATGACGCAACAGATATATGTTCTCAATGGCCCTAATCTCAACCTGCTCGGCACGCGCGAGCCGGAGATTTACGGCTCCGACACGCTCGACGATATCGAGCAGCGCATGAAAGATGCTGCGCCAGAAGCCAAAATCACGTTTCGTCAGACCAATTCTGAAGGTGAGCTGGTCGATTGGGTCCAGGAAGCGTCAAAATCAGCCGACATTCTGATCCTGAATGCTGGAGCGTATACCCACACCTCCGTGGCGCTGCACGATGCTTTGCGCGCCTGCGATGCGCAGATCGTGGAAGTTCACCTCTCCAATCCGGCGGCACGTGAGCCGTTTCGGTCGACGAATTATGTTGCCCCTTGTGCCAGCGCCAGCATTGCAGGTTTTGGCGCGTCCGGCTATTTGATGGCTTTAACTGCCATCCTCCAAGATAAAAAAGACTGAGGAGCCCGTCCCCCAATGTCCACAAGCAAGTCAAAACTCGATGCTGGCCTCGTGCGCGAACTCGCTGCGATCCTGCGCGAAGCCGATCTCGGCGAGGTTGAAGTCGAGCATGAAGGCCTGCGCATCCGCGTGAGCAAGGCCACTTCCATGGCGCCCGCTGCGCCAGCGGTGGTCCAAGCGCCGGTTGCCGCCGCGCCGGCGCCAGCTGCGGCGCCCGCGGCAGCACCTGCTGCCCCGGCTGCGGCCCCACCGGCTGCGGCCCCATCCAATGCGATAACCAGCCCAATGGTTGGCACCGTCTATATGTCGCCAGAACCGGGCGCAAAAGTGTTCGTCAATGTTGGCGACAAGGTGAAGAAGGGCGACACGCTGATGCTGATTGAAGCGATGAAGACCTTCAACCCGGTGGTCGCAGAGGCGGCTGGGACCGTGAAAGAAATTCTCGTCGACGACGCGCAACCCGTCGAGTTTGGCGAGCCATTGATCGTCGTCGAATAAGGACACGAAACGATGATTGAAAAAGTTCTCATCGCCAATCGCGGTGAAATCGCGCTGCGCATCCACCGCGCCTGCAAAGAGATGGGCATCGCCACCGTTGCCGTGCATTCCGAAGCAGATCGCGACGCGATGGCGGTGCGGCTCGCAGATGAAAGCGTCTGCATCGGGCCAGCGCCGAGCGCGCAAAGCTATCTGAAGAAGTCCCAGATCATCGCCGCCGCTGAAATCACCGGCGCCGACGCGGTCCATCCGGGTTATGGTTTCCTGTCAGAGAATGCTCAATTCGCCGAGATGGTCGAAGCCCATGACCTTATCTTCATTGGCCCTACGGCGGAGCATATCCGCACCATGGGTGACAAGATCACGGCTAAGCAGACTATGATCGATGCCGGTGTCCCGGTCGTGCCGGGCTCCGATGGCGGCGTGTCCTCGATTAGCGAGGGCAAGAAAGTCGCCAAGAAGATTGGCTATCCAGTTCTCGTCAAGGCGGCCTCAGGCGGCGGTGGCCGCGGCATGCGAGTGGCCGAGACCGAGAAGGATCTGGATTCCGCGATCAAGTCGGCCAAAACCGAAGCTAAGGCCGCCTTCGGCGATGATGCAGTCTATCTTGAGAAATATCTCGGCAAGCCTCGGCACATCGAAATCCAGCTTATTGCGGACACGCACGGCAATGTCTGTCACTTGTGGGAGCGCGATTGCTCTCTGCAGCGCCGCCACCAGAAAGTGTTCGAAGAAGCCCCTTCCCCGGCTCTCAACCAGGCCCAGCGCGAAGAAATCGGTACAATCGTCGCGAAAGCNGTCAAGAAAATGGGCTATCGCGGCGCCGGGACGATGGAATTCCTGTATGAAGACGGGAATTTCTATTTCATCGAGATGAACACCCGCATTCAGGTCGAGCACCCGGTCACGGAGATGATCACCGGCATCGACTTGATCCGCGAACAGATCCGCGTCGCGGACGGCAAGAAGCTGTCGTTTGCGCAGGAAGACGTGCTGCTGGTCGGACACGCGATCGAGTGCCGTATCAATGCCGAGCATCACGAGACGTTCGTGCCTTCGCCCGGCAAGATCACCGATTTCCATGCCCCGGGCGGACCCGACGTGCGGCTCGATAGCGCCGTCTATGCCGGATACTCCATCCCGCCGCATTATGACAGCATGATCGCCAAGCTGATCGTACATGGCCGTACCCGCAATGAGTGCATCATGCGCCTGCGCCGCGCCTTGGATGAGATGGTTGTCGGCGGCGTCGACACCACGCTGCCGCTGCATCGCAAACTGGTCGAGGCCCAGGACGTGATTGATGGCAATTATGATATTCACTGGCTGGAGCGTTTCCTCGGTCTGAAGTAGACTGAGCGTATGTCAGAGCGCTTCGACACAACGGATCTGTTGAACTGCTATCGCCGCGGGGTGTTCCCGATGGCGGATTCGCGCGATGATATGCGTCTGTTCCTCATGGACCCCGACTTGCGCGGGGTGCTGCCGCTCGAAAACTTCCATGTCCCGGCGCGCCTGCGCAAGACGGTGCGCAAGAATCCATTCCGAGTGACGGCAGACACTGCGTTCAATCGGGTCATTGAAGCCTGTGCGGAGCCGCATCCGACGCGACCCGCGACCTGGATCAACGATGCCATCCTCAACCTCTACGCCGCCCTGCATCGCGAAGGTCATGCCCATAGCGTCGAGTGCTGGTCAGAGGACGGCGATCTGGTTGGCGGCCTTTACGGCGTCTCGATCGGCGGTGCGTTTTTCGGCGAAAGCATGTTCTCGCGCCAGACCGATGCCTCGAAGATTGCGCTCGTCCATCTCGTCGCCCGGCTCCGTGTTGGCGGTTATGGCCTGCTCGACGCGCAGTTTCACAATCCGCATCTGGAACAGTTCGGTCTGGAGGAAATTACGCGGGATGAATTCCGCGATCGGCTGTGGACCGCATTGCGCCTGGAAGGCGATTTTTACTCGTTCGGCAGGGCCGGATTGAGTACGGATGGATCGACTTCGCTGCAGGCAATCACCCAGATGTCGTAAACCGGATGTTCGAGCGCGCTGAGGCCCGGCGATGAAGCGAACATCCAGCCGCTGAACCGAACATCGACATCTTCACCTTCCGCCGCAGCTTTTTCTTCTTCAGTCAGATCGCGCGGCGCAGCCATGGTCTGAACCTGTTTTGATGTCGCTGAAGTGATCCGCAGGAACGCGGCGCTTTCTGGTGGTTCTTCAGGCGGCGTCTGGAAGCAGACGTCCAGATCGACCCGCAACGAACCATAGACCTTGGGCTCCCCGACAATCATGTCGAAATCCGTGGATCGGCCGGTAATCTTGTCCAGCGCCCGCAGGGTCACCGTATCATGCTGCTGATAGGTCCGGTTCTCTGCCGGCGTCAGCTCCGCGCCATCCTCACCGAACAACAAGGTCTCGAGGTCGGTTGGTTCGTCCTGTGCCAGCGCAAATGCGCCAAGGCCCAGGCCGCATAGTCCCAGCAGCGCGGCGCGAATCACTCGCTGTCTCCGCCGTTGCCAGACGCGAATGACGCGAACAGGGTCATCAGGTCGACGGAGCCTTGAGCGTAAAGGATCTCTCCACAGCCGGAGTCGCCGAACAGCTCTTCCTCATCGCCGCAGGCAATGATCTCGCCAAAGCCTTCTGCGGGTTCAATATTGATGTAGGCGCCGCCGAGCAGTCCTTCAGACTGCACCCGCGCCGACGTGCCGTCGCCGAGCGGTAGAATCTCGGAATCCACAGCCAGCGTGACCAGGGCTTCGGCGCGATCGCGGTCCAGCGCGACGTCGCGCACGGTACCGATCTTGACGCCAGCCATGCGGACATCGGTGCCGCGATCAATCGTGGCGGCGCTGCTGAAGCGGGCACCAAGTTCAACGACTTCACCGGTTGGCCCAGTATCCGCGCCACGCGCGAGGCCAAACCACAGGAACACGCCTGCAACGATCAGGACACCGAGTCCGACCAGAGTTTCGAAAATTGATTCACGCATTTGGATCCCAGGCCTCGTAGTCGGCATCGGCTTGACGGCGCTCGCCGCCTTCGCGGAGTGTCCCTTTCGGGCGGTAGGCAAACATGGTTCCGGTCATGTTTGGCGTATGGTCGGTTTCCCAATCCTGACGCTTCAGAGGCGCGCTGGTTGGCGGTTCGTCCAACGTGTAATGCAGCCAGCCATGCCATTCCGGCGGCACTTTAGAAGGCTCGGCCAGGCCATCATAGATGACATAGCGGCGCTTGCGCCCCTCGACGGAGACTTTGCGGTCTTCGAAATAGCGATTCCCATAGTCGTCCGTGCCAACATGGACGCTGCGGCGTTTGATATCGAACCAGCCTCCGGGGCTGACTCCGTTCCACCAAGTAAAGAGCTTGAACATGCTTCACGTCCTGACAGTGATATTTGTCCGCAATATGGCGCGTGTGCGCGCGCGAATCTAGTTAGGACAGGCAACACATCATGTCGCGGGCAAGGTCAAGCCCGCTCTGGCTGGAGGGCGCAGTTCATGTCTGCAGAGGGTCGTAACGCACAATTGCTGGAAACAGCGCTGGAAGAAGGATTGATCAGCGGGATCATGCCGCTGAAGGATCTGTGCGCGGTGCCCCTGACAAATCTGCAATCTCAGGACGCTGCGAGCGCCGCCGCCTCGCGACAACGCCTCAATCGCACCAGCAAGCTCGCCATGGCTGAGCTTCTGGAAGGACTGGGCGACGCGCCACAAAATGCAGATCTGGCCGAAGCCGTCGCCCGCGGTGTGCCGCTCGCCTTGATTGAAGAGGCCCTGCAACAAGGACAGGGCTTTGAATCACTCGCGACGGCCTTTCGTAATGATGCAATCGAATCAGCTGCTCCGCCGGCCTGCCTGTCCGAAGGCGGCNTCTCAGCCGAACAGATCACCGACCTGCNACGNACCGGAGTTGGTACCTTNGTGGCCAAAACCGAGCTCCCCGACGCAGATACACCGGCCGTNGCGCTCGATGTCGCGCGATTCATCACGCCGGATGGGTTTGAAGCGGATGTTCTGGNAGATCTTGTCGCCGCCGCTTGCGAAGAACGTGGCACTGGCCTGGTGCTCGTGCCGTGCGGCTTGTCAGGTGCTTTGCTCGGGCTCGGACTGCCCTATTCCACTGAGAGCGGTGCAGCACTCACAGCCTTGCTGAAACTTGTTTTGTCGGCCGCCAAGGGCACCAGCTTTACGAAGAAAAATGCTGAAACCCTCGGCCTGGAGCCGCGCGCGGCGCGCAAAACCAAGCGCGACGTGTCGCTGGCGCTTCTGCCCTTGTCGGTGAAGGCTTTGTCGCGATTCCAACCGATTTCGCAGGGCTTGTCCCTGATGACGTCCATGGTCGAGTCGATTGATGGCGATGCGCCCAGCCTGCATCTGCTCGCTCGTCTCGGGCTGGCCCGCGCCGCACCGGAGACACTGCCTGGACTGCTGACCGAGATAGATGCCGCGGCAGACCTGGAACTGATGCCGCATTTCAGCGGCGATATCCTCCGGACGCGCGGATTCTCGACCCAGGCGATCGACAAGGTGAAGAGCGCGCTCGGAGAAGGGTTGCCGCTGAATGCCGCCTTTTCGCGCTGGGTGCTCGGTGACGATATCATCTCCAATGATCTGCGCCTGGCGCCGGAATCCTTTGATGCTGACGGCCGCGCGCTGCTGAAGTCCATCGGCTTCTCAAAACGCGAAATCGCAGACGCCGAGGACGCGCTCGATGGCCGTCCGGACAAGCTGGCGAGCGCCGCTCTTGAGGCTGCGGGGATCAGCCAGTCGCTGACCAAATCCGAACTGACTTCACTCGCCGAACAGGTTCAGAGATCTGCCGATCTGCCGATCATTCTCAGTCCTGGCGGCAGCGAAGCCGATCTGCCAGCTCTGCTCGATTCGAATCTGTCGCTTTGGCTGCCGGCCCTGGATTCAGAGATCGATCGCCTGACGGCGGATCGCATGGAGCACATTACAGCGCTCGCCGAAGACCTCATGGCGGAAGATGCCGCACCCCAAACCTATATCGAAGCCCCAAGCGGGGTGACACGCACCCGCCTGCCAGACCGCAGAAAGGGCTATATCCAGAAAGCGACAGTCGGCGGCCATAAGGTCTATCTCCATACTGGCGAGTTCGATGATGGCTCGCTGGGCGAGATCTTCCTGGACATGCACAAGGAAGGCGCGGCCTTCCGATCGCTGATGAATAATTTCGCCATCGCCGTATCGCTTGGCCTGCAATATGGTGTTCCGTTGGAAGAATATGTCGACGCGTTCGTGTTCACACGGTTCGAGCCAGCCGGCGAAGTCACGGGCAATGATCAGATCACGCGGGCGACATCGATCCTCGACTATATCTTCCGCGAACTTGCAGTTTCGTATCTCGCCCGTGAGGACCTGGCGGAGCTTGGCGACGTTTCGCATGACGGACTCGGGCGCGGCCTTGAAGACGGGATCGAGAAATCCCAGGCGCAACCACTGCCGGACGAAGCCGCTCACTTGATTTCGCGCGGCTATTCGCGAGGTCAGATCCCTGACAATATCGTCATTCTCAACCGCAAGCGCGAGGAACGCGAAGCCGAGCGCCAAGAAGGCGAGGAAGAAGCCGCGGCGTCCGAACCGCAAGCGTCGCCGACTTATCTGCCGGATGCCTGCGAAAGTTGCGGCAGCTTTACGGTCTATATTGACGAAATCGATCAGGAAAAAACCTGTGATACGTGCGGATTTGTCGGCAAAGTCGAAGCGTCCGAATAGGCGCGCCATCGCCAATCTGTTCTTAACCCGTTCAGGTGAGACTTGAATGCAACAGGTCTGCGTTTGTCAGCTGCATTACCACATTTTCAGTTATGGATCGGGGCGCACTCAATTATGCAAAATGTCATGAGACCTCGGGACATGACTCGTCTGGCTGCATCACTTGGCGCAATTGCTGCGCTGGCGCTACCGGCTATCGCGCAAGATAAACCGAGCCGGATTGCCTGGGCCCCATCGTATAGTGGTTCCTGCATCGATTGCTCGCTGGTCGGGCGCAATATGTCGGGCTGGAACATCTCTAAGGCCAGCTATCCCGGAGCAGACCTAACCGCCGCCAATCTGCGCGGCGTACAGGCGATTGATGCGAATTTCGACAGCGTGCAAGCGGTCGGCGCGGACCTACGCCTTAGCGACTTTTCCGGCGCTTCATTCTCCGAGGCAATCCTGATTGGCTCAAGATTGCAGGGCGCGAGCTTTAACGGTTCCCGGATGCCAGGCGTGGTCCTGACCGGTGCCGACGTCAGTGATGGCAAGTTTATCGGCGCGACGCTGACGAGTGCCCAGTTCCAGTCCTCGACCATCCACAATGCTGACTTCTCGGCCGCTAATTTGGTGCTGGCAGAGCTGTCTGCAGCTGACCTCACCGGCTCTGTGTTCGACAATGCGATCATGACGAATGTTGATCTCAGAGGGGCGAACCTGACCGAAGTCAGCTTCCGCGATGCTCGTCTCGCCGGCGCGATTCTGGACGCGACGATTGGCATCGAAACCGCCAATTTCGAGGGGGCGTGTGGGTCCGAGGCGAGTTCATTCCCGACCGGACTGGACTTGCCTGACTGCGGGGCNGTTCAGGTCGCTTCTGCTGACGCGCCCTAGGCCTCGTTGAGTTCCGCCTCTTCTTCGGCCGCCTTGCGTTCCATCACCGAGACAATCCAGATACTGATTTCGTACAAGCCATAGACCGGCACGGTCAGCATGATTTGCGAGATGAAGTCGGGCGGCGTTGCGAACGCGGCCACGGCGAGAATACCGACAATCGCATACTTTCGGCCCTTGCGCAGGGTCTCGGAACTCACCAGGCCAGCGCGCCCCATCAGGGCGAGGATAACTGGCAGCTGGAACGACAATCCAAACGCCGTCATCAGCGCGATGCTGAGCGAGAGATACTCCGAGACTTTGATCTGCGCTTCAATCTGGACCGCCGTCAGGCTGCCATCCTGTTGCTGGCCGAGCGCAAAGGCCATGACCAGCGGCATCATCACGAAGAACACGAACAGGACGCCAATTGTGAACAGAACCGGCGCCGACACCAGGAAAGGCCAGAACGCGCCGCGTTCATTCTTGTAAAGACCTGGGGCAACGAAAGCATAGACCTGCCAGGCCATGATCGGGAAAGACACGAACAGGCCAGCAAATAGCGCGATCTTGAGCTTCACGAAGAAGAATTCCAGCGGCGCTGTATAGATCAGGCGCGGATCCTGTTCAGAAATCGCCGAATTGCGGAACGCTTCCATGAATGGCTCGACCAGAATGTTGAAGATCGGACCTGCAAAAAAGAAACAGCCAATCGTCGCAATAACGAAGGCGATCAGCGCCTTCATCAGACGCGAGCGTAATTCGTTGAGGTGTTCCAGTAGCGGTGCGCGAGAGGCTTCCACTTCGTCCGGGATCATGTCCGGGCGCTGATCGACGGGCAGATCCTTGGTCATGACGCGGCCTTGTCCTCGGGTTTGACCTCGGGCTCAGGTTCAGCTGTCGGCGTCTCTGTCGTATCCGTCTCACCGGCGCTGCCTTCGACCGGCTTTTTCAGCTCGTCCATCATCGCGCGCTCTTCGCGCATGACGCTCTCATTGATGTCTTTTTCGACTGATTTCAGCTCATCCACAGCCTGCGTCACCGCATTGTCGCGTTTGAGATCTTCGATCTCCTTGCGCAAGTCATCGAGCTCGGCCTGCCGGGCAATATCGTCAAACGCGGCGCGAAACTCATTTGCCATGGAGCGGCCACGGGCAACGAACTGGCCAATCTTGCGCATGGTCAGCGACAGGTCTTTCGGGCCCAGAATGATCAGGGCAACNATGACCAGGAACAGAAGTTCGCTAAAACCGAATTGCGGCAGCATGTCAGTACGCCTTCCGCGCTCAATACGGGCTGATTAGTCCTTCGACTCAGCCTTTTCCGTCTCGGGCGTGATATTGACCATGTCTTCCTTGTCGACCGCCTTGGTTTCGGCTTCGTCTTCCTTCAGGCCCTGCCGGAAGCTGGTAATCCCCTTGGCGAGATCACCCATGATCGAAGAGATACGACCCCGCCCGCCGAACAGTAACAGCGCCACGACAGCGACAATCAGCAATTGCCAGATACTTGGGGACATCCAGAATTCTCCACGTTAACAGCGTTGAGATAACGCGCCAGACCGCCCGTTACAATGGCCTGGCAGAGGTTTCACTGGCACAAAAAGCCTAATGAACCTCTTCCGTATCCTCACCAATATAATCGGTAACGAAGTCTGAGTCTTCTTCCGGCTCGATTTCCGGCCCCATGTCCTCGGCTTCATTGTGCATACTGGTGCCATCTGAATAGAAGCCGTCCGGAATGACATCCGAAAGCAGGCCTTCCGCCTCCAGCTCGGCCCGGCCGGGCAGCACGTCGAGGCTTTCGAGGCCGAAATGTTCGAGGAATTTGTCGGTCGTTCCAAGCGTCACCGGACGCCCCGGCGTGCGGCGGCGGCCCTTGATCTTGACCCAGCCGGCTTCCATGAGGACGTCGATCGTGCCTTTGGAGACTGCAACCCCGCGCACCGCCTCGATTTCAGCGCGTGTCACGGGCTGTCCGTAAGCAATGATCGCCAGCGTCTCAAGCGCGGCTTGCGACAGTTTCTTCTGCTCGTGGCGCTCTTCGACGAAGAGATAGCCAAGATCGTCCGCCGTCTGGAATCGCCAGCGGCCACCAACTTCAACCAGATTCACTCCGCGCTGTGCATAGGTGGATTTCAGCGTCATCAGTACAGCCGGCACATCGACGCCTTGAGGCAGGACTTCAGCAATGTCGCTGGCTTCCAGCGGCTGGCCTGCCGCAAACAGGATCGCTTCGGCGCGGCGCACGGCTTCCGCCATGGCTTCATCCTCGGCCTCATACAGCGTTTCGGCGGAGCGTTTATAGGCAAATGAAAGTTGTTGCACGGCGCGGCGGATATCCTCTGGAGCTTCTGCAATCGGGATCGAGCTTTCTGGCTTGGTCATGGAGCAATCCCCTCTGGTTGCGGCGCTTTATTGCGCAAATATAGCGGAGCGAAATGGGCGTCCTGACGGACATCAACATCCCCATCCCGGGTGAGTTCGAGCGTCGCGGAGAAAACACTGGCCGTGACCGAGCGCGGCGGCAGGTCCGGATCGACGCCTACCATCTGGCGACGAATATCATCCAGGCTGGCCCATTCGGTCAGTTTCGGGCTGAGCGATCGCAAGTTGTCGCGGGCGCTTTCCAGCGGCAGCACGAATTGGTTCTCGATCGTGTGCGGCGCTTCCTTGGCCTTGCGTTGGCGAATGCCGCCGAAGGCGTGCATCAGATGATAGAGCGAGGTGTCATACTCGGCAGTTTTGACGACTTTTGGCTGTTCCGGCATGCCACGCAGAAAAATGTCCCGCCCGAGCACATTGCCATCCATCAGGGCTTCGCCGGCCTCGCGCATCGCATCCAGGCGGCGCAAGCGGAATGCCAGTTTCCGCGCATCATCCTCGGCGGAGGCTTCACCCTCGCCTTCCTTTTTCGGTTTCGGCAATAGCAGACGCGATTTCAGATAGGCGAGCCAGGCTGCCATGAGCAGGTAATCGGCTGCCAGATCGATCCGCTTGTCCTGAGCTTCCTGAATGAATTCAAGATATTGCGTCGCTAATTCCAGAATCGAGACGTGTAGAAGATCCACTTTCTGCTTGCGCGACAGGTCGAGCAGCAGGTGCAGCGGTCCCTCATAACCGGCCACGTCGATGGTGAAGATGTCTTCTGCTTCGACATCCTCATCCATTGTGACCAGATCGTTGGAGACTAGTTCCATACGCTATACCCTCGCCTCTGCGCCGGACATGAGTTGACTGAAGCGGGCCCAGGCCTGCTCTGTGTCAATTTCGGTGGCGGGCTGCACAGCTTGCTCCGCTGCTTGGGCCCGGGTCAGCGCCGTGCCATCCAGCCTGCCCGCGGCGCCTGCCACCTCTTCCATTTCTTTCAGGATCGCATCTGGCGCCGTCAGGAAACCCGAACAATGCAGCAGCACGTCACAGCCAGCCGCGAGCGCCTTGCTGCCGCGATCTGCCAGCGCCCCGCCCAGCGCGTCCATGCCCAAATCATCCGTCATCAAGAGCCCATCAAATCCGATTCGCTTACGAATTGTTTCCGAAATGACGGTTTCCGAAATGGTTGTCGGCAAGTGTGGGTCAAAAGCCTCAAAGATCACGTGGCATGTCATGCCCATAGGCACCTGATCTGATAATGCCTTGAAAATAGACATATCCTGCAACAGCGCATCGGCATCGGCGGTGACCGATGGCAGGTCATAATGCGTATCCATGGTCGCCCGCCCCTGCCCGGGCATGTGCTTGACCACACCCGCGACGCCGGCATCCGACAGGCCTTTCAGAGCCGCTTCCGTCAGCATGACGACGGCATCTGACGAAAATCCAAAGGAGCGGTCGCCAATCGCATCATGCGTATCGCTCTGACGCAGGTCGCAGCACGGGGCGCAATCGGCGTGAATGCCGAGCTCGGCAAGCTCCTGCCCCATCAATCGGTGGCCGAGATAACATGCTTCTTCAGCCGCTTCCGGCGATTTCTCGTACACCTCGCCATACACGCCAGCAGCTGGAAATTTCGGCCATTCCGGCGCTTTCAGGCGCGCCACACGGCCGCCTTCCTGGTCAATGAAGATCAAGGCGTCGCGCCCAAGCGCCTCCTTGATTTCAGTTGTCAAAACCTGCACCTGCGTCCGGTCCACGCAGGACCGACCCATGAGAATCACGCCCCAGGGCTGTGCCTCACGCAGAAAGGCCCGTTCCTCCGCAAGGAGAACCGGGCCCGAAACGCTGGTGATGCAGGCAGATACGCTCATCCACTGGCCTTCGCGACAACCATACAATCTTTACCCGCCGCTTTGACGTCGGCGCAAAACCCTTTTGCAGCGGCGCGGTCGGCAAATGTGCCGATGCGCAGGCGGTAGAACACGCCGCGCGCGCCGAGATCTGCGCGCTGGATATCCAGCTTGGCGCCCGCGAACAGGTCTGGCGCGCTGTCGAGCATGCCGGTCCAGGCTGTTTGTGCGGCGGATTCGCTGCGCAGGGCCGCGAGTTGCACCTGATAGGCCCCGTTCGCGCTAAACCGTGCAACGGTTTGCGGGCTCACTTCCGGCGCCGGCGGCAGAGTGGTCCGCGTGACTGGCTGAACCGCCGCAATAGTGATCTGCGTTTCTTCCTCAGCTGGATCTGGCGCAGGATCAGCCTCGGCATAGACGATGTTAGAGGGCGATTCACTGTCCTCAATCGGCGGCAAAGGCCCGCCATCAAGCGTTGGGGTCGCGCGGCGGCGAATATCGATCGGATCGCGCGCAGCCGCTTGCTGCACGGCTGGATCGCCGAGGCCGTCCATGGAATCGTAATAGCCCTTGTCCTGACCAGCGACCTCAATCCCGCCGCGTTCATCCGGAGAGCGTTTATACGGCGCATCATCAGACGCTATCACGGGCAGCCCACCTTCCGCCGGGCGGACGCCCTGACGATAGGTGTTCCAGACCACGCCAGCAAAGATCAGAAGCACGCCCAGCGCCAGAATCAGAATCAGCGGGCCTCGTCCGGAATCATCGTCGCGAATCTCGAAGCCTCGATACTCATCTTCATATGGGCCAAAATCATAATCGGGCCCGTTCTGTGCACGGCTCATAAAAGCACCCCTGCCATTCTTTGTTTCGTTAACAGCTAGGCCTGTTTTGTTAACGATGCCTAAATTCCGAGACCGAAATGAGGCTGCAAAGATTACAGTTTCAGAGGTGTCCTTCGGTGCCTCAAAGCATGCTTTCCATGCTGAACAGACGGCGGTGGAGGTCGATGGCGTAATTGTCCGTCATTCCGGCCAGATAATCACAGACCAGGCGGGCTTGCCGAGTCTTAGTCGCCTGCTCGGCATCGCGCCGCCAAAGATCGGGCAGAGTTTCGGGCTCGTCCATGAACAGCTCGAACAACTCGCTGAGGATTCGCTTGGCCTGCGAGCGCATGCGATTGACCTTGTAGTGCTTGTACATGCGCTCATACAGGAAGGCTCTCAAGGCGCGCTGATCGCGTTCCAGATCTTCTGAAAAAGCCACCAACGGCTCTGGCAGTGCACGCACTGCGGCTGCGCTTTCAGGTTTGTGTTTGGCCACGCGGCGTCGCGTTTCGGCGACAAGATCGTCAATCCAGTGGCCAATCAGGCGGCGGACGGCTTCATACACCACTTTCTTACTGTCCAGCGCCGGAAAATCCTCGCGCACAGAGCGGAAAATGTCGCCAATGAGCGGCAGTTCCAGCAGATCTTCAATACTGAACAGACCAGCCGCAATGCCATCATCAATATCGTGATTGTTATAGGCAATATCGTCCGCCAACGCCGCCACCTGGGCCTCCGGGCCGGCGAACTGATCCAGTTCAAGCTGTTCGAGCCAGGGAAAATCTCGGAACGCGGCCGGCAGATCTGCAATCGAATTGTCGGCCGTCAGCAGCGGGCCATTGTGCTTGACCAGACCTTCCAGCATTTCCCAGGTCAGGTTGAGGCCCTGAAAGTCAGGATAGCGGTCTTCCAGCCGGGTCACGACGCGCAGGGTCTGGGCATTGTGGTCAAAGCCCTCAAAGCCCTGCATACATTCGTCCAGCTGATCTTCGCCAGCATGACCGAACGGTGGGTGACCGAGATCATGCGCCAAGGCCATGGCTTCGGCGAGATCCTCATCCAAACCGAGCGTGCGCGCCACCGAACGGGCAATCTGTGCGACTTCGACGGAATGCGTCAGGCGGGTGCGATAATGGTCGCCTTCATGCGCCACGAAGACCTGGGTCTTCTGTTTCAGACGCCGAAAAGCCGACGCGTGGATGATCCGGTCCCGGTCGCGTTGAAACGGCGTCCGCGTCGCTGAATGCGGCTCATTAATGAAGCGCCCACGCGACTCTTCCCAGCGGGTTGCGAACACTGCCCTCTTTTCAGGAATGTCCGGCGTCACTATCTTCTTGCTCATGAGCAATATTACCCTGTCTGAGTCGGCTGCGAAGCGCATTAAAGCGATTCTGGAGAAACAACCGGAAATGTCCTACTTAAGGGTTTCCGTCGAAGGCGGCGGCTGCTCTGGATTCTCCTACAAGTTCGATCTCGACGATACCGCCAATTCCGACGACCTGGTCATCAGCCGCGACGGTGTCAGTGTCCTGGTCGACGAGATGAGCCTGGAATTCATGGCGGGTTCGGAAATCGACTTCTCGACTGAGCTGATCGGCGCTGCGTTCAAGATTAACAATCCGAACGCGACAGCTGGTTGCGGCTGCGGCACCAGTTTCTCGATTTAGTTCAGATCCAGTTCGATAAGATTAGCTACCCGAACCCGTCGTCTGTCCGGCGAATTCGGCAAATTGCGTGATCTCGTGGCGCACCTGGCGTGGCAGCAGGGTTTCCGGTCCGCTCGCCATGCCTGACCAGATTACGTCGCCCGTTTCGACCGATTGCGCATAGATCGACATGGACGGATGTCCGTCCCAGAGGATCAACTTTCCCGTCACGATCACGGTGGCGTTGTCAATGGGCGTCAGTTTCAAGGTCTCGTGCTTGGCGAGGTGGACGGATAGCAATTCCGTCACTGAAGCGGTCAGCGGGTCATATTGCGTGTCGCCCGTCTCGTTGACCGCCGCGCTCACCGTCACACTCAGCGCTTCTACCGCTGGCGCCTGCGTACTGTAGAACTGCCCCATCAAGAACACCAAGGCCGCAATCAGCGGCAAGGCGACAAAGGCCAGCAGTGGAACACGCCTGGCCTGCTCAGCCGCATTCGGCTCAAGCCCAGTTTCTGACAGCGGCTGCGATGCGGCGATCAGGCGATAACCACGTTTCGGCAATGTCTCAACAAATCTGGGCGCTTTTGGGTCATCGCCAAGCGCGCGGCGAATATCTGAAATCACGACTGCAACACTGTTCGGGCTGACACTGCGCCCGTCCCAGACTCGCTCGATGATCTCGCTGTGCGAGACCAGACGCCCCGGGGCACTGGCCAGCAGCTCCAACAAAGCAGCGGCGCGATGCTCGAGTCGGGTCGATCCGACACCGTTCTGCAGTACCCCGGTATCCGGCGCAAAAGTCCAGTCTGCGATCTTGATAGTATCCGACATGTCGCGGCTTTCGGTTTGTTCAAGCGTTATCAGCCACTTCAGGGCGGCCTGTAGCTTCCTTAGCTTTTCTTTATTTGCCTCGTTTCTCGCAGCTGAACAACTGGGCATGTTACAAAGGAGACCTGCCCCCATGTTCGCATCATTTTTGAAATCCGCCTCCGCCGCCGCGCTGCTGCTCGCCGCTACTCCAATCATCGCTCAGGCCGGCGAGCTTGAATTTGAAGGCGAGACCTGGACGGCCGGGGATAATGAGGGGAGCGATGCCCGCATTGAAGACTATCTCGGTCGCCAAGCTTTGTTCCTGCGCCGAAATGTGGCTGCGCTGACCAGCGAAGAGCTCGGCGACATGGTGATTGAGTACGAATACGCCTCGACGCATCCGTCCGGTTTCATTGGCGTCAATTTCCGCGCAGATGCGGCAACAGGGAATCTGGAACAGTTCTACACAAGGCCGCACCAATCCGGGCAACCAGATGCAACGCAATACATGGTGATGACCAACGGGTCCTCGACCTGGCAGCTGCATGCCGGTCCGAATGAGGCGGTCGCCACTGACCTGCCCGCGCAGACCTGGATCAAGGTGCGGATCGTCGCCATCGGAGATCAGGCAGACATCTTTGTCGGCGATATGGAGACACCCCTCATCCATGTTCCGGATCTTCGCAGCACCAGCAAATCGGGCCAGGTNGGTCTCTACGCCTCTGATCGNCCATGGCGGCAGGANACGGGCGCATATTTCTCGAACATCAATATTCGCGCTGCGACGACGGAGGATGAGATTATTGGCACTCCAGCCGAGACNGAGCCCCAGCCCGAAGGCCTGATCGAGCGCTTTGACGTNTCCGCGCCGTTCAAGGAAGATGCNATCAGCGCGGTCTNCGNTCTCGAAGATCTCGGCGTGGCGCCGGAGACCTGGACGGCTCTGGACGTCGAGAATGANGGCGTCGCCAATCTCGCTCGCGTTGCTCCGGTNATGGATGGAAACAACACGGTATTGGTTCGGATGAAGTTTGACTCCGACACCGATGACACACGCACACTGAACTTTGGATATTCAGACCGGGTCCGGCTCTTCGTTGCAGGCAAACTCGTCTATTCCGGCAATGCCCAATGGCGCGCTCGCGATCACCGTTTCCTGGGCACCATCGCGTTGGTCGACAGCATCGCCCTGCACCTTGAACCAGGCGAGACGGAAGTCATCGCCGCTGTCTCCGAAAGCTTTGGCGGCTGGGGCTTCAAGGCATCCCTGTCTGAGTGATCGGTCTAGGAGTTTCCGTTCACTCCGCCTCTGCGTGGTGCCCGTCAAAGCGCCGTGCAGAGGCACCTCTTCAGCGGTCTCACCCTTCACAGCGATCAATGAAAAAAGCCGCCCTCAGGACGAGGGCGGCTAAATTCATTTGGGTTTGCGCAAAGGCTTACCAGTTCACAGAGATCCGTCCGTAAACAAAGCGGCCAGCGAAACCGAAGGGTGAGCGGGTCGAGAACGGGAAGATGCCGTTAAAGTCCTGCCCGGCCGGCGTATCGGTCGGATACTGATCCAGCAGGTTGTCCGCACCAAAGCCGATCGTGACCTTGTCGGTCAGTTCGACGTCGACCGATGCGTCCAAGATCCAGGCCGCGTCCAGCGTATAGTCGTTCGCTGGATTGTTGGATGGATCAACCACTTCGCCATAGCGCGTGGCGCGGGCATTGATGGTCGCGTCCTTCCAGGAATAGTCCGCAGACAGGATCAGCTTGGTTTCCGGTGCGCTTTCTTCGAAGGTCAGCCGGTTGTCGCGGCTGAAGAAGGTCAGCGATGGAATGACCGTGTTCATCGGAACATTGGTCACCTCAACCTCAGACCAGTTGAACGCGCCTTGCAGGCCGAGTTCGCCATGCTGGCCGAGATCCCAGTCATAACGGGCGACGACGTCAACGCCGCGAGACTCAGTCTCGATCCCGTTCTGGAAGAAGCGCAGACGGCTGATGCCAGTAACGCCAGCATTGGCCAGGACCGTATCGACTTCCGTTCCGCCCAGATTCTCCGACAGGAAGATCTGGTCTTCGATGTCGATGCTGTAGGCATCCACTGTGACGAAGAAATTCTCTTGCGGTGTGATCACCACACCGGCAGAGAAGCTGGTCGATTCTTCGGCGTCCAGTGGCTGAGCGCCGAGCGCAATCGCCGCTGCCGATTCAGCCGGGAAGGTCCCGATCTCGAACGGCACTCCATCGATGAAGTTGGTCGAGGAAGCCGTGAAGAATTGCTGCTGAAGCGACGGTGCCCGGAAGCCGGTCGAGAAGGCACCCCGAACGGCGAACGTGTCGTTGAAATCATAACGACCGGTCACCTTGCCGGTGAAGGTCTCACCGAAATCCGAATAGTCTTCATAGCGAACCGCGGCAGACAGAAGTGTCTGGTCGTTTGGTTCCCATTCAGCATCGGCGTAGAGGCCGATATTGTCACGTCCGGCATCGACTTCCGATTGCGGTGTAAACCCAGCAAAGACCTGGCTGCCGCCTGCGAATCCAACGCCGAAATTGGCGTCGAACGGATCCGGATAGGTCATCGGATCATTGATGTCGAAGCCAACCGGGACGTTGACACCAATAACCGGGTCATAGTTCACGCCTGGAATACCGCGATAACCGCCCTGGATGTAGGAATTCGGTTCACCTGCGGTGATCTGGAAGCCTTCATCACGGAACTCGACACCAAAGGACAGCGTCGTCTCGCCGGGCAGAAGATTGTCGAAGGTCCGTGTGACGTTCGCATTCAGGACGATCTGGTCATACTCCAGCGCACCCGCGTCAAACTCGGTCTGGCTTGTCGGCCCGAGCGAGGCATTGAGCGTGTTGACGACGGAATAGTCGAGCTCGTTGGAGCCATAGACAATGCTGAAATCCGCATCCCAGCCGCCAAGATCGCCGCGAATTCCGCCGCCGGCGCTGATATCAGTCACATCACCAACAATCGTCGGCAGGAAGCCATCGGGATAGATTTCGGTCAGGTTACGCGGCGTGCTGCGCGTGCCGAGCGGGCTTGGCGCGGAGTCACTGGAGCGGCGATAGAAGCCGGTACTTTCCGCCTCGCGGTCTTGGTACCCGGCCCAACCGTACAATTCCCAGTTTTCGTTCAGGCCGATTCCGGCATTGGCAAAGGCACTGAAGTCTTCCGCATTGCCATTCCCCCAATTGTGATTGAGGCGATTAAAAGTGGTTTCACGCGGATCTGGGATGCCTCCAGGCGTGATGTATTGCGGACGTGGATCGAGTCCGGCCCGGTTGGATGGGTTGCGGTCCTTGTATTCCGCCGACACGGTCAGGAAACCTGAATCGCCAAGCGCGAAGCCTTTCCAGCCGCTGATTTGCAACGTTTCGCCGTCGACCGCGTCGCGGCCCTGACCATCAATATCCGTGACGAAAGCACCATAGCGGGCATTGACGCCGCCGCCGGAGCTTTCTTCCTTCAGCAGCACGTTGATCACCCCCGCAATGGCGTCAGAGCCGTATTGCGCCGAAGCACCGTCGCGAAGCACTTGGACGCTGCCAATCGCGGCGGTCGGGATCGAGTTCAGGTCGACAGCGGATGAGCCGCGTCCAACCGAACCGTTAATGTTGACCAGAGACGATGAGTGACGCCGCTTCGAGTTGACCAGGACCAGCGTCTGGTCCGGGGCGAGACCTCTGAGAGTCGCCGGGCGGATAATGTCGGTACCGTCATTGATCGATGTCTGGTTGAAGTTGAACGATGGCACGGTCGCCGCGAGGATCTGGTTGAGTTCCGTCCGGCCTGTCTCGGTCAGTTCAGCAACCGGGAACACATCAACCGGCACAGCGGTTTCGAGTGCGGTGCGGTCGGCAGAGCGCGTACCGGTAACAACAATCTGGGTCTGGCGAAGCTCATCATCTGCCGCATCGTCGGTGTCGGTCTGAGCGTGACCCGGGAGGGCGGTCACCATCATAGCCAGAGCGAGGGCGCTGCCCCCAAATAGATTAGTCTTCTTCATTTATTATACTCCTTGCTGTTACTTCCGTAATCCAACATAGGAGCTTGCCGCGACGGCAGTGAGACGGGCAGAGGAAATTTGGGCAATTCGGCTGGTTCTTGTTGCCCTGATGCCACAATGACGAACCTGTGATCTGGCCCGGAAAAGCCCATTAATTGCGGCCAGAAAAGCAAAAGCCGCCCCCATCGGGAGCGGCTTTCTTCTCTTGTTTCAGGGACCTGGCGCTAAGCCGGTTTGACCATGAGCATATTGCCCTCGGTCGCTTCGACCACGACAGCCGCGCCGCTGGCGAGATTTGCGCCATCAACGCTTTGCGCTGACCAGACCGTATCGCCAAGCTTGACCCGTCCGATACCGCCGCTGAAATCATCCGCAACCACGCCGCGTTGGCCGAGCGTGCCCGCCATGCGTTTGTTCAGGGTCGGGTGCTCTTCGACATTCTCGCGCATCCGCCGGAACAAGGTCCGTCCCATGATGAACAGCGCGGTTGAGGCAACGGCGAAGACGACCAGTTGAGACTGCCAGCCCGCCATGCCGTCTGGCGCGATCGCCGTGAAGGCGGAGGTGATACCGGCAGCAATCGAGACCCAGAGCAAGTCAAATGTGCCCAGCATCATCTCCAGCGAGAGGAGCACGAGCCCGACAGCCAGCCAATGCCAGGCTGTCGGAGGCCAGAGGGTGAAGTCCAATCCTTCCATGACTATACCCTAGTCTCTATTCCCGGCTGGGGGAACGGCGGTCCGTCCTCGGCCACCTGCATCCTTGGCCGCATCGGTGAGACCACGGATGCCCTCAATGGTGCCAATGATAGAGCTGAACTCGGCCGGAATGATCACCGTCTTATTGCCGCCTGCAGAGGCAAGCTTCTCGAACGCGGTGACATATTGCTGACCCAGGAAGTAATTGATCGCGTTGACGTCACCCTTGGCGATGGCTTCTGACACGAAGGCGGTGGCTTTCGCCTCGGCTTCCCCTTCCCGCTCACGCGCTTCGGCGTCACGGAAGGCGGCTTCGCGTCGGCCCTCAGCCTCCAGGATTTGCGACTGCTTCAGGCCTTCGGCCTTCAGAATGGCCGACTGCTTATCGCCTTCTGCGGTCAGGATTTCCGCCCGTTTGAGACGTTCAGCCTTCATCTGACGCGCCATGGCTTCGGTGATGTCAGCCGGTGGCGACAGGTCGGCAATCTCGATCCGGGTGACTTTCACGCCCCACGGATTGGTTGCCGCATCGACCACGGACAGGAGCCGCGCATTGATATCGTCTCGATTGGACAAAACCTCATCGAGATCCATCGAACCGACCACGGTCCGGATATTGGTCAAGGCCAGGTTGGTGATGGCGTTTTCGAGATTGTTCACCTCATACGCCGCCGATACCGGGTCCACGACCTGGATAAACACGACCGCATCACAGGAGACTTGCGCGTTGTCGCGCGTAATCACTTCCTGGGTCGGGATGTCGAGCACGGTTTCCATCATGTTCATCTTGCGCCCAACGCGCTGATAGAACGGCATGATGAAGTGCAGTCCCGGTCCAAGCGTGCGGGTATAGCGCCCGAAATTCTCGACCGTGAAATTAAAGCCTTGCGGCACGACTTTGACAGCTGATGTAATCAGCACCAAACCGGCAATTGCCAGCAGGCCAAGTACGATAAGATTAGTTTCCATTTATTGGTCCTCCCTGATCTGAACCATTGTTCACATGGGAAGGATTTTGCCGTTTTTCAATAATAATTCATCGAAAAACGGCGCATTTCCCATGGAAACACGCCGTTTTCCCTCGATTCCGTTACGAAAGTCTGAGGGAGTGTTTTACTTTGGAACAGGTCCGCACAATCTCATTCTGAACTCTATGAGGCGTTCGCGGACCTGGACCAGCCGCCTAGAGCTGCCCCAGCAGATAATCCGCGCTGGAAACCTCAAAACCGCCACCCTGCTCGACATTCAGCTCTTTGACCGTGCCATCCTGCACCAGCATCGAGTAGCGTTGCGAACGCTGGCCCATGCCGAAGCCGCTGGCATCCATTTCGAGGCCGAGCGCGGCAGCAAATGCGCCATTGCCATCCGCCAGCATGCGGACCTTGCCCTCAGCGCTATTCGCCGCGCCCCAGGCGCCCATTACGAATACATCATTCACCGAAGTACAGACGATCTCGTCGACACCCTTGGCGGCGAGGTCGCCCTGGCGCTCGACAAAACCCGGCAGGTGTTTGGCAGAGCAGGTTGGCGTGTAGGCGCCCGGCACAGCAAACAGGGCAATTGTCTTGCCCGCAAACACGTCCTCAGTGCTGCGGGGTTCAGGGCCGTTTGCGGTCATTTCCATGAAAGTCGCTTCTGGCAATTTGTCGCCAACAGAAATGCTCATCGATCATTCTCCTCTCTATCTGAGCCATACATAGGCCCCTTCTAAATCCTCGCAATGACAAAAGCTTGCCAAAATCGACCTGTCAGATAGCGTCCGAATTGACGAAGGAGCGGAACGTGCAGGATCTGACCGGAAAATTGCTGGTGGCGATGCCTGGAATTGGCGATCCAAGATTTGCGCGGTCCGTCATTCTGATCTGCGCGCATAGCGATGATTACACGATGGGTCTGGTGCTGAACAAGCCGATTGATGACCTGACCCTGCCCGAATTGCTCACGCAGCTCGAGATCGAGCAGGATATTCAAGTGCCAGATAGCTATGTCCTGAACGGCGGCCCGGTCGGAACGGATCGCGGCTTTGTCGTCCACACCACTGATTATTACAGCGACAATGCCACTGTCGAAGTTGCTGGCGACTATTCCATGNCTGCGGNCANNCGACGTGCTGCGGGCGCTCGCCTCGGAAGGCGCACCGATGCAGGCGGCGATGACGCTTGGCTATTCCGGCTGGGGGCCGGGCCAGCTTGAGAACGAACTCAGCGAACATGCCTGGCTGGTGGCAGACCCGCATCCCGACATTATTTTCGGCGATGCCCACTCCAAGAAGTGGGAACTGACGCTGGGCATGCTTGGCATCGACCCGGCGCATCTGCACCTGACGGGCGGTAACGCTTGAGTGAAAAGGCTGCGTTTGGATTTGCCGCGCGCCGCTGAATTGCTACATTTTGTTCATGACCCGCGTTCTGTTGCTTCTGCTTCTGGTCGTAAGTCTTCTGGGGACCCGTGCTGGCGCGGAGCCGCGCCCGATGTCCCCGGTAGACATAATCGAGATGCCGCGCCTGTCGAACGGCGCGCTGTCTCCCGATGCCCGATATTTTGCTTATCTGCGCTCCGAGACGCAGTGGGCCGAGAACAAGATCGTCAATCGACGAATCGTCATCGACCGGACCACAAACACGCCGCTTGAGATTGCCATCACACCAGACGATGAGGACTCAGACAGCCGCATCTGGTGGCATCCTGATAGCAGCGGTTTCATCTATCTGAAGAAGCCGGCAGGGGAAAAGAAACGCCAGGCCTTCTTCTATCATCTCGATCGGCGCGACGAGACGCAACTGACATCGCATGGCGAGGCGGTCCTGGATGTGTTCTGGCTACCGAATGGCGCCGGCTTCTATTTTGTCTCGACGCAACAGGCGTCGGCCAGGGATGGCCGCCTGCTCAATCGCGGCTGGCTGATCCCGTCCTTTGAATCCAACGCCTATCGCGAGATCTGGTATGTCGACCTCGCCACACGCACAGCAGAGGCCGTGGTCGCCGGCAACTATTCTGTGCGCCAGGTCTTTGTTTCCCGAGACAGCGCCGCCCTCACCTATTCCCGCGTGCCGGATCACAAGTTTGACTCTGCTTATCGCGGTGATGTTTTTGTGCGCGAGCGAGAGACCGGCGAGACGACCCGCTGGACGGGAAACATGAATGGCGAGTCCATCCCGCAGCTTTCGCCGGATGGCAGGTCGATGGCCTATATCGCGACGGTGAATCAGGACGATGAACCGTTTTACGAGCCAAAAGTCTTCGTCAAATCCGAAACCGGGAAACCACGCCGCCTGTTGCCGCGCATGGCAATGGAGGCGATTGGGTTTACCTGGGATCAATCCGGCGACGGCCTGTTCATTCTTGGCAATACCGGGCTCCGCGCGAATCTCTATCACTACACGCTGTCGACCCGCGAATTGCGTCAGCTGACTCGCGGCGATCAGAGCATTTCCGACTGGGCCTATAATGCCGCGACCGACACGCATATTGCCCGCATCGAGACGTCGCAGAGCCCAGGCGAATATCAGGTCATGACCGATCTCACCGCCGGGTTTCAGCCGATCACGTCGGAATACGTGCATTGGCCAGAACGCTTCCTGTTGCCGCGTCAGGAGCAGGTCAGCTGGCGTGGTCGCTGGGGCGCACGCATTGAAGGCCTACTCGTCTATCCCATCGACTATCAGCCTGGCCAACGCTATCCGCTGGTGACGATCACGCATGGCGGCCCGCAAAACTCGGCCCGGTTCGGAACCTGGTTCGCGACCAATTATCTGCCCGTCCTGGCCGGGCAAGGCTATATGGTCTTGCTGCCCAATCACCGCGGCAGCACCGGCTATGGTGACAATTTCATGCGCGACATGGCTGGGCGCTATTTCCGTAATGCGCACATGGATGTGATGGACGGCATTGACGAGTTGATCGAGCGCGGCCTGGCCGATCCGGATCGGTTGATCAAGATGGGCTGGAGTGCAGGCGGTCACATGGTCAACAAACTGATCACGCATACAGACCGGTTCAAGGTGGCTTCATCCGGGGCTGGCGCGTCGGACTGGCTGTCCATGCATGGCGAGAGCGATTCCCGGTTTGCGCGGCAATTCATCTTTGGCGGCACCCCCTGGCAAAAGGATGCGCCGCGTCGTCAGTACACGCAGGACTCGCCGCTTCGGGACGCCTGGCGCGTGACCACACCGACCCTGTTCTTCGTGGGCGAGAATGATACACGCGTGCCGCCGACGCAATCGATCCTGATGTATCGTGCGGTCTATGCCACCGGAACACCGAGCGCGCTTTATCAAGCCAAGGACGAGCCGCACAATTTCCGCAAGCCTGCCAATCAATTGTTCAAGATCAATACTGAACTCGGCTGGTATGCGGCTTTCGCACTCAACAGTGAGTTTGATCCTATTCTGCCGGACGAGGCTTATGCCGACACATCTGAAGAGGTCGACCTCAGCCAGGCCGAAACAGCGCCAGAGGAAGCCCCTTTACCTTAGCGGCTCCTCGCGAATGTCGTAAGCGAAGAACGGGTCCTGGCGGGACCGGATGATGCTCGGCGCGATCTTGCCGGCCATCCACAACGGCCCATAGGTGAGCGCCCGGCTCAGCGGTGTCGGGCGATGAAACAATCTGGCATTGCCGCGCGAGGCCGCCTGGACCCGCGCCGTCCTCGGTAGCCGGGTTTCGAAATACAGCCGCAATGCGCTGTCCAGATCATTGGGCGCCTCCGAACAGAGCTTGGCCAGCAGGTACGCATCCTCGATCGCCATCACCGCCCCTTGCGCCTGGAACGGCAAGGTCGGGTGACAGGAATCGCCGAGCAGCGCGACGCGCCCGTCCACCCATTGCGAAAGCGGCTGGCGGTCAAACAGTGCCCAGCGGAAATGCACATCCGCCGCCTCGATGAGATTGGTCACGATCGGATGCCAACCCTTGAAGGCCTGCACGACTTCCTCTTTGGTCGCGAGTTCGGTCCAGGATTCCGAGGTCCAGGCTTCGCGTTCGATGATGCCGACAAAATTTGCCAGCGTGCCGCCGCGCAGTCGATAGGTGACGGCATGGCGGTGNGCGCCGACCCANACGCAAGCGGTGGGCGGCGGCGCCAGATCGCCCAGCTGGTCCATTGGCACGACGGCGCGCCAGGCGACATTGCCGGTAAATTCCGGCTGCTCAGCGCCCAACATCTGCGTCCGGATGATCGAGTGAATTCCATCCGCCCCGACCACAAGATCNCCCTCGACCGTGTCGCCAGACTCGAGGATGACCTGTGCGGAGTCCGGGGATTGCGTATAGGCCGCGCATTCGGCGTTCAGGCGCACAGCGTTCGGCTGGCGCTCCGATAGCAGGCGCTGAAGCGTGTTCACTAGGTCCGCACGGTGCAGGTGCAGGTAGGGCGCGCCCCAGCGTTCGACCACAGCCTTTCGCGCCTCAATCTCGAAGATCTGTCGGCCGGATCGTCCAAATCGCATTTCCAGCGCGCGCGGCAGGAAGGCATTCTCGGAGACCGCTTCTTCCAGCCCCATGGCGCGAAAAACTTTCATACCATTCGGCGTGATCTGTATCCCGGCACCAATTTCCCCGAGCTCTGCGGCCCGTTCGAGGACTTCAACCTGCCAACCGAAATGGTGGAAGGTGAGCGCCGCCGTGAGCCCTCCGATTCCGCCGCCTACGATCACCACCTTGGGCATATTTCGTCCAGTCTCCGCACGTTTGGGCGCTTTTGAAGCATCTTACATCGCCCGCAGGAATAAGGAATATCCCCGTTAACTATAGTAATTTGTTGCAAATTCGAAATAAATTGCCAGACTAGCGTTAAGAATAGCCAGAATGGCTTGATTGGAGCTAGAAAACTCATGCGACGGACACAAGTTTCCGGCCCGCGTTTGCTTGCCCTTCTGGGCGTTGTCGGCCTTTTGACTGCACCTGCTCTCGCCGATGTCACGGTCTATGGCGGCGGCCAGTCCCGCGTAGTGGAGACCGGCGGCGAGCAACCGGTTAAGGTAATCGCCTGGGGTAAGGAGCGACAAACCGCCTATCAGAAGCGCGTGGACCGCTTCGTTCTAGAGCGCAAGATCCAGAAGATTATCGATGCGCGCGATACAGAAGAGGAAGCGGCGCTGTCAGATGCCATGCTGCGCATCATGGTCCGCGGCAATGACNANGCCCGCGGGCAGTACAGCAAATANTATCCNTATCATTATCGCTCAGCGAACTTCTACCAACAGCTGGAACGCGCGATGCGAGAGCAACGCGCCGGAATCCGCGTNTATCGCCNGAGCGTGCTGGATGATGTGCCCAGCGAAGACCTGCAACGCGTCGCCGAGGCGCTCAATGACATGAACTGATTTGCCCCTGGGGCATTGATGGGGCTGATAAGAAAGCGCGCCGATCCACGGATCGGCGCGCTTTTGATTTGGAGCGTTGTTGCGACTTATTCGGCCGCCACGAACTGGTTCATCGTGTTGTGCGCACCGCCCGCTTTCAAGGCGCGGTCGCCAGCCACCATTTCCTTGAACGTATCGCCAAGGTCGGAGCCAACTTCATGCTGGTGCTTCACCGCCGAGACGCCGCGGCGAATTTCTTCGCGTTGAACATTCTTGACGTAGGCTAGCATCTTCTCCTCGCCGAAATAGCCATTGGACAGCTCGTCCATGCCCTTGGCGGTGAGGTGGAAGGTCGGCAGCGTGATCAGGTTGTGGAACACGCCGGCACGGGCCGAGATGTCAGACTGAAAGCTCTGCAGGCGCGCATCGGCTTCAATACCGAGCTCGGTCTCGTCCAGTTTGGCTGACATCAGCGCGACATCTTCCGGATAATCACTCTCAGCAATCTTGCCTTCGGCGATCCACTGTTCGCGGACCTGTTTGCGCAGGTTCAGCGTCCAGTTGAAGCTTGGGCTGTTATTGTAAGCCAGCTTCGCGTTCGGAACGACTTCGCGCACCGCGTTCACCATGGAGGCGATATCGTCCACGTTTGGTGTGGCCGTCTCGATCCAGAGCAGGTCAGCGCCGCCTTCGGTCAGAGAGCTGATGCAGTCCTCGATCACGCGCTCACGGCCTGTATCGTCCTGGAACTTGTAGAGACCATTCGGCATCCGCACCGGGCGTGTGACCTTGCCATCGCGCATCAGGGCGACTTCGCCATCCTTCAATGGGTTGGAATCGGTAACCTCTTCGGTCTCGATCCACTTGATATATTCCGAAGCCAGATCGCCAGGCTCGTTGGAGACCGGGATCTTCTGGGTCAGGCCAGCGCCGAGGCTGTCTGTGCGAGCAACGATCACGCCTTCATCAACGCCGAGCTCTTCAAATGCCATGCGGCAAGCGCGCAACTTGGTGATGAAGTCTTCGCGTGGAACCGTAACCTTGCCGTCCTGGTGACCACACTGCTTGGCGTCAGACACCTGGTTCTCAATCTGCAGGCAGCAAGCGCCAGCGAGGATCAGTTCCTTGGCCAGCAGGTAAGTCGCGTGCTCGTTACCGAAGCCGGCATCGATGTCGGCAATGATCGGGACAACATGGCTCTCGAACGTGTCGATGCGATAAATAATTTCGTCGATCGCAGCCTGGTCAGCACCGGACTCTTTCGCCGCTTTCAGTTCCTGGAACAGGTCGTTCAGAGCGACCTCGTCGGCTTGGCGCAGCGAGGTATAGATCTCGCGGATCAGATCGGTCACCGCGGTCTTTTCGTGCATGGACTGGTCCGGCAGGTGGCCGAACGTGTTGCGCAGACCGGCAACCATCCAGCCGGAGAGATAGATGTAAGTGCCCTTCGCGGTGCCACGCATGCGCTTCACAGCCTTGATCTTCTGCTGCGCGTGGAAGCCAGACCAGCAGCCAAGCGACTGCGTGAACTTGGACGAGTCATCGTCATAAGCCGCCATGTCCTCGCGCATCACGTCCGCCATGGCGCGGGCAATGTCGAGATGGGTGTTGTAGGTATTCTGGATCTTCAGCTGAACAACATCTTCCACAGTCAGGCCAGCGCGGGTGCGGCCGTCCGGGTAGCGCTTCAGTGTTTCTTCCATCAGCTGTTTGTAAGTTGGACGTTGGGTCATTGTACTATCCTCGTGAGAATTCATGTGAATCGGGGTGACTGGGTTATGCGAGCTCGTTGAGCACGTCGTAGGCGGGCAGCGTCAGGAAGTCGGCGAGCGTGTCGCCCGTCGCTGTCGAGACGAAGACTTCAGTAGCTTCCGGGTAGCGACCATCAGCGTAGGCATTGTCGCCCAGGCTTGCCTTGATCTTGCCGAGCTCATCATTCAGCAGAGCGTCGAATGCCGCCGCGGTGAAGGTCTCGGTGCCGCCATCGGCTGTCGTGTACTCGGTGCCATGGGTCAGCCATTGCCAAAGCTGGCTGCGGGAGATTTCCGCGGTCGCAGCATCTTCCATCAGATTGTGGATCGGCACCGCGCCTTTGCCTTGCAGCCAGGCGGCTGTGTATTCGATCCCGACCGAGATATTGGTGCGGATCCCGGCTTCGGTGACATCGCCTGTGTGCGGGGTCAGAAGCGAGGCTTCGGTAATGTTCGGGAACTGGCGCTGGCTAAGGACCTGGTTGGCCTGAGGCATTTCAGCGTCGAACACTTCCAGGGCAACCGGAACCAGATCCGGGTGCGCGACCCAGGTGCCGTCATGACCCTGCTGGGCTTCGCGTTTCTTGTCAGCGCGAACCTTGTCGAAGGCTGCAGCATTCGCCGCCTCGTCGCCTTTGACCGGGATCTGCGCCGCCATCCCGCCCATGGCATGGGCGCGGCGACGGTGACAGGTCTGGATCAGTTTCAGCGAGTAGGCTTTCAGGAAGGCGCGATCCATACCGACCTGCGCGCGGTCCGGCAGGACATATTCAGGATGATTGCGCAGGGTCTTGATATAGCTGAAAATATAGTCCCAGCGGCCGCAATTGAGACCAACAATGTGATTGCGCATCACGTACAGGATTTCGTCCATCTGGAAGGCCGCCGGTAGAGTCTCGATCAGGACGGTTGCCTTGATCGTGCCATTCGGAATGCCGAGCGCGGCTTGCGCGAAGTTGAAGACATCATTCCAGAGGCGAGCCTCCTGATAATTCTCCATTTTGGGCAGGTAGTAGAACGGGCCTTTTTCCTGCTCCATCAGCTTTTTGCCATTGTGGAAAATGTGCAGGCCGAAATCGAACAGGCTGGCTGACATCGGATTGCCATCCACGGTGACGTGCGCCTCTTCCAGGTGCCAGCCGCGTGGGCGGACCAGCATGGTCGCGGTCTCGTCATTCAGGCGGTAGGACTTGCCACGGGCCTCGTCATCAAAAGCGAGCTGGCCATCGGCATAGTCAATCATGTTGGCCTGGCCCTCGACCATGTTCGAGAAGGTCGGCGACGAGGCGTCCTCGAAATCGGCCATGAACATCTTGGCGCCGGAATTCAGCGCATTGATCATCATCTTGCGATCGACGGGACCAGTAATCTCGACACGGCGATCTTGCAGAGCCTTTGGTACCGGGGCGACTTCCCAGACGGATTTGCGGATATGTTCCGTTTCGGGCGGGAAGGTTGGCATTTCGCCATCATCGAAGCGCATCTGTGCCAATTTGCGATTCTCAAGCAGAATCCGGCGCTGCCCCCCGAAGCGGCGTTCCAGGTCAGCAATGAAGAGCAAGGCGCGATGGGTCAGGACACGCTCATAAGCAGCGGGGACCTGGCCTACAATCTCCGCCGGGCGGCGGTGTTGAGGGGTTGGCTTGGCGGCCGAAACAGCATCTTGAATTAGCGTCGCATTCATCGCGATCTCCCGAGTTTTGTAATGTTACAGCTCTATTTACAAAACCCGTGCCACGTCCACCCCAACCCTATATCTATTGGGTTTCATTGTTTGTTATGTAAATTCTCGTATGTAATGTTTGTAAATGTTGTTATAGGTAACGGCGATGAAGAAGAAGCTGATTATCGGCCCCAGAATCAAGCGCTTGCGCACCCAGCTCAGCCTCACTCAGGCTGAGTTTGCGCGCCGCCTCGATGTATCCGCGACCTATATCAATCTGATCGAGAGCAATCAGCGCCCGGTCAGCGCGGCGGTGCTGCTCAAGCTCGCCGAAGAGTTCGACATCAATGTCGCCGATCTCGCCCAGGACATGGATGCGGGCCTGGTCAATGAACTGGTCGGCGCTCTGCGCGACCCCGTCTTTGGCGGCGCCCAGATCGGTAAAGGCGAACTGGAAGATCTGGTCGGGGCAAGTCCGGATACGGTAAAGGCCTTCCTGCGCCTACATGAACGCTACCGCGAACTCGCGCTCAGCACCTATTCCGATGCCAATCCCCTGGCCGACCGCGAGAAAGTCGAACTGCTAGAAGAATCCGCCCGCCCGGTCGAAACGGTGCGCCAATTTCTGCACGAGCAGAACAATTATTTCCCCGAACTCGATGAAACCGCGAGCGATTTTTATGGGGCGCTCACCGAAGGCGGAAAATCCATCGAAGTCGCCATTCAGGAACGTCTGGAGAGGGTTCACAAGCTCAAGGTGCGGGTCTTGCCCAGCTCGGCCATGCCGTCCTCTTTCCGCTACTTCGACCGACATCGTCTCGGCATCGACATTTCGGAGCTGTTGCACCCGACCGGACGCCAGTTCCAACTCGCCTTCCAGCTCGTTTTCATCGAATACCGAGAGCTGATTGACGGCATTGTCGCCGCTTCAGAGATCAAGGATGAGAGCGCCATCGGTCTGGCCCGCGTCTCGCTCGCCAATTATTTCGCCGCGGCGCTGTTGATGCCATACGCCAAATTCCTCAAGGCCTGCGAGGATACACGCTATGATGTTGACCTGCTCAGCCATCGGTTCGGCACCAGTTTCGAGCAGACCGCTCACCGCCTGACCACGCTGCAAAAGCCGGATGCCAAGGGCATTCCCTTCTTCTTCCTGCGCATCGATGCGGCGGGGAATGTGTCAAAACGATTCAGTGCAGGTCGCTTCCACTTTTCCAAGTTTGGCGGCGCCTGCCCGCGCTGGAACATTCACCGCACGTTCGAACAGCCGGGCGAAACGCTGACTCAGCTGGTCCAAATGCCGGACGAAACGACCTATGTCTCAATCTCCAAGGCCATTACTCGATCACGCGGACATCATGGTCGTCCCCCGGCCCGCGTCGCCATCGGGCTTGGCTGCGACAAGGCCTATGCCGACAATCTGGTCTATTTCGAACGCTCAAATCTCGGCTCGCAGGAGCCGACGCCGATTGGTGTGAACTGCTATCTCTGTGACCGCCAGAATTGCGCCTCGCGTGCGCATGCGCCGCTCAACCGCAAGCTCAAATTCGACGCTCATGCCCGCGGCATCTCGCTGTTCGAATTCGAACCAGTGCGCAAATCTTAGCGCGCTAGTCGCCCTTCAGCGCTTCCAGCTCCCAGCGGAAATGATAGGTCCCGGGCCCGACACGGTATGGCGGTAGCGTATCGGGACCGCATGCGGCGGTCCCAAGTCCGCGAACCGCGGCATCGATATGGACTTCCGTGGTACCGCTCGCCCGCAATTCAGCAAGCGTTTCGGCCTCGTTCAGATCCGCCGTGTGGTGCGACCGGACCGTGACGCTAAGGGGTTTGGGCAGCGTGATTTGAAGGCCCGCGCCCTCGGCGGCTTGCAAGCGGAACCAGCGTGTCTCTTCATGTGCCCCATATTCCTGTGGGCGCACATAGGGATGGTATTGCTCCGCCACGGTCGTATTCCAGACACCGACGGTCTGCCCACGCTTTCTATCCGGATAGGATTCATCCGGCCCGAGACCAAACCAGGAGAACCGATCGAACAGGGCCGAGAGTTCAAACCGAATGCCAACGCGCGGCACATCCTTCCAGGCCTCCGGCACGATCAGGGTTTCGTCAAAGGCGATCCTGTCTTCCGGAAAGCTCACCAGTGTCTGGTGCACGAGGTGCTCG
>JGI12316J14372_10001385_pt1 | contig 31667 bp, 34 predicted proteins | sample MarCyaLeptolynsp_FD_14372 | JGI IMG/M metagenome (IMG submission 14372)
CCCGCCGATATGCGGTGTTTCAACGTAGGCTATCTGCGGCTTGCCGCGGCCTGCGTAGTCGGCAATCCCGGCAATGTTCAGCCATCTGTTCGGAATGCCGATCGGAGCCGTCGCGGCGAGTTCCACGAGCCTGCCGTCTCGCAAACCGAAGATCGCGACGCTCGCGCCCGCGTCAAGGTAGGCCCGGATCGTGATGATCTCTACCGCGCCGTCACCGTCGAGATCCACGATCCTTGGGGTCCGGTCTTCGAAGACTTCGATTTCAGGAAGCGTAAGCTCGTAAGTGCCACCGTTCTTGACGGCGACATGCAGGGAGCCGGCCTCGATGGCATCACCCAGGATGCCGTGACGATAGCGGCGTGTGGGCGATCCATACCAGGCCGCGACTATCTGGCCGTCGTCCCGATACAGCGCATAGTGTCCGTCCGGTAGGCCGTTTTGCGGTTTTGTCGGCTCACCTGACCAGACGTTGTCGGGTAAGGAGGACGAAGCCGCCTCGCCAGGAGGAATTGTGATTGCAAGGAATAGGAGAGCTGACAATCCGGCGAATAGTCTCAAGGTTCCCTCCTATTCGGCTGCAGTAAGGTCTGCGGACTGGCTTGCCGACTTCAACAGGCAGCTCTCCGTCTCCACATCCATCGGCACCATCATTTCGATTGTCATGCCTTCGATAACGGCATCCTGGACGGACACGAGTTGTCCGAGCATAGATGTCACCCGGAGCTTCGAACCATCCGGACCGAGCACTTCAATCGGTACAAAAACGGGTACATCCTCCCGAAAGGTCTCGTCGAGGCCATCGAGCAGACCGCTTGCGTGGGCCTGTTCCAGAAGGTCGGCAAGGTCGGGATCTTCCGCGGCCTCCCGATAAAGCCGGGAGGCAAAGACCGGCGCTGCTTCATTCCAGTTCAAAATCCGCTGGCGGAACGCGGGCGACAGGAAAATCCGGAAGAGGTTGGGCGGTTCGTTCTGATCACCGACAAAGCCCGCCAGAAACTGCTTGCCGGGTGTATTGCTCCGCAGGATCGTCCAGCGCTTGTCGAGCACAAATGCCGCGAAGGGCCAGTTTGCAAGGATCCGGGTTTCGATCAGGTTGAGCGCGTCCTGGATGTCAGGTGCATCTTCCGCCCGGCACTTGTATGGGCCGGCAAGCCCCGCCGTCTCGTAAAGCACTTGGCTGCGGCTGACGGGCAGGGCGAGCTCGCGTTCAATCCGCTGGATCATGTAGCGCGAGGGCTGCGCACGGCCGGTTTCCAGGAAAGAGATATGGCGCTGGGTTGACCCGAGCCGGTCGGCGAGGGCGGTCTGGCTGAGACCGCGTTCGGCGCGCAATGATTTAAGGGAGTTTCCGAATGCCTGGCTGTGCACGTTCATGTTCAGACCCGTGACCTTGCGTTCTATTCCCTGCAAGGGAATTGCTGCGACTGCAGAAAAATCTAGGCTTGCGGCCGAAATCATTCAACACACGAACGCTGGAGCAACCAATGACAACGTGGATCCTTGCCGTTCTGGTGCTTTATTTCTGCCAGATCTATCTGACTGCCCTCATGTATCTGCCGACGGCTGGATTTGTGCGTCTCGCCGGAGGACGGGACGCGTTGCCGGACAAGGGCAAGTTCGCCGGTCGGGCAGACAAGGCGCTTGTCAACATGAAGGAAAATCTGCCGTTCTTTCTCGTCCCGGCCTTACTGGTCTATGTCGTGCCGAACGCCAATTTCGGCTTGGCGGTGCTGGGAGCACAAATGTTCTTCTTTGGCCGGCTGATTTACATTCCGCTTTATCTTTCCGGTATTCCCGGACCGCGATCCATTGGCTACGGGATTGCGCTGATCGGCAATATTCTGATCGCCTTGTCGCTTCTTGGTGGATGATCGAGAGGGCGCGCGCTGCGTCGGTTGAAGTGACCGCCTGACCGGCATGGTTCGGTCAGGCGGTTTCGTTTGGAGACGTTTATGACTTGTCTTCAGACTTTGCCGGCGGGCGCCCGCCATGGACGAAATTCATGGCATGCCCATTGAGGCAATAGCGCAGGCCGGTCGGAGCCGGGCCGTCCGGAAAGACATGGCCCAGATGGGCATCGCACTGATTGCAGCGGATTTCCGTTCGGACCATGCCATGCGACTTGTCTTCAAGTTCCCTGATGGCGTCTTCGTGGACGGATTCAAAGAAACTCGGCCACCCGCAGCCGGCATCGAACTTGCTGTCGGACATGAACAACGGGGCATCGCAGCACACACAGTCGTACCGGCCGACCAGCTTGTTGTCCCAATGGGGTCCGGTGAATGGTCGTTCGGTTCCAGACTGACGCGTTATGTAGAACTGTTCAGGCGTAAGCTGTTCCATCCACTCAGCAGTGGTCTTTCTCACTTTGGGAGGCTTTTCGTCCATTTGGGTGACGTTATCACTCATTCTGATCTTCCCGATTTTTAGCGTTTTGCAATGGACATAGGAAAAAGAGCAAGACTAGGCAAGAACAGGCCGATCACCAGTCTGTCAGCGGGTTAGTTTGTGCATGACTGTCTTGACTCTGTTTCCACCTTCCTGACGAGCCTGAAAAACACAGTTTTCCGCCGCAGCAAGGATGAATTCCGGGCTTTCCGAGATTCCGGTCTGTTCTGCGACGGCACATGCGGCACCGACAGACGCGGTCATGACGCCGTTGCCGGCAGTGTTGCCCGGATTGGGAATTCCCAGATCCTCGATGGCAACTTGAATATACGCACTGATCGTCTCTGCACCCATTTCGTGGGTCCTGGGCAGGAGAAGTGAAAACTCCGAGGAGGCGGTGCGCGCAGCGATGTCGGCCGGCCGCCTTGCGGTTTCGTTCAACAGATCAGCGACCTTTGCCAGACAGTCTTCCGCAGCTCCAGGTCCGTAGTTTTCTGCAAGCGATTCAAAGCGATCCAGCGTGACTTTGATCAGGCTTGTATGGGTCTTTTCGCGAAGCGCGATCGCCCATTCCCGTTTCAGGCTGTCTTCAAACGACCGTCTGTTGTGAAGACCGGTGAGGGGATCTGTTTGCGACGCCGCCTCAAGCTGGCTTTCCAGTTCGCGCAGTCGCGCGATGCTCCGGAAGAAGATCGCGAACGCATATGGTTCTGCGTTTTTGTCGGCCAGCAGATGTGTGGTGACCTCCGCCCAGACTAGGGGGCCGAAGGCTGATCTCACCTGAAGGTCTGCATGGGGAAGGGGACCGGCAGGATCGCCGCTACCAGACAGGATCCGGTGCAACGTCTCAGCGTCCGTGTTCAGTTCCTCAACGTAAACCAGGTCGCTCAGTTGCTCGGCGAGCGCGCCCGCATTCCATCCAAACAGTTTTTCCGTCGCCGGGGATATATAGGTTGGTGCACCGTCAAGCGAGAGCAGGATAACGGCGTCCTTGCTCAGTTCCACGATCGTTTCAAAATCTATGTGCGGCGTCCGGAGCAGATCTGTTCCCACAGAACTGTTCTTGTTGGTTTCCAACGCCATAACTGCCTCGCTCAGCATTGCTGCGACAATGCTACGTTCTTGGCTTCGCTGTCTCAAACTGAACGGTATTTACGCTGTGAAATCAAGTGGCTTGGGCCCTGGTCAATTGGCTGATTGCCTGATTTTACTTCCTCTTTTGGTTAATTTGCACAATTTAACTAGAGTTCGGCCCCGGCAGATTTATGCATGCTTGGTGATACTGCCGAACTCTCCGTCAACGCATGCGACAAAATCCCACGCTTGACCCACTAGACCAGCATAGATCGTTCGGTTCGTCGAAAAATCGTTCCGGAAGTGCTTGAAGACGCCTATCCATGTCCCTAAGACATGTCATAAGTCTTCCGGCCCGCTATGATCTGGCGAAAAGGTGTTGATTCGAACAGGTTTGACACCGGTCGTTTTATGAAAAACGTGACGAAAGCTCAGTATGACGCCAGCAGTGATCGACGACACTACTTTATACGCCGTACTTGCACCCTTCGCCGCAGCTCTCGTTGCGCCTGTTCTGACCCGCTGGTTCAAACACAATGCGGCGTGGCCTCTCGCGCTCGTTCCGGGGCTCATCTTCCTGCATTTCGTCGGCTTCATCGGGCCGGTTTCACAAGGGGAAACCTTTGTGGCCGCCAAAGCCTGGGCACCCAGCTACGGCATTAATTTCTCCGTCTATGTCGACGGGCTGTCGACGTTGTTCGGCCTTCTGATCTCGGGCATCGGCACCTTTATTATTCTGTACGCCGGCGGTTACCTGAAAGGACATCCGCAACAGGGCCGTTTCTTTTCGTTCCTGTTCCTGTTCATGGGCGCGATGCTCGGTCTGGTGCTCGGCAACAATCTGATTTCGCTGTTTGTTTTCTGGGAGCTTACCTCGATCACATCATTCCTGCTGATCGGGTTCGACCACCTGCGTGCCGCCTCCAGAAGAGCTGCCATTCAGGCGCTTGTCGTTACCGGCGGCGGTGGGCTCATTCTGCTGGCCGGCTTTATCCTGATCATCGCTGCGACAGGCGAAATCGAAATGTCCGTGCTGCTTGCCTCGCCGGACATTATCAAGGACACGGGTCTTTATCTGCCGATCTTCCTGCTGGTGCTCGGCGGCGCTTTTACAAAATCGGCGCAGTTCCCGTTTCACTTTTGGTTGCCCAACGCGATGGAAGCGCCGACACCTGTTTCGGCGTATCTGCACTCCGCAACCATGGTCAAGGCCGGTGTCTATTTGCTCATGCGTATGCATCCGCTCCTGGGCGACACCGTTCTCTGGACAACCGTGCTGCCATTGTTCGGCGGTGCGACGCTCCTCGTTGGGACCATCCTGGCCATCCGCCAGACAGACCTCAAGCTGATGCTGGCCTATACGACCGTCGCGTCACTCGGGCTTCTCGTCATGCTGACGGGTACAAGTTATGAAAAGGCGCTCGAGGGGGCTGTGCTCTACCTTCTGGCGCATTCGCTCTTCAAGGGCGCGCTCTTCATGGTCGCTGGCACAATCGACCACGAAGCAGGAACGAGAGACATCACCAAGCTTGGCGGTCTCAGGGGCGCAATGCCGATCACGTTTGCAGCGGCCTGTCTTGCCTCGCTCTCCATGGCCGGTCTTCCGCCATTCATCGGGTTTATCGCAAAGGAAATCCTTTACTACGGTACCTCCGACATTGATGCCTTGGGTCAGCTTGGCGTGATGGTCACGATCGTCGCCGTCGTCGGCAATGCGCTGATGCTGGTGATTGCCGCTGCCGTCGCGATCAGACCATTCCTGGGCGCTCAGGTGGAAACGCCCAAACATGCTCATGAAGGACCGATCCTGCTTTATGCCGGACCGGTTGTCCTTTCGGTCACCGGCATCATCCTCGCACTGATTGCGCACACGACCGGCGTGCTGTTCATCGGCCCGACGCTTTCGTCCCTTCTTGGTGAATTCACGCAGATCGATCTGCACCTCGTGCCGACAAAGATCAACGCCCCTGTGATCCTGTCCTTTGTCACGGTCGGCCTCGGCATCGCGCTTTATACCCAGCTGGACAAACTGCGGAGCATCACCGCGTCGGTGCTTCAGGCGATCGGCTGGGGACCGGACAAGGGGTTCGATCAGTTCATCAGCGGGACCGTCCGTATTGCAACGGTGCTGACGCGGGCGTTGCAGACCGGCAAGATGCAGACCTACATGTTGCTTACATTCGTGTTCACCGCGCTTGCGGTCCTGCTTCCAGGCTACCTGACAGACAGTTTCCCGGCGATGCCGAAAATGCCTGAATACCGCTTCTATGAGTGGGGCATCTTCCTGATTGCTGTACTCGGCCTTATTGCGGTTCTTATTGCCAAAACGCGCCTGACGGCGATTGTTTCACTCGGCATTCAGGGCTTTGCCGTTGCGTTGATCTTCATGATGTTCGGCGCACCGGACCTCGCATTCACGCAGTTCATGGTGGAAACGCTGTCCGTTGTTATCCTCGCGCTCGTGATGACGCGTCTCAACCTGTCACCGCGCGATCACCGGTCAGTACCGGCGCGCGTTTTGACAGGCGTTGTTGCAGCCACGGTCGGGCTCGGACTCACCCTCACGATGCTTGCCATCACACAGCAGCCGTTCGACAGCCGGCTTTCGGAGTTCTTTACGGAATTCAGCCGTTCGATCGCTCACGGCCGCAACATCGTCAACGTGATCCTCGTCGACTTCCGAGGCTTTGATACGCTTGGTGAAATCGCGGTCGTCGTGCTGGCAGGTTTGTGCGTGCTGGCGCTTATCCGGATCAGGACCAGACCGGAATCGGACGAGGATGCTTCGCCTGACGAACCGAACCAGACTCAATCAGTGGAGGCACGCTGATGCGCACGGTCATTTTCCGCACCATCGCGCCTTACCTGGCCGCACTGATGGTCCTCTTTTCCATCTTTGTCCTGTTACGCGGGCACAACGAACCGGGTGGTGGCTTCATCGGCGGGCTCATTGCAGCTTCCGCGCTTGCCATCTTCGGGATTGCCTGCGGTGTGGCGTCCGTCCGGCGGGCCATCGTGTTTCATCCAATGGGCATTTCCGGTTTCGGGTTGTTCATCGGAGCGCTGGCGGGCGTGCTGTCCTTCTTCAACAACCAGGCTTTCATGACCAGCCAGTGGCTGATCTTTGATTTCTTCGGCGTCGAAGTCCCATTGTCCACGCCTCTGGTTTTCGACATCGGCGTCTATCTCGTGGTTGTCGGAGCCATCGGGTCAATTGCCCTTGCGCTTGAAGAAAGGGAGGCCGACTGATGGAAACAGGCGTTGCTATCCTGATTGGACTGTTTTTCACGGTCGCCGTCTACCTGATGCTTTCCAAGCAGCTTGTGCGGATCCTGCTGGGTATCGCCATTCTGGGCAACTCGGTGAACATGCTCATCTTCACCAATGGAAGGCTGACACGCGAAATTCCGCCGCTCATCCCCGCCCATCTCTACGTGCCGGAGACAGCGACGGCCAACCCGCTGCCGCAGGCGCTCGTTCTGACCGCCATCGTGATCTCGTTCTCGTTCTTTGCGTTCTTGCTGGTGCTGGCTTTCCGCGCCTATCAGGAACTTGGAACTGACGAGATCAACAAGATGCGCGTCGCAGAGCCTGAAAACGAACAAACTCCGCCTCAAGGGTATTAGACTGAATGGCCGGTCCCTCTGTTTCCGTTGATTATGCCGATGCAATGATCACCGCGCCGATTGCGGCGGGTGACTGGCTCATTGTGGCGCCATCGCTGATTACCATGATCGGTGGCGCGCTGTGTCTGATGCTGCGCAAGAATACCGACCTGCAGCCGAAACTCGGAATTGCGCTTCTCGGCGCACTGGTGCTTGCAAGCCTGGCGCTGCTGATACGGGTTCTGGATCATGGTGTCATCACCATGGTCATGGGCAACTGGTTGCCACCCTTCGGTATTGCCGTAACGGCGGACGCGCTCGGCGCGACGCTGACGTTCATCGGCTCGGTGGTGGCCTTTTGTGCCGGTCTCTTCGGTATGAAGACCGTCAACAGTTCCGGCAGGCGGTACGGCTTCTATCCGTTCCTGCTGTTGCTTATGACGGGTGTTTGCGGGTCGTTTCTGACAGCTGATGTCTTCAACCTTTATGTCTGGTTCGAAGTGCTGCTGATCTCTTCCTACGGATTGCTGGTGCTCGGCAATGACCGTATTCAGCTTGATGGTGCGGTGAAATACGGCGTGCTCAATCTGGTCGGGACCAACCTGTTCCTGATTGCAACGGGTCTGCTTTACGGCATTTTCGGAACACTCAACATGGCCGACATCGCCACGAAGGTCGCTGCGTTGGACAACCCGGCCTCCGGTACGCTGGCGACCGTTGCAGCGCTCTACTTTCTTGCCTTTGCGATGAAAGCGGCAGCTTTTCCGGTCAATTTCTGGCTTCCGGCTTCCTACCACACGCCAAACATCGTGGTCTCGGCCGTCTTTGCCGGATTGCTGACCAAGGTCGGGGTTTATGCCCTGATCCGCATCTTCGTGCTCATTCTTCCTGCATCGCGTGAATACATGGCCGATGTCATCGGACTTGTGGCGATCCTGACGCTGATGACTGGCGCACTCGGCGCGCTGGCGCAAACCGAATTGCGCCGGCTGCTCGGGTTTCTTGTGATCGCAGGTATCGGTTCGATGCTTGCCGGACTTGCAGTCGGATCGACGCTTGCGATCTCCGGAGCGATTTTCTACGCGGTCCATTCGATCATCGTCATGACCGCGCTCTATCTGGCTGCAGGCATCATGAACATGATGGAAGGGTCTTACAATCTCAGGCAGCTCGGCGGGCTTTACCAGAGAAACGTGGCTTTTGCCGGCGTGTTTCTCGTATTGGCGTTTGCCGTATCGGGCTTGCCGCCGTTTTCCGGTTTCTGGCCGAAGGTGATCCTTGTCGATGCGGCATTCGGCGACGAGCGTTTCTGGCTGGGGGCAGCCATTCTTGTCAGTGGTTTCCTGACCACCATGGCAATGGGCCGCGTATGGATCTATGCTTTCTGGCGCGGGGGACCGGAAGGCACAGCAGATGGCCAAAGTGTCGCCGTGACAACGTCTTCACCGCCGGAACTGGCCGGTGGAGCCGTTTGGTTGCCGCTCGGCGTTCTTACAGCTCTGGTCGTCTATTTCGGTATCCAGCCGGAATGGATGATTGAACTTTCAACGCAAGGGGCGAGCGGTGTCGTTGACCCGCTCGGATACCTGCGCTCAGTCTTGGGAGAGCAGGGATGACCAGTCTCTTTCTGATCAACATTCTCATGGCGCTTGCCTGGGGCGCGGTCACGGGCAATTTCTCCGAGATCAATCTTGCCTTCGGCTTTGTGCTTGGCTCCGGCGCGCTTTACCTGATCCGCGAACAGGTCGGCACGTCGGTCTATTTTCGCCGGTTCGGTAAATCGATCGGGCTGGCCGCCATGTTCGTTTACGAGCTGGTTTTGTCTGCCTGGCGTGTCGCGATGATCGTGTTGCGGCCGAAGATTGAATTGGAGCCGGGTATCATTGCGCTTCCCCTCAGTGTCGACAGCGATTTCGAGATCACGATGCTGGCAAACCTCATCACGCTCACGCCGGGTACGCTGTCCGTCGACGTGTCGGAGGACCGGAAGACGCTTTACATTCACTGTATTGACGTTCCGGATCCGCAGGCAACGATCGACGACATCAAAAACGGATTTGAGCGCAAGATCATGGAGGCGTTCAGATGACGGGATTTGAGTCATTTGCGGCAGAGTTTCTGGCGGGCGCCGTGAAGATTTCGCTCGGTATCCTGACCGTGTCTTTCATTGTCATTGTCTATCGGACGGTGCGGGGCCCAAGTCTGCCGGATCGCGTGATTGCGCTGGACATGCTGGTCGCCGTCGGGATCGGGTTCATTGCCGCAATCGGCGTTTCGACAGGGATCTACCTCTATATCGACATTGCCATCACGCTCGGTCTCGTCGGTTTCCTGGCAACCGTCGCCTTTGCCCGGTTTATTCTCAGCAGAGGCACGGCGGGTGACGAAACCATCATGCAGGAGGTTGAGGAGAGCATCAAACGCAGGGAGGCGGGACAATGATCGGTGCGGTCGTCGATATCGTCACCGGCTGCATGCTTGTCATTGGTGCGTCTTTTGCCTTTGTCGCATCGCTTGGGCTGGTCCGGCTGAAAGACGTTTACATGCGCACGCATGCCGCTTCCAAGGCGGGTACTCTCGGCTCCGGCCTCATGCTTCTGGCGCTTGCCGTTGAGGCAGGGGACCTGTCGGTCATGACCCGCGCGGTTGCAGGTGTCGTCTTCTTCTTGCTGACAGCCCCAATTTCGGCCCATTTGTTGGCAAAAGCTGCTTATGCGGCAGGATATCGTCCTTGCGCGGACACAAAAGTGGATGCTTTGGCCGAAACTGTTCGGCCAAACGAATGAATTCGCGCGCATAGCAGCCATGCGAAACTAGAAGACTGGCGTAAGGGAATACTATAGGATCATTGTCAATACCGAATTTTCGGAAATAGTCGGTATCTATAGAATTTGATTTATATTGGCAATGAGAGGGTTTTATTTGATTTTCGGGGTTGTGTGAAAAGGAAAGCAGCGATATAAGGCTGTGACAATCACCTGCAAAGTAGAATCGTTTTTGATTTCTAATTCCGCAAGTAACGTAGATTTCTAGGCGTTTTCGGGACAAATTATTTGCAGGGTTATACCGAAGCATAATTCGAATTTGGAAGAGAACAGGTGAAATATGACTGACAATCCGGTGGATGCTAATCTGATTGATCTTACGGCGGACATTGTCTCTGCGTATGTGAGCAACAATACGGTTGCTTCGACCGACCTGCCGAGCCTGATCAATGAAGTGCATGGTGCATTGCAGAAAACAGCATCCGCTTCCAGCGAGCCGGAGCCGGAGCCGCTGAAGCCCGCCGTGCCGGTCAAGAAGTCGGTTATGCCGGACTACATCATCTGCCTGGAAGACGGAAAGAAGTTCAAGTCGCTCAAGCGCCACCTGCGGACTCATTACAACATGACACCGGAAGAGTACCGCGAGAAGTGGGATCTGGGCGCAGATTACCCGATGGTTGCGCCGAACTACGCCGCAGCGCGCTCCGAGCTTGCCAAGAAGATGGGCCTCGGACAGCAGCGCAAGCGCTCGAAATAACGTTCAGCAGAGTTTCTGAAAAGACAGACAAGCCGCCTCTGGGCGGCTTTTTTGTGCGTTGGAACAGGGATGCGCGATGAGGTGAGGGGTCCTTTTCGTTCAACCGATCTTTCGACCGCGAGCCTTATGTCCCGGACCTAGGGATCAGGCAGCTGCCAGCGCTCCTTGCGCATCTGTGCGAATGCGACCGACCATGGACCGGAGCCCGTTGGACCTCTGGGGCGTCAGGTGATCCTGAAGGCCAAGCTTGGCAAAAATGCTCTCAACATCCGTATCGAGAATATCCTGCGCCGTCTTGTCGTTGAACAGGGATGTAACAATCGCAACGAGACCTTGCACGATCAACGCATCGCTGTCGCCTTTGAAACTCAGCACCGGTTTTCCGTCCTGTCCAGGCGTGACAGTGGTAATCAACCAGACCTGCGACACACATCCGCGCACCTTGTTCGCATCCGTGCGCTCAGCGGCGCTCAATTCGGGCAGCTCCTTGCCCAAATCGATCAGGTATTTGTAACGGTCTTCCCAATCGTCGAGAAAATCGAACGTCTCAAGAATTTCGCTGATGCTTGTTGTCATGTCACCGGTCTTTGAAGGTCTGTTTCGCCTTCATATAACTCGCATCACTGAAAGTGCAAATATTGGATCCGGTGCAGGTTCTGCTGTTTGGAAAGAAGACTGTTTGAAAAGAAAAATACGCCGCAGATGAAATGGGCAGCTATCCATCTGCGGCGCAGCGGAACGAGCCGCTGAAGTTTAGCCGTCGCTGCTGCGGTCTCACAGCATCGCACTAGCGAAGTGAAAACTTTGGCATTCCGGACAAGGCAACAGCTGGAACTGTGGCCTTGCCGCTCAGGAGTTGCGGCCTGAGCGCGGCTTGGGTCTGGGGACGGGCCCTTGAGCCGTCTCCACCTTTGACAGTGTTTTTTGAACTGGAACCGGAGGCAGGAATGCTTGCGTTCCGGTTTGGACGGCAAGCGGACGTTCCGTTGCGGTTGAACCGGTCACCAGCACGTCACCAGCCGGATCGTCAGTGATCTGCGTGTCCAGGAAGTCAAAGACAATGCGGGCACCGTCCTTGGCGCGGCTGCCGATGACGGTCAGTGCATTGCCTCCGGTTTCACAAGCTTGCGGATTGCGGCTACAAAAACCGCCAATGTCTGAAACCGTTGCCTGCGCGGCTATAAAGGCGGACACCGGGTCCACAGCCGCGGTCTGTTCTGCCGGGCGCTCTTGTTCCGAACCGAGCGGAATCAGAACGAGCACCAAGGTGAGCCAAAAGGCCGTCCTTAGAAGAAACAACATATCGCTACCCATAGTCTGTTCAGAGTTGCGTACCTTTTTTTGCCGGCACGCTTGTTATGATCAGACCCTAGCAGAGACATAAGAATGTCCGGTTGAGTGCGTCAGAGCAATTTTCATAAAATAAATCAGGTATTTGAATAGAGTTTTCTGAAAGATTGATTCAAATTTTATCTAATTGGGCGCAACGCACTGGATCATGAGGGTTTTTCAGTTTTTTCGCGCCTTTGGATTCATCCTTTATCGTTCATTAAGCGCTCCAGCCGACAATGACCACACAGGAGTTGTAAGCGGAAGAATCCGCTAGTGTCGTGTGGTAGTATAGAGTGCGTAACCTTCTGAATAGTATTGGGAAATTCTGGAAGCTCTGGTCCGTTCGCGTTGATGGAATGATTCATCCGCTTGCTGCGGCCGATACATTTCAGGCGCCGCTGCACCGTTCTTTCCTGATCGGATGCCTCATAAGCGGCTCCACCGCACTCGTAATTCTGCCCTTGCACCTTGCGTTTGCCGGCGCTCCGCATGCCGCAACGACGCTGGTGCTGGCCTGGATGCTAAGTCAGTGGCCGCTTGCAAACTATCTTTCACGCTCCGGCGCGCTGAACCGGGCAATCGGGATTTCGTCGACACTGTTTGCAAGCTTTGTCGCGGCCTTTTGTCTGGTGACAGGTGGAAGCAATTCGTTCGCACTTCTGTGGCTCCTCGTGCCACCGATAGAGGCGGCTCTTTCAACAAACCGGAAAATAGCTGCCGGGGTCTCGGCCTTGTGCCTTGCACTTCTGGGCGGCTTGTTCCTGTTCTCTGCCAATGTCCCATATGGCGGCGTTCTGCCACCTGAAGCTCAGGTATTGATGACGCTTGGGGCTCTCATCTATGTCGGACTGCTCGCCGTCCGGATATCGTCGGACCGCGATCATGCGCTGCGAGTGATCAAATCTTCGGTGCAAAGGCAGGAGACGGCCTGTGGCAGTGTCTCCGATGCGCTGTTTGAACTTTCGCAAACAGGCCGCCTTTCTACGATCGGCGGGCCCATCGGCAAATATTTCGGGGTCGTGCCCAAGGAGAGCGATGAAGACTGGCTGTTCCATCGCCTTCATGTCGCCGACCGCCCGCTTTATCTTACGCAGCTTGCGTTCGCACGGGTTGGAGAGTGTGTCCCGTCGTTTCCTGTGCGCCTTCGCGTTGGTGCCGCAGAGCCCGGTGAAGCCGGGCGCGCTCGGTTCCAACGGTTCGAGATGCGGCTCAAGCCGGTGGCCGGCAATGAGCAGCGTACGCATTCAGGAACGATCGTGCTTACGCTCAGCGAGCGTGAAGATAATGGCATCCAGACTGTTGCGCCAACGCTGGCCAACCTGCAGAGCGCCCTGAGCAACGCTTATGGCAGTGCCCTTGAAGAGGCGGTTGATACAGTCCGTTCAGAAGCTTCGGACGTCGTGGATCTGACGGCCAGGGTAGAAAGCCGGGACGATGTGCTTTCTGAAGGTTGCTTCGACCGGATGGAGAGGCAGCTCGAGGAAGTGGGGCAAGCCGGTGCCGATTCACTCAATGCCATATTGGACCTGGCGCCTGACGCGCGTACCGGCACGGAAACGGATTATGGTCGGGTCGATATTGCAGCCTGTCTGGATCATAGCTGCAATCTGATGCGTCCACTTGCCGATCGCCTCGGCGTTGGTATTGAGCTGGAAGCAAGCGCAGATCTCCCGGAAGCGCTTTTGGACCGGAAAAAGTTTCGGCAATCCGTGCATCTCCTGTTGTCCGATCTGGTTGAATCCGTCGGTGCCGGAGCCGTCGTTCATGTCAGGGCCTCTCAGCAGTCGCAGGGGCTGCAGGTGAAAGTGACGGTCTCAAATCGGATGTCCAACCCGGGCCGGAACGCGGAAGGCTTGAACCTCGTCCTGGAACGGGCTGCCACGCTGCTTGCTGAGACGAGCGCACATCTCGAAACCCGATCCGAACCGGGGAGTGGGGAAAGCATCATCATTCAGGTGCCCGTTCGCGCGAGCAGACCGGAGCATCCGCCCGTGCCGGATGAAACAAACAAGCCTTTGGCGAAAACGGCATAGGCGTCGATATGGCAAGAGCAAAGAAAAAGAACGAAACTCAGAAGACATCTGAGACCATCATGGCAAGGGCCGGACATATCGCGCTGGACAATCCGGTCGCGGCAGGAGGGGCGGTTGTCATGGGCCTGACAGCCTGCCTGATCATTGCCAATGCGATCGGCTTGCAGCCTGGCCGCCATCCGGCTCCCATTTTTGCGACGCGCGACCGGCCCGAAGCACCGAGGCTGCCGGAACCTGACGATCGGCGGAGCGGCTTGCAGGTTCAGGAAATTTCCACTCTGGTCCTCGATCTTCAAATCTCCCTGCGCAAAATCGGGCTTTATGAGGGTCCGCTGGATGGGCTCAGCGGTCCGGCCACCGAGCGCGCGATACGGGCCTTTGAGCGCCGGTCCGGACAGGCGGAAACCGGCGAAGCCAGCGAAGCTTTGCTTGCTCTGATCCTTTTGCATGGCGATGCACCTCAGGCCTCCTTCGTGCCGGTACCGCGTGCCAAGCCCGGATCTTCAGGTACTGTTATGCAGGTCGAAGACCGCGTTGCGTCTGCAGACGTGGACACGGATCCGATGCTGATGAGAATTCAGAAAGCTCTTTCCGAACTCGGTTACGGACCACTGAAGGCAGACGGGGTCATGGGGGCCAACACGACGGCCGCCATCAAACGCTTCGAACTGGACCGTGGCTTGCCATTGACCGGGGAACCGGGGCCGAAAACGATCGAAAACCTTGAGATGATCAGCGGACGGTCCCTGTCCGGGTAATTGCAGCGGCGCCGGTTCTGGCGTAAATCCCAGATCAGATAAGACTTGGATTGTGCTGCCCGGCGCGGGTGGCGCGGGTGGATATATGCGGGTTACGTCAGAGTTTTTTGTCAGCGCACTTGTCCGCCGGGTATTCGGCGAAGGAGGGTTTGCGGCTGTCTCAAGGCGCGGTGCGGAGGAAGCCGGTGCAGTTTTCGTCAGCGTCGACCGCCTGGACGGTACTTTCGACCTTTATGGGCCAGCGCCTCAAGCCATGTTCAGCGACCAGCCGCAGGGGCGTCTGTTTGAAGAGGTGTTCTCGCAGACCGATCAGCCGACCATCGACGAGCGCTTGAAACGCGAAGCCCGCATGGACCCCGACTATTGGCTCGTTGAAATCGAGGCGCGCGACGGCAAAGTAGATCTGCCGCTCGCACAGGAAGACGAAAAGTCGGATGATCCGGGCGCCGGCTTCTTCAGCACATGACGCCAGTACGGCCTAATTTTCAGCTGTATTCGTGAACCGGATTTTCTTGTCGGCGTTTTTGCTGCGGCCAAAGACCGGTTTGGCCGATGCTTTGCGGCCGCCTGCCTCCTGGTACTGCGAGGAGTAATGCGCATTCGTTTTCTGAACGCCCTGGTCGTGCAGCAGCCATTGGCTCACGAGGGCTTCCGCCGCTCCGTGGGTGAGTGTCCTGTGCATGCGCAACAGGCCACGAAGATCCGAGAGCTGCGTTTCGTCTCCGAGCAACCGAACCAGAATTGTGGTTGTCTGAAACTCCGGAAGGCCGAGCGCTTTCAGAGCAATCGTCAGGCCTTCGCCCTGATCACTGCGCAGAAGAAGGTCGCAGGTTGATCGCGACAGGCCAAGGCCCTGGCCGAGAAGATCGGCAAACCGGGATCTGTTCTGATTGAGCGCTTCCTGAACCAGGGCTTCCTGGATCCGGAGACGGTTCTTGTCGGGTCGCTGAGACATGTTTCCACCTGGTGTCTGTGCCTGTTTGACGAGGCTGGTCATTTCAGCAGCGGCAATCGCCTGCTTCTTCAAAGGTGCCGGCAAGTGTAGGAACTGACCCATGAGGCCGTCGGGATTGAGAGCGTCCTGACCGGCAAGTTCGAGGCCGAGAGTCGCGATGATTTCGCTTCTTCGGCACAGTTTGGCCTGATGGGTTTTGCTAAGGGTGATGTCGTCCCGCTCAAGCAGAATCGCGATGGCGCTCGCTTCGGCATGATCGCAAAGGACCGAGATGATCGATTCGCGCAATGAGGGGCGGGTGGCGATGGCCTGCCTGGAGATTTCAGGACCGTTCTGTGCGATCGAGGCAAGGAGATCCACAGAAAGCCTCGGGCTCTTGCGAAGTGCCGGTGCGGCAGTTTCGGGGTCTTCGTCCCGTGCCAGGCGCTCTTGCAAATCGTCCGGAATTTCCGGGTGGCCAGCAAGTAGGCTGGAGATCTGCCGGCGGTCCTCGACCGGTGTGGACGGAAGCAGATTTCGGGCGAGCTCCAGAAAAATCCTTTTTTCTTCAATGTCATGCGGCTGCCGTCCAACAAAGAATTCTGTCGCCGGAAGCAAGACCTGCCGGGCGGGCGCTGCCGCGGGCCTGGTGCTGGAGACCTTTTTTGAAGGAGGCTCATTGGGATTGAAACGTTGGCTCTGCCGCATGACACCCGTCTACGAAATACAAAAGACCGATCGACCGTCGAAACTTGTTTCCTTCAAATTGCAGCAAAAGCGTTAGCATGCTGTTAACCCTGACAGCTTCTTAATGAACTCGCAGGAAGTAATGCGTCGCCCGTTTGACCGTTTCCGCTCGGTAATTCGCCGTTGAGGAGACCGGAACCGAAGGAGGAGACGATGGGCACTTTGTTGGATTTTGCATCCGCTCAACGGCCCGCTGCGCGTGTGGGCCATCGTTCAAGACAGGAACAGTCGGTGGGACGGGAGAGCTTCGGCGAAGTTATCCTCTTCCCAGGTGTCCGATATGAGCGTCACGACCTTGATCTTGCCGCACGAATCAACACCATCGGAAAGGCAGCTGGACCTGCTGGTTCCGACAAGGACTGACGGTCCAAGCCTCTCCAGCCGCGTTTGGGCGGAACATCGCCCGGGCAAAGACAAGAACATGCGGTTCGGAGATGCGCCCGATGGGCAATGGCAATGCGGCATTACATTGCGCCGCCTCGATGAGAGGAGGGGCGCTCAGCGTCAGACAGGGCATCCTGTCAATCGCTCTTGTTGCCATTTGTCTTGGTCTGTCCGCGTGCACGCGCCCGACCGGAGACTTTGACCGGGCAGAACCATCTGTCATTCATGATGATCTTGTGCCGGCGGTTGGAGAAAACGCGGCGCGTCTGCGCGGTGATCCTGTCTCCAAGTTCAACTACACCAATGACGAAAAACTGCTCCGTGATCGCGGCTGGACGCTGATCCGTCCGCCCTGGACCAAGGACTGGATCGGCGGAACGATGGTGGAGCTGTCGCGCACGCGCGTGCTGCCTGAGACCGAGGGCCGGGTTCCCCCCGATCTCTATCTCATCTACCTGCGCTCAGACAAATTCCGGTCCTCGGACGCGCGTTATGACAAAATCGCAGCCGACGCGTCTGGTGACGCAGAACTGGTCATGCCCTTTTGCGAGGTGGCACTTCGGGTACAGAAGGCGGATGATGAACGCCTGAGAGTATTGCGCAACCAGCCGGTGACCACTCAGGAAACCTATGACGGTGCGAAAGCCAGGGTTTGGGAAAACCGGGTTATGACCAAATGGGTCGGACAGGCGCTGCGCTACCGCATCATCGCCTACAAAAAAGCCCTGAAGGGGCTGGAGATCGAAACCCCGAGCGAGAACCGCGTCTGGAAGGTCAACAATGCCATCCGGGAACTGGAAGGGCAGGTGCGTCTTGCCGAGGCCAGCTGCGAGGCGGGCAGTCTCTACGCGCAGGAGCAACCGGCCAAACGCTCACGCATTTATACTGGCTGGAGCACGGAACGGCCTCCCGTGACCAAGTAAGGCATCGATCCGTACCCGTCGCCAGGCAGCCCCGGTCAGATCAATAATGCGCCTCTAGCAGATTGCACTTTTCCGGGCACAGCATTATTGCATGGGTTAGATGAAGCGGCCGGGTCAGTCGCGAAATCCGATGCTGGGCAAATCACCGCGATTGCCGGCGGACCACAGTTTTTCAGGAGACTTCATGAATCAGGGTGTGACACAGCTAGTGCAGGAAGCGCTGAGCCATCAGCATGCCGGGCGGATTCCGCTCGCGATGACCTTGTTCGAAGAAGTTTTGCGCCTTGATCCGCGCAACCCACAGGCCAATTTCTCGCTCGGTATTGCAGCCTATCAGGAAGGCAGGATCGGCCTGGCGATTGAGCGGTTTCAACTCGCAGCCAAAAAGGCCGGGAAACATCCGCAAGTGCATCAGCTGCTCGGAATTGCCCTGATGAATTCGGGTGACCTCGACGGAGCCATGGCGTCCCTGAAAAAAGCAGTGTCGCTCGCCCCCAAGGAAGCGGACATGCACGCTCAGCTTGGAGACGTTTATCGGATCAAGCGCATGCCCGTGCTATCGCGCCAAAGCTATGACCGCGCGTTGAAGCTCGATCCGGAAAACGGCTACGGTCTTGTCGGCATGGGACAGCTGGAGATCTCGGTCGGCAATATCGACGACGCCATCGTCTGCTTCGAAAAGGCCATTGCTTGCAAGAAGGAATTGCCCACGGCTTTTCAGTGTCTCAGTCTGGCCCGTTCTTTCAAGGAAAAGCCGAAAGAACTCGATCAGATCGAAGCTCTTATTACCGATGGCGTGCCGCGTCCGGGACCTGACCAGGCCAATCTGCATTGGGCAGCGGGCAAGATTTATCAGGACATCGGTGAGACCCCCCGTGGCCTTGAGCACTATCAGAAGGCGCGGCAGCTCCATTACCCGCCGTTTGATGCAGGGGCTTACAAAGCCCGCATCGATTTCATGAAAGACGTTTTTGACGAAGACTATTTTGCCAGCCGCGCAGATGTTGCGGAAGGGTCCGAGAAACCGGTCTTTATCTTTGGTCTCCCGAGATCGGGCACCACGCTTGTGGAACAGATCATCAGCCGTCATTCGCGAGCCGCAAGCGGCGGCGAGATTTCCTTTTTCCGGCACCTGCAGGAGGATATGGGTCTCAAGGGCAAACCAAGCGCGGCGCTGGAATCCCGTTTGAAGAACATGGAACCCAAGGAATTCAAGCGGATCGCCCGAAAATACCTTGCCGTGCTGGATGGCGTGAACCGCCGGGCCGACCGGGTTACGGACAAGATGCCCCACAATTACGAAATGATCTGGCTGATGAGCCTGCTTTATCCCAAGGCAGCCTTCATACATTGCTACCGTTCGCCCGCCGATACCTGTATCTCGCTGCTCTCACATCCCCTGTCTCCGGCGCACAATTATGCGCTGACGCAAGAAACTGTCGGCAACTACTACCGTACCTACATGTCCTTGATGGACCATTGGGAAAAGGTGGTGCCCGTTGAAATGCACACGCTCACCTACGAGACCCTGGTCGACAACCAGCGGAGCGAAAGCGAAGTCCTGTTGGCGAAGTCCGGACTGGATTGGGAAGACGCGTGCCTGGAGTTTTACAAGAACGAAGGTCCGGTTACGACCTTTTCCAACACCCAGGTGCGCAGGCCGATCTTCCGGTCTTCGGTCGGCCGCTGGCATGGCAAGGAAGCGCACTACAAGGAGCTGTTCGACGCCCTCGGTCCGCTGGCGCCACAGCAATAACTGCAGCCTCAATAACCGGCGCCAAAGTTCCTGTTCAGCCGATTGTGCCGCAACTCGCGTTCTGAAGGGCCCGGTCGACAACGTCGGCTCTGGCCTCATCCGGCGTGTAGGCCCTGAGCAACGCAAAGCCGCTGATCTCGCCGGTTTCGATCACGATCAGGTCTTCGAGATTTTCCGGCGGGTTCTCGCGCAGGATCGACAATTGCGGGGATGTGAGCACCAGCATTGACAGGCGTTCGGCACCCGCTGTGCGGTTGTTGAGGCTGTAAATGGCTTCTCCGGCGGAATTGAAGAGGCCGATTGACCAGAATGACGTGGGGATGCTGGCGTCAAACAGCACCGGTCCATCAGACAGCTGAAACCTGCAGGCCGCATGTTTCATGGCCGGATCGAGATCCGGCAAAGCCTCTTCGCCCGGGTGCACATCCGGAAGCAGGTTGAACTGGCGGTCCGGGCCGTGGGTTGCCACGTTGTCATAGGCGCTGTGCCGGACATTCAGCGGAATGCTCAGCACCACGAGAATGTGAATGATGGTCGCCAGGAACAGGATTGCCACAATCGTGAGCGTGAGCGTGAAGCGCGGTGACAAGGTCATGGACAGCCCTGCCTTTCGATTACCGGCAGGCTGACCCCGTCCAGTGCGGCGCCCGTCGTGACCGGGGCATCATAAAGGCGCAACACGAAACGCAATCCATCGCTCGCATTTGCGCTTGCAGCGAGTGGCAGCCAGTTTCCCGAATGTGGCCGGCTGGCGGCGTTGATAACGAATGTGCCGTCGGTCTCACGCAGCAGGTTCTGGCTGTCCAGGTGAACCCGGCCGGGCAGTGTCTCGACAAGTCGGCCGTTGCCGTCCGTAACCGTCAGCGTCCACAGCCTTGCCGCCGGGGTCTGGCCCGAAATCCGATAGATGCAGGTAGGATCGAGAAGATGCCCCCGGTCATCCTCGCGGGCGACCATCGCCAGTCCTTCACCCGACGCCAGCGGAATCACGGCGCCGCGCGTATAGATGGCGACCGAATACGGGTCGGCTTCCGACGTGCCGGCTTTTGGATAGGCCCGCCATGAACCGATTGTGACCGCATTCAAGGGCTGCTCCCGCTCGATCATCAGATAAGCGGAGCTGATGCCGATGAGGGCGGCAGAAACGAGAATTATGGAAAGGAGCACCAGCGTCCGAATTGGATGACTGCGGTGAGGCCGGATCGCGCGCGGCAGCTCCTGCTCGTACCAGTCCGCCTCGCCGTATCGCGTGCCGTTCGTGCCCGATGCCGTGTCGGTCATTGCGCCGCCGCGAAATCGGTTGGTTCAGTGCCGGATCCGGTTTCTGCTTCGGCACTTTCCTGTTCGATCAGGCGCCTGAGATCACGGCCGATCCCAAGCAGCAGCCCCTGCGTGCTTCGCTTGAGGACACGGGGCTGCGAGAACACCGTTTTCTTTTCTGCGACATTCGTGCTGGCTGGTCTGGAAAGGCGGGGCAGGGACTCTGGGTCGACACCCGGCATCCCGGCAAGCTCGATACCGTTATGCGCATAGGCCATATAGAGCTGCCAAGTCATGGCCGGAAGGCTGCCGCCCGTAACGCGCCGCGTCGACGTGAAGTCGTCGTTCCCGACCCAGACCGCGGTTGAGAAGTTTCCGGTGTAGCCGACGAACCAGGCATCCCGGTAGGCGTTGGTCGTTCCGGTTTTGCCGGCCGCGACGACACCATCGATCTGAGCGCGGCGCGCCGTACCTGCCTCGACCACGTTGACCAGGATACTGTTCATCATATGGACCTGCTCCTCGGGCAGGACGCGCTTCGGCTCAATCGATTCATCGCGCTCACGCCGGTACAGCAACTTGCCATCGCTGTTCCTGACTTCCAAAATCGCGTAAGCGGGTGCGGCGTACCCTCCGTTGGCGAAGGTTGAATAAGACGAGGCCATGTCGATCGCGGTCACTTCCGATGACCCGATGGGCAGTGATATCGAGTTTTCCAGCTCATGGGTCAAACCCATCGCATAACCCGTCTCGATGATTTTATCCCGTCCGAAATCAAGCGAGAGGCGGACCGGAATGGTGTTGATGGATCTTGTCAGGGCGGTCCTGAGTGTCACCGGCCCACGATAGCTGCGGTTGTAGTTTTTCGGAGACCAGTTTCCGATCCAGATCGGCCGGTCGGGAACGATACTCTCCGGTGTGTACCCATTCAGGAAGGCCGTCATGTAAACGAACGGCTTGAAGGATGAACCCGGCTGACGCAGGGCGTTGACGGCGCGGTTGAATTGGCTCTCGCCATAAGACCGGCCGCCGACCATCGCCACGACTGCGCCGTCCGGGATCATGGAGACCAGGGCCGCTTCCTTGGCATCGCGCAGCTTGCCGTTTTCGCGCAGGATCGTCTCCACCGCGAGGTCTGCCTGGCGCTGCAGCGCGGGATCAAGTGTCGTGCGTACGGTCACGATGCGGTCACGCGCGAGCGCCGGGTTTCGGCGGGCAAGTTTCTTGACTTCCTCCAGGGCCCAGTCGAGGAAATATTCGGGGAGCTGGTCCTGGGACCGGTCGACAGCAAGCGCGGGATTTCGGCGTGCGCCGATGACCTGTCCCTCGGTCAGAAGTTCGGCCTGAACCATGTTGGTCAGCACTTCGTTGGCCCTGGCGCGCGCAGCCGGCAGGTTGATGTGAGGCGCATATTTTCCAGGCGCCTTGTAGAGACCTGCAAGCATGGCGCTCTCGGCCAGTGTCAGTTCGCGAACATTCTTGTTGAAGTAAAATTCCGCCGCCGCGGTCACACCAAACACGCCGCCGCCCATATAGGCCCGGTCCAGATAAAGCTTCAGAATTTCCTGCTTGGTGAGATTGGCTTCCAGCCACAGCGCCAGATAGGCTTCCTTGATTTTTCGGCTTAGGCTGCGTTCGTTCGTCAGAAACAGGTTCTTTGCAAGCTGCTGCGTAATCGAGGAACCGCCCTGGACCACTCCGCCGGCCCGGGCGTTTTCCACCATTGCGCGGAACGTGCCGACGGCATCGATGCCGAAATGGAAGAAGAACCGGCGGTCTTCGGTGGCGAGTGTCGCCTTGACGAGTGAATCGGGGATTTCCTCCAAAGGTACACTGTCGTTGAGAACGATGCCCCGGCGGCCGATTTCCTGGCCGAACCTGTCCTGGAATGTGACCGCAAAGTCGTCCGTGGTTTTCCAGTCGGCGTATCGGGTTGCTTCAAAGGCCGGCTGGGCAAAGGCAAGGACAACCACGAAGCCGGCAACGCCCAGGGTCAGGCCTTCCGAAGACAATTCCGCGAGCCCGCGCCAGATCCCCTTCGCCCGGAACCGCCGCAAGAACGCATCGTAGCCTTCGAACAGCCGGCGGAAGCCTGAACCGGTCTTCCAAAGGGCCGTGTCGACCAAGGCGTCGATCGATAGAAAAAACCGGCGGATACGCTGCCCAAGTCGAGGGCGCGCATTATCTGCGGAATCATTCGATTGCGGCTGTTCTGTCACGCGAGCAGTCTCTCCGGATCAATCTTCTCTCAAACCAGGTTTAGGACCCAATTCTGCCGCCAAATCAACATCGTCTAAGCATCGCACCCTAACGCTTTTTGGCGGAAGAGAAAACTGGTCTTCAAAGGCTTTAACTATTGCTCCCAGTTTATTGATCCTGCTTCTTGAACGCAAAGACTAACGCAGGGTGATTTTCCATTGCTGTTGCCGCAGGAGATGTTGCGTGATAGGCGCTCAAATCCAGACACAGGGAACTGACCCGGCCAATGGACATTCACAGCAGCGAAGAAGACACTCCTTACTGGAAAAGCAAATCCCTCGAGCAGATGACGCCTGCCGAATGGGAGGCGTTGTGTGACGGCTGCGCGCGTTGCTGCCTGAACAAGCTTGAGGACTGGGATACCGGCGAGATCGTCTGGACGAATGTTGCCTGCACACTTTTGGATGGCGAGAGCTGCCGCTGCAAGGACTACGACAACCGGGCTGCGACAGTTCCGGACTGCATCCAGCTTACACCAGGTGAAGTCCGAACACTGACATGGCTGCCGCCAACGTGTGCCTACAGGCTGGTCGAAGAAGGCAAGGATCTCTACTGGTGGCACCCGCTGGTGTCGGGCGACAGGGAGACCGTTCACCTTGCGGGCGTATCGGTGCGCGGAAAAACCGTACCGGAAGACGGCATCGAAATCGAAGACTATGAAAATCACGTTGTGATGTGGCCCGGCGAATTGCCGCCGGGCGATTAATCCGGCTATTTGGCGGTGTCCGCCTTTTCAGCGGCAGTGCCGGCCTGGCGCTGCTTCCGGTCGTTATGGAAGACAACGTAGTACTGATAGATGTTGCCGACATATTCGACCGGCTGGCGCCCGACACGGGCAGCGACAATCCACTCCACGTTGCCGAACCACTTGTTGGGGTCGTAGCCTTCTTTGCTGGCCTGATCACGGAATTTTCCGAAGCGGCTTGGTCCCGCATTGTAGGCAGCAAGCGCAAAGAATGTCTGGTCTGCCGGGACATGGGCCAGATCAGGAAAGTACTGGTCGGCGATATAGCGCAGATACTTCACACCCGCGTGGACGTTTTTGTCCTCGTCCGTTGCGATCCCGTTGATGTTTATCGGATTTCCTTCGGCGGTCGAAGGTTTGATCTGCATGAGGCCAACAGCCCCAGCGCGGCTGTGGGCCTTCGGATCGAATTTTGACTCCTGAAAGCTCTGTGCGGCAATCAGCAACCAGTCGAAGTCGTATTCCTCGCCGTACTTCCGAAAAAGCTTGGTGAACTTTTCAAGGCTGGCCTCGTAAGTCTCGTCGCGCATGTTTCTGAGGTATTCGGCTTCCTTCAGGTACCGCTTGAACAGCAGGTTGCCGACCAGCGTTCCTTTTTTCACCGTGTCGACAAATCCGTTGATGACCTTCAGGAGATCAGGAGCATCGCTGCGGACGGCAATCGCGATTTCACCGTCTGTGCGAACGGCGGCCTCGGGATGCAGCTTGAGACCATCAAGGACCTCCAGCCAAAGCTCTGCTTTGTGCTGGTCCACAATTGTCGCCGGAAATGTGCCAGCCGCAACCATCTCCAGGATGTCTTCGTCTTCCAGGCGCTCGTCGGCCAATTCAACATCGACGGTTTTCTTGCCGTCCCGCGCCAGCTTTCGGTTCAGCGCTTCCAGGCTCTGGTAGTAAGACGCGGATTTCCGGACATAGACAGAGCGGCCGGAAAGATCTGCCGGTGACGTCATTTCGGGCACGTCGCTCGTCGTCACGGGAACCTCGTGCACGTCTTTCAGGAGCGGCGTTGAAAACGTCGCCAGTTTCTTGCGTTCGTCGGTGATCGTGAGATTTCCGATGGCGATGTCACCTCGGAATTCGGCCAACTCGGAAAACAATTTGTCCCTCGGTGTCGGGATAAGCACGATCTCGAAGTCGCGGGTTTTCTTGCCGTAGGTCTTCTCCAGGTATTTCTCGAACTCCATCATCAGTTCGGCAGAGACACCTCGTTGAACGCCCTTGTCGATGAAAAACCCGGTTTTTGAGAAGGGAATGAGAACCCTGAGAAATCCGCGCTCAAGGATCGCATCGAAATCGCCCTTGAAGGGACGCCGGAGCGTCTCTTCGAGCGTGTCGGCAAGTTTGGTATCGGCAGCCCGAGCCCCGCTCTTGCTGATCGTGACCTCACCAAACAAAAACAGCGTAAGTATCAAGAGTGTTTTCGCGAAATAAATCGCGCGAAATTTCATAAACATACCGCCCCCAAAAGGAATAACCCCTTCAGAAAGCTAATCGTAAGACATGTCTTTGATCAAGCTTGAAGAGCTGGCAAACAGGTTCCTTTAAGTCACTTTTTGAAGATCAGCTCGACAGTTCCTACCGTAAATCCGCCCTTCGTCACCTTTGCGGTGTTCTTGACAGTTCGACGGTCGACCTTCGTAAGCGTGTCGTCGAAGCGCAGCAAGAGGGGCCCGTTTTCGGTTTCAATCTCTGCGATGTAGGAGAACCTCAATGCGCCGCTGTCATCGGTTGTCACGTTGGTGGGTGCTATCACATCTGCCCGTTGCCCGACGTAGCGTCCGTCAGCCACCTTCTGGAAGAACCAGGTCTTGGTGTCTCTTTCGCCATCTTCATAGACAAAGTCCTCGCGCAGGCGCAGGGTGAAGGTACGCTGGTTCCAGGTGCCGTTGAGGTAGACCGTGAACGGCCGGTAGACACCCGCCAACTTGCTTTCAAACACACCTTTGCCGACGGTCTTGCCGCGGAAGAAAGATTCCAGAACCAGTTGTTCCGCTAAAGAAGGTGCCGCCGGAATGAAGGACAGGCAGAGGGCGAAGAGGAGGGCAGTGCGGAACCGTTTCATTTGGCAAGAGACCTTTTGAGCTGATGCTTTGCTCAGGGATACGGTTCCTGCCGGTGTTCAGATTGGATCAGGCCCCGAATTTCTCCTGCCAGGTCGGTACCGGATCTCCCACGGCTGGCGTAGCATTGTATATGCCGCGTGCAATCGCCCTTGCGAGGCAGGACGCAGCAGCCGCGCCAAGACGCACCATGTCTTCCAGCCCGCTTTCCAGCTTTTTCTGGCCCGTTGAAAGTGCAAAGACGAGATCACCGTCGAGCGGTGTGTGTGCCGGCCAAAGGGCCCGCGCAAGGCCGTCATGCGCCATGACCGAAAGGCGTTTGGCCTCACTCTTTGTGAGCACCGCGTCGGTGGCCACGGCGGCAATCGTCGTGTTCGCGCCGGCTTTCAAAGCATCGAGTTTTGTCCGCACATCCACGGCGTCGAGAGGGAAGGGATGCGCCATCCCTTGCCCGCCGAATTCGTCGCCGATTTCGAACGGAGCGGCCCAGAAATGGGGGCTATCGCCGATCGTCGCTCGGCCAAGCGCATTGACCGCAACAATCGCGCCGACGGTGACGCCGTTATCGAGTACCTGCGACGCTGACCCCAGCCCACCCTTCAGGTTGGCAGTGGTTGCGCCTGTGCCGGCACCGACGGAGCCAAGGACAAAGTCATCCGAAATCGCATCCAGTGCCGAACGGCCAAGGTCCCGGTAAGGGGCAGCCTGTCCCCAGCTCTTGTCGCCGCCGTTCAAGAGGTCGAACAAGATGGCGGTCGGAACAATCGGCACGCGGACAGGACCGACCTCGAACCCGTAGCCCAAGTCCGCGAGCCGGCCTTGAACACCAGCGCCGGCATCAAGGCCGAATGCCGAGCCGCCAGCCAGAACGATCGCATCGATCTTTTCGACCGTCTGTTCTGGTTCCAGAAGCGCAATTTCCCTGGTTCCGGGAGCACCGCCATGGATGGCGACGGACGCAACGGCCGGCTCGTCCGGCACCAGCACCGTCGCGCCGGATTTCAACTCCTGATCGGAGGCATTTCCGACCTTGAGGCCTGGAACGTCGGTAATAAGATTTCGGGGTCCGGGCATGAAACGCCTTTCCGAAATTGCGGGAAGAGAAGCTCAGTTTGAGCCGAACAGGCTCAGGTGTCGAGGCTTTTGTAGCCACGCCGGACATAAAGAAGGGATCGCCCCGGGTCGGTCATGCGCAGGTCGACCACCGTTCCGACAATGATGGAATGCGTTCCCATCTCGGATACGGAGAAAATCTCGCAATCGACGCTGAGCCTTGCGCTGTCGAGAGCCGGACAACCCGTGGCAAGATTGGTCCATTCACCTTTTTCAAACCGTTCCGCCATGTCCAAATTCTTGCGGCCCGCAAACGCATCCGAGATTTCCTGGTGGTCGTCGCCGAGTGTATTCAGGCAAAAGCACCGGTTCTTGAGAACAGCCTCGTGCATGCGTGTCTGCCGGTTCAGGCAAACCAGTATGCTTGCCGGATCGTCGCTCACGGAGCAGGCGGCGGACACCGTTGCCCCGAGCCTGCCACCTTCGCCGTCCGTCGTCACAACATGAACGGCGGCAGCAATGCGGCTCATCGCCTCGCGAAAGCTCTGTGTATCAAGGGGAAGCCGGGCCTGCTCTGAGGTCGGTGTGGACATTTAAACTGCTCCTGGAGCCGACGGCGGAATCATCGCCTTTCCGGTTCATGACGGGAGTTTAGACACACGCTCATCCCGTGCCTAGGAAAAAGAGGCAGCAAACCGCGTTGCTGCGGGACCCGACTTTCGTGCCCCTTTTGCGGTCTTCTCATTGAGATTCGCGCCGACCGGCGATAGGGATGGTTGAACGTTTTTGCAAAGCTCTGGAGAACCGGATGACCTATCGCCAGATTGCGGCCTGCGCTGTGCTTGTTGCCGGCACCGTTGTGTCCACAACAGCGCATGCCGACATTGCGATCGCCATCGCCGGTCCGATGGAGGGGCAGTTCCGCGATCTCGGGCTTCAGATGCGAACCGGTGCCGAGCTGGCGGTCGCTGACATCAATGCAGCGGGGGGCGTCAACGGGGAAACGCTGGTTCTGGAAATTGCCGACGATGGTTGCGATGCGGACAAGGCGGTTGCGGTTGCCAATCAGTTGATCGGGAAAGGCGTCGTCTTCGTCGCGGGGCATTTCTGTTTCGGGGCTTCCATTCCGGCCAGCGAAGTCTATTCGGAAGCGGGCATCGTCCAGATTTCGCCTGCGACGACCCTGCCGAAATTCACCGATGATCGGCCCGGCAAGGGTACATTCCGGCTCGCGCCGCGCGATGACCAGCAGGCGCAAGTTGCGGGGCAGTACCTTGCCGACAATCACTCCGTTGATCGCATCGCATTTCTGCACGACAAGACCGCGTATGGAAAGGGATTGGTCGACGCGGTCAAAGCCAAGATGAACGCGCTGGGTGTCAATGAAAGCCTGTCGCTTGGGTTTGACGCAGGCGAAGACGACTATCGATATCTGGTTTCACAGCTCGGGCTTGAAAATGTCGGCGTCGTCTTTCTCGGCGGCTATCATCCGGAAGCCGGGTTGATCAAGCTGGAGCTGGAGCGGCAGGGATTGGATACCTTGCTGGTTTCGGGCGATGCCCTGATGACCGATGAATTCTGGGCGGTTTCCGGTCCGGCGGGTAACGGGACGCTTCTGACTTATCCTATGGATCCGCGCGATGTTCCTGAAGCAGCTTCTGTTGTCAGCGCTTTGGAAGGAGACGGCAAGTCCGCGGATCGCTATGTCTTGACCACATACGCTGCAATCCAGGCCTGGGCGCAGGCGGCAGAACAGGCCGGGAGCACCGGCCTGGAGGATGTCGCCGCGGTCCTTGGCGATGCAGAGTTCGACACGATCCTCGGACGGGTCCAATTCGACGGCAAAGGGGACAGCAACCTGCCGGCGTTTGTCATTTACGAATGGCGCGACGGGGCGCCCCGCGTGCAGTAAGCGGTCCATGGAATCAAGAAAGCACGCAACTATTGCATGCGTGCTTTCTTTGAAAACCGGGGTGAAGGGCGATCAGCCGCGGCGGCCCGTTCCGCTTATTTTCAGGTTCACCTTGTCGGCGTAGATCGGAAGCCCCGCTTCCATGCCGAAAAGGCTGCGGAAAAAGCCGCCTGAAACTTCAAAGCCGACGTTGCCATTGCTTCTGGTGTCGGAAATCTTCACGGCAAGTTTCGTGTTTTTCCGTTTGCCGCGCATCGACAAGACACCCTCGACCTCGGCTGAGTACTTGCCCGTGATCCGAATTCGCGTGCTCTGGAACTTGGCGACCGGATATTTGGCGACGTCAAACATGGCAGAGCTTTTGAGGAAACCGGTGACCTTGTCGTTGTTGGTCTGAACGCTCGTCATGTCGATCGTCACGTTGACACGGCTCTTTTCAGGCCGGTTCTGGTCAAGGATCATCTTTCCGGAAACGTTCCCGAATTCGCCCTGCACCGGGCGGCCACCGAGAACTCGGACGGAAAAGCCGGTGGCAATGTTCGCAGGGGTGAGGTTGTAGGAGCCGGTGATCGTGCCCGCAGTGGCAGGTAGCGCGAGCGTGACGAGCATGCTGAGGCCGGCAGCGGCCTTGAGCAAAGCGGAGAATTTAGAACGAATGGGCGGCATTTCAGGGTTCCTTCCTTGAAGCAGGGTATGCGCGGCTTGCATCAGCAATTTCACCAGGGGTGAAGTGTCAGTTTTGCTTGCCGTTGACCCTTCGAAGAATGGTTTTCCCAGCGCCCAGGGCATAGTGATGTGCGACACACCCAAAACCCATACACGTTCAGGTTACGCCTTGTGTGCTGACCCGGATCTGGCCGCGGCCGACCCCGGAACGGTCAAATTGCCGAGATATGAGCGTTAACCTTTTGTTAAGAAATTGAGGGCCGCAGGTTCAAAGGAACGGGTCGAAGCGCTATTTTTCCCTGAAATCAGGGAAGTATCATGCGTTTCAATTCCTGTTACCGGATTGGGCTGTTTGCGGTCGCACTCAGTTTGTTGAGCAATAGTCAAATGCCTGCGATGGCGGCCGAATTGGTCGGGTTTTCCGATCACAGGTTCCGTCCGGGGACGATCGTAATCCGAAATTCCGAAAAACGGCTGTATCTGGTTTTGCGGGGCAAGAGGGCGATCCGATACAAGGTCGCGGTCGGAAAGCCCCGCAAGGCCTGGACCGGGCAGGCACAGATCACGGCGAAATATGTGAAACCGGACTGGTCGCCCTCGGCAGAAGTGCGGCGCGACTTTCCGCATCTTCCAGCGGTGATCGCAGGCGGTGCGCCCAACAACCCGATGGGTGTTGCCGCGATGACCTTGTCCAACGGCAATTATGCCATCCACGGGACCAACAGGCCGGGATCGATCGGACGAGCGGTTTCCTATGGTTGTATTCGAATGGCTAACCACGACATCCAGGACCTGTTTCAGCGGGTGGGCATCAGAACGCCGGTGGTGGCGCTGCCTTAGGTCGTCCTGTCTTCACCAGGAAATTGCCAGGCTGTCACAGGGACAGCTTGCCGCATTTAGTTTCGAATATATGAAAGTATAGTGAGTGCCGGGTCGTCTCCGGCCCAAGACAAGACCCTACCGGTTTCCAGTGCCCCAACACGGAACCGGTGGGGTTTTTTGTGTCTGGGCGCCTTGCCGTTACATCTTGCGACAAAGTCCCCCCTGTTCCGGCACAGCTTTGCGACAGAACCGCGTTATGGTCATCCCATTGTCGGGTTGCAAACGCGAATAGGTGGAGCGGGCAGTGCGTATCAGAAACATCCTGGATTCCAGAGCTTTTCTCTGGACCTTGCTTGCCTTGCCGTCTGTGCCGATGGTGCTGGCACTCGTGAATGGCGCAGCTGCAGAAGATGGCCGGCCGGTGACGGAGTTTTTGTTGCACCCGACTGGTGAGTTTGCCGCCCGGTTCATGATCATTTCCATGATCATCTCACCCTTCCGGATCATGTTTCCCAAGAACGGGTTTTGGATCTGGATGCTGCGGCGACGGCGGTATTTCGGTGTTGCTGCCTTCGCCTATGCGGCGTTTCACACCGTCCTCTATCTCATCGATATGGGATCGTTGCAGGCGGTGCTTGGTGAGTTCTGGGCATTTGGGATCTGGACCGGTTGGCTCGCGTTTTTCATCTTCCTGCCGATGGCGATCACCTCCAATGATGCTTCTGTCAGGTTGCTTGGCCGCCGCTGGAAGCCGTTGCAGCGAACGGTCTATCTGGCAGCCATCGCAACTCTTTTGCATTGGATGTTCGTCCACAACGAGTTCGGACCGGCGCTGGTCCATTTTGTTCCACTGGCCCTTTTGGAAGCTTACCGGATCCACAAGACGTTTTTGTCCGGTTCGACCCAAGCCGCTGCTTGATTGTTCTCAACTCGAAAGGATCACGTCATGAATTACACACTCCACACGGCAACATCACTTTTGAGCTGCTTCTTTGCTTTGCCCGCCTGTGCAACCGGAGTGTTCGAGTGCGAGGCAACAGAAAAATCTGCCTGGCTGACGGAGACCCAGGTCACGGAGAAACTGACCTCGGACGGCTGGCAAGTGCGAAGAATGAAGGAAGACGGCGGATGCTGGGAAGTCTATGGAACAACGCCGGAAGGGCAACGTGTTGAAGTTTACGTCCACCCGGTATCCGGCGAGGTGCTGCTGATCAACCAGCGGGGGACAATCCTTTACCGCAAGGAAGGGTAATCGCGTTCAAAGCCAGTTTCTGGGATCGTTCGCTGTCGACTTGGTCTGCTTGCCGGCCAGCGCCGCGGCCAGGTCCGCGACGGCGTCCAGGGAATGCGCCGCGCGAAACTCGTCGACATGCGGCAGCATGGCACGGATCCCCTTTGCCTTGGCTTCAAAGCCTTCGAACCGCAAAAGGG
>JGI12316J14372_10001387_pt1 | contig 31647 bp, 24 predicted proteins | sample MarCyaLeptolynsp_FD_14372 | JGI IMG/M metagenome (IMG submission 14372)
CACCGCCGACCACAATCCAGCAGATCTCGTCACCGCCGGTTATCCGCGCCGCTAGCAAGCCGCATGCTGCGCTGAACAGGACCGCACCAATCGCCCCACTCCAGGTCTTCGATGGCGAATCTGGGTGCAGCAAAGGCCCGCGCAACAATCGCCCGGTGAAATAGGCAGCAGAATCCGAGCCCCAGACAATCCCCATGAAGATCAGCGCCGCCGCAGCACCGTCCCATGGGCCTTCGCGCATCAGGAACAGACCGAGCGGCATGCTTGCGACGTAAAGCAGGCCAAAACTCTCAGCCCCGCGCTTGTCCGATACCGGGTGTGTGTAGCTCGCGATCAGAACGACCCCGACCAGCGCCCAAATCGACCAGAGATGCTCCCCCAAGGTCGCCGGCACGAATGGCAAGATCGCCAGGATCACGAATGACTTCATCGATGGAGACGCCGTCATGCGTACCCATTCATAGGCCATCAGCGCGGCGAAAACAGCGCAAGCGACGGCCAGCAACGGACCACCTTTCCAGACCACGAACAGCCCAAACGGGATCAGGATCGCCGCGGAGAGCAGACGCAGACCAAGATCGCCCAGCTGGCCGTCATGTTGCTTCTGGCGGCTCATGATCAGGCGGCTCCGGAAGCCAGTCCGCCAAAACGACGTTCGCGGTTCTGGAACGTCTCTATCGCTTCGAGCAAATGCTCCTTGCCGAAGTCCGGCCACAACACGTCCATGAAAACCAGCTCAGCATAAGCGGCCTGCCAGATCAGGAAGTTGCTGAGGCGATATTCGCCGCTGGTGCGAATAACGATGTCCGGATCGGGAACTTCGGACGTATCGAGCAAAGTCGCGAAAGACTCTTCACTGAAGTCCGAAGCACTCTGCGCGCCGTCTGCGATGGATTGCGCAGCCTTCTGCACTGCCCGCACGATCTCTTCCCGGCCGCCATAATTAAAGGCGATACAGAGATTGAATTCGGAATTGGCCGCCGTGCGCGCCTCGGCCCGATTGACCAGTTCGCGGATATCATCCGGCAACCCCCTCCGCGTGCCGAGAATGCGCACGCGAACACCTTCATTCGCCAAACGGTCCAGATCCCGCTTCACATAGGCCTTCAGCAACCCGAACAGAGCGTTCACTTCCGATACCGGGCGCCGCCAGTTCTCGGTCGAGAAGGAATAGACCGTGAGGTTCTTGAGGCCGACTTCCTGCGCTGCTTCGACCGTTCGGCGCAGCGCCTCGACGCCGCGCTCGTGGCCGACAGCTCGCGGCAAGTTTCGCGCCTTCGCCCAGCGTCCATTGCCATCCATAATAATGGCAATGTGCTCAGGGAAACTGCCGGTTGGAGGCCCACCCTCCCCGGTCTGGGCAGCTGATGGCGCGGAGGTCAAACCTGCATAATCTCCGCTTCTTTGTTCTTCAGCGCGTCATCCACTTTGCCGACAAAGCTGTCGGTCAGTTTCTGGACTTCATCTGACAAGGACCGATGTTCGTCCTCGCTGATATCGCCGTCTTTTTCCATCTTCTTGAGCGCGTCCATGCCATCCCGGCGGACATTGCGAACCGCGACACGCGCGGATTCAGCGTATTTGCCGGCGACTTTGGACAGTTCGACGCGGCGTTCTTCGTTGAGTGGGGGGATTGGAATGCGCAAGGTCTGGCCATCGACCACAGGGTTGAGGCCCAGGCCAGATTCGCGAATGGCCTTGTCGGCTGCACCGACGAGTCCCTTGTCCCAGATATTCACACCGATCATACGCGCATCCATGACAGAGACAGAACCCACCTGGTTCAGCGGCATCATTGAGCCATAGGCGGAGACTTGCACGCTATCGAGCAGATTGACCGAGGCCCGTCCGGTCCGCAGCCCCTGCAATTCCGTTTGCAGAGATCCGATCGCGCCATCCATGCGGCGTTCGAGGTCTTTTTTATCATAGCTCATTTTCTTTTCCTCACGAACCAGAGATGAGTGTGCTCGGGCCTTGTCCGGTCAGGACATCCTGCAGGGCCCCTTTATTATGCAGGGAGAAAACCACAATCGGTATGTTTGTGTCACGCATAAGGCTGACCGCCGACGCGTCCATGACTTTCAGATTGCGCGCCAGCACATCCTGATAGGTCAGGCGCTCATAGCGTTCAGCGTTCGGATCCGTCTTCGGATCCGCCGAATAGACTCCGTCCACCTGCGTGCCCTTCATCATCGCGTCGCAATGCATCTCCGCCGCGCGCAGGGCCGCGCCTGTATCGGTTGTGAAGTAGGGATTGCCCGTCCCGGCGGCAAAAATCACCACGCGTCCTTTTTCCATATGCCGGATGGCGCGGCGTCGAATGAACGGCTCGCAGACCTCATCCATGCGGATACCGGACTGGACACGCGTCTGGACCCCGATCGATTCCAGCGCGCTCTGCATGGCAAGCGCATTCATGATCGTCGCCAGCATGCCCATGGAGTCAGCTTGAGAGCGCTCCATACCCTGGGCGGCACCTTTCATCCCGCGGAAGATGTTGCCGCCGCCAATGACCAGGCAGATCTCGACCCCGAGTTCACGGGCGGCCGCGATCTCTTCGGCGAACCCCAGGCAAGTTGGCATGTGGATGCCATAGTCGGTGGGACCCATCAGGGCTTCGCCGGAAATCTTCAAGAGGACGCGTTTAAATCGCAGTTTACTCGAGGGTTCTGAATCACCTGACATTACGCGTCTCCAATATTCCAACAGGGCATAAAAGATTCCCGGCCACCTGTCATCGGTGGCCGGGAACCAAAAGCACTTATTTTTTTAGGGCCTTAGGCCTTGGTCATGGACGCGACTTCGTCAGCGAAATTGTCTTCCGCCTTTTCAATGCCGTCGCCGAGCTTGAACATGACGAAGCCAGCCAGCTCTGCGCCGCTATCAGCGATGAACTGACCAACGGTCTGATCAGGGTTCATGACGAATTGTTGCTCCACCAGGACGACTTCCTTGTAGAATTTCTTGATCCGACCTTCGATCATCTTCTCGATGACGTTGGCGGGCTTGCCGCTTTGTTCGGCTTGCTCGGTCAGAACCTGCTTCTCACGGGCGACCAATTCCTGGTCGAGATCCGCAACCGTAGCAGAGGCTGGCGATGTCGCAGCAACGTGCATCGCAACCTTTTTACCCGCATCCGCCAGGTCGCCAGAGCCGTTCAGACCAACCAGAACACCGATCTTGCCCATGCCAGGCGCTTCGGCGCTGTGAATGTAGGCTGCGACAGAGTCCGCCTTGATCTGAGCCGCACGACGCAGAGTCATATTCTCGCCGATCGTGCCGACCAGGCGCTTGATCATGTCCTCGACCGATCCGTCACCGTCTGGCGCGCCAGCAGCGGCCAGGGACTCGGTGGTGCCTTCCGTGGTCAGCGCGATTCCAGCGATGTCGCTGAGCGCCTTCTGGAAAGTCTCGTTACGGGCAACGAAGTCGGTTTCAGCGTTGAGCTCGACCACAGAACCGGTCTTGCCATCGTCTGAAACAACCGCCGCTACGAGGCCGTCAGCCGCAGTGCGGCCAGACTTTTTTGCCGCCTTGGACAAGCCTTTTGCGCGCAGCCAATCGATTGCGGCTTCGACGTTACCGTCATTCTCGACGAGCGCCTTTTTTGCATCCATCATACCTGCGCCGGTCTTGTCACGCAGATCCTTGACGAGGGCAGCAGTGATTTGAGCCATCCTGGTCTTCCTTCTGTTCAAACCTGTGTTTGTTTAAGCTTCAGTCTTGTCTTCTGAAGATTCCTCAGTCGCAGCTTCTTCTTCAGCTGCGTCGGCCGCGGCAACGTCTGCCTCGACCATGGCTTCGACATCTTCTGCCTCACCGAGATCAATACCGAGCCCGGCAGAAGATTCTGCAAGGCCATCGAGCACGGCGTCAGCAGCCAGATTGCAGTACAGCGAAATCGCACGCGCCGCGTCATCATTGCCCGGGAACGGGAAGTCAGCATCGTCCGGGTCGCAATTGGTATCGACCACTGCAACCACGGGGATGCCGAGCTTGCGAGCTTCCTTGATCGCGATCGCTTCCTTGTTCGTGTCGATGACGAAGATCAGGTCAGGCAGGCCGCCCATATTGGCAATACCGCCCAGCGCCTTGTCCAGTTTCTCGCGATCGCGCTCCAGATTCAGCAGTTCTTTCTTGGTCAGACCTGATGTCTCTTTATCGCCAAGGGTCTCTTCGAGCTCGCGCAGGCGCTTGATCGAATTGGAAACAGTCGACCAATTGGTCAGCGTGCCGCCAAGCCAACGGTGGTTCATATAGTATTGTGCGCAACGCTGCGCCGCTTCAGCGACCGGCTGCGACGCCTGACGCTTGGTGCCAACGAACAGAACCCGGCCACCTTTGGCAACCGTGTCGCGAACCTTGACCAGCGCCTGGTGCAGCAACGGCACAGTCGTTGACAGGTCCATAATGTGGATACCGGAACGCGCGCCATAGATGAATTGCTTCATCTTGGGGTTCCAGCGATGTGTTTGGTGACCAAAGTGAACGCCAGATTCCAGCAGTTCACGCATTGTGAATTCAGGCAATGCCATCTTAATTTTCCTTGTCCGGTTGACCGGCATGATCCCTATCGAGCCTCACTTGAGGACCGACACCGGAAGGACCACGCATCGGGGGTTATGGCGCGGGTCTATACATGAATTGGCGCCGGGCGCAACCGTACAGTTCAGATTGCAACCAATCAGGCGGCTTCGTGGTCAACGCGCGCGACACCGGGTGCTGTTTTCAGAGCCCGCAATGCCTCGATCCCCGTCGGATATGTGTCTGGCAATCTGAGTGTCACCACGCGTCCGTCATCGATCGGCATGCGGACAAAGATCTCACCGCGATCCTGGCCCGAAGCGCCTTTCAGACGCGCCGCAATTGCGGCCAGGCCATTCATGTCGGCACCCTTCTCCATCTTCACCGACAAGGCCGGCGCTTTCTTGGCGATCCGGGCTTGCTCAATCGGCTGCACACGGCGGGCCGAGAGGCGAATTTCATCATCGCGGCGGCGCACCTCAGTAAGAATGACCACAGCTGCGCCTGGTTCCAGCTGCTCGCGCACATCGGAAAGCAGCTCCGGCATCACCATTAACTCGACCTCGCCCGTCGGGTCGGACAGCGTCAGGAAGGCAAACTTGCCGCCATTGCGCGCCGGTTTCTCGACCCGGCGGCGGACGACGCCGATCAGCTCCATCGGCTTTCCGTCGATCGCCGACTCCTCGATATTCATCGCATAGGTGATGCGCCCATCTTCGAGGCTGTCGAGGATATCATCGAGCGGGTGCCCGGAGAAATAGAACCCGATCGCCGCGAATTCCTGGTCCAGCTTTTCCTGCATGTTCCAGGCTGTCGCTTTGGGCAGATCGGTCCGCATGGCAGGTTCAGCGTCGCCAAACAAGCCGCCCTGCCCGCCTGCCCGGTCCTCTGCTGACGCTGCACAAGCTGAGGCCAGCATCGGGGCCGCTTTCAGCGCCCGCGCGCGGTTAGGCTCCAGATGGTCAAAGGCACCAGCCTTGGAGAGTTGTTCGAAACATTTCTTGTTGATGTCCTTGGGGTCCACCCGCTCGGCAAGGTCGTGCAGGCACTTATAATCGCCGCCACTCTCGCGCTGCTTGACCAGGTTTTTCATCGCCTCAGGACCGACGCCCTTGAGCGCGCCCAGCGCATAAACAATCGACCCATCGCGAACATCGAAATCCGCTGTCGACTCGTTCACATTCGGCGCGACCACCGGAATCTTCAGGCGACGCGCCTCCTGAAAAAAGGCAGCGAGCTTATCAGTATTGTGCAGATCCAGGCTCATGGACGCCGCGAGGAAGGCCACTGGGAAATGCCGTTTAAGATAGGCTGTGTGATAGCCGATCAGCGCGTAAGCTGCAGCGTGCGACTTGTTGAAGCCGTAGCCAGCGAACTTTTCCATCGTATCAAAAATATCATTGGCGAGCGGGGCCGGGATGTCTTTCAGCTCCTTCGCCCCTTTCAGGAACCGCTCGCGCTGGGCGACCATTTCTTCAAGCTTCTTCTTACCCATGGCGCGGCGCAGCAGATCCGCTTCGCCGAGCGAGTAGCCCGCAATCTCCTGCGCCATCCGCATGACTTGTTCCTGGTAGACCGGGACGCCATAGGTCGCCTGCAGGATCGGTTCCAGATCGGGATGCTGATACTTGATCTGATTGGGGTCGTCCTTGCCCGCNACATAGACCGGGATNTTGTCCATCGGACCNGGNCGATAGAGCGAGATAATCGCGATGACATCTTCCAGATTACCAGGTCNCACCTTGCGCAGCGTGTCTCGCATGCCCTGGCCTTCGAGCTGGAACACGCCGAGCGTCTCACCGGACGCCATGAGTTCATACGTCGCCTCGTCGTCGAGACTGTTCCATTCCGGCCCCACATCTTGGCCATCTCGGCGAATGAATTTCAGCGCGCGATCGATCACGGTCAGCGTCTTCAGGCCGAGAAAGTCGAACTTAACGAGTCCCGCCGACTCCGCCCATTTCATGTTAAATTGCGTCGCTGGCAGGTCTGCGCGGGGATCATTATACAGCGGCACTAACTCGGTCAGTGGGCGGTCGCCGATGACCACACCTGCCGCATGCGTGCCCGCATTGCGATACATGCCTTCCAGCGCCAAAGCCGTGTCGAGGAGTTCTCCGACGCGTGGATCGCGGCTGATCTCCTCGTCAAATTTGGGCTCGTCCTCAATCGCTTCGGAGAGCTTGGGCGGCTTGGCCGGATTGAACGGGATCAGCTTGGCCAGGCGATCGACCTGGCCATAAGGCATCTGCATCACCCGACCGACATCGCGTACCACAGCTTTGGCCTGAAGTGTCCCGAACGTGATGATCATTGCGACCGATTCCGCGCCATACTTGTCGCGTACATAGCGGATGACCTCGCCGCGGCGCTCCTGACAGAAGTCGATATCGAAGTCTGGCATCGACACCCGCTCCGGGTTCAGGAAGCGCTCGAACAGCAGGTCAAAGCGCAGAGGGTCCAGGTCGGTAATCGTCAAAACCCAGGCAACCAGAGAACCAGCACCTGAGCCGCGTCCCGGCCCCACGGGAATGCCTTGCTCTTTCGACCACTTGATGAAGTCGGCAACGATCAGAAAGTAGCCGGGGAAACCCATGCCCTCGATAATGCCAAGCTCGTAATCGAGTCGTTCGAAATAGGTTTCACGAGAGGCGTAGAGCTTTGGCGCCTCAGCGAGACGCGCTTCGAGCCCTTCCTTGGCCTGCAGCTTCAGCTCATCAATCTCGGACCGCGACCCGTCGCCAAAATTTGGCAGGATCGGGCTACGCTTGACCGAGCGAATACCGCAGCGCCGCGCAATTTCGGCCGTCGTATCGATGGCTTCCGGTAGGTCCGCGAACAGCTCGCGCATCTCGGCTTCGGTCTTCAGATATTGCTGCGCCTCTACCTGCGGGCGGTCTTCCTGACCCAGATACGCGCCATTGGCGATGCACATCATGGCATCGTGCGCCCCGGCATCGCCAGCGTTCATGAAGCGCGCATCATGTGTGGCGACGATGGGCAGTTCCAGCTCATAGGCGAGCGCCAGCAGGCCCGGCTCGGTCTGGGCCTCCTCAGGCGAACCATGCCGTGTGATCTCGACATAGCAGCGGCCCGGGAATTGATCTGCCAATGTCCGAAGCGCGGCTTTCGCATCCTCGGTCTTGCCGCGCAGGAGATGGCGCGCCACCTCGCCCTGAGCTCCGCCTGTGAGTGCGATCAGGCCGTCCGTCTTCTCGTCCAGATAGCGCTTGTGAATCCGCGGCACACCATCCTCAGCATCCAGATAGGCATAAGAGGACAGCGCCATGAGGCGCTGATAGCCGGTCTCGTTCTGAGCATAGAGCGACAGCCGCGTCACCGTCTCCTGATGCGCGCCGTCGGTAACGTCAAAGCAGACAGCCATGATTGGTTGCACTCCGGCACCCGCCAGACTTTCAGACAACTCCAGCGCACCGAACATATTGTTGCGATCGGTCACGGCGACGGCCGGCATGCCCTGCTCGACACACCATTTGGTCAGCCCTTTGGTGCCAATCATGCTCTCCAACAGCGAGAAGGAGGTGCGCACGGCGAGATGGATAAAAGGCGTCTGTCCCACGAAGGCTCCCTGTTCCTGTGCGCGTCCGGAATCCCCGACACTGGCGCGATTCTGCGATACGGAAACGCCGCCCAGACAGGACAGCACCGGGCCCGATCGCTTACGCGCTAATCTGTATCAGTTTTTCAAAAAGAACAAAAGGCGAACTCAAGTGAAATCTGTGAGTTTTCCATCTTTGAGTGTGAGCACCCGGTCCATGTGCTCTGTCAGCGCCATATTGTGCGTCGCAACCAGCACCGCAGCGCCTTCGCTTCGCGCCATGCGGATCAGGCTCTGAAACACGCGTTCGGTTGTCGCTGGATCGAGATTGCCGGTCGGTTCGTCCGCGATCACCAACCGCGGATCATTGACCAGCGCTCGGGCAATCGCAACGCGTTGCTGTTCACCGCCCGACATCTGCCCGGGCTGGTGTTTGGTGCGGTCCGAGAGCCCCATTTCCGCGAGCAGCGCGTCTGCTTTCTCTCGCGCATCGCGGCGCTTCATCCCACCCACCATAAGCGGCATGGCGACATTATCGCGTGCATTGAATTCCGGCAGCAAGTGGTGGAATTGATAGACAAATCCGAGCTTTTCCCGACGCAGGCGCGTGCGACCGGAATCCCGCAACGCGACACAATCCTCGCCTTCAAGAAATACCTGGCCGCCTTCCGGCTTTTCCAGCAGGCCGGCCGTGTGCAACAGCGTCGACTTACCCGACCCCGATGGCCCGACCAGGCCGACCAGCTCACCAGGATTGAGCGTGAGGCTGGCGCCGTTCAGGACACTCAATATCCCAGCTTCCGACTTGTATTGCCGAACAATGTCGCGAAGTTCGAGGACCGCTACCATTACTCAAACCTCAAGGCTTCGACCGGGTCGAGACGTGCCGCCGCCCAGGCCGGCCAGATCGTCACCAGCATGGACATGCCCATCGCCCACAGTGTCACCAAGGATACCTCGGTCCAGTTGAGCACTGCTGGCAAACCGTCTAGGCCATAAACTGTCGGCGGGAACAGTTCGCGGCCAATCATGGCGCCGACGCCGTCTATGACGACATTGATATTCATCACAATGACCACACCAAGCGCCGCACCGATCAGGGCGCCCGTGAGGCCGAGCAGCGCGCCAATCATCAGGAACACCCGCATCACCGAGCCGCGCGAGGTCCCAACCGTGCGCAGAATGGCGATATCACTGGTCTTGTTCTTCACCAGCATCACCACGCCGGTAATGATATTGAGCGAGGTGATCATGATCAGGATCAGCATGATGATCATCATCATCGAGCGTTCGGTATTGAGGGCGCTGAAATAGGCTTCACGCTGCACCTTCCAGCTCTGGGTCGGAAAGCGATATTCGAGTGCGGCCTGCACCGCCTGTTCTGCCCGTTCGGTCACCATTGGGTCCGGCAGGCGAAGGTCGATCTTGTCATAGACGTCCTTGCGCCCAAAGAAGAGTTGCGCCTGTTCGATCGGCATCAGGATATAGAGCTGATCGAGCTCGACACTGCCGGTTTGAAAGAAATTGCCGACCGTATAGGTCTTGCGCCGCGGCGTGACGCCGAACGGGCCCTTGATGCCTTCCGGCGTGATCAGCGTGATCTTGTCGCCGGGATATAGCCCAAGATCGGCAGCCAGGAACCGGCCAACCATGATCACGTCCCCGCCATTACGCCCGGCGCCAAAGCCAAAAGTCTGCGCGGCCGCAGCACCGCCTTCGAGGAAAGGAAGATGATCGAGATCCTCGGTCCGTACGCCGCGCACAATCGCGCCGCTCTGGCGCCGATCCGTAGTTGCAAGGACCTGCTGCTCGATGATCGGCATAGCCTGTTCAACTTCGGGCAGCGCTTCGATATTCAGCGCGAGATCGTCGACACTGGTCGCGGGTTCGTCCTGGGTGAACACAAAAACATGGCCCTGCCCGCCCAGCATCGCGTCCAACAGCGTCGCCCGGAAGCCGCTCATCACTGACATCACAACGATCAACGCCATGACCGCAAGCAAGATACCGATAAAGGAGACAATCGAAACCACAGACACGCCGCCATTCGCGCGGGTCGCGCGCAAATAGCGCCAGGCCAATGTGCGTTCGACTTGTCCAAATGGCGTGGCGCGGCTCATGCGTTGAGGCCTATTTGGGAATTATGGACAAATCGTGTTCGCCGCATCAGGTGCTCATCACCTTGTTGATAGCCGATTCAAGCGACAGGTCTTCCTTCTCGCCAGTCGCCCGGCGTTTCAGCTCGACCGTCCCGGATTTCACGCCACGCGGACCGACGGTCAGCTGCCAGGGCAGACCGATCAGTTCCATGCGCGCAAATTTCGGACCTGCGCGATCAGCGGTTTCGTCATAAAGCGGGTCCTTGCCCGCTGCGCTCAGCTTGGCATAGGCCTCGTCCGCCACCGCAGCAACATCGTCCGCATCTGGTTTCATCGAGATGATACCCGCCCCGAACGGGGCGACGGCGTCCGGCCAGATGATGCCATTCTCATCGTGACTGGCTTCAATGATCGCACCGACACAGCGTGAGACGCCAACACCATAGGAGCCGCCATGAATAGTGACGAGATCACCGTCCCGGGTCTGTACTTCGGCTTTCATTGGATCGGAATACTTGGTCCCGAAATAGAAGATATGCCCAACCTCAATGCCGCGCGCCTTGACCTGGCGGTCGGCTGGAATGGCGTCAAAGGCGGCCGCGTCATGCTTTTCTTCCGTGGCAGCATAATATTGCGTGCGCTTGGTCATTTCGGCTTCAAGCGCGGCGAGATCGTCAAAATCGAAATCCGCACCCGGGGCTGGCACATCCAGCACCGCCTTGTCGCAATAGACTTCACTCTCACCGCTATCTGCCAGGATCAGGAATTCGTGGCTGAGATCGCCGCCAATCGGGCCAGGATCAGCCTGCATCGGAATCGCCGTAATTCCCATGCGATTGAACGTGTTGAGATAGGCCGCGAACATTTTCTGATACGAAATCCGGGCATCGGCCTCAGACAGATCGAAACTGTAGGCATCCTTCATCAGGAATTCGCGTCCACGCATAATCCCGAAGCGGGGCCGGATCTCGTCCCGGAATTTCCATTGCTGGTGATAGAGATTGATTGGCAGCTGCTTGTAGCTCTTCACGAAGGAACGGAAGATGTCGGTGATCATTTCCTCATTGGTCGGGCCATAGAGCATATCGCGACCATGCCGATCAGTGATGCGCAGCATCTCCTCGCCATAGTCATCATAGCGTTCAGACTCCCGCCACAGATCAGCCTGCTGGAGGGTTGGCATCAACATCTCAATGGCGCCGGCGCGATCCATTTCCTCGCGCACGATCTGTTCGATCTTTTTCAGCACCCGAAACCCGAGCGGCAACCAGGAATAGATGCCAGCTCCGTTCTGGCGCACCATTCCGGTCCGCAGCATCAATTTATGACTGGCAATGGTTGCATCAGCAGGCACGTCTTTCGAGACGGGAATAAAGTATCGGGACAGGCGCATTGGCGTATCTTTTTGTTCGGTTTGAAACTTTTTCTCCTGTTATGCAGAACTGCTCAGCTTGGCTAGGGGCAAGTGCGGTGCTTGACGGCGCGGCGAATGCGGGCAGGACTAGGCGGGATGCTGTTCGTCGACACGATCCTGCGATATTCCTCCATCACGCTGCTATTTCTTCTAGCCGCGCTGGCCTGTCGCGATGCCAGACATCTGGTGCAGGGGCGGATCGTCATCATTCTGGGACTGACTCTTAGCAGCATGCTGCTGACCACGGCCCCGGAAACGCTGCGTCCGCCAAGTCCCGCCTATGAGGCGTTGCGCATTTTCGACACGCCGAACATCGTGTTCATCTGGTGGTTCGGCTTGTCCTTGTTTGAAGACGACTTCAAATTGCGACGCCTGCATTGGGCCGGGCTCGCCGCCTACCTCATCTGTGGAATTCCCTTGCGCGTTGAATACCTGTTCGGAGCCCAGACCGTCCCGTTCGCGGTCGACGTTGCGGGCAGGGTCATCTCAATTGCGATGTTGGCGCATCTGTTCTGGAACACATTTTCGGGATGGCGGGACGACTTGATCGAAGCTCGCCGCAGAACACGCTTGTGGTACGTGATCGCGACGGCAATCGCCGCCAGCCTCGTGCTCGGCACGGAGATTGTGTATACGACGTATACCGGCGATCGAAGCGATCCAGAGTGGTTTTCAACCCTGCGCACGGCGATCATATTTCCACCCGTCGCATTTGGCGCGATTTTATACATGCAGTTTCGCAGCGAGTTATTGCTGTTCGAACCGGTGTCGCGTCTAACGCCAGCCAAACCCGTCATTGATCCCAAGGACACCGCAACCCATGCCCGCCTCGTGGCGACCATGGAAGAGGACAAGCTCTATCGCGAACACGGGCTGGGCATAGGCGACCTCGCCTCCAAACTCAACGTGCCGGAACACCAGCTCCGCGCGCTGATCAATAAAGGCCTCGGCTATCGCAATTTCGCGGCGTTCCTGAACCAGTATCGCCTGGCCGAGGCGAAAGCGGCGCTGGCGGATCCAGAGCAGGCGCGGACGCCGATCCTGACCATAGCCATGGATGTCGGCTATGCCTCTCTGGCCACCTTCAATCGGGCCTTCAAGTCCGAAGAGAACACTACACCGAGCCAATATCGCGCTGAGGCTCTCGCAAAAGCTGCGCAATCTTAGAAAAACGTCCTCAATTTTGAAATTGTGCTGCCAATTTCGCGGATGCGGAGAGGCTTTGCGAGGTCTGTGGTCTGCTGCCCTCATCGACAGACGAGGACAAACAAATGGAACTCATTTCTTTCTTCACCGACTATCTGGGGCCGCGCATCTTTGGCGGTGTTCAGTTCGAAGCCACCCGCTATGCGATGGGCACGCTGGTTACGTTCTTCGTGCTCTGGGTAGTGCTGCATCGGTTCATCGAGACGCGAAAGATCCGGAAACCCACACCACGCGCGAAACAGATCCAGATGGAGCTGAAACATTCTTTCAAGACGGTTTGCGTGTTCGTCGCGATGGATATCTTCATCTTTGAAGCGGCTGATATCGGTCTGTTCCAGAAATATGATGATTTTGCCGAATATGGCATGCTCTGGTTTTGGATCTCGATCCCGCTCCTGATCGTGCTGCACGACACCTATTTCTACTGGACGCACCGGGCCATGCACACGGCGACGCTCTACAAGCGCACGCATATGCAGCATCATCGCTCGCACAATCCGACGCCGTTTACGGCCTATAATTTTGCCGCCGCCGAGGCCGTTATCGAGTACATGTACGTGCCGCTGGCCCTGATGATTATCCCGACACACAACCTGGCGCTCTATATCGTGCTGACCATCATGATCTTCAAAAATGCGCTGGCCCATTGTGGCTACGAAGTCTTCCCGCGCAGCTGGGCCCNGATGCCGGTCCTGGGCTGGCTCACCACGGTCACGCATCATGACATGCATCACGAACGCGGAACCGGNAATTTCGGCTTNTACTTCACCTGGTGGGATCGCTGGATGGGAACTGAGCATCCGAANTACCTGCAACGTCTCGACGAACAGGAAGNGCGCGCCCAGGCCANCAAGGCNGCCCGGCGGGCAACAAAGAAACGGCCTCAGATGGTGCCGGCTGAATAGCGAAACCNTCTCCCAGTAAACTCTTCACGGCCGGAGCTCCTCGTCGCTCCGGNCTTTTNTTGTCAACTGTCGCTACGGACCCGGCGTCACAATTGACATTGCAATTGTCGATTCATACAGATTCGACATGTTGCTTCGCCTCGCTGTATTCGCCCTTCTCTCCGGCTTCGGGATCACTGCTGTGCAGGCCCAGGCGCCTGAGCAGCCAAATGTTGTAATCATGCTGGTCGACGACGCCGCGCTGATGGATTTCGGCATCTATGGCGGTGAAGCACGTACGCCGAATATTGACCGTCTCGCCGCCAGTGGAGCGATGTTCACACAATACCGGACCTCACCGCTCTGCTCGCCCTCACGGGCAATGTTGCTGACGGGCATGGACAACCACCTGACCGGAATTGCGACGATACCGGAAGTCCTGCCAGAGCAACATGTCGGCCAACCCGGCTATACCATGTCACTGGAGCCTGGTGTTCTGACGCTCGCAGATCGGCTGCGGCCAGAAGGCTATCAGACGTTCATGACCGGCAAGTGGCATATGGGCAGCGGCAAAGGCGACCTGCCGTCTGATCATGGCTTCGACCGCTCATTTGCCCTTGACGCATCCGGCGCCGACAATTGGCAAGACAAATCCTACATGCCTTACTATCACGACGCCCCTTGGTACGAGGATGGCAAGGCTGCAAAGCTGCCGGACGAGTTCTATTCGTCTGAATTCATCGTCGACAAGATGATCGAGTATTTGGGCGATGCCAGCGCTGATGCGCCCTTCTTCGCCTTTCTCGGCTTTCAGGCCATCCACATACCGGTCCAGGCACCACCGGAATTCACCGCCAATTATGACAGCGTCTATGATGAAGGCTGGCACGCCCTGCGCGAGGCGCGGCATCAGCGTGCCATGACGCTCGGCCTGATACCGCAGGATGCACCGCTGGCGCCGATGCCGGATGGATCTCGCAACTGGGGCGATCTCAGCGACGAAGACCGCGTTCTCTACACCGCACGGATGCAGGTCAATGCTGGTATGCTGGAAGCTATGGACGTGCATATTGGCCGCCTGATCGACCATCTGGAACAGACCGGCGAATTCGAGAATACGATCTTCGTCATCACCTCTGACAATGGACCAGAGCACAATCGCGGCGACAATGATTCCCGTCTGGCCTTCTGGATGCGGCTGAATGGCTATCATGTCGACCTCGAGGGAATGGGTGAGCAAGGCAGCTGGGGCTTTATCGGCCCGGAATGGGCCAATGCGGCCGCCTCGCCAGGGGCGCTGTACAAGTTCTACATGGCCGAAGGCGGCATTCGGGCGCCGCTGATCATGTCCGGACCGGGGATCGAGGCGCAGCGCGTGGACGCCATGTCGCTGGTCAGCGACGTTGCGCCGACCGTGTTGGATATTGTTGGCGCATCCAGCCCTGATGCCGAAGCTGCAATGACAGGCCGCAGCCTGTGGCCGCTTCTCTCAGGCGCTGCAGACCGCGTCTATGGCCCAGAAGACGCGATCGGCATGGAAGTGTCTGGCAATTCGGCGCTGTACAAGGGCGACTACAAGATCACTCGCCATATGCCGCCGACCGGCGATGCGACTTGGCGGCTCTACAACATGGCCACCGATCCCGGCGAAACCCGCGATCTGTCGCTTGAGATACCAGAAAAGAAGACAGAATTGCTAGCCGAATACCAGGCCTATGCACAACGCGTCGGCGTCCTCGAAATGCCAGAAAACTACAATTCTCTGGAACAGATTGAGGCGAACACTCTGGCAAAGCTGCGAAAGCAGTATGGCTGGATCCTGGTCCTTGCCGGAATGGTATTTCTGATCTTGCTTTACGGACTTTGGCGGGTGGTGAAACACTTCTTTTTGAAGCCGCGCCGCGCCTGACTTCATCTCGTACGCGTCGTGCCCAGAGCGGGGCCGACCGCCCCGATCCGGACTCTAAACGACGTCTGCCTTGATTTGCTGCGGATGCGAAATAGTTCGAGAAAAACGGTAATAAAACTTGGCAGTAGACGCTCAGATTGCAAAAATAGGAGCGTGAAAGAGGGTCCTGCTTCAAATGACCGAACCGTTTGAGCGACGCACAGTATCGATACTGTCCACCGACATGGTCGGCTATAGCCGCATGATGGCGCTCGACCCGGACGCGACAGTCCGAGCCATTCGCTATTGCGAAATGAAGGTTCGATCCAGTGCCGAGCGCTTCAATGGTCGCCTGTTTTCCCGTGCTGGCGACGGATTTCTCGTCGAATTCAGCAATGAAACGGACGCAGTCCAGTCCGGTCTCGACATACAAAGTGAGCTTCGCACGCACAATTCAGAAGCCGACCCCGATCAGCATATCTGGCTGCGCGCGGGCGTGCATTGCGGTGAGGCGATCGTCGATAATGGCAATCTCCACGGCGATGTCGTCAATATCGCTGTACGGCTGCAGGAAACCGCGCCGGCTGGAGGCATGCTGGTTGCCGACACAGTGAAGGACGCCCTGCCCGCGAACGATCATCACAAGATGACCAGTATTGGCGTGATGAGGTTCAAGAACATTCCACGCCCGGTCGAGGCGTTCGAACTGGAAGTGCCCGGCGCAGATGGCGCGGTGCATATCTCCGACCCGTTCGAGATCGACATGGCAGCCCCAGTTTCCGGGTTTGGCGGGCGCTCAGCCATTGCCATTTTCCCCCTCAACAATGCCTCCCGCAGCCTCGCCCACAATCACATTGCTGAAGGCTTCAGCGACAGTCTGATCGTCGCCCTGTCCCATATGCGGCAAGTCCCGGTGATCGACCGAAACTCCAGCTTCTCCCAGGATGCCGCTGAAGTGCCCTATCACATCGCTGCTGCGCGGCTCGGCGCGCGCTATTTCGTGGCTGGCGAATTTGCTGATCACGGCCAACAATTCCGCATATCACTGCGCCTGGTGGATGGTTCGACCGGTCATATCCTGTGGTCGGATAGTTATCTGCTCGAANCTGACGAGGTTATCGCNGCGCTGGAAGAGGTCTGCAATGTTGTGACCGGCACATTGGAAGGTCAACTTGAACAAGCCGAGACGGTGCGCGCTCGGGCCAGCCGCCTCAGTCGGTCGAACATTTCAGATCTGGTCTGGCGCGGACGCTGGCACCTGAACAAGCTGACACAAAAGGACTCCGAACTCGCTCGCGAAATTCTCGAAGCCGCAGTGGAACAGGATCCCGAAAACTCCGAAGCACTGATTCAGCTCAGCTTCTGGCACTGGCTCGATTGCTGGACGCAGCGCAGGCCAAAACAGAATGTGACGGAGTTTCACGAGTTGGCACAACGAGCGCAACGCTCAAATCCTCATGATAGTCGCGGTCACTTCCTGATCGGTGCGGCAGAGATCCTGCGCGGGCAGCCACAACAGGCTCTGGCCTATTTTCAGGAGTCGCTCGAGCTCAATCCGAGCCATGCGCATGCCCATTCCCAGATTGGCAGCTGTCACATGCTCATGGGCCGCCCAGATCTCGCAATTGAGAGCCTCGAAGCCGCGCTACGCCTCAACTCACAGGACTATTATCTGTTCGTGACGATTGGCGAGCTGGCATGCTCGCATTGCATGGCGGGCGACTATGACCGCGCCATTGCCCTCGCCCGCCGGTCACTCGAATTGCGCCAATCCTACTGGCATGCCCGCATGACGGAGATCACTGCCCTGGTGGCATCCGGTCAGGAACGCCGGGCCGGGCAAGCGCTTGATGCACTTCTCATTCGGCGGCCTGATTTCTTCGACAAGCCTTATATCGACTGGCTTCCTTTCCAGGACGGAAAGTGGAACCAGTTTTTCAAGCAAGGCTTGTTGAAAGCGCAAAAATTTAACCGCGATCAAGGTCAGGGCGGGGCCGCGAACGTCGCCTGAAACTGTGACATGCGTCACGGTCCGCGGGCCATTCCTTCGCTAACCTGCCGAACAGGGGTGAGGAGGGTTTTGTGGCTGAAGCGAAGTATTATGACCGCATCAAGGAGCTTGAACGAATAGACGCTGGCAAGCCCGCCGACAGGCGCGCGATTGACGATACTCACTTCGAATTCTCGATCCTCAAGCCAAAATCGTGGGTCGGCAGAATGATCGGCAAGTTCATCCAGCAACGTTGGCTATACACCTTCCTGAGAATCTTCCTGCCGGTGAGAAAGATCGACGGAGTGTTCTTTGTTACCCGCTATGAAGACGTTGAGTACATTCGCCGGAATGATGCCCGCTTCGAGGCGCCCTATGGTCCGGAAATGGATGCGTTAACTGGCGGTGCTGGCTTCTTGCTCGGCATGGGTAAGGGGCCCAATTATGATCGGCAGATGAAATGCATCATGCATGGAATGGCCGGTCGACCGCCAGCCTTCCAGCCCGGCGACCTCGACAAGTTTGTCAAACCCAAGGCGGCCGAGACCGCCGCGCAGCTGATCAAGGCCGCCGCCGGCGAGTTTGATGTCATCGAAGATTATCTCAATCGCATCGCGGTCGAGACCTGCTGTCATCATTATGGTTTGGAGCCAGAAGACCCGAACGCGTTCGCCCGGTGGCTCATGTCGCTGAGCGCCCTACTGTTCGCCGATTATAAGGGTGAAGCGCATGTCCGGAATCTCGCCATGGCCGGGGCCAAGCGGATTCATCCCGTCACCAACAAGGCGATCGAGCAGGCCCGCTTCTGCCTTAAATCTCCCTCAGAAGCCGCCATGCGCCATGGCCAGGGCTATTGCGACTGGATCGTAGACACGGTGATCGGCCGTCTTGTGGCCCAGCAATTGGCGGCGCCCGAGCAAGGCCCGAGCGATGCAGAGATCCGCGGCATGATCATGGGTTTGGCCGTTGGCTTCGTCCCGACCGGGGCCGGCGGCGGCGGCGGCATCCTGGAAGTCCTACTGAGCCGGCCCGACGCGATGCAGCGCGCAAAAGCGGCGGCCGTGGCCGGCGATGACGGCGCGCTCGAATCCATCCTGCTTGAGGCGATGCGATTCAAGCCGCCAATCCTGCCCGGCCTGCCTCGCTATGTCGTCAAGAGCGCCGATGAGACGCCCAAGAATGAACGCAATAATCGCGTCGACAAGATCCCGGTCGGCGCGACCATCCTCGCCGCCTCATTCTCTGCCATGTTCGACGGTCGCAAGTGGGGCGGCAATATCAAACGTTTCGATGAAACCCGCGATTTGGGTCAGGAGGATCTGTCCTTTGGCGGCAACGAGCTGCTGCACTATTGCATCGGCGAGCAGATCTTCCGCGTGATGATCACGCAATCCTTCAAGCACCTGCTGACCCGCGAGGACCTGAAGTCGGCTGCAGGCCGCGCTGGCAGGATGGAACGGACGGGTCCGTTCCCGGTGCACATGCAAATGACGTTCAAGCCGGAGGCAGGTCTTCGTCGCCACAGCATGCTAACCATTTGCGTGCCGCTGGAAAGGCCCGACGATGCGACGCGGATCAATCGCTGGCTCGACGCGCTCGGCAACCCGGCCGGCCAAGACGCGCGCAACGGCTTGTTGGCGCAGCCGCACATACAGTTCGCCCACATGACCGCAATCGCAGACGAGGATCGCGGTATTCCGGCCAATCTCCTGATTGAACTAAATGCTGATGGCGACCCGAAACCCGCCATCGCCGCTTTCGTGGACGGACTTTGGAGCGCGGAGCCGTTTCAGAAGATTATGTCCACCGCACTCGGATTGATCCACGTGACGCCGGACAAGGTGAAGGCCGGACTCCTGGCGCGAAATTATGATCTCAAGATCACTCCCGGACGGGATCCGAACCAGAAAACCATGGGTCTCAACTTCAATGGCTTGCCGGAACAGTCTGTGCCGCAAATTGCAGATGAAAGAGATCTGTCTGCGCAAGCACGCGAGCATCTCGACAAGTTTCTGCAGCATTTCAGCAAGACAGAACCATCCGCGCGCGACGCCGTGGAGTACATCCGTCGCCAGGTGAAACATGCCGACAATGGCACCCATGCTGCCACACTGGTGCGACCGGTCCAGAAGTCTCCCGCCGTCTCGCGTCGCCCGACGCTACCGCTCGGCGAGACGCTCGGTCTGTACGCTCAGGATCGCGGATTTCAGATGACCGTTGGCGGCAGTATAGGGCTGTTTTTATTCAGCTATTTTACTTTCCTGAATGGCGGCTTGCCGCGCGAACTGTCCTGGGCGAGCCTCGGTCATCTGGCGATCAATGCCGTTCATATCGCTGCGGCCTTCGTCTTGTTCTACGCCTTGCACGGCATTCGACAACGGCTGTTTGGCGGCGGCACAATGGGTTCCCGCTATGGCTGGACGATCGCCACGGTGCTGCTCTACCTCATCCTCACCCCGGTCGGCATCTGGGGCGCAGGCGCGCTCGAGACGGTGCCGGATCCGGATTACTGGACGAGGGTCTACAGGCTTGGCGCACTCGCCTGGACGCTTGCCCTGGCGGGAGTATTCGGGACCGTGCTCTGGCTGATCGCAGTGCTCGGTTTCGGATTCTTGTTCCTGCGCCTGCTACAAGCGAGCGAAGACGGGATTCCACCGGAAGACACCGATCTTGAACTGCAAAAGTATCAGGACATCATGCAGCGTGAGAACCAGCCCGATCACGCTCAGAACCACATCGTGTTCGTCACACCGCTCAAGGACAATCCGCGCTGGCTACGCCGCGTGACCATGTTTATCGGCTTCTACTTCATCAAGACGCTGGTTCTTTATCGCTTCAGATTTGGCTTCGTCCTGGATCTCGGAACCATCCATTTCGCGCGCTGGTACCTGCTGCCCAAGTCTCACACGATGGTGTTCTACTCCAACTATGATGGTAGCGGAGAATCCTATTTCGAGGACTTCGTTACCAAGGCCCGTTGGGGTCAGACCGGGGTGTGGAGCAATGGCAAAGGCTTTCCAGAAACCGAAAACCTGTTGTTCAAAGGCGCCAAGGATGCCACCCGTTTCAAGCGCTGGATCCGCCACCATCAACAAGTCTCGCGATTCTGGTTTGCCCGGTTCAACGACCTGTCGACCCGCGACATTCGCCGCAATGCGATGATCTGCGAAGGCCTCGCCAAGGCCCGTACTGATAGCGAGTATCGGGCACTGATTGAGCTGATGACGTCACGCACCCGGCCGCACGACGCGCTCGAGACACGCGAGATCCAAAGCCTCGTCCTGCGCGGGATGGGCAATCTCAAGTCTGCCCAGATGCTTGCACTGAACTTCCCACCTGCAGGCGCGCCGGGCGACTCAGCGCTGGCCACCTGGCTCGCAGATCTGTCCGGCAAATCCAATGCGCCCTCGCACATGCCCGCGACGTTCGATCGACGCATCAATCCGGATGAGGCGCTTGCCATCAATGTCGCGATCTCGCCGTCAGGCCTGCAGCGCTTGCGTCTGAGCGAAATTCACCACGTCCACAAGGATCTGGCGAGCGACAGCTTCGCCTCTCTTCCTGGTGCGTTCCGGAGCGGAATGGTTAGCCCCGGGCGCAAACAGATCCTCGGCGATGACAATCACGCCGATTGGACCTGGGGCGCAAGGTCGGAGCCGGACGCGGTTGTGATGATCTATGCTCGAGATGACGATGAGCTGCGAACCGCCGTTGCAACTGAAGAGGCCAAACTCATGGCCGCCGGCTTCTCGATCGTTCACCGGATCGCCACCAAACAGATCACCGAAAACCCGATGAAAGAGCCGTTCGGTTTCGTCGATGGCATCTCGCAGCCCGTGATCAACGGCATGCCTAGCAGTCTTGAGCCGCACAATAAGATGCACGTGATTGAGCCTGGCGAGGTCGTGCTCGGCTATCGTGACAATACCGAGTATTTCCCAACCTCGCCGATGGTGAACGCGCTCGCACCAGGGGCCTTGCACCTGCCCTCACTGCCAGAAGCAACGCTCGATGATTTTCCAGCCTTCGGCACCGATCCACACACCGCGCCGCGCGATCTCGGCAAGAATGGCTCCTTCCTCGTCATCCGGCAATTGCAGCAAGATACGGCCGGGTTTGAAAATCACCTGCGCACCCAGGCAGCCAAGGCGCGATCTGAGTACGGGCTGTCGCAGATCGATGAAGACTGGCTCGGCGCAAAAATTATGGGACGCTGGAAAAACGGGGCCTCTTTGATCAAGCGACCGCATGCTGACATTGACGATCCGTCACGCACGGCGACGGTTGATGACAACGCATTCCAGTTCGGTGCGGAAGACCCTCAAGGTCTTAAATGCCCGTTCGGCGCGCACATTCGCCGCGCCAATCCTCGCGATAGTCAGGCACCAGGCGCCGCTGAGCGTCAGATTGCCCTGTCCAATCGGCACCGCATTCTCCGCCGCGGGCGTGCTTATGAAGACGACGACGGAAAAAAGGGCCTGCTTTTCATGTGCCTCAATGCCAATCTCGAGCGACAATTCGAGTTCGTTCAGCAGACCTGGCTCAATGGGACGCGCTTTCATGGATTGCAGGATGAGTATGACTCGATCGCCGGGAACGCGCCCGGGACAAAAAACAGGATCTCAATTCCGACTGCCGCTGGACCGATACAAGTTAAGGGGCTGCAATCCTTCGTGACCATGAAAGGTGGCGGCTATTTCTATACCATGCCAAGCCGATCTGCCTTGCGCTTCCTGAGTGAGTTTGTGGTCTCCTCGACAGATCAGTAACTAGGACGCCAAAGCATCAAGTACAGCTTTCGCCGTAAGCTCTGCATTCTCGTCCAGGACCGAGCGTTGAACATCCAGGAGCTCGACCAGTCGCGCCTGCTGAATTAGACGCGCGGCCCGGCGCGATGGTTCCAGCAATGAGGATTGGGTCGCGATGATCGTGGCGGGCGTCGTCAGTTTCCCGAACTGGCTATCGACTTCATAGGTGAAAGCCGCGTGAAAGGTCGCGTTCTGACGCTCTCCCATTGCGACCTGATCGGCAAACATCTCCAGACTGCGCGCGAGCTGCTGGGTTTCGAGGCGCGCCGTCACAGCACGTTCCCACGCCTTGGACTGGCTAGACAGATCGCTGGACGGCATGAACTTGGCGCCGACCAGAGGCAGGTACTTGGCGCGAGTGTCCGGATCAAAAGCAGGCACATCCACCAGCACCAGTTCGGCGGTGCGCTCTTTTAGCTTCAACGCCACTTCCACGGCCACCAGGCAACCTGAGTGAAACCCCGTGAGCGCCACGGGCGCATCGGCGGAATGCGTTTCGATCAAGGCGCACATACTGTCCGCATATTGTTCGATGCTTGGCGTCGCACTGCCCCCGTCTGAACCGCCCTGCCCTGGATAGTCTGGCGCGATGGCGCGCCGTCCGTTCGCGAGAAAAGGCAGGATGGTGCTGTAGGCGATCGAGCTGAATGGCGCGGGAGAAAAACAGTAAAGATCAGGCGCGTCGCCGACCTCACCGCTCATTCGCCAGTGAATTTGACCCTCCGGACCATCGCTATAGCCTTTGCGGATTGTCATACCTCGGCCACTTCTTCGGTCTTGTTGTTATCAAGTCGGTTCATCTGCGCGATGTAGAGCCGCCTTATGATTGGCAAGAGAAGGAACGGGATCAGGCCGTACATGATCGGTACCGCGCCCACGGCGAGATTGAGATTGTCTTCACCAAAAACTCGTGAGGAGAGAATACCAACCGTCGGCGGCCCCAACCACAGGCCTGCCATTGAGATCGCCATGTAATAAAGCGCCACGACTTGCCCGCGGATTTGTGCTGGCGTGATCAACAAAAGCCCTGTCACACCAATGCAGGAGACCATACCGATGCCAATCGTATTGATGCAGAGCACCGCGTAAGCCGTCCAGCCAGTCGGCATCAGCATGGCAATCACACCCGTCGGCACCATGACCAGGAATCCTGCGATCAGGATCCGTAGCGGTGCATCGCGCATTCCAGCCTGGGTCCAGCGATCCGACAGGAACCCCCAGAGCAGGATGTTGGCCGGACCAATGGCAAGGATCGCCGTGGCGTTGACGAAGGCATAATACTCTGTTTCCCAGCCCCAGACGCGCTTGAAAGTGGATGCAAGATAGCCCTGGCTATAGGCAATGATCGTCATCACGCAGATCAGGGAGACATATCCAAGATAGGTGCCCCAGTGCCGCGCGACATAACCGAGCGCATCGCTCATATCATTGCCCTTCAGGCTGTCATCTTCGATCGTGGTCAGGCGTCGCTCTGGCTCGCCCAGAAAGAAAAACCAGGTCGCGACCAGAAGCCCGGGAATACCAATCATGAAGAACGCCGTCTGCCACGGCGCTAGCGTGCCCAGAATTGGAACATCGACCGCTGCCGTGTTCTTGGCCCAGATCAGGATGCCGCCGCCGAGAAAACTCGCAGCCGCCGCCCCAATCGTCAGCGCCATAGTATAGAACGCAATCGGCTTGCCGCGTTCTTCGGGCGGGAAACTGTCGCCAATCATGGAAAAAGCGGCCGGACTCAAGGTCGCTTCGCCCGCGCCCACGGAAAGCCGAGCCATGAACATCTGCCAGAAATTCTGCGCGACCCCAGACAGCGCCGTGGCGACGGACCAGAACGCAATGCCGATCCCGACGAGCCAGGTTCGCCTGACGCGGTCAACCAACCACCCAATGAACAGGCCGGACGTTGCATACACAACCGAAAAAGCTGGCCCGAGAATCCAGCCGATTTGTTCGTCGGATAGATTGAGATCTGCCTTGATCGGCTCAATCAGCAGTTCGATGATCTTGCGGTCGGCATAACTGAACACATACGCGACCGTGAGCGCGATCACGAGGATCCAGCCTTTGCTCGCGGCCGGATAGGGTTTTGCGTCCGTTTCGGTCGTGTCGGTCATGAATCACCCTCCAGAATGGTGTAGATCACAACGAGATTGTCGTCGAAATCGACAATCCCGACTTCGCGTCCGACGCGACCATCATTGGTCTCCAGCCGCTCTTCCGGATACACCGTTAGACCCAGACTGCGCGCCCCATCCATGACCCGGTCGGGATCAGCTATGTCGAGAACGATTGCGCTCCGCCGCGGCGGGGGGACGGGTGGCAACTCGACTCCCTTGATCTCCGTCAGCGCCATCACCCGAACCTGGTCCCGGGTCGACAGAGTGCAAAACCCAAGTTCAGCGCCCTCCGGGATGTTGAAGACCGGTATCGAATAGCTGTCGGGATTGTGCCCCTGCTGATAAGCCACCTCGAAGCCTAACACGTCGCGATAAAATGTCAGCGCGCGGTCCAGGTCGGCGACAACGAAGTTGCCTCTCTGGAAACGAACGAACGGTTTCTCAGCCATCTAACACCCTCCTCAGTTCCAGGCCTCGGGCTCACCGCGCACGCGGCAGAGCTGTTTGCCCATGTTTTCTCCGGAATAGAGCCCGGCGAGCGCCGCTGGCATGTGCTCGAACCCATCCGTAATCTGTTCGACCGGCTTCAGGTGGCCGTCGCGAATCCAGTTCGCCATTTCGTCCATGGCGTGGTCCCAATCGTCGAGATGATTATAGACAAAGAATCCGCGCATTTGCGCGTCGCTCCCGCGCAGCCTTGTATAATTCGGCAGCCGGTACGGAGTCTCCAGCGTGTACTCGCTGATCGAACCACAAAGCACGATCCGGGCCCCGCGACGCAGGTGATCCATCGCGGCGTCCAACGTTGGTCCACCAACATTGTCGAAGTAAATGTCGAGCCCATCAGGAAGCGCTTCGATCATGGCACTCGCAGCATCTTCTGATTTGTAATCTATCGTGGCATCACATCCGAGCGCGGCGGCGCTCGCGCACTTTTCAGCCCCACCTGCAATTCCAACGGTCCGGCAGCCACTCACATTCGCCGCCATCTGGATCACGAGTGAACCTACCCCACCCACGGCGCCTGAGACCAACACCGTTTCTCCGCGCGCCGGTTGCCCGACCGTGTTAAACCCGGCCCAAGCGGACAGTCCCGTCATACCGAGCGCACCGAGCCCTAATGATGCCGGCAGACCATTCGGCGGCATTAGACGGAATTTCTCCTCTGCCGTCATGCGCGAGACTTTGTATGTTTGCCAGCCAATCTGTCCTTGAACCACCTGGCCTTCCTGCCAATCCGGATGTCGTGACCGCTTAATCTGCGCGACCCCGCGACCATGGATTGTATCTCCGATCTCAAGCGGCGTTTCGCCGGCCAAGGACTGGCCGCTCATATAGCCGCGCATGACCGGGGCAAGGCTCAGGTACAATGTCTCGAGCAGGACTTCGCCTTCATTCAACTCCGGAACAGGATTTCGCCTCAGCTCGAAATCCTGCGGCTGCACATTGCCGTCGGGTCGGCGCGCGACGCACCATCTCTGAACACTCGACCGGTCGAGTTCAAATCCATTCGAGATCTGTGCAAACCCCGTCATCTCGCGTCAGTCGTGAACTTTGACGACCTGATTGACCTCGAAGAAATAGCCATCGAGATCCCAGAATGAACAACCGATCATGTCTTTGACCTTGCCATCGGCGCCCGTCACCGACCACTCACGTGGTTCGCAATGGACCCGGCTGCCAAGCGCCCGCGCCCGTTCCAGCGCGCCGCGACCATCTTGCGAGGCAACAACGAACACTGGCGCGCCAAACTTAATTTCGGTCGGTAGTTCCTCCGGCGCATCCATCTTGGGATCAAGCCATTCCAATAGGCCAATCATGCCGATCAAATCGTGATTGGCCTTCAGAATGATCAGTCTGGTTCGGTCGCCTTTCTTGCCCGCGGCGAGTTGATCGCCGGACAGCGTAAATGGCGTGTCCATCCAACGGGTCATGCCAAAGACTTGCTCATACCAGTTTGCTGCGCGGTCGCCATCGCGGACCAGAAGCGTGGTGCGTTTAATATCATCCGCCAAATGATATATCCTTTCCTTCTTCACCTCATCTCTAAAGCTGGAGACAGGGGTTTGTGAAGGAAAAACTTCGCTCGATCTCAGCCGAGGAATTAGGCCTTGTTCACGTGGTCGCTTTCGATTTCGTGGATTTCACGTCCAAGGAAGAAGGATATGGCGGTACGAATGAGTACGAGCAGGCCGACAAAAATCAGATCTGTCAGCTCGCGCGTGATCACTGTGTGTACGATGTCCGACGCAATCATGAATTCTAGCCCGGTCAGAATATAGGTCCCGAGAATGGTCCGCGCCGCATTGAGATTGCCGAGGTTTTTGGCGATCCCTACGCCATGCCGCAGCCCAGCCAGCAAGCGAAACAATGCGACGAAGAATCCAAACAGGATCAACACCACACCAATAAGGTCGATGCAGATTGCCAGCCCCTCCAGGGTCTGCATCACAGGCTCATCTAGACCAAACGGCAAGTGCTCCAACGAAGTGCCACCGGTCATGCCGTCCATGGCGTGGCCACCCTCTGAGGCAGCCATCACAAGAGCTCCGCATCTGTAATCACTTCGATCAAGGACGGACCGTCATGCGCGATCGCCTTGGCGAGCGCGGCATCGAGCTCTTCCCGCGTTTTCACCAATTCGCCCATACCCCCACAAGAGCGGGCGAAACCGGCAAAGCTCGGATTGACCAAACTGGTCTGCCAGACCTCGAACTCGGCCGCCTTCTGTTCCTTCGAGATCTTACCGAGCTCGGAGTTATTCATCAGGACGTGAGTGATATTCATGCCGTACTTAACGGCCGTGGTGAACTCCATGGCGTACTGGCCATAGCCGCCATCGCCAGACACAGAAATCACCTTGCGGCCCTTATAGGGCCCCTCTTCCTGCGTGGCCGCCCACGCGCCCATGGCAGCCGGAAACGAGAAGCCGATGGAGCCGAGATAACCTGACATTAGCACGCGTTGCTGTCCCGTCGGCTCAAAATAGCGTCCGAAAGAATAGGTGTTGTTGCCTACATCAACCGGTAGGATCGCATCTGCCGGGGCCGCACGAGTCAGGGCATCGAACAAGGCGGCGGCCGAAACACCCTTGCCGCGGTCTTCACCAATCCGACTTTGCTTTTCAGCGCGCCACAATTTCCAGCGCTCGGCAACTTCGCTGCGCAGATCCATGGCCGCGCCGCCGCCGCGTTCCATCTCGGCCTTGAGCAGGTCGGCTGTGACAGCGACATCGCCCATGACCGGAACAGTCACTGGATGGCGCTTGGCCAGACGCATCGGATCGGTATCGACCTGAATGGTCGGAGCACCTTCATAAATCCCGGTATGGTCCGAGAAGCTGGAGCCGAAAACGAGCAACAAGTCCGCCTCGTTCATGAACCAACTCGCAATCGGCGTGCCGGACCGCCCCATCACGCCAGCCGCTAGAGGATGGTCATCCCCGATTTGTCCTTTTGCCTTAAACGTGGTGGCGATCGGGGCACCGAGTTGTTCTGCCAGCGCGATCACGCTTTCCATCCCGTTGAGCGCGCCATAGCCGACAATGATCATCGGTCGCTTCGCGCCTTTCAGTAGGTCCGCAGCGTCCTTCAGGGCCGAAGGCGGGGGACCGACACAGAGATTCGCCATGCGCCCTTCCGGCCCATAAGCCCGCGCGCCTTCCGGGGCGGGCTTCGGCTGCACATTGTCCGGGAAAACCAGATGGCCGACGCCGCGTTGAAGGATTGAGGTCTTGATGGCCTGGGTCATCAGCAAGGCGTGATCAGAGGTGAGGTGAACGGTTTCAGAGAATTCAGCGACCGCTTCAAACGCCGCTTCCAGATCGATGTCCTGAAAGGCGTGAACGCCGACGACCTGATCCTGAACTTGCCCGGTGAGCGCGAGTGCTGGCGCGCCATCGACTTTAGCATCCCACAACCCGGTGAGAAGATTGGTCGCGCCGGGGCCAGCAATTGTCAACGCGGCCGCCGGGTGCCCGGTTAGCTTACCATAGCCAGAACACGCAAACGCCGCTGCGCCTTCGTGCCGGATGCCATAATAGCGAAGCTTGCCCTCGGACTCTTGCACACGCAAGGCATCGGCGAGTCCCAGATTCGAATGACCGACCATGCCGAACACACTGGTTACGCCCCAATTCGTCATCGTCTCAGCCATGACGTCAGCGATTGTGCGCTCGCGCGGCGGCAGCGCCGGGACCCCGACATAAACGCCATCATCGCGGACATCCACGTCGAACATGTCCTGGCCGGTATCTTCATGCCCGCCAGGCGGTTTGCCGGTCAACGGATCAAAATCCCAGCCATGCCAGGGGCAGCGCAGCCAGCATTTGCCTTCAATGCCCTTCTCGATAGAGCCTTCACCGAGCGGTCCACCCTGGTGCGGACATCTATTGTCCATAGCTACGTACTGGCCGTCGAAATGCACCAGCGCCACCGATTGCGTCCCGGCGGTTGCGGATTTCACACGCCCCTCAGCGACCTCTTCGGTTTCGGCCACTTTGTGCCAGATCAGGTTGGTCTTGTTTTCAGACATTATTTTTGTCTCCCCTCGCTTGCTTTCCGCTCCCCTATCGAAAACAGTAAGCTATGGCATATCAAAAGTCCTTCACGTTTTTTTGGGGTCTTGTGATTGGCCAGCGGCGAACTCGCCCGATAGAGGCGAGGAAAAGTAGCAAGAGGGGAGCGCGCACATGCAGAAGATTGCTGTCGCCAAATGGGATGATCTGAGCGATCGTCAGCCAGAGTATGCCATCGTCGGAGAGGTTGATCTCGTCGTGGTGCGTTTCGATGACACGGTTTCCGTCTTCTATGGCCGCTGTCTACATCGCGGCGCATTGATGTCCGACGGCCATGTCGACGCCAATGACAATCTGATCTGCGGGGTCCACAATTGGGATTATCGCCTCGATAGCGGCGTCTCGGAATATGAGAACTCAGAAGCCCTGCCCAAATTCCAGGCCTGGATCGAGGATGGCGAAGTCCTGGTCGATGAGGCCGAGATCAAAGCCTGGGGATATGCCAACCCGCAGCCCTATAATAGAGATCAGTATCTCGGCCTTTATCAGGACCCGAGTCATGGCGAGCATGAAGAACCCTATAATGGATTGATCCAGCAATATGCCCGCGACGGTCTCAGCAAGGTCGGCCATCATGGCACGGTCGACGCCATGGGCGTCCCGCGCAAAGATCTTCCCGACTGGGACGATATCCAGATCATCACTGCGCAGCTGCACAAGATGCCGCTACTGGATGATGATCCCGTCGATACCAAGGTCGTAATCGGGCCGAATGCGCAAAAGCCGCTACGGCTCGACATTCCGCTCTTTGTTTCCGACATGAGCTTCGGCGCGCTCTCGGAGCCCGCCAAAGTGGCACTGGCGCGCGGCGCCGAACTCGCGGGTACAGGCATCTGCTCGGGCGAAGGCGGCATGCTGCCCGAGGAGCAGGAAGCCAATTCGCGCTACTTCTACGAACTCGCGTCGGGACGTTTTGGTTTTTCCTGGGATAAACTGGAAAAAGTCCAGGCGTTCCACTTCAAAGGCGGCCAGGGTGCCAAGACCGGCACTGGCGGTCACCTGCCCGGCAATAAGGTCAAAGGCAAGATTGCACTTGTGCGCGGCCTTCAGGAAGGCGAGTCCGCCATCTCGCCACCGCGCTTTCCGGACTGGACTGAAGTCAGCCAGGTCAAGGAATTCGCCGATGAAGTGCGCGATCGAACAGGCGGCATTCCCATAGGTTACAAACTCTCGGCGCAGCATATCGAAAAGGACATCGATGCGGCGCTTGAGGTTGGGGTAGATTATATCATCCTGGACGGCCGCGGCGGGGGTACGGGCGCTGCGCCGATCATTTTCCGAGACAATATTTCTGTACCGACCATTCCTGCGCTTGCCCGCGCCCGCCACCACCTGAACACATCCGGCCGCGGCGATGTCTCGCTGGTGATCACTGGCGGCCTGCGCAAACCAGCCGATTTCGTAAAAGCCATGGCGTTGGGCGCTGATGCCATTGCGGTATCCAACTCGGCGATGCAGGCCATTGGCTGTATCGCTATGCGGGCCTGCCACACCAATAATTGCCCGGTGGGGATCGCCACCCAGAAGCCACACCTGGTGTCACGATTGGTGATCGAGAAGTCCGCGCATCGCCTGAAGAACTTTTTCGACGCCTCGACCGATCTCATGAAAGTTATGGCGCGCGCTTGTGGACATAGTAAGCTGACCGAATTCAATCCGGATGATCTGACCACATTCAGCCGTGAAATGTCGGATCTTTCCGGGGTCACATATGCGGGAGTGGGACGATGAATGAAGCCGCTGCAGAAATGCTAGTCATGGGACTCGGCCTGTATGCCCTGATCGGGCTGTTGGTCGGACTGGCCTATATGTTTGGCGGCGCGGGCCGCATTGATCCGGCAGCAAAAGGCAAGGGCCTGCCAGTACGCGTACGTCTGTTGATCCTGCCCGGCATTGTCGGTCTGTGGCCGCTCATGCTGACCAAGCTGTTTACCCAGAAGGAGCCGCCAGTCTCATGAAACGCTCCCATCGACGTGTCCATTTTGGGATCTGGGTGATCATCGGCCCATTGGTGCTGTGGCTGCTCGTGCTCGCCTTTGCCGACATCCCGCCAACACCCGACAATACCGAGCTCCCTGAAGCGCTGACCGAGGAGACCGGCTGATGTCTCACGATTACAAGATGGTGCAATGGAACCCGTTCAAGAAGCGGTTCGACACCTGGATGCTGAGTGGCATCGCGCTCTATCTCGTTGCATTCATGGCGCTGACCTATGCGACGCAGCCGGCGGGAAACAGTCTGACGCCGATCCAGGCCATGATCCGGGCGACGGGCACGCTGGCATTCCTGCTGCTGAGCTTCATCCTTTGTATCGGCCCATTGGCGCGCTTTACCCACCGGTTCAGGCCGTTTCTGTACAATCGGCGTCATATCGGGGTGACGACTTTCCTCATCGGTCTGGTGCATGGCGGGCTGGTGCTGCTCTGGTATCACGGTTTTTCGGAAACCAATGCGCTTGTGTCGCTGTTCATTTCCAATCCGCGCTATGACAGCATCTCGGGATTCCCGTTCGAAGTTCTCGGCTTCATCGCCCTGCTCATCATGTTCCTGATGGCGGCGACCAGTCATGATTTCTGGAATGCCAA